>JGIcombinedJ30088_10004664_pt1 | contig 12124 bp, 10 predicted proteins | sample PinacodermPK_FD_30088 | JGI IMG/M metagenome (IMG submission 30088)
TCGCCGTGGTGCTCGACGAGATGCTCGGAGGCCGCGACGAGGAAGCCGGCGGTGCCGCAGGCCGGATCGCAGATGACGTCCTTCGGGGTGGGCGCGGTCATGTCCACCATCAGCTTGATGATGTGGCGCGGCGTGCGGAACTGCCCGTTCTGGCCGGCGGTGGCGATCTTGCCGAGCATGTACTCGTAGAGGTCGCCCTTGGTGTCGCGGTCGGCCATGTCGATGTCGTCGAGCTGGTCGACGACGTTGGCCAGCACCCGCGCCGTGGGCATCATGAAGAGGGCGTCCTTCATGTGATGGGTGTAGGTCGATCCCTCGTCGGAGTCTCCCGTTCGGCGCAATGACTTGATGAAGGGGAACACCCGGTCGCGCACCGTCTCGAACATCGGCTCCGGTGCAAGCTCCTTGAAACGCGACCAGCGCAGAGCGTCCTGGTGGGCCTCGAATACCGGCTCGTGGATTGGGTGGCCGATGCGGGCTGCTTTGCGCTCCTGGAGTGTGTGCAACTCGTCCAGGCGCTTGATGAACAGCAGGTAGGTGAGCTGCTCGATGACCGACAGCGGGTTGGAGATGCCGCCGGACCACATGGTGTCCCAGATGCAGTCGACCCTGGACTTCAGCTCACCAGTGATCATGGGTGCGTTGCCCAGTTGCTCGGTGCCGAAACTACCGGGGGGCGGGCTAACGCCGCTGATTGTTCCTCAGCGTTGACGACGCCGCCGTCTGCCACAGACCGTCTCGGGGCCGGGTTATCGAACGCTACCGGCGGGCCACGGGCTCTAGCCGCACGACTCGCCCCGCCCCGCCGCGTTGCTCGACCGCCAGATAGATGTAGCCGTCCGGTCCCTGCCGGACGTCCCGCACCCTGCCGATTCCGTAGGCCAGCGTCTCTTCCTGCTCGATGCGTCCCGGCCGGTCGACGCTGGGGGTGAGGCGCGCAAGCTGCTGCCCGGCCATCCCGCCCACGAAGAAGCTGCCCTTCCATGCCGGGAACCGGTCGCCGGTGTAGACCAGCAGACCGGACGTGGCGATCGAGGGGACCCAGAAGTGCACCGGCGATTCGATGCCCTCGCCGCGGGTGCCGGCGTGGATTGCCGTCCCGCTCCCGTAGTTCACGCCGTAGCCGACCACCGGCCAGCCGTAGTTCAGGCCGGGACGTATCAGGTTGAGCTCGTCGCCGCCTTGCGGTCCATGTTCGTCGGCCCACAGGTCGCCGGTCTCGGGATGCACCAGCAGCCCCTGCGGATTTCGGTGTCCGTAGCTCCAGATCTCGGGCAGGGCGTCTTGCCCGACGAACGGATTGTCGTCCGGGACGCGGCCGTCGTCATGGAGGCGCACCGTGACCCCGTGGTGGTTCGACAGATCCTGCGCGGGGTGCGCCGACAGATCGCCCGACGTGCGCGCCATCCGATCGCCCACCGAGACCCGGAGGTATCCGCCGCGGTCCCAGGCGATCCGTCCCCCGTAGTGACCGCGGCCCTGTGACTGCGCCTCGAAGACGTCCTCGACGCCGGTCAATCGATCGTTCTCGAACCGGCCTCGGACGACCGCCGTCGTCGAGCCTTCGCCTTTCGGCCGCGCGTAGCTCAGATACAGCAGGCGGTTGCTCGCGAAGTCGGGGTGCGGGAGGACGTCGAACAGTCCCCCCTGCCCCCTCGCGAACACCTCCGGCACACCCGCGACCGGGACGGGAAGCAGCCTCCCGTCCCGCACGATGCGCAGGCGTCCCGGGCGTTCGGTGACCAGCATGTCGCCGTCGGGCAGCCACGTGACGGACCAGGGGACCTCGAGGCCGTCGGCCACGGTCATGGCGTGGAAGTCGTGGTAGACCGAGCGCTGAACCTCCTGGGCCGCGATCGGACTCCCGGCGAGCACCCACCCCACGGTGGCGCAAGCTGCGGCGGTGCGGATCATCGTCTACTCCCCTGAATCGCCTACTCCCCTGAATGGGGGCGTACCGCTCTCTCTGCGATCAATCGACCGCGTACTTCGTGAACGCGCCACCCGCGAAGCGGAGCGAGTTCGGTCCCTCGGCGGCGAACACGTTGCCGTCCGCGTCCACCGCGACCCCTTCGCCCGCGGCGCCCTGGTAGGGCCGCGTGTCCGCTTCGAACGGCGGGATGTAGCCCGTGATGCGGTCCTCGTTCGCCGGCCCGATGCGCACGCCGTTCACCCAGTTCGGGTGGCTGGTCCCGCTCGACTCGGAGTCGATCGAATACAGCACGTCGTCCGCGGTGATGAAGATGCCGCTGATTCGCCCGTGGGAGTAGAGGGAGTCGAGATAGTTGCCGTCCTGGTCGAAGATCTCGATGCGGTGGTTCCCGCGATCGGCGACGAAGAGGCGCCCCTGCGAATCGAACGCCAGCGCGTGCGGCGTGCGGAACTCGCCGTGCAGCGTGCCGATGCGTCCCCACTCCTTGATGAACGTGCCGTCGGCGGCGAACTTCAGGATGCGGCCGGTGGCGCCCGCCGCGCGCCCTTCCTCTATCGCCCGTGCGGTGGTCATGCCCTGGCCGCCGTGGCCGTCCGCGACGAAGATGCTGCCGTCCGGTGCGGTGATCACGTCGTTCGGCTGGTTGAACTGATTCGGGCCGCTGCCGGGCTGGCCCGCCGTGCCGAGGCTCATCAGCAGCTCGCCGTCGGGGCTGAACTTGTGGACCTGATGGCCCTTGGTCCCCTCGCGGTTCCCCGCGAAATCGGTCACCCATACGTTGCCGTCGGCATCCACGTGGATGCCGTGCGGCGTGACCATGACGCCGCCGCCGAAGTTCGCCAGCACCTCCCCGGTGTGGCGGTCGAACTTGAAGATCGGGTCGACGGGGTTCGAGTCGCAGTTGATCGGCACGCCGCCGCCGAAGGTGCCGGCGCCGCAGCGCTCGTAGGCCCAGACCTGGCCGTCGTGCGGGTCGATGTCGACGCCCGCGGTCGAGCCCCACTCCCGGCCCTCGGGCAGGTCGCCCCAGTTGGCGATGACGGTCGCGGTCGGGTTCGGCAGACCCTCGCCCGTGATCGTGTTGCCCGACGACTGGGCCTCGGCGGCGGTCGCCCCCAGCACGAGAGCGGCGCAGGCGACCAACGTGGACATCAGGTATCGTGACGACATGGCATTTTCTCCTGGCGAACCTGCGTTCGGTGAATCCGTGTTCCCGGTCTCGGCGGCCTGCCGCTGCACACCTGCGGCAGACGGTCGGATGATAGCCCGAAACCCGAGGCCCTGCCGCGCGCCTGCCGAGCCGCGGAAAGAGAGGTTGCCCGTGCGTGAGAGGGTTGCGCGACAGGTAATCGTCGTCCTGTGGGGCCTGTTCCTGATGGGCCCGCCGTACCTCGGCGGCGACGCCGCGATCCTGGCGCAAGGGACGGAGGCGCCGGGGAACACGGTCGCGGCGGGAGAGCTCCTGGTCGAGCCGCCGACGCTGATCAACCTCGGCTTCGAATGGTCCATCGAGGGCGACGACAACCGGAACGCCGCGGTGGAGGTGGCGTATCGCCGGCAGGGGGAGACGGAGTGGTCGCCGGCGCTGCCCCTGCTGCGCCTCCAGCGCGAGCGGATCTTCGTGGGCAACCAGTTCGACGTCGTCGTGCCGAACATGTTCGCCGGCAGCATCCTCGACCTCGAGCCCGACACGGCCTACGAGGCACGGTTCGTGATGACCGATCCCGACGGCGTGATCGGCGAGGCCGCCAGGACCGTGACCGTGCGAACCCGTGCCGAGCCGGTGCCGTACGCGGAGGGGAGGGTGTTCCACGTCTATCCCCACGGCTTCGAGGGTGAGAAGATCGAGCCGTCGTTCGAGGGGCTGATATGCGCGTACAACTCCTCGTGCGGCGGCGGGGACTTCGCCACGGCGGGGCGTCCCCGGGTGCGCGCCGGCGACACCCTCCTCGTGCACGCCGGCCTCTACCGTTACAACCACCTGGAGTACGGCGGAGCCAACCGCGCCTTTCCCTTCGAGGGCACGTACTACCTGACGGCCGACGGCACGGCCGAGCGGCCGATTGCCATCAAGGCGGCGGGCGACGGCGAGGTCGTCTTCGACGGCAACGGCAACTTCGCCCTGTTCAACGTCATGGCGGCCGACTACACCTACTTCGAGGGCATCACGTTCCGCAACACCGAGTTCGCCATCTGGGCCGGCCAGCAGTCCATCGCGGGGGCGAAGGGGCTCACGGTCAAGCACTCCCGTTTCGAGGACGTCGGGGTCGGCGTCTTCACCAACTACTCGGGGTCGAGCAACTTCTATATCGCCGACAACCGGTTCCTCGGCCGGAACGACCCCGAGCGGATGATCGGCTGGACCGACGCGCCGCTCTGGGGGCGCTTCGACGGCGTCGACGGCCAGGTCCATCCCCCCGTCATGGCGTCCTACGTGGCGGTGAAGCTCTACGGCCCCGGACACGTCGTGGCGCACAATTACATCGCCGACTTCCACGACGGGATCAACGTGGAGACCTACGGGAATCCCGACGGCAGCGTCGCATCGGGGCCGGGGATGCCCGACGGTCCGAAGTACCCGCCGCGCGAGCATTGGGACCGCCGTCCCGTCGCGATCGACTTCTACAACAACATCATCACCAACTCCCACGACAACCCGATCGAGACCGACGGCAGCCTGCACAACGTGCGCGTGCTGCGGAACCTGTTCCTCAACCACCCGTCGCACGCCTTCTGCAGCCAGCCGGTGCTCGGCGGACCCGTCTACTGGATTCGGAACATCGGCTACAACCTGCCGGGCGGATCCAGCCGCTTCTTCGGCGCCGCCGGCGTCGTGTTCTACAACAACACCATCCTGTCCGAGACCACCGGGACGATGTCGAACACGCATTGGCGGAACAACCTGATGCTGGGGCAGAACGCGGCGCCCGACTTCCGCCGGCTGCGTCCGAACCTGTTCGGCATCACGACGTTCACCAACTACACCTCGTCGGACTACAACGGCTTCGGCCCCGCGCCCGACACCGCGCTGCCGTATCGCTGGGAGAGCCCGCCGTTCGACGTGGCCGCCGATTTCCGGGCCCCGGATCACGCCCCGGCGCTGGAGCTGCGCGAGTTCGCGACGCTGGAGGAATACAGCGCGGCGACCGGGCAGGACCGGAACAGCGTCGAGGTGGGGTACGACGTGTTCGTGAACGTCCCCGCGCTCGACGCCGGGGACGCGAGCACGCTCCAGACCGTCTACGATGCGGAGGACCTCGACTTCCGCCTGCGCCCCGGCTCGGCCGCCGTCGACCGCGGGATGGTGCTGCCGACGGTGACCGACGGCTTCACCGGGAGCGCGCCCGACCTCGGGGCGCTCGAGGTCGGTGTCGCCCCGCCGCACTATGGGCCTCGGTAGGAGTATGACTACGGCGTTGGCACGAACCCTCTACGGTCCACCCACTCGCCGAGCCGCATGACGCGGTCGATCTCCAGCGTGTTGGTGATGTCGGCCAGCGGGTCGGCGTTCAGCACGATCAGGTCGGCCACCTTGCCCGCCTCGAGGGTGCCGTAGTCGGCCTCGCCCACCGGCGGCATCTGCGCGGCGCCCGTGGCGGTCGCCGCGACGATGGCGTCCATCGGGGTCAGACCGGCCTCGACGTACAGCTCCATCTCGTGGTGCATGCCCCAGCCGAACGGCACGTTGGGCGTCCCGGCATCGTTGCCGAGCGCGACCGCGACCCCGGCGTCGTGCATCGTCTTGACGAAGTCCTGCACCTGCCGGAACGCGGCCTTGCGGTCCTCGAATCCCGGGTCGTCGACCACGTCCGCCCGGCGCGCCGGGTCGTCCCAGCCGGCCAGGGCATCCGGGTTGTACATGCCGAACGCCGCACGCAACTCCGGATCGTCGAGCAGCTCCGGATGCTCGGCGAAGTGCCAGCGGTTCTGCACGATCGACAACGTGGGGGTGAAGTACACGCCGTTGTCGAGGCACATCCGGACGAACTCGGCCGACGGATCGGGATCGTCCACCGGGACGCCGGCGCCGGGGCCGAAGGTCAGCACGGTGCTGTGCAGGAAGTCCCGCAGGCCGGCCTCGACCAGTTGGCGGCCGTCCGCCTCGTCGTCGATGTGCGCGACGGGGATGGCGCCGTTCCGGATGGCCTCGTCGATGATGGCCGCGCGTATCTCGGGCGGAATCTTCAGACCCGGCTCGGCGACCGCGTTGACCCACATCTTGATGAAGTGCACGCCGAGCGCGATCTGGTTGCGCACCAGCTCGCGCGCCTCTTCTTCGGTGGTCGGGGCGTTGCGGCCGGCGGCGTTGAAGCCGCCGGGGTAGGAGAATCCCGTTCCCGCCGTATAGGTGCGGGGGGCGTCGGAACGGCCTGCGGATGCGAGCAGGTGGGCCACCCGCTCCGGCGAATCGCTGCCGATGCTCCGGGCGGTGGTCACGCCGTAGTGGAGCTGCGACCGGAACTGGCGCTCCATCTCCTCCGGTCCCTCCCGGTAGTGCACGTGCAGGTTCACTAGGCCGGGGATGATCGTCTGGCCGCTCACGTCGAGCGTCTCCGCGCCTTCGGGCACGGGTGTCGCATCCCGCGGGCCGGCGCTCTCGATGCGTCCGTCGCGAACGACGACCACCGAGTCGGCCACCGGCGGCGCCCCGGTGGCGTCTATCAACTGCGCCCCGACGAGCGCGAGTGCGCCTGCTCCATCGGGAGCCGCGGTCTCGTCGGGCGCTGCGCCTCCGCAACCTGTGAGAATCAGGGCCAGTCCTGCCGCCGTCAGGTGAAGTCGCTTCATGAGAACCTCTCGTCCCGCGGGCCGGTTGGGGCCGCTGGCGTGATTCTAGTATGCCGACGTCCCGCCCCCCGGTCCTGCACAGCCCGTGGCAAGAGCCCCGCTGCATTCGAACGGCGATGCATCCCGTGTGGACTGTGCAGGCTGCCGCGCGCTCCGGGACTGTCGCCTCGGATGAAGTGTCGTCCGCATCAGTAGGCCCACATCCTGAGCCCGATCAATCCGTTGCTCCAGAGATAGACCAGGGTGACGGTGCACGCCAGGCTCACGAGCTGGCCGTGCAGCCGGACGAGGCGGCTGGTCTTGACGGCGTAAGAGCGGAACGTGGCATGGAGGCTCAGCACCGTGAGCGCCGCGAACACGAGCGAGCCGAGGAAGATGGTGAGCGATGCCCCGGAGAAGGTGCCCAGATCCTGGACCGCGTCGGAGATCAGGGCGAACGGCAGGACGAACGAGACGATGATGGAGAGTGCGGCCAGCAGCGGGAAGAGCAGCGTCGGGAGCGGGATCGCCTGCATGCCGCCCAGGACCTTGACGAGCGCCCACACGGGCGCGAAGAGCAGGGCCGAGATCAGCAGCGACAGGGTGGTCGCCGCGACCGCGAACCGGAAGAGCAGCCAGGCGCCGCCGACCTTCCTGCTGTTGCCGGCCGGTCCCCCCTGGAGGATCGCATCGCCGTCGTCGTCGACGACCGCGAACACGCGCGCCACCGGCTCGTTCCCGTACCGGAAGCTCGCCGCCGTGACCGGAACGAGCTCTCTCCCCTCGCCGCCGAGCGGCGCGAGCAAGAGCCTTCCGGCCTCCAGTGTGACGCGCTCGATCACGAAGAAGCGGGAGAGAACGTGGGCGAGCTGTTGCCTCGGCGTCACGCCCTGATACCAGCCGGTGAGCGTCCGCAACTCCTCGTCCGACGGCGCCGCGACGGCGCCCTGCGGCTTCTCGAAGCCGGCCGTCAGGCGCTCGCCCACGAGCGCCGCGATATCCCGGATCGCGCTGCCCGGTTTGTTGATCGACACGAAGAAGCCGACGCCGAGATCGGAGGAATACGCGCTCGTCGACGCGAATCCCGTGATGCCGCCGTTGTGGCCGTGAAAGAGGTGGCCGTTCACGATGGAGGTGAAGTTGCCCAGTCCGTATCCGTAGGTGAAGCCGGCGCGCGCGGCGAGCGTCGTCGTCGGCGTCTCCATCCTGGTGATGGTTTCCGGGGCGAGCAGCCGGACGCCGTCGAGCGTGCCCCGGTTGATCATCATGCGCAGGTAGCGCGCCATCTCCCGCGACGAGCTGTTCATCCCTCCCGAGGGTCTGACGATGATGTGGTCGTAGCGCGCCTCGCTTACGCCGTCCGCCTCGTAGCCCTTCGCCGGCAGGTCGGCATCCCGTGGAAAGTGGAAGGTCGAAGTCTCCATGCCCAGCGGGTCGAACACGTGCTCGCGGACGTAGTCTTCGAAGGTCTTCCCGGTGATCTTCTCGACGACGTACGCGGCGATCGACGGCCCGGAGTTGGAGTAGGACATGTGCGTCCCGGGCGGCCAGCGGCTGACTCGCGAGCCCGGGTTGTAGGCCAGACCCTCGGCCAGGGTCATGCCGGGATCGTCCACCTTCGCGTACTCGCGGAAGTGGATGTCGTCGAAGCCCGCGGTGTGCTCCATGACCGTGGCCACGGTGACCGGATGCGTGTTCCGCCAGGGGTTGGTGAAGGCGACCTCGGGCGCCAGCTCGCGGACCGGGGTGTCGAGATCGAGGAGACCGTCTTCGACCGCGTGCAGCACCGCGAGGGCCGTGAAGCTCTTCGAGATGGACCCGATCCGGAACAGGTGGTCCGCGGTCACCTCGACGCCGGCGGCGACGTCCGCCTTGCCGACCCCGCCGGCCCAAATCGTCCGATCCCTATCCACCAGGGCGACCGAGGCGCCGGGGACCCGGTTCTCGTCGAGGATCTCCTGGATCTCCGCCTTGAGATCATCGACCTCGATGGTCACACGCGCCGGGTCGCGATCGGTCGGGTCCGGCTCCTGGTCCGGCTCCTGTGCCGCGACCGCGAATGGCAGCGCGCATGCAAGCACGGCCAGGATGGCACGCAATCCTTCCACGACACCCCCCCTCTCGAAGCGTCCGAGTGTCCCTTTCTGCAACATAGCACGGCCGCCCCGCCGCCTCCCTGCCGCGCGAAATACGCCCCGGCGGTCGTCCGCAATATCATGGGAACCGTGGCCGAGCCGGACCCGGTCGATAGATTCCGAGAGCGGTATGCGCAGTCTCCGGGCGAAGTCGAATGCGCGGTCCTCGGACACGCAGTCGGCCTGAACGGCTTCACGACCGTTGCGCAGGCGGAGACCCTCTGCGACGTCCTGCCGCTGACCGCCGGCGGCCGTCTCCTCGAAGTCGGCTGCGGCCACGGATGGCCGGGATTCCACGTCGCGCAGCGGCGCGCGTGCGACCTCGTCGGCAGCGACATTCCGCTGGACGCGCTGCGGGACGCGAAGGCGAATGCGGGCGTCCGCCGTCTCGGCGCCCGCGCCGTGTTCGTCGCGGCGGACGGTCGCGCGCTGCCGTTTCGGTCTGCCGTCTTCGACGCCGTCGTCCATGCGGACACGTTCTGTTGAATCCCGGACAAGCTCTCCGTGTTGAGAGAATGCCACCGCGTCGCGAGGCCGGGAGGCCGCATCGCCGGCTACGTGATTCACACGCCGGCCGACCTCGGCGCGGCCGACGAGCGGCGAGCCCGCGAGCTGGGACCCGACCATGTGACCGGCGCCGCCCTGCCGGAAGACCTGACGCGGGAGGCCGGGTTCTCCCACGTCGTCCGAGAGGACGTCACCGATCAGTTCAGGGCGACGGTCGAAGCGATGCTGCGCGCCGCGCGACGTTGGGCCCCCGAGCTGCGCGCGGAGCAGGGCGCCGAGGAGTTCGCGGCCGGCTGCGAGCGAGGAGAGGCGAAGCTCGTCGGCATCCGGGAGGGGTTGCTGCTCCGCTCTCTGGTGACGGCGATCAAGCGCTGAACCGGCTGTCGGGCCGGGGACCGACCGCTCACCGGCCGGCTCGCGCGCCCGTTCGGCGTCGGTGGCGATATCGACGCGGCCCCTTGGCAACCTGCCGGCAGAGACCTCGGTTTACGATGTTGACGGCTGTTTGCTCTGTGCACTATCGTAAATCCAGGACAGGCATCGTGGAGCCTTCATTCGCAACGAATCCCGACACGGACGGCGAGCGAACGCTCGACGAGGCGGCACTGCTGGCGCGGGTCATGCGCTACTTCGACGGCGCCATCCGCGGGTTGCGCAAGCAGGATCGAATGGTGATCCTCCGCGCGCCGGACGATTTCTGGACCGTGATGGAAACGCTGTCGCTCGCCCCGGTCGCGGAGTCCGCGGAATTCAAGGTGCGGTTGCGTGGTGCCCTGGCGAGGCGCAGGCTGCTGCAGATGGAGGGCGGCGTGCTCTCACCATCGAGTGCTGCGGCCCTGCTCGGGGTCAGCCGGCAGGCCGTCGGCCAGCGGCGCGCTGCCGGCAGGCTGCTCGGCGTCGAGGGGCCGCGCGGGTATCTCTACCCGGCCTGGCAGTTCACGGACCGCGGCATGCTGCCCGGTCTCGAGGACACGCTCCGGGCGCTCCGCGGTGAGGACGCCTGGTCGGTACTCACGTTCTTCCTCGAATCCGATGCGGCCAGCGGGAACGAGCGGCCGCTCGACCTGCTGCGCGCGGGCCGGCTGGACGCGGTGGCGCGAGCGGCCGAGCTGTACGGTGAGCAGGCAGCCGTCTGAGCGCCATGACTTCGGGACGACGCGAAGGGCGCGCTTCGACGCGGCGCGGGGCGAGTTCGGCGTGCTGTACGCGGCTGGGCAGATTGCCGGCGCATTCGTCGAGACGCTGGCCAGAGGCGGTGTCCGCACGGTTTCCCAGGAGCGCCTGCAACGCTACCTCGTCGCCGAGATCACTGCTTCCCGGGCTCTGTCCCTGGTGGATCTGACCGGCAGGGGCCTCGTGCGAATGGGCGTTGACGGCCGTCTGACCACGGGCGCGTACCAGACTGCCCAGCGCTGGTCGAGCGCGTTCTTCGCACATCGCAGTCGACCGGATGGAATCCTCTACGGGTCACGGCATGATCCCGGACAGCAACTGGCCGCCTTCTTCGACCGCGCGGCGCCCTGTCTCACGGCCATTCCGCAGGGTCCGTTGCGCAGCCATCTCGGCGACGACGCGTTCTTCCGCCTGCTGGACCACTACGACATCGGACTGCTGTGAGGACACCGCCGCCGCATCCGTCATGCGACGGTGGCGTCGGCGGGGCTGGGGTCGGTCCGCAACGGCACCCGGCGGCAGGAACGGCTCGCAGAGGGACTCGTCGGGAGCGGCTCACTTGCGGCGCGCCGTGTTGTCACGAAGCCATGTGTCGAGCGCGGCGAAGTCGAAGTCGAGCTGGCCGGGATCTCGAATTCCGGACTCGCCGCCGTACGTCGCGATCTGGTCGGCGTGGATGGCGAGCACATCGCCCAGGGTCAGGAGTCTCGCATTACTTCGCGAGCTTCTCGTAGAGGGCCGCGAATCGGGCGTGGCTGCGCTGATAGGCGGCCATCACATGCGGGCGGGCCCTGCCCTGCCTGCGCTGATCGAGGAGCGCGGCGATCGCTTCATCGACCAACGCCTGAATCTGACGGCCCTCGTCCCTCGCCAGGGTCCGCAGGTCGTCCAGCAGGGCGCTGTCCACCTGGGTCGCGAATTTCTGGCGCGTCGGCATCGTGTCATCTCCTGCACGTCCCCGCTAGAGCCTCGCGCGGATGCGCCGCACAAACGATCAGACTTCCCGTTTCATGAAATGTCAAGACCGCGACGGGTCCGTGTCTCGGGGAGGACTGCATACCCCGCTTCGGCCGCGTCAGCGAGCGGTTCGGGCGGCGGCCGGCGCAGCGGCCGGCGCAGCGCGGTGCACCTTTCTCGAAGATTCTCCTTGACAACTTCTTGACGGCAGGTTGGCGGTGGTCCGGAATGACTGCCACAGGGGCTCTCAAACCGACACAGCGACCCGCTGCGGCCCGTATTCGTGGCAGGTGACCTCGAACCGTCTTCCCGCCCCGGAACGATGCGCACAGACGCTTTCAAGCCGTTGAAAAACAAGGGTTTACGATAGATGCATGAGTGTCGCGTCAGAGCATCCCCGCCCGGTTCGTTGCGGAAACCACCCCACGACCACGCCGGTCGGCAGCGAGGCCGCCGTCATCGACATGCCGGCCTCGGCCATCGTGCCGACATCGGCCATCGTATCGACGTCTGCCATCATGCCGACGTCGGCCATCGCGCCGACGGCCACAACGACCGCTCCGGCATCCATCGAGGAACACCGCGCGGCGGTGCTCCGGCGCCGCGACGAGGCCGAGCGCCTCGGGGACGACATCGCCGAGTTGTCATCCCG
>JGIcombinedJ30088_10004666_pt1 | contig 12122 bp, 6 predicted proteins | sample PinacodermPK_FD_30088 | JGI IMG/M metagenome (IMG submission 30088)
GGTTGACAGGGGCATGCGCAGAGTCGCGGTGATGGCCTCCGCCGCCGGGGGAATGGACATAGAGGAAGTCGCAGCGACGGAACCCGGTAAGATATTCACGTTCACCATCGACCCGGTGATGGGTCTGCAGCAGTACCAATGCCGCGCCCTGGGCCTGTCATTGGGATTGGACAGTACACAGAACAAGCAACTGGCTAAAATCCTGTCCGGACTCTACCGGATGTTTATCGACAAGGACCTGAGCCTGGTTGAAATCAACCCCCTCGTCATCACCGAAGACGGCGACCTGGAGGCGCTGGATGCCAAGGTAACCGTGGATGACAATGCCTTGTATCGCCAGGCGGAACTGGAAAGCTGGCGGGACCCGAGCCAGGAAGATGCGAAAGAGAACAAGGCCAAGGTGTTCGACCTGAATTATGTCGCGCTTGATGGTGATATCGCCTGCATGGTTAACGGCGCCGGCCTGGCCATGGCGACCATGGATATCATTAAACTGCACGGCGGAGAACCCGCCAATTTCCTGGATGTGGGCGGCGGCGCGACAACGGAACGCGTTGCCGAGGCTTTCAAACTGATCATGTCCGATGCGAAGGTCAGGGCAATCCTGGTCAATATCTTCGGCGGCATAGTTCGCTGCGACCTGATAGCAGAGGGCATTATCAGTGCGGTCAGGGAAGTGGGGCTTGACATCCCCGTGGTGGTCAGGCTGGAAGGCACCCGGGTTGAAGAAGGAAAAGCGCTGCTCGATGAAAGCGGCCTGAAGATCATATCGGCGGACGGCCTGAGCGATGCTGCGGACAGGGTTGTTGCGATGAGCCGGGGGACAAACTGATGGCTGTCCTGGTGAACAGGGATACCCGGCTGATCGTCCAGGGATTCACCGGCCGGCAGGGCACTTTCCATGCAGAACAGGCCATCGAATACGGTACGCAGGTAGTCGGCGGCGTGACCCCTGGCCGGGGAGGGCAGACGCACCTGGACAGGCCGGTGTTCGACACCGTTAAGGAAGCGGTTGCGGAAACAGCAGCGGATGCCAGCATGATCATGGTCCCGGCGGCGTTCGCGGCCGAGGCCATTACCGAGGCAGCCGAGGCGGGGGTCAGGACAATAGTGTGCATCACCGAAGGGATCCCGATCATCGATATGGTCAAGGCCCGCGCCAGTATTGACCTGTATCCCGGAGTAAGGCTGATCGGTCCCAACTGTCCCGGTATCATCACACCGGGTGAATGCAAGATAGGTATCATGCCCGGACATATACACAAACCCGGTTGCATCGGCATCGTTTCCCGTTCGGGCACGCTGACGTACGAGGCGGTACACCAGACCACCCTGGCCGGTCTTGGCCAGAGTACCTGTATCGGTATCGGCGGCGACCCGGTACATGGTATGACTTTCATTGACTGCCTGGAGTTATTTCAACAGGACCCGGCTACGACCGGCATCATCATGGTAGGCGAGATAGGCGGCAACGCCGAAGAAGATGCGGCGGAATTTATCGGGCAACACGTCGATAAACCGGTGGTGGGATATATTGCCGGCGTCACCGCGCCGCCGGGGAGGCGCATGGGTCATGCCGGCGCAATCATCTCGGGCGGCAAAGGCAGCGCCGGGGATAAATTCTCCGCACTCGATGCTGCCGGTGTGACAACGGTCCGGTCACCTGCTGAACTGGGTGAGGCTGTTGCAGGGAAATTGAGTGAATAAAATCTACCGGGAAAAAATCTACCGGGGACGGATTTAAATCCGTCCCCGGACACCTCGTCCCCAGACACCTGACGTGAACAAAGTCGCTATTGCCCAGGTTGATCCATGTGTCGGTGATATTGACGGAAATACGGAACTGGTACTTGAATATATTTCCAGGGCCAGGGACACTGCCGGCGCAGATACCGTTATATTCCCGGAACTGGTCCTGACCGGCTACCCGCCGGAAGACCTGTTGTTGCGTCCCCATTTCCACGTGCAGGTGGAACAGGCCCTGCAGCGCGTCGTGGACGAGGCGCAAGGCATCAACGTCATCATCGGCTACCCGTCGGCGGGAGGAACACGCCTGTTTAATGCCTGCAGTTTCATCAGGGACCGGGAAATAGTCACCACCTACCATAAAAGAAACCTGCCGAATTACGGCGTATTCGACGAAAAACGCTATTTCAGCGAGGGGGAAGAGCTGAACCTGGTTGAAACCCCGGACTTCAAGGTTGCGCTGAGCGTGTGTGAGGACTTGTGGACCGAAGACCACGCACGGGAAGCGGCGCAGGCAGGGGCGGAATTGCTGATCAACATCAACGCCTCGCCTTACCACACCGACAAGGCCACCGTGCGCGAAGAACTGCTGCGCAGGCGCGCCGTGGAGCACAATATCGCCATAATTTACGTCAACCTGGTCGGCGGCCAGGATGAACTGGTATTCGACGGCGGCTCCCTGGTCGCCGATGGCAGAGGGGAATTCGTCTTCAAGGCCCCCCAGTTTGAGCAGGGCCTGTACCTGGTGGACCTGGAACGGCCGCGCGGCCGCCTGGTCCTGGAAGCCGGGTCGCCGCAATCCCCGCCCCTGGGCTTTAACGAAAGCGTATACCGGGCGCTGACGCTCGGCGTTAAGGATTACGTATCGAAAAACGGATTCAAGGGCGCGGTCATCGGTCTGTCGGGAGGCATCGATTCGGCGCTGACCCTGGCCGTCGCCGTGGACGCGCTCGGCCCGGAAAACGTCGAAGTGCTGCTGATGCCGTCCCGCTACACCGCGGACATGAGCGTCGAGGACGCGCAGGATATGGCCGGGCGGCTGGGCGTTGCCTGCCATATCGTGAGCATCGAAAAGCCTTTTTCCGCGTTCTCTGAGATTTTGGCGCCCATTTTCAAGGATTTGCCCGTAGACACAACCGAAGAGAATATCCAGGCCCGTTGCCGCGGCCTGCTGCTCATGGCGGTATCCAACAAGACCGGGAAACTGGTATTGACCACCGGCAATAAAAGCGAGATGGCGGTGGGCTATGCAACCCTGTACGGAGACATGGCAGGCGGGNTTGCCCCGCTCAAGGACGTGCCGAAGATACTGGTGTACGAACTGTCCCGCTGGCGTAACCGGGACGAAGAGATCATCCCGCAGCGGATCATCGACCGCCCGCCCACCGCGGAGTTGCGGTTTGACCAGAAGGACGAGGATTCCCTGCCCGGTTACGACGTGCTCGACCCGATACTGGAGAAATACATCGAACTGGACCGCACACCGGCCGAGATCATCGCTGACGGTTATGACCGGGATACGGTCTACCAGGTGGTCAGGATGGTGGACAAAAACGAATACAAGCGCCGCCAGGCCGCTCCCGGCGTCAGGATCACCGAACGGGCCTTCGGCCGCGACCGGCGCTACCCGATTACCTCTCGTTATACGGAATAATTATCCGCAGATTAAGTTAGCGCAGATAAATTTATAAACGACGCCAAAGTCACTTGGAACCAGATCGATAATTGGTTTATCAAACATCAATACTTGAATTTCAAATTAATATTGCTGAAGAAGCTTGTTCCAAAATTGGCTCATCATTATTTCTCAGAAGAACTTATTCTATTTTTCGTTTATACCAGGCCAGATTTGAAGCGCTGCATCGGTCAAATTTCTGGCACGATCTTTTATTGCTTGTTCATCCCATCTTTGTAATCCGAGCAAAGGAATATTCAACCTTAAATTTGTATTTTCAAGCAGCAATTTCTTTTTCTCTGAAAACGGCTTGTTTTTAGCTCCCCGGTTTACGCTCAGATTTAATAACGTAAGATTTCCTAACATCCCTATACTATTCTCCCGTGAAATTATCGATTGCTCCCGCTCATCTAAAGGTTCGTCAGTGACAAGTTTGTATCGAATGCTATATATTTCGTTCTGTTTTGCTTTTTCGCCATTGGGAAGAGGCCAATGTTCATACCATGATCTGGGTAGAATATGATCGATATCGAGACTCCCGGTATTTGCCTCAAAAACATCCTCAGTCTTCTTGGCAGACCTGAGATTAGATTCAATCTCTCCTAAAAATGAACGCATTTTTGCAGCGTCAACTCTCCCTGGGTAGATAGATGCTGTCTGGCAGATATTTCTAAATTCACCATCCGTAGGCCAGCGTGAGGCGTCACTTTTGAATTTGGATAGAATGTCACGAAGTGTTTCAGGGAACAGTCCTTTTTGAGATAGTTCACGTAAGACGGTTATAAAAACATTGTTATAATTTTTTGCTGTCAAACCACAAATCGCGCGCCTCACAATATAGGATATTAGCATTGTTAACATAACATCCTTAGATTCATCTGCTATTGGCGAGGAGGCGATTAATAACGCGAGAGGGTGTAATGTTGTGACTTCGTAAGGTGCAATTCTTCTCCCGAATCGGGCAATGGGACTATCTTCAGTACCAGCTACTAATTCTTGATATATGCCCGCATACTTTGAAAGGGTAGTAAGCTGTTTTTCAGCAGATATTGGTTCTTCACCGGATAATACATATCTACGATATTCAAAATACAATCTACCGAGATCAACTTCTTCGCATAATTCTGTTATAAGACAAGCGTGAACAAACCATTCCATGCGAGGCTTTTTAATTCGCCCACGAGATTGGTCTGATTTCCAGTAGCCTGTTTCAAATTTCGACCAATATGTGTCGTATAAATTTTTTGAATTTGCACCATCTCTATCGGCCCTCATAAAAATGAAGTTGCGAATTAAATCAGTCGCATGTAATTCTGCTCCCCGGCCATTTAATGTTTCGAAAATTACCTGAGCATCATCTTCCTCATTTAAAACAATTGATACTACTTTTATATCTTGAAGAATTGCCGTTGTAAGAGCTTCAGCTCGTTTAGAAATTTCACTTTTTTCTCCCTCATTTATCCAGTTTTGGAACTGTTCCGAAAAGAACCAGATTGCTTCTAGTGCAGGAGGATGATGAATTCCAATTTTTCTTAGGGTCTTGTCCCTTAGAGTAAAACTATCTGGAAATTTTGTTCTCAATTCATAGCGATTATTTGCGTGAAGTGCCGACCTATACTCATCCCTGTCACGATACGTTGGCCATACTTTATATTGTTCAATTTCAGGTTCACGCATTGTGTTCGGGTTGGAGTTGAATAATAGATCTTTGACAATTTCCAATAACGCAATTGAGCCGGATTGCTGTAATACAATAAGAACCGATTTTAGAATAAACTGGAGTGTTGTTAATCGTTGTTGCCCATCAATGATATGGAGCGTTTCAACACCAATTAATCCTGATTTTGGCTGTGGATCTAAAACTACTGCCCCAAGAAAATGTGGGGTTGATTTACCAAAAAATCGATCATTAGCTTTATCTTGAATGTCTTCCCACAACGGTCCCCACTGCTCCGATCGCTTCCATACATAGGTGCGTTGATAAAACGGTACCATATATTGTCTACGGTCTTGAAAGAGTTGTTCTACAGTAATGTCATCGGATTTCATTTTTTTTACTCTCTTGGTGTAAACAGAACGCGAAACTATCATCAAGTAGGAAGAAAATACACGGGTCCTCCCTTGATAACCAGTTCAGTTGATGGTCTCCGAATTATGGAGAGGCTCCAATGATTGATTTAATTCATGGATGTTCCTTACGGTCAACACTAAATATCCCTGAAAAAACCCCATTTATGTGTTTGTGGCTTCGGGATGTCTTTCGAAACCTCATTTGTATCTAGTTGATTCAACATTTCTTGCACAAAAGAATCCAAACCCAGGTATGTCTGGTTTTTGATCTTCTCCTAGGGAGAGGGTCTGCTTATACCAGCTTTAACAAATTCCTGATATTTCAGGACGGCGCCGTTACGCCTTTCCGAAAATTCGGCCAAGACCCTGTCAATTGTTAAATATGATGCGGGTTGTGCCAGCCCTGCTGTCAAAGTGATTGACGTTAGACATCCTGTACCGACACAAGTATGATGGCAGCCGAATTGCCCAGCAACGAGGTAACTTCATCCCATGCAGCCCCACCACCAGGGCCCGTTCGTGGAGGGCAAGAAGCACGGCCCGTGGACGATAAAGTGGTACTACGAAACCATCACCCTGGAATGGGAAGCCCAAGGCTCGGCTGCAGCCGGTGAGCAGCACGGCCTGTGAGCATATTGAAACAAATCTATCGATCCGCCAAGAAAGCCACCGGCCTTGGACGACACGGCGCGTGGACGAATAAGGAATACTACGAGGACGGCTCCTTGGCGTGGGAAGAACAGGGCTGGTATGAGGCTGGCGAGCGTCATGGTTCATGGAGGGAAAAGTATTATTACAAGGACGGCACCCTGGAATGGGAAACCCGGGGCCGGTGCAAGGCTGGCAAGAAAGACGGCGTATGGACTACCAAGTGGTATCGCGAAAACGGTGTTCAGGAGCGGGAATACCAGGACCGGTACGAGGCTGGGAAGGAGCACGACCTCAGTACGGTAAAGTACTACCGCGAGAACGGCTCCCTGGAACGGGAAACCCGGGGCCGATACAAGGGTAACGAGCAACATGGTCCGTGGACAGAAAAGCACTACAGCGAAGAGGGCAATCTGGAGAAGGAACACCAAGGTCCGTACGAGGCGGGTCAGCGGCACGGCGTGTGGACGGAAAAGCAATACTACAGTAGCATCATCGATGACGGCTCTATGGAGCATACAGAGCAGGGCCCGTACGAGACCGGCAAACGGCTTGGAACGTGGACAGAGAAATACTACAAGGACGGTACTCTAGACCAGGAAGGGCAGGGCCAGTACAGTGACGGTAAACGGCACGGGCCATGGACAACAAAGGGCTACTGTGAAAACAGCACTTTGAGTTGGGAACACCAGGACCTTTACCAAGCTGATGAACAGCACGGCTTGTGTATTTTCAGATCATTCCGCGCGGACGGCACCCTAGAGGAGGAACACCAGGACTTGTACGTTCACGGCAAAGTACACGGCCTGTGTACGCGCAAGCACTACTACGAAGACGGCACCCTGTGGGAAATGCGAGGACTGTGGGCTGACGGCAAGCAGCACGGCCCGTGGACGGGAAAATCCTACTGTGTGGACGGTACCCTGGAAGTCGAAACTCAGATACGGTACGAGGACGGCGAACTGAGCGGCCCGATGACGGGCAAGCACTACCGCGAGGACGGCTCCCTAGAGCGGGAAGAGCAGGGTGAACAGAACGAGGACGGTGAGCAACATGGCGATTGGACTGAAAAGTGGTACTACAAGGACGGCACCTTGGAGCGTGAAACTCGGGGCCGGTACAAGACTGGTACGAGGACCGATCCGTGGACAGAAAAGCAGTACCGCGAGGACGGCTCACTGGAATGGGAAACCCGGGGCCCGTACGAGGCTGGCGAGCGCCGCGGCTCGTGGACAGAAAAGCACTACCGCGAGGACGGCTCACTGGAACGGGAAGAGAATGTCCGATATAAGAACGGCGAGCGACAGTCATCGGAACGATAACAAAAGCAAGCTGCAGGGCCAAGCATTACACTGTCAAAACCCTGCATCTAGTAACGATGATAGATAGTTAGGGTGGTCTGACCCCATTTGGCCCCCTTTCCGTTCACCCATTTCGCTGGCCGCGAGTGGTCACTAAAGGGAAATTCCTAAACGGCGGGTGGATCAGGTTACGGAGAGGGGGTCAAAAATAGAATTTAAAAAAATACTCCTATTTTTCTCCCAATCGTTTGACGGCATACTGTACCGGTTTACGCCTTACTTTGGCGTCGTTTGTGAATTATCCGGGATAGGCGGATGGGCACCGGATTATCTGGGTAAGTTCAACAAGATTTGTGAGAGTTGACGCTGATTGCTGATTCTGAGTCCGAGGGTCGGTAGGATGGCGGTCAGGATTTCTGCCACTTTGGTTTCAGCTGATACACCATCTTGTTCCAGGGCGACCCTGATGCCAGTCTCGTGCAGCGTGGGTAGGATTAGTTGAAAGCGTTGGTGCTCCAAAATAAATGACCACCTCTGCACTAGCCAAGGCAGTAGGTTTTCAGCCACCAATTTATAGTTACCCGTTTGTTGAGCCGTTTTAAGAACCTTGAACGCCAGTTCAAAAACCTCCTCAGGGGAGCCGCTTGGAACTTCTGGCGTTCCTTTAGAGTGCGTCAGAATAAGGTTTGCAAAGCGTGTGTAGTAGTCTTCGGCCGGACCGTTGCTTTGAAGGCGATCAATCAATCCCGGTCGTAGCAGGAATCCGTTTCCATCTTTCAGCTCTCTAAGCACCACTGGGATAGATGCGAATTGGTCCTTCAATATGCAGGTGGCACAATAGATCAGCATGAGCTCCTCAGTCATATCCCGAAGGTCTTCTTGCTGCTCCTTGGTGGCAATCGGTAAGGTGCCATAAGTAAAATTTTTGGTGTCAAATCCTGCTGAGCGTCCCCCTTTCGCCTTTGCATACGCAATAAATGAGATTGTATCCTGCAAAGCCTCGATGAAGAGTTTTGCGTCGAGCCGTGACAGAGCCTTGTGCATTTTTGCTGGACCTAATAGCATCTGCCCTTCCAGCACTGGGCCGCGCGGCAAGAACTGCTCTAAATTATCAGTGATCCCGGCGTCTAGAGCAGCGTTGTTTTCGACTGTAGCCAACATGTACCACACCATCTCTATTGGTAATATATGGCGCTTATTAATCTCAGGATGAGGCTCTGGGTTGCTTACGCAACCTGGGTAGATTATTGTTTCTTCTCCGTTTTCAAGCAGGCGTTTTTTACCCGTGGCGTCCTGATCGAGCCAAAGAAGAACGTGTCGAACCACTGCGTGGCAATGAGCGGTACGCAGTGTTTCATCAGGCTTTATCTTGTTTACTTCATCAAGCACCGTAATGAAATCTTGTAAACAGGTTTGCCGATCACCGTTATGCCAGCTTGCCAGAGCGGCATCAGCCAGTAGTCCAGTGCGCATAGCCATCATATCGGGAAGATTGGACTTATGGGCGGCGGTTCTACCAAAGAGATAATACCGTCGAGCAGTTTTGAAATCTCCTAGGTTTTCCGCGCTTATCGCCGCCTCTCTTCCCAAGAACGCTTTTTCAACTTCGTTCAACGGAGCATCACTTTCGATCAACGTCTTAGAGAGGGTAAGGCTTCCCTCGTAGTCACCAGAACGATACAAGACTTTTGCCTTTGCACGCACAAGCTCGGAGTTGGTTTGCCCGAACATTGAAAGGCCTTCTTCCAGAACGTCGAGTGCGCTGTTTTTATCGTTGCCGTATTCATCCAGAATTATCGCCTGAAACTTCCGACAGCAGACGGCCAGGTCAGTTTGGTTCCAACGGACGGCCTGTTTCTCTAGGCGCGCAAAGACGGCGCTATGGACTGAAGGATCGATAGTGTTTTCATTGTACTCGTTCAACCATGCTCCTGTGACCAGCATGTCCACGTCAAAGTCGTCATGGCCAAGGGGGGCGAGCAGTCTTGAGCGCAGCTCGGACGAAGAATTTTCGAGAAAGTCGAAAACAGCAGGAAGTTCCTTGATTTTCGAGAGTTGCCGGGCTTGATTTACAAACATGAGTCCAATTGCAGTGAAGCCCTCTTTCTCGAGTTCCTTCATTACGTCTGAGGTTTCTGAGGGCAGCACACAATTCTCATTCTCCAGCAGTTGATCGAGTTCCCGAATAACGCCAATGAAGCTCGTGCCTATCCCAGCTTTAGAGGTCTGAAGCAGCAACTTTGAGTATACGATCATGTTCACCGATGCGCGCACTTCGTCGTGCTCAACGTTTTTGGCTTCTTCAGAAAAACAGCGCAGGGCGTCCTGAATTTTTGTTGGCGAGTTGCTTACTTGGCTCACCAGAAGGACTTGAACACCTCGAACCATATGGCTGATCGCGGCCTCAGCAGGGTATGCAAAGGTATCAGTCCTTAACATTGTGAACATGGGCAAGTAAGGAGCAATCATTTCCAGTTCAGAGAGATCAGAACCAAGTATCGCCATGCAGAGCTTGCAGATTGCCGCTTCATTCTTGCTGCTCCATGCAGCCAACAGCGCCGAATTCATGTCGATAACGTCAAGGCTGCGCTTTTTCGTCAGCGAATCTGCAATCGCACTATGGATTTCCTCTATTTCATTGGTTCCCAGTGTCTTATCGGCAAAGCCAGATAACAACGGAGAGAGGTTGAACCTGTCACCTTCCAGCTGATCAACCCACGAACCTGTCAGAGTGTCCAGGACAATTCCCGCATCCGATATTGGCGGCTCAAGCTTTCCTAAGTCGATGGCAAGTTCTCTGCTGAACCCACCTGTTTTTAAGGAAAGGCGCTCAATGAGTCGGCGTCTTGCTTCCGGCATGTCTGTCAACAGCCGTTTCCGAGTGTCCTTTCTTACCTCGCTAATCGCAGGTGCCCCCACTATCAAGGCATCCAGTGTTTGGAGTTCATCAGGATTCCAACCCGATGCGACCATATGCTGGATAAATGCCGTTGCAAGCTGAGGATGGCCGCCGCCAGATACCAAATGGATGTATTTTGCCCAATGCGCATTGCTGACCCCATACTTCAGAAGGATCTCCTGAATGTCTTCTTCTGTGAATTCAGACAGCGTTCTGGCAATGCCCATTGGCAGGTTGCACGCGAACAGGAAATCGCTGGTTGGAGAATCGGAGGAATTCAGAACCAGAAGAACATGGGAGCGGTTGGCGGAGTGAACAAGGTAATGCAGACTGTCCAGCACTGAAGGTTCCATCACCCCACCGAGATCATCGACGATCAAGCCCAGTAGACCAAAGTCCTTTATTGAATCAGCTGCCTGGATCAATACTTGTGCAACTTGCTGACTTGACTGGCCTCGCAAGTTGATACTCCCCCAATCACCTCCATTCTTGTGCGCCAGAACACGCGCAGAAACGGTTTTGCCCATACCGGCGGCGCCAGCGATCCAGCAGAGGCCAAAGGATTCCAGGATTTGCTGCAATTGCCGCATGTCGTTTTCACGACTTGCAAGCGGCTTCGGCAGCGGCGTCTCCGCGACGAGACTAGGCCTGAAAAGTCGTGCACTTGAAAGGCCAGTCGCGGAGGATAAGGCAGCCGACAGCGCTTTATTTATCAGTCGGATTAGGGTCTCAAAATCAGCTCTGTTTAGAGTTACTTGTGTGGCCTCCTCAAGGTGTCTTTCTAAACCACTTCGTTCGACGTGGCGCTCATCACGATTAGAGTTAGTTGATAGCTTTAGGAGAGTTAGCAGTATGTTCGCTACGCAATTTTGCGCCTGCGAATGCGTCCCACCTCTATCAATCAAAAGTTTAGAAATCCGCGAATTGATCTGTCGCGCAAGAAGGCGTGATTCAGGTGCGCCGCAATCAAAATGAATCCTCTTGAGAAACCTTTCACGAAAGTCTTCATCGTCAAGGCTCTTAATAAAGTCCTTTGATCTCTTTGACAGCTTTGATTTGTCGAATACCCGCCGCAGATCTGACAGATTTCCAGCCCTGGCTAGATTTCGCCAAGCAAGCAGAGTAGGTGCATCATCAATGCGATGTTCACGTTTTTTTTCTTTTCCGATAGTGGACGTTGTAAGATAGCGTACAGTGACCTTCAGGCTCGAATTCTTATCCTGCAACTCCACAAAGCTATCGATCGTGGCGATAATGTCGTCTGAATTTATTGTAACTGGCCTGGCAGTGTCCTTGACCTGAACGGCTTCGAGCGCCCCCTTAGCGACTATAGCGAAATCCTCTGCCACCTCTAAGTAGAGGAGTTCGTCATCTTCCAGTTCTGTCCATGCAAGGGCCGATTGATATATCTGGTATACATAGCCTCGAAGGGAGTCGATTGCCTCTCTCGAAGGATCTCCCAGTGGTGTTTTTTTTGGGGGCATTGGCTGCTCAACTAAGGTTATGAATAGGCTGCTTGTGGATGCACAGGGTCAGGTCGCACAATGCACACAATTGACCCCAGTCCCGTCACAACGGGAAGCCGGAGCGCGCATTTTGTGCTGTTCACCCTTGTCTCCCCTTAATGCGCCTCGCTCGAATATTCACTGTAGTTCCAGCTTCAAAGAACGTCCGACCGCCTGTGCGGCTCGGGCGAGGAGATTCAGAGTGACGCGTTCGTTTTTTGGATCCAGCAGCCGGTCCAACTGAGAACGGCTTGTAGACAACCGTCTGGCCATTTCCA
>JGIcombinedJ30088_10004670_pt1 | contig 12120 bp, 9 predicted proteins | sample PinacodermPK_FD_30088 | JGI IMG/M metagenome (IMG submission 30088)
AACGAGCACATCGCCTGCTCGGTCGAGAAGTAGTCTGTCCAGTCGGTAGGAGCGAACATTGGCCCAAGTATCTCGATCAGGACCTTGAGTGTCGCCGGCTCCCGGCTCTTCGACAGGATCGACCAGACGGAACGCGTGTTTTCGGACCTCCGTTGCTCGAACTCGGCCAGATCGCTCAGAAACGTGACCAAGTGCCGCGCCCGAACTTGGTTGCCACCAATGAAGCTCTTCAGGTTCGGCAGACCTGGCACAGACGACAGCGCCGCATCGACCGCCAGCCAGCGCACCCGCTGCGCCGCGCTCATGCTCTTCCGCGAGAGCTTCTGCTCAACCAGCGCATTGAGTGATGCCGTGTCCTCGTATTCCAAGACCTCAGCAAGGAGCCTCTCCAGCAGAGACAGTTGCTCGTTCGGCCCGCGCAACGGGAACGCCCGCAGCAACTGGAGACGCAGATAGTGAACAAGGTCGTCGTCGTTCCCAACCACGCGGGGGCCAACACCCGTGCCGAGGTACACCATGCGGGATCCTGGCGACCGACCCCCATCATTCTCAACCGCGTCCAGTTCCCTCAACCGGTCAGGGAGATCCTGACCAGCCCGGATCGCCGATACCGCGCACCGTTGCACGACGTCGAGTACCAGGTCGTGATCCTGCTGGAGCCAGCGGTCGTACCAACGCCGTGAAACCTCTACTACCGCAGGACTGCAGTAGTAGATCGCCAGCACCTTGCACTTGGTCGCATCGTCGAGGTTGTCCAGGAACCCAGGGTCCTCTTCGTCGAGCAGTTCCAAGCTCGCCAATACGGGGTATGAGAGCCACGATTGCTGCGATTCCAGGTGCAGTGAAATCGTCTCTTCGACATTTGGGATGTCTTGGCGCGAAACAGCGTCCCGTAGAGCGGCCAACGCGGCGTCGACGGCAACCTCATCGTCTCCTAGGAAGTCGACAAGGCGATGCCGCGGGGGCATCTGTGCGTCGAAGTCCGAGAACAGGCCGAGATACGCCTTGGCCAGGTGGTGCAGGTTCGGGGGCGAGAACCGGTTCTCGCGCGCTTCCGCTTGGTGGAGACGAAGGTACTGCGACCACTCCTCGCGGTGCTGTCGCCTTTCTTCCCGTTGTTGTGCCTCAAGTTCTTCCCATTCCCGCAGGTGGTGGTCCTGAGCGGGCGCCGTGTTCTTCGGTGGTGGCTCACAGAGTTTCTCGAGCAGCAGCGCCAACTCGTGTTGCCCTTGGGTCCCGTCGCGCATCGCGTCGAGAGTCAGGCCCTTGTTCAATGAAGGATCATCCAGTGAGAAGAATGAGTAGCGCAGCAGTTCTCCGGACAGAGCACGTTCCGCGTCACCGATCTCGGTCGCCTTCTCAAGACACCACAGCCCGAAGTCGGCCGGACGGCTGCTTCCGTGGAGGAAATGGAGGTCGCCCCAGCGATGGCGCTGAGTGTCGCCATTCTCGATCCGGTGCCTGAGCCTTTCCAGGAACGCGGCCTTCTGGCTCTCGGGATGGGATTCCAGCCAGGATCGGACGCGGCGGATCGGTTCGTCCGAGAAGCGATAGGGCTCGAAGCGCAAGTCGTTGATCACCGGGATGCTGAGCCAGCGGTACAGCCGCTCAGTCTCCAAGGCCTCGCCGTTCGCCGACAGGCCGCTTCCCAATAGCTCGATGTAGAGCCTTACGATGCGGTTCGCTGCAATCGGGAGGCTCCCGGCCTTGACCGCCTCGTCCAGCGCGTCGAGCAGTTCGGCGACTTGATTGTCCGATGATCGGTCCAGCAGGTGCTGCTGCCAGAATCGCCAGAACCGGCCGAATACTTGCGTCCCCTGGCCCGGGAGATAACGCCATACCCGTGCTGGTGGGATCACGGCGGGATAGAGGTCGTCCAGCAGGGTTCCGGTGAGTTCGCCATCGGGGTCGGACACGGTGCCCTCGCGGAGATCGTCCAAGAGAGTGACGAGCGCCTCCGCGCGCGGCTCGTTGGGAGAGAGAAGATGTAGGTACGCATCGAGCGCGGATCGACGGAGTACGGACGACCGGACATCATCTCGGACACGCGCTGAGAGGTCGGGCAAGAGGCTGCGGTGGGACTGTCTCTCCGACTCGTCCACGTGAGCCAGTGCGCCGAGAATGAGCCGCTCGACCCGTTCGTCGGGCGCTTCGGTACCTCGCCGGCCGAGAAACTCCTTGATCGGCTTCGCCATGTCTGCCGAGCCGAGCGCCCGGCATGCCCAACCTGTATCCACTGATTGGCCGTTGGCCGACCCACCTGGCATCTCGTAAGCGAAGAGTGGTTCGTGCGGAGCTACCCGCTCTAGAGCGCGCAGCAGACGCTTCTTGTCGGCGGTGGTGAACCCCTGGATGTCGCCGTAGAGGATGACGCCGACGGGATCGGCGTCGATCAACAGGCGGCGTGCCTCGGGTGAGTGTGCGGCCAGCCAGGCGGAGAGTCCCCGGAGCGCGGTGACCACGCGCCCGTCGCCGGGGCTGACCATGAGCGCCAACACCCGCCGGGCCGGGAGGCCGTCGCTGATCCGCTGGGATAGGTGCCGACCGGCGAGGAACTCGGCGATCTGGCGATGGAGCGGGACGAAACCTCCGCCAGTTGCTCGGAGAAGCCCCGAAGCCAGTGCTGCGCGTAGGTGCTCTCGAGAGGGATCCCCCGGGATGCTCTCGATGTTGTTGAGCGACACGAACGAGGATCCGGTCACGCCTGGTTCCAACGAGAATCCGTCCTTGCCGGCGAGCAGCGCCAACGTGCACAGATAACCCGCTGCCTCCAGGAGCATTGCCCGATCGTTGACGACCGTGGATGCTCTCCCGCCCCGGGCAGCGGCGAGGTGCTCGGGGTTGCGCTCGCACGCCATCTGCAAGCAGCCCCGCTCAAAGGTCTTCAATCTGCTATCGGGCCAGTCTCCGCCCGGCGCGACAGCAGTAGCGAGCAGGTTCAACGTCAGCGGATTGCCCAGCATCGGGTAGATGCCGAACCGCAGGGCGTCCTCAAGGAATGCTTGGGCGTCGAGCGTGGGGTGCTCCAGACTCAGCAGTTCGCGGATTGCCGGCACGGTGAGTTGATCGAGCCGGAGCACTGCGATCCTTGAGTCAGGAGCGACGGCGCTCAAGGCCTGCCGATCGTTTCGGCCGAGCCAGTCAGCCTCGCGACACGAGATTCGGAACTGGGGTCGCCCGAACGGGGGCCTGCCGAGTTGGTCGAGGCGCCGACGGATCTCGTCAAGCGTCGACCGCGCGTCGACTGCTCCAGCACGCATCTCGTCCAGCCCGTCGACGAAAAGCGTCTTGTTGCGCCACTCCGGGTGGTCGTCCGGATCGAACGTGACGAAGTCGCGTGAACTGAGCATCAAGGCCGCGTCGCCGAGCGCTTCGCTCTCCCGCTCGAACTCGGTCGTCTTGCCGGATCCGGGATCGCCGAGCAGCACATATGCCGGCACGCCTCTGAAGGCACTGAGTGGCTTGGACTCCGTGGCATCGTTCCGGTCGTTGCCCGCCGTGACCTCGGTGCACGTGCGGTCGACGATCGAACCCATTTCGCCTCCAGAGGGCCGATCCAGGCCCGCGGCGGCCACGCCTCCTGCCGCATCCATCGTCGTGGAGTTCATGGCACGTCGAACCAGTGATCGGCCGGCAGCGACAGGAACTCGTGCAAGGGCACGCCGGAGGGCCCGACGACGATCGGGCGCGACTCGAACCGCTGCTCGAACTCCGCCATGCCCCTCGCCGATCCGAGTTCGCTGCCGCTCTTGACTTCGATCCCGACGACGTGCGGGCCTCGCTGGAGGACGAAGTCCACCTCGTGGTTCCGCTCCCTCCAGTACTTGACCGCGGTGGCGGGCGACGCCGTGTTGGCGAGATGCGCACCGACGGCGCTCTCGACCATCCGACCCCAGAACGTGCGGTCGGATCGAGCCTCTTCGAACGTGTAACCGGAGACGACGGCCATCAGAGCCGTGTTGAGCACGTTCAGCTTCGGGATCGAAGCCCTGGCGGACAGAGGCCGCTCGGTGTGCTTCGGGAATCCCGTCAGCAGTCCCGCCTGCGAGAGCAGGTCGAGGTACCGGGTCAGCGTCGTGGTGTTGCCGGCGTCCTGCAGTTGCCCGACCAGCTTGGTGTACGACACCACCTGGCCCGAGTAGGACGCGCCGAGTAGAACAGCCGCTTCAGAAGAGCCGGTTTGTCGACGCGTGTCATCGAGAGCACGTCGCGCTCGATGTTCGGCTCGATCAGTGCACCGCGGACATAGCCGGCCCACCGCCCCGAGTCCCCGATCCTCGGCGCAGCCCCCGGGTAGCCGCCGAAGAACACGTACCGCTCCAAGCCGAGGCCGAACGCCTCGGACATCTCGGCGTAGGACCAGTGTGTGAACCGGATCGGCTCGAACCGCCCGGCCAGAGTCTCGTTCAAGCCCCGCTGCATCAGGAGCGGCGACGATCCGAGAATGACGACGTGAAGCGGGCATCCGGCGGCTCGGTCGGCATCCCAGAGCCCCTTGACCGTGTCCGACCAGCCGTCGATCTTCTGGATCTCGTCCAGGACGAGCACAAATCCTCGGCCGGAGCGCCAAGCCTGATGCCGGCTTTCTTCCCAGACATCCCTCAACCACCGACGGTCGCGTCGATCCGAGATTCGAACCGAATATCCGACACCTGTCTCGGACGGACCGTGCGCCGCACGAGTCCCCGGGTCATCCACCGCCTCGTACCGGCGACCTCGCTCGACAATCGCCAGTGCTTGACGAACTGCCGTCGTCTTGCCCGTCTGCCGGGGGCCGAAGACAGCGACGAGTCGGTCCGGCGGCTCGGACAGCCGCTGCACGATCGTCGTCACCTGCGGGCGCCGGAACTCGCCGCTCATGTCGACAGCTTAGCTAGTGTGTACTTACTATTCTAAGTAGTTTTACTCAAGATAGTAAGTCGAAGGGCTCTTCCAGAAGTCCGCGGGCGATGAACGGTGGTCGGCGGCTCAACGCGGCCTCAAAGTTCATTGGCCGCCGGGGGTGGTGCAACCACCGATTAGGCGGCTCGCTCGGGGGGTTGGTCACCCGCCCGCTGCTCCGCGGGAGCGGGGATACCGATTCCCACGTGGCCTTCGACACGGGCCAGCCTCACGTCCACGCCGGAGAGACGCTCTCCCAGTACTTCGAGCTTCTCTTCGATGCGGTCGAACTTCTGGTCCACGCGGTCGAACTTCTGGTCCACGCGGTCGAACTTCTGGTCGACGCGGTCGAAGCCCCGTCGCATCTCGCGGTGCAGGAATCCGAAGGCGGTGATAACGGTGCCGATGATCGACACCAATGTGATGATGAGGTCCAGATTGCCGGTTTCCATTGCGTTACTTGCCTCCCTGGGCAGGAACCTGCCGGATTGGTTCTCTCAGGGGGAAGTTCCACCCGAGCGTAGCACCGACCGCCAGAATTCACCGGTCCGGGCCGAGTAGCCGGCACCTGCAAAAGCTGTTCCTGCTCGGTGGTTGGTAATGAGCGCGCGGGGTGATAGGAATGAGTCCTATTCCTATCAAGGTCGGAAATGTCGCTTCTTGAGGCTTGGGATCAACATCTGTGAGCGCACAACATGAGGCCGCGACCGCGGACCGTGCTCAAAGCGCCTCCAGCGCCGGGTGGGACTGGAGTCGCCGGTCCACGCTGATCGGCCTCGCGCTGGTGAGTGTCGTGTCGATGATCGTCGCCATCGGGCTCGGCCCGGTCTGGGTGACACCTCCAACGGTCCTGCGGATCATCGGTCACCACACGATCGGAGTGCCCGAAATCGCGAGCTGGGCGAGAACCGACGACGCAATCATCTGGGAGGTGCGCCTGCCGCGGGTGCTGCTTGGTGTGATCGTCGGCTCGGCCCTCGGGGTCGTCGGAGTGACCCTCCAAGCTCTGGTCCGCAACCCGCTGGCTGAGCCGTACATCCTCGGGGTGAGTTCGGGGGCTTCGGCCGGCGCGGCCGCGGCGATCCTGTTCGGAGTTGGCTCCGAGTTGGGCGCCGAGTCGGTGTCGTCGATGGCATTCCTGGGTGCCCTCGGTGCCCTCGCCATTGTCTTGGCGCTGGCCCGGTCAACCGGTCGGATCACGCCCTCGCGGATGCTCGTGGCGGGGGTTGCCGTCAGCTATCTGCTGAGCGCCACCACCAGCCTGCTGATCCTCTTTGCCGACAGCACCGAAGGCGCCCGAGCGGTGATGTTCTGGCTCCTCGGGTCGCTCGCGAACGCCGACTGGTCAACGCTGCCCATTGGCTACTTCGGCATGGGTGTCGGCATGGTCCTCGTGTTCTGGTGGCGGCGCCGACTCGACCTGCTCGCTCTCGGTGAAGACACCGCGATGGCCAGCGGCGTCGATCCCGGGCGCACCCGGTTGATTCTCGTGGTCGTGGTCGCTCTGTGTGTCGGCTTTGCCGTGTCGCTGTCGGGCGGAATCGGGTTCGTCGGTCTCGCGGCCCCCCACATTGCGCGACGAATCGTCGGTCCGATCCACCGCCATTTGATCCCAGCGTCCGCCGCTCTCGGTGCCCTCATCCTGGTCTGGGCCGACGTCGCGGCCCGCATGGCCCTACAGCCTCGCGAGCTGCCCATCGGCGTCGTAACCGGGGTCCTCGGCGCCCCGGTCCTCGTCGCGCTCGTCCGAAAGCTCCCCCATAACAGCTGAGCGCGACTGCGCTCAAGAAAGGAACCACATGAACCCCACGAAACTGTCAGAGTTCGGGCTGCGAGCAGGCGCCGTGCTGCTCGTCGTTGGTCTCTTGGCCTCGGCGTGCGGCGGGAGCGATGAGCCCTCCGCCACAACTGCCCCTCCTTCCGAAGAATCGGCTGGCGAGGCGACGACAACGGAGCCGGCCGAGAGTGACCAGGCGGCAGGGGAACCGGCCGAGGCGACCGCAGCGGAGCCGGCCGAGAGCGACCAGGCGGCAGCGGAAGACGACGGATTTCCGCTGACCTTCACCAGCTGCGGCGAGGAGTTCACCATCGACTCCGCTCCTGAGCGGGTGTTGGTGATGGAGACCGCTGTGCCCTCGCTCCTGTTCGCTGCCGGCGCGATCGACCGTGTGGTCGCCCGCATCGAGGACTTTGCCCCGGAGTACTACACCTCCGAGGAGATGGCAGTCCTCGACGCCATCCCCGCATTGCAGGCCGAGACCACCTCGACCGGCGGCGCGGAGGTGTCGATGGAGTCGATCATCGACTACGAGCCCGACATCGTCATCGGCTACGACACCGAGACGATCACCCACGATGCGCTCGCCGACGTCGGGATACAGCTCTACGTGATGCCCCCGTTCTGCGACAACCCGCCGACTCCATCGTTCGAGAGCATCGTGGACGAGGTCCGCTTCTACGGGGAGCTCTTCGGCACGGCTGAAGTAGCCAACGCGAGCGCCGATGCGTTGGAGGATGCGGTGGCCTCAGCAGCCGATGCGCCAGTGGTCGAGGGCAAGACGTCTGCTGCTCTGTATGTCAGCTCCGACGGCAGCGCCGTCTACGCCTACTCCTCCCTCGGCATGGTCCATCCGCTGATGGAAGCCCTCGGAATGGACAACGTCTTCGGCGAACTCAGCGAGCGAGTGCCTGAGGTCTCGATCGAAGAAATCATCGATCGCAACCCCGAGATCCTGGTCCTGCTCTACAGCGACCTCGACGTCACCCCCGAGGAGATCAGCGCGCTCGTCACCGATCTCCCAGGCGCCGGCAGCATCACCGCGGTGGCCGAGGGAGCCGTCTACCCGCTCCTGTTCAACTTTGCCGAGCCGCCATCGCCAATCGTGGTGAAAGGGCTGTCGGTGCTCAGCGACCAGATCGCCGAGTGACGAACCCGTGATTGCGGCGACCGGTATCGACCTCCGGCTCGGCGCAGTCGATGTCCTGGCCGGGGCGCAGCTGTGCACGCGCCCCGGCCAGGTTGTGGGCCTCATCGGGCCCAACGGCAGCGGTAAGTCATCGCTGCTGCGCTGCCTGTACGGGATGCTTCGCCCGAACAGGGGCGCTGTTCTCATCGGAGGCGAAGCGATCGAGTCGTTGTCGCAACGCTCGATCGCACGTGCGGTCGCGGTCGTGGCTCAAGACACCTCAGCCGACGGGATCGGCATCACCGTCGGCGAGTTCGTGCTGTTGGGTCGCCACATTCATCGTGGCGACCATCAGGGCTTCACCGACCACGACCGCCGTGTCGCACTCGACGCACTCGCACTGGTGGACCTGTCGGGCTTCGCCGAGCGCAGCCTCCACGAGCTGTCAGGCGGGGAACGCCAACGGGTGATGATCGCCCGGTGCATCGCACAGCAGAGCCCTGTGATGCTGCTCGACGAGCCCACCAATCATCTCGATGTCCGCTACCAGCACGAGACACTCATGTTGGTTCGGAGCCTCGAAATCGACAGCATCGTGGTGCTCCACGACCTCAACCTCGCCGGCCGCTACTGCGACCATCTCGCCCTGCTCGACCGAGGCACGGTCGTGCACCAGGGTCCACCCGAGAACGTCCTACGAAGCGATGTGCTCGAACCCGTTTACGGCATCGAGGTACGACGACTCGCCGACGGGCAACACACCTACCTCGCGTTCGGTCCCCCATCACTGTGATCGGGACCGGCAATGAGCCAAGCCCCGAACATCGTTGGTGCCGGTAGCGATGTAACGCTCCTTGCCATTCCGAGCGATGGCCGATTGAGGCCGTCCGCAAGGAGTCGGACGGTCCGCGTGATCAGGAACAGTTGGCGCAGGCGCCGAACACGTCGAGCCGGTGGCTGCTCGGTTTGAACCCGATCGTGCCCAGCGCCTCGTCGATCGATCGCTCGAGACTGGTTTGGGCCTCAGCGGTCATGAAGAAGTCATCAACCACCCCACACACGGCGCAGATGGTGTGGTGGTGATGGCCGATGATGTCTGCGGAGAACTCGTAGCGAGTCGGGTCATTCACCCCGACGACTCGCCGCACGATGCCGACGCTCTCGAGGTCGGCCATGTTGCGGTAGAGCGAGCTTTGCGTCAGGCCGGGACGCATCTCGAGCATCTCGGGGATGCTCGCCGGCCGACCGGCGCGAACGAGAAAATCCACCAGTTCTCGCCGGCCCTTGGTGTAGTGCTGGCCGGATTCACGGAGGCGCGCCGACACCAAGTCGTGCGTTTCGGCAGGTCGCAGGCCCACGATCAGATCCTACTGAACCGCCTCGGGTTCGCTGGCTCAACATGAATAGGGTCGGCGGGTCTCTCCCCGGTTAGTCCGGGTTGATGGCGACCGTCTCGATCACGAGCTGCCGGCTCTGCGCCGGCGTCGGGTTGCCGGCCGGCCATTCGGGGTTGTCGCGCAGCCGGTCAGGCGGCGCAGTCGGGGTGTTCGCTCGGTTCCCGTGGCTCGTCGGCGCTGGGGAAACCGATTCCCAGGTGTCCCTCGACGCGTGCGACGCCCACCTTCAAGCCGGTGACGTCGGTTCTGAGTTCCTTGATTTCGGCGTCTTGGCCGTCCATCCGCTTGTCCTGGCGCTTGGAGCCCTCTCGCATCTCGCGGTGCAGCAACGCGAAGGCGGCGAGGACGGTGCCGAGGGTGGTGCCGATGATCGTCACCCAGGCGACGACGAACTGGATCTGACCGACTTCCACTGCGCTGCTCCCTCCTCCGGGTGGGAATCCGGCGGATTCTTTGACTCAGGGGGAAGTTCTGGAAGAGCGTATCGTCGGCCGAGGGACTTGACCGGCTCGTGCCCAGTGATTTCCCAAGTCGGCGGAGCGGAGTTCACAACCTGGGTAACGACCAGATCGGTCGGCCATCGGACCTGTTCGACAATCCGGTTCTCGCAACGATGTACGACCGTTTCAGCATCCTGGTGGCCGACCTCGACGTGGCGCCGCTGCCCGAGTTCACAGCAACCGGGGTCGATGCCTCCGCGTGACCGTGGCGCCGGGCAACAGTTGATGAACAGGATGAGCACGGCACTCGAGCTTGTCCCCGGACGTGCGCATGGCCGTCTTCTTGGCGGTGTAGCCCGCGTCGATCACCCGCTGTCTCCCTAAACTGCCGGATCAATACTCCGCAGATTACTGAACGAAGATGCCGTAAAATACTGGTTAGAATCTCCGTAAATCACCGATGAAGTGACGGGCACTCGCCGGCACGTCTTGTGGACCGCATGACGCCGTGGGGAGGAGGATGAAGTGGAATCGCCGGGCGAACCAGGCGGGTCGGGGGCGGACTACCGGCCCCGGATCGCCGACCGCCTCCTGGCATCGCGGCTCCACTCGATGGCGGCCGTGGTGATCGAGGGGCCACGAGCCTGTGGCAAGACAGCCACCGCTCGGCAGCAGGCTCGGAGCGAGGTGCTGTTCGACACCGACCTCGCGGCTCGCCGTCTCGCCGGTTTGAGCCCCGACCTCGTCCTCGACGGACCCGAGCCTCGCCTTCTCGACGAGTGGCAGACCGTGTCGGACCTCTGGAACCACATTCGCAGGGAATGCGATGACGGCCGGCGATCGGGACGGTTCATCCTGACGGGTTCTGCCGTGCCCGCCGACGACGCCACTCGTCATTCCGGTGCCGGCCGCATCTCCCGAGTCGCGATGCGGCCCATGACGCTCTTCGAGAGCGGTCATTCCACGGGCGCCGTCTCGCTCGGCGATCTGCTGAAGTCCGAGTCCATTGCGGTCACGGTCGACGACCTGCACCTCCTCGAACTGATCGAGCTGACCTGCCGTGGCGGTTGGCCGGGAATTCTCCGCGACGACATCGACACGGCGCTGCAGTTCTCGCGCGGCTACGTCTCCGAGATCACTCGGGTCGATCTTGCCGACGGCAACGGCCGCCGGCGGGATCCGGCCCGCATGGCGTCGTTGCTACGGTCGCTGGCGCGTAACACGGCCACCGAGGCATCGCTCGCGACGCTGGCCGCGGACGCCGGCGAAGAGCACTCCTTGCACGTCGACACCGTGAGCGGTTACCTGCGGGTGTTCGAGCGCCTGTTCGTCGTGGAGGATCTGCCGGCGTGGTCGGTGCGCCTGCGCTCGCGGACAAGGCTGCGGCGATCCGCCAAGCGACATTTCGTCGATCCCTCGCTCGCCGTTGCCGCACTACGCGCCGGACCGCAGCGGCTGCTCGCCGACCTGAGCCTGTTCGGGTTCCTGTTCGAGTCCCTGGTCATCCGCGACCTGCGGGTCTACGCAGACGCGCACGGCGGTGANGTGTGCCACTACCGCGACGAGAGCGGTCTCGAGGTCGATGCCATCGTCGAGGCAGGACACGGGAACTGGATCGGCTGCGAGGTGAAACTCGGCGGACCCCAGGCCATCGATGCCGCGGCCCGCAGCCTGCTCAAGCTCGCCGAGCGCGTCGACACCTCCGTGGTCGGCACGCCGGCCAAGCTCGCAGTGATCACCGCGGGCGGCAAGTACGCCTACGACCGCGCCGACGGGGTGGCGGTCGTTCCGATCGCGGCACTCGGGCCGTAGCCTGCCGCCGCTTCGACCGATCGCCGGCCGACCGCATCCGCCTCGACCCTCAGGTCGTGGCGGCGACCTTGTTGGCGATCCACTCGCCGGCCGGGATCGGCTCTGCGGGTTGCTCTCCGGGGGCCAGGCACGTCGGCACGCACTGCACGAGGGCGTCGAGGCTGGGGTTGAAGAACAGCGGCACCGACAGCCGCTCGATGCTGGTGTCGGTGGGGCAGACCACCCGGTGCAGGCTCGACCGCCAACGGCCGTTGCTCCAGAACCCCATCAGGTCGCCGAGGTTCACGATGTACGTGTCGGGCACCACCGGCACGGGCACCCACCGGCCGTCGCGGGTCTTCACCTGCAGGCCCGACTCCCCGTCGGTGTAGAGCACCGTGACGGCCCCGTAGTCGGTGTGCTCGCCGCGCCGGAATTGTCCCGGCTGCGGCTTCGTGACCGTCGCCGGGTAGTAGTTGATGAACAGCGAGGAGCCCGGCACCTCCAGTTTGTCCTCGAACCAGTCGGGCGGGAGATCGAGCGCCACCGCCAGGATGCGCATCAGCCGGTGGGCCAACGCAGTCGTCTCGGCGTAGAAGCGCTCGACGGCGTCACGCAACCCCTCGGTGTCGGGCCAGACGTTGGCGGCGAAGAAGCTGTCGACGTGCTTGACGCCCCGATGTTCGTAGTCGGCCCGCTGCTCGG
>JGIcombinedJ30088_10004675_pt1 | contig 12111 bp, 10 predicted proteins | sample PinacodermPK_FD_30088 | JGI IMG/M metagenome (IMG submission 30088)
CGCCGCCCGACCGGGCGGTGTAACCGCCCCGCGTGGCTCCCCCACCGCCGGACGACGATCCGACGGTGGGCGTGCCGCTCCCGCCACGCGGCCGCGCCGTCGACGAGCCGCCCGTTGCGCCCACCGGCACCGCGGCGCCGATGTTGTCGACCGCCGTCCGCTGGCGGACGCGGGTGTAACCGAGTCCCTTGACGGCACCGCCACGCGGTGCCTGGTCGCCGCCGAGCTCGATGAAGGGGCTCCCGGCGCCGCCGTAGAGCGGATATCCGTAGTACGGCGAGTAGGCTCCGCCGTAGAGGCCGCCGTACCGCGAGTAGCCGTAGTAACCGAACGGTGTCATGTAGTACGGATACGCGGCGCCGTAGGAGTACGGATCGTAGGCGAAGCCGCCGCCGGTGCTGCTCCAGCCGCCCCCGGAGCTGCCGCTGCGCCGCCGCTCGACGACGAAGCGGTCCGGGTAGGCAAGAGCGACCAGCAGATCGATGACGCCGGAGTCGATGCCCGCGTCGTCGAGCTCCACGAGCGTGTCGCGGTCCATCTGCAGGCGGGGCTGCGTCTCGGTGAGCATCGCCTCCACCACGCGCGGGTCCGCGGTCGCGGCCGCTTCGCGCACCGCGGCGAGACCGGGCGGCGAGCCGCTCTCCCGCCGGGCCTGACGGATGTCGTCGAACCGCGCCGCCAGTTCGGCCGATTCGGACTCGGCGTTCGGAGCCGAGTTGTAGCGGCGGATCTCCAGGTGCTGCTGCCCCTCGACCTCGACCACTTGAATGTCGACCCAGGTCGACCTGTCGGAGAGGAGGCTGATTCCGGACCTGGCGATCGGCGCGTCGTCGTCGCCGCAGCGGATCTCCGCGCTGGTGAAGAGGCGCCGGCCGTCCGCCGACCAATCGCGCCGTTCCCAGCCCCGGCACTCGCCGTCGCTCACCTCGCGCCGGACTCCGTCGGCCACCAGCGTCCGCTCCATGAACACCTCGTCGCCGGCGCGGGCGGTCATCCGGGCGCCCTCGGCGGCGGGTGCCAGGCAGACGAACATCGGGCCGGGAAGCTCGCTCCCGTCGGGCGCCTGCTCGAACTGCTCCTCCCCGAGCCGCCAGCAACCCATCCACGGGAGCCAGCGTGCGTCGGGCTCGAATGCGGATTGCGCTCCGCTCCCCGCCGCTCCCTCGGCCGGCGCCGGGAGCGCCGCGGCCGGAAGCGCCATGGCCAGGAAGGTCGCGATCACGATCGCACGTCGCATGGTCGGCATTCTTCTACCCTCGCGTTCTGCACCGCTCGCGGTCCCGCACTCGCTTCACTATGCCTCAGAATCCGATCCCGACGCCAGCGGAACGGGAGCTTCCGCCGCCCGCCCGCCCCGCCTCCCGAAGCAGCGTCCGTCCTGTGGCAGAATTGGGCGGGGGAAGACGTGCCGGCCAGGATCCAGAGCAAGCGGAAGTCGTCGGCGCGCGCCCGGTCGTCTCCCGCTGCGGCCGCGCAGCCCGCCCGCTCGCCCCGCGGCCGGCGCCCGTTGCTCGTCGGCGTCGTGCTGGCGCTCGCCGCCCTGGCCGCGGTCGGCTGGGCCTTCCGCTCGGCGGAATCCGGTGCCCCCGCGGCTGCGCAGTCCGCCCCCGTCGTGCGCTCGCTTGCGGTCAACGTGCATCGCACCCTGCCGCACGACACGAGCGCCTACACCCAGGGGCTGCTCTGGTGGGACGGCAAGCTCTACGAGAGCACCGGCCAGTACGGGACCTCCGACCTTCGCCGTCTGGACCCGGCGACCGGCGCCGTCGAGCAGCGCGTCGACATCGAGGCGGCCTACTTCGGCGAAGGCCTCGCGCGCGTCGACGACGAGCTCATCATGCTGACCTGGAAGGCGCAGCGGGCGTTCGTCTTCGGGCTCGAGCGCTTCGACCGCCGGCAGACGTTCCGCTACCGGGGCGATGGCTGGGGCCTGTGCAACGACGGCCGCCGGCTGATCATGAGCAACGGCTCGAACCGGCTCACCTTCCGTGACCTCCGGACGTTCGAGCCGATCGGCGACGTGGCGGTCACGCTGCGCGGACTTCCGCTCCTGCAGCTCAACGAGCTCGAGTGCGTGGGCGACGTCGTCTACGCCAACGTCTACCAGACGGACCATCTCGTCCGGATCGACCCTTCGAGCGGGCGCGTGACGCACCAGATCGACGCGTCCGGACTCCTGACCCCGGCCGAGGCCAGCCGCGCGGACGTGCTCAACGGCATCGCGTTCGATCCGGACACGGAGCGCTTCTACATCACCGGCAAGCTCTGGCCGACGATGTTCGAGGTGACGTTCGAGGAGTAGCATCGCCCACACTCCCGGCCGGCAGCGCCGGCGCGCCCCTGCGAACCGGCGCTGCCGGCCGCCGCGATCTCAGAAAGCGATCTCAGAAGACAAAGCGCACGCCGGCCTGAACGCGGAGTCCGGTGAGGTCGATCGGCTCGAACCCGCAGAACCCGAGAGGCTCCGGAGGCCCGAACACCCCCGCCAGGGGCCGCCGGCAGACCAGGTCGTCGTTCGCCCAGACGTAGCGTCCCTCGATCTCGGCGTAGACCCGCGAGGTCAGGCGGATGTCGAAGCCCGCGAGCGCGTGGCCGGACAGCGTCCAGCCGCTCGAGGCGAAGATGTCCGCGAAGAGCTCGTCCGTGAGCGGGTCGACGAACTCGCCAGCCTGCTGCAGCGAATGGTGTAGGAAGCCGCCGCCCACCCCGACGTAGGGCACCACCGCGGCCGGGATCCAGGCGTACTGGCCGACGGCCCGTCCGCGCGGCGTGATCGCGAACCGCAGGCTGCCGACCAGGTCGACCTGGCGCAGGGTGGTCTCCTGCTCGATAGGCAGCCCGTCCGAGCCGACGTACGCGCGCAACTCGGACTGCGCGAACGCGCGCGTGAGGTCGACGCCGACGCCGACGTCGAGCCGCGAGGTGACGGCGACCCCGACGTCGAAGCCGATCCCGGGAGCATCGAAGCTCATCCGCCCCAGACTGAGGTCGCGCGCGTCCTCGTCGGCGTTGCGGCGCACGAACAGCTCCTCGTGCACGAAATCGTAGATGTCGCTGTCGGCCCGGGCGCGGTTCCAGATGCCGCGGAGGGCGACCGACACGCGGGGTCGTTCGAACAGGAACTCACCGGTGTCGGCGTCGAGGGCCAGCGTCGAGTTGTGGTAGAGGTGCTGGTTGTCGATCCCGCCGAGAAAGAACTTCGGCGCAGGCGAGGTGACCGACGTCCCGATGTAGATGAGGTCCAGCGTGGGGTCGTAGCTCGGGACCATCCACGCGCCGACGTGCGAGCGCTCCTCGAACGGCACGCTGCCCCAGCTCTCGTCGCCCGGCTCGCCGGGCCCCGGGATGAGCCGCCGCCGCCACACTTCTTCGCCCGTGAGGGCGTCGTGCGCGACGACCACGCATGCCTCGGGCCCGCCCCGCGGCAGGCAACTGCGGCCCGAGACGGCCTTCCCGCCGGCGATGATCGGTCCCGCGCCCTGCATCGCCGCATGCTCGTGGTAGTCGAGGACCTGCGTCTCCCACACCATCTCGCCGGTCTCGGCGTCAAGGGCGAAGACGTGGGTGTCGACGCTGGTGTCGATGATTAACCGGTCGTAGATGGCGATGTTGCGGTTGTTGGTGGTGAGGGCGCCCAGCAGGTACTCGCCGACGTCGTCGGGTACGTCGCGCCGGTGCTCCCAGATGAGGTCGCCGGTCACCGCGTCGATGGCCTGGATGACGTCGTTGGGGTTCGGCATGTAGAGCACCCCGCGGTAGGCCAGCGGCGTACCCGATTGGAACCCGTCGGAGAGCCCCCGCGTCCACACCATGCGCAGGTCGCCCACGTTCTCGCGGTCGATCTGGTCGAGCGGACTGTAGCCCCACCCGTCGGTCGTCCGCCGCCACGTCAGCCAGTCCTCGGGCGCCGGCGCCTGCAGCATGGCGTCGGTGACGGGCACGAAGTCGCCGGCGGGCTGTGCGACTGCCCGCGCTCCCGAACCGAGGACCAGAGCCACCATCCCGATTGCCGATGCGCGCTGCCACAGGGGACACGTGCTATTCATTGTCAGCTCCCGTCCTTCTGATCCGAGCCGCCAGTTCATCGCTCACGAGATCGCATCCGGCGAAGTCTCCACGGTCTATTGCGGAGCGCTGCGGCGTTCACGGCAGGGCAAACACGAACAGGTTGTTGCCGCTGCTCGGCCGCAGCTCCGGCGTCAGGTCGAGGAAGCGACCGTAGCCGCCGCTGACGGCCACGTACTGTCGGCCGTCGACGGCGTAGGTGATGGGAAAGCCGGAGACCGGCGAGCCGAGGTTGATCTCCCAGAGGATCTCTCCCGTCCGGTCGTCGAAGGCGCGGAAGCGACCGTTTACGTCGCCGCCGAAGACCAGCCCGCCGCCGGTGGCGGCCAGCGCCATGGTGGCGGACCGCTGCTGGTGGTTCCAGACCACCTCGCCGGTCTCGGCCGAGATCGCCTGCACGCTCCCGACGTCGTCGTAGCCGGGCGCAATCTCGGGTCGCCACGCGATGGCGTAGAGCCGGCGCGCCTCGTCCTGCTCGTCGGGCGCCGCCATGGACCGCATCCGCGAGCAGACGTTGCGCAGCGGCATGTACATCGTGTTGGTGCGCGGGGAGTAGGCGCCCGCCTCCCAGTCCTTGCCGCCGCTCGCGTGCGGGCAGGCCAGCACCGTCTGCCCCGCCGCGGTGAAGATGAGCTCCGCGTTCTCGGTCACCGCGCCGGTGGCCCCGTCGATGCCGCTCACCACGTTCTGGACGATGGTCGGCGTGGCCCACAGGAACTCGCCGGTCTCCCGGTCGAGGGTGTAGACGATGCCCGTCTTGCCGGGAATGCCGGTCACGACCCGGCGCTCCTCGCCCGGGTTCAGGCGCGGGTTGATCCAGCTCACCGCGGACGGGTCGGGCCGCACCGCGGTATCGACCAGCAGGCGCTCGAACGGGTGGTCGAGGTCCCAGTGGTCGTTCATGTGCTGGTAATACCAGACGATGTCGCCGGTGTCGCCGTCGAGGGCCAGCGTCGAGTTGTGGTAAAGGTGCGTCAGGTCGGTGCCGCCGAGCATGTACTTCGGCGCCGGCGAGGTGACCGACGTGCCGACATAGACCAGGTTCAGCTCCGGGTCGTAGCTCGGGACCATCCAGGAGCCGACGTGGGTGCGCTCCTCGAACGGCACGTCGCCCCAGGTCTCGTCGCCCGGCTCGCCGGGGGCGGGGATGAGGCGCGTCCGCCACAGCTCCTCGCCGGTCGCCGCGTCGTGCGCGGTGATGACGCAGCCGAGGGGACCGCCGCGCGGGTCGCAGCTCCGGCCCGAGAACACCTTCCCGCCGGCCGTGATCGGCCCCGAGGTCTGGTTGGCCGGGTTCACCCGGTAGTCGAGGATCTCGGTGTCCCAGACCACCTCGCCCGTCTCGGCATGCAGGGCGAAGATGTGGTCGTCCATGCTGGTATCGATGATCAGCTCGCCGTGAATGGCGATGTTGCGGTTGGTCTCGGTCAGCGTGCCGATCATGTAGTCGGCCAGGTCGTCGGGACGGTCGCGCCGGTGCTCCCAGATGAGGTCGCCGGTCACCGCGTCGATGGCCTGGATGACATCGCTCGGGTTCGGCATGAACAGCACGCCGTCGCGGACCAGCGGCGTGCCCTGCTGCCGGCCAGCGCCGAGGGCGCGCGTCCAGACCAGCTGAAGCTGGCCCACGTTGTCGCGGTTGATCTGATCGAGCGGGCTGTAGCCCCAGCCGTCGAGCGTCCGCCGCCACATCAGCCACTCGTCGTCGCTCGGGTTCGCGAGCTCCGCGTCGGTGACGGGGCGGATGCGGTCCGCCTCCTGCGCGAGGATGGGCGGCCCGGCCGTGATCGCCAAGGCGGCGGTGACGCCACACGCGAACAGCGCCATTCGAACCCGCGACGTCCGGTCGGTTGCGAGCATGATCCCCTCCTCTGTTCCGGGGCGTGCGGACCATCCGTCGCCGGTGCCCCGGCGGGCGTCGGCCCGCTTCGCGGCGCTCCCCGGCGGCCGCGTCGGCTCCGGGGCGCGTGACGAGACGGCACTCTATCAGACGACGGCTGTTCGCTCGCGTCGAGCGCCGGCAACGCGCGGGCCTTGCAACCTTGCAGCGAGATGGTCTCGGATCCTGACCAACTCGGTCGGGGACCTGGCGGCGTATCTGGCTCAGACGCGCCCGCCCGCCGAGACCTGCGACAGCCGGGATTGCGGATCGAACCCAAAGGTGCGAGACTGGAAGCCAGTGACGACGGCGGAGTTCAACCGGCGCGCCAAGCGCTACGCAAGGAGCAACGATCTCGAGTACCGCTTCGAGCCCGCGCGCGGCAAGGGCAGCCACGGGCGGCTGTGGGTCGGGGGTCGCTTCACCACCGTGCGGCACGGTGAGCTCAAGCCAGGGACGTTCCGCAACATGTTGAGACAACTGGGGATCGGCAAGGAGAACTTCTGATGCGATACACGTATCCGTGCGATCTGGCGCCGGATGACGGAGGGGTCTCGATCAGCTTTCCCGACGTGCCCGAAGCGCTGACGTGCGGTGAAGACCGAACGGAGGCCGTAGCGATGGCGCAGGATGCGCTGGCCACGGCACTGGCGGGATACGTCCACGAACGCTGGGACATCCCGGCGCCGAGCCTGCCTGCCGACGGGCAGGAGCTGATCCCGGTGCCGCCGGTCACCGCCGCCAAGCTGGCCCTCTACACGGCGATGCGCAACCAGAACGTAACCAACGTCGATCTCGCCAGGCGCCTGGGCGTCAGCGAAGCCGCGGTTCGGAAGCTCCTGAACCCCGACCATCGTTCCCACATTGGCCAAGTCGAAAGGGCCCTGCGCGCCGTAGGCCGAACCCTGGTCGTCGAGGATCGAGCCGCCTGACGCATCGTAGACCCGAGCGCCTGGTGGCCCTGGCCCTGCAGAGCCATCAGCCGCACTGCCCCTACGGCAGCGCAAACACGAACAGGTTGTTGCCGCTGCTCGGCCGCAGCTCCGGCGTCAGGTCGAGGAAGCGGCCGGTGCCGACGCTGACCGCGACGTACTGCCGGCCGTCGACCGCGTAGGAGATCGGGAAGCCGGAGACCGGCGAGCCGAGGTTGATCTCCCAGAGGATGTCCCCCGTGCGGTCGTCGAAGGCGCGGAAGCGGCCGTTGACGTCACCGCCGAAGACCAGTCCGCCGCCGGTGGCGGCGAGCGCCATGGTGGCGGCCCGCTGCTGGTAGTTCCAGACCACCTCGCCGGTCTCGGCCGAGATGGCCTGCACGCTCCCGACGTCGTCGTAGCCGGGGGCCAGCTCGCCTCGCCAGGCGATGGCGTAGAGGCGGTTCGTCCGGTTTTCGGGGTCCTCGGCCATCATGCGGGCGCAGACGTTGCGAAGCGGCATGTACATCGTGTTGGTGCGCGGTGAGTAGGCGCCCGCCTCCCAGTCCTTGCCGCCGGTCGCGTGCGGGCAGGCCAGCACCTGCTGGCCGCTGGCGGTGAAGATGAGCTCCGCGTTCTCGGTGACCGCGCCGGTGGCGCCGTCAATGCCGCTCACCACGTTCTGCGTGATGGTCGGCGTTGCCCACAGGAACTCGCCGGTGGCCCGATCGAGGGTGTAGACGATGCCCGTCTTGCCGGGGATGCCGGTCAGAACGCGGCGCTCCTCGCCGGGATTGATGCGCGGGTTGATCCAACTCACCGCCGACGGGTCCGGGCGCACGGGCGTGTCGACCAGCAGCCGCTCGAACGGGTGGTCGAGGTCCCAATGGTCGTTCATGTGCTGGTAGTGCCAGACGATGGCGCCCGTGTCGCCGTCGAGGGCGAGCGTGGAGTTGTGGTAGAGGTGCGTGAGATCCGCGCCGCCGAGCATGAACTTCGGCGCCGGCGAGGTGACCGACGTCCCGACGTAGACCAGGTTCAGCGCCGGGTCGAAGCTCGGCACCATCCACGAGCCGACGTGCCCGCGCTCCTCGAACGGGACGTCGCCCCAGGTCTCGTCGCCCGGCTCGCCCGGCCCCGGAATCAGGCGCGTGCGCCAGAGCTCCTCGCCGGTCGCGGCGTCGTGGGCGGTGATGACGCAGGCGTGCGGCCCGCCCCGCGGGTCGCAGCTCCGGCCGGAGTAGACCTTGCCGTTGGCGACGATCGGCCCCGAGGTCTGGTTGGCCGGGTTCACGGTGTAGTCGAGAATCTCTGTGTCCCACACCACCTCGCCCGTCTCCGCGTCGAGGGCGACGAGGTGGTCGTCCATGGTGGTGTGGAAGATCAGCTCGCCGTGGATGGCGATGTTGCGGTTGGTGTCGATGAGGCTGCCGATCATGTAGTCGCCCAGATCGTCCGGGCGGTCGCGGCGGTACTCCCAGAGGAGGTCGCCGGTCACCGCGTCGATGGCCTGGATCGTGTCCCGCGGGTTCGGCATGAACATCACGCCGTCGCGGACCAGCGGCGTCCCCTGCTGGCGCCCCTCGTTCGCCAGGGCGCGGCTCCAGACCATGCGCAGGTCGCCGACGTTGCCGCGGTCGATCTGGTCGAGCGGGCTGTAGCCCCAGCCGTTGTGGGTCCGGCGCCACATCAGCCACTCGGCGTCGCTCGGGTTCTCGAGCTCCGCGTCGGTGACGGGCCGGATGCGGTCCGGCTCCTGCGCGAGGACGGGCGTCGCGGCAACGGTGCCGAGCGCTGCGACCCCAAGGCACGCGAGGAGCACGGGGAATGCGAAGCGGATCGGAAACTGCGGCCTGCCGGATGCGGGCATGACTCCCCCTCTGGGTCCAGGATTCCGCCCGATTATGTCACCGGCGGAGCCTCAGGTCCGCGGGTGTTCTCCGGCGACGCGCCGGGTGGTAGAATGCACCTTTCTTGGTAGTAGGTCGACCATGGCGCTGAGCATCAAGAACGTCGAGGCGGAACGCCTCGCCCGGGAGCTGGCCAGGGAACGGGGCACAACCGTTACGAGCGCCGTCATCGGTGCGCTCGAGGACGCCCTCCGCCGCGCGCGCGGCCGGAAGGTAGCGCCCTCGATTCGAGATGCGATCCGGGAAATTTCGGAACGCTGCGCCGCGTTGCCTGACCTGGACACGAGACCGGCGGACGAGATCCTCGGATACGACGAACGGGGGGGCTTCCGCTGATGGTCGTCGACTCGTCCGCGGCGCTCGCCATTCTCTTCAACGAACCAGAGCGGGATACGTTCTCCGATGCCCTCGCCGCGGCCGGTGTCCGGCTGATGAGCTGCGTCAACGCTCTGGAAGCCGCGGTGGTCGCGTCGTCACGCAAGGGACCCTATGGCGCGCGCGAGTTCGACCTCCTGTTGCATCATGCCGAGTTCGAGGTGGTGCCGTTTACCGCCGACCACCTCCGGCTTGCACGGGACGCATACGAGCGTTACGGCAAGGGGCGTCATGCCGCCGGCCTGAACCTGGGCGACTGCTGTGCCTACGCTCTCGCCCGCCACGCTGGGGAACCGCTGTTGTTCAAGGGCGACGACTTCCCGCTCACGGACGTGGTCCCAGCCGTTTGATGCCGGCCGCGCGCCGCTGGGCGAGCAGCTCCCGCTCCCAGCGGTGGAGATCGACCCCGCAGTCCCGCAGCGACGCCTGCAGCCGGTCGAGCGCATCCAGCGCTTCCTTGTTGCCAAGCTCGCGCGTCGCTTGCTCCCGTGTCGGCACCACGGTCGGCTTCTCCGTCCTGCCAGCCATTCGCGGCAGCGTACGAAAACGACTCATGACCGTCGATCGAACGCGGCTCGTGTCATGACAGGATCCGTCAGGCCAGCGCCGTATGCTCGCGCGCGTCGACACCGCGCTCGCGGTTCCAGGGCTGATGCACACGAACGACTCGACGGACGCGACCGGCACGATCGGCGTCGAGGCCTTCGACGCGCCCTACGGGGCCGGCTTCGAGGTCGACGACGCGTCACCGCACGCGCTCGATTGCGAGCTGGTCGAGGACGGGGGCGCGTTCGTCGCGCACCGGCCGGAGGCCGCGGCACGGCCCCGCCGGGTGGCCTTCGTGGACGGGACGATGCGGACGGAGGCGCGCCTGACGCACACCGGCCCCGAGGGGGACCTCACCACGGGGCTCGCCGGAAGCTGGGCCGCGGGCGCCGTGCTCGTCACGGACGACGGGCCGGCCGGCTTCGACCGGATCGCGGTCGGGCGGACGGCAATCTTCACCGGCGGGCGGGCGATCCGCCTGCCCGATCACCGCGACGGATGGGGCTGGGAACCGAACGCTGTCGAGGGGAGCGACATCGAGGCGGCCCGGCAGCACCTGCGGCGCCTGATGCGCGGCGCGGAGTCCGCCATCGCCGAGCGGCTCTGCGGCGACGGGTGGCTGACCGTGCTCGACGGCCCGCTGTACGGCATCCGGCACCGCCGCAACCTGCCGGTCGTCGGTTACGTGAAGACGCACCATCGGCGCATGCTCGCCGCGGAGGCGTGGCAGCGCGTCCCGGACCTGGCGGTCGGGGAACGCTCGGGGCTGTTCGCGCTGCCGGACGATTTGTACGGGTGCTACCTGCGGGTCGGCGACTCCGGCCCGTGGGCCGGGCCCTGGGCTGGCATCGCGCGCATCGAGGTGCCGGCGGGGATCGGCCTCGCCGCCGCGGTCGATGCGGCCGGCGAGGCGGCGGGGTGGCTGCCGGCCTTCGCCTCCGCGCTCCACCGGGACGCGCGAGCGCCGGTGAACCTGAGCCCGATCGCGGGGCTGGAACGGCGCCTGCATCACCTGCAGGGCGACGCGCGCCTGGCGTTGCGCGCGGTGCGCGAGTCCGTGCTGCAGCACAACCGCGAGGGGCGGGCCGCATGAGCGACGACGGCGGACGCGTGAGTGAGAGGCAGGCCGCATGAGTGAGGGGAAGACCGCATGAGCGACGACGGCGGACGCATCGGGCTCGTGGACGGGTCCGTCGAGAGCGACTCGCGCACGTTCCACGTCGTGCTGGAGGCGACGACGCTGATCCAGCTCGACGAGCTCGTTGCCGTCGCGACCGAGCTCCCCGGCGGCGCCCAAGTGACGCACTACGGAATCGTCACCGAGCTCCGCTCGCGCTTCGAAGGGGCCGACCTCCCCTCGGACACCGGCCGGGTGGTCGACCGCACCCTGCCGGCGGAGCACGTCCGGCGGGCCGAGGTCCGCGTCCTGCGGGTGGTGCCGGAGATCTTCGTCGCCCCGCACGCCGGATCGGTCGCGATGCGCGCCGCCGGCGAGCACCGCACGGTCGCGCTGTTCGAGGACGAGATGACGCGCGGCAAGCTGCCGGTGGGCCTCGACCTCGGCGGCGCCCCGGTCTACGCGGACATGCGCTTCGTCGACGGCCGCTCCGGCGGGCACGTGTCGGTTTCCGGCATCTCCGGCGTCGCCACGAAGACGTCCTACGCCCTGTTCCTCCTCTACCAGCTCCTGGAGACCGGGCAGGGCATGGAGCTGCTGGGCGGACGCGCGGGGCGTGAGAACGTCCGGGCACTGGTCTTCAACACGAAAGGCGAGGATCTGCTGCACCTCGACCGGCCCAACGCGGAGTTCGCCCGCAGGCCGGGGGAACGCGAGAAGTGGCGCGCCCTCGGCATCGACGAGCCGGGGCCGTTCCGGTCCGTCCGGCTCTACGCGCCGCGCCAGTCCACCGAGGGGCCCGGCGCCGTCGCCAACGTCCAGACCCGCAAGACGGCGGACGTGAACGCCTACGGCTGGACGCCGGAGCAGTTCATCCGCGAGCAGCTCCTGCAGTTCTGCTTCACCTCCGACGACGAGCGCTCCACCCAGGTCGGGTTCGTCGAGCAGCAGGTCCGCATCCAGCTCCTGCGCCGGCTGCGGCGCCTGGCCGGGGACGGCTCCGGCGCGGTCGTGATCGCGGAGGTCGTCCCCCCGAACACCGGCTTCAACCCCGACCGCCTGGCCGAGCGCGAGCCGGCGGAGGTGTCGGCCGGCACGGGGCACGTGATGCGCGACTTCGGCGACCTCATCGACCTGCTCGAAGAGGTCGTGTCGGCGGACGACGAGGCCCTGATGAACGCGTGGTTCGGCCGCGCGCAGTCCGGCACCCGGCAGGCGTTCCTGCGGCGGCTGCTGCGGCTGCGGCGCCACATCGGACCGTTGATCGGGTGCGGTCTCGAGCCGGTCTCGGCCGAGAACGCGAAGCTC
>JGIcombinedJ30088_10004676_pt1 | contig 12111 bp, 10 predicted proteins | sample PinacodermPK_FD_30088 | JGI IMG/M metagenome (IMG submission 30088)
GACTTCTTTGGTACCAAATGGTCATTATCATGAAAATCATCATGACTACTTGATTTGATAACAATATCAGCTTTGTCTGGAAACGGCTTATAGCCTGAAGTTTCTGGATCGTAGGGGTCAGTTACAATCCTAACATTGTCTTGACTAACGACCCCAAAACTTGAATGCCCGTACCAAGTGATTTTCAATGAACCCTCCGTTTCTATTGAAAGCGGTCTTTAATATAATGTGCGCTCATATTTCAATGACTCAACCAACAGTATAATATCCTTCTTACAGGATTCGTACACACTTATTGAGCGACAATCAAGATGATAGGGTGAAGGGGTGATTATTGGCAATGGAGGAATGGCTAAAGTTAAATCATTGCCAGTTCTTGTTCTAAATCAGCCATCTCAGAACCTCCAGCCATCAAACGACGAATATCATCCCCGGCAAGGTCCTCCTTGGTTCCTGCCCCAATGACCTCTCCTAATGAAAGAAAAGTAAACCGGTCTGCAACAAGCTTAGAGTGAATCTCATTATGCGTTATCAAGATAATACCAATGTTGCCCAAAGCTCGAACGCGTTTGATTGTTTTCAGAACTTCCATCTGCTGCCTTTGTCCAAGCGCCGATGTGGGCTCATCAAGAACTAATACCTTGGCCCCAAAGTAAATGGCCCGGGCAATGGCTAATGTTTGCTTTTGTCCACCCGACATCGTACCCACTGCCTGTTGCGGGTCAGAAATATCAATTCCAATCTTGATCATTTCGTCATGGGTGATCTGATCCATTGTATCCATCTTCATGATACCCACAGGCGCAGGCCCGGAATAGATCTCTCGACCCATAAAGAAGTTTCGCGTAACGGACATCAACTGGTTGAGCGCCAAATCCTGATAGACAGTGCCAATCCCTGCAGATGCAGCATCTCGCGGTGAACGAAAAACGACGTCCTTGCCTTCCACTCTGATTGTTCCACTTGTGGGTTGATGAACGCCGGCAAGAATCTTAATCAGAGTGGATTTCCCCGCCCCATTATCTCCAAGCAAAGCGTGAACCTCACCCGAATAGACATCCATGTCCACTCCATTGAGTGCAGTAAAGGGACCAAATTTCTTGACAATCTTTTCTAATCGAACCAATGGATGTGGATTTGCATTGTTGGCCACGTCATATGCCTCCCGTAATGCGCTTGCGAATGTTCTCATTGGCAAAGGCAGCAATTAAGAGGACTGTCCCCAAAAAGACCCGATAGTATGATCCATCAATCCACGAAATATAAAATACCGAATTTTGGACTAAACCAAATATCACAGCGCCAAAAATAACCCCAATTACCGAGCCAAAACCGCCGGTCATGACAGTTCCACCGACAACGGCAGCAGCAATGGCTTCCAACTCCTTTAAATTGCCCTTTGCTGCATCAGCAGTATTGGTGTCAAAAACCTGACATGCCGCAAATATAGTGGCACAAAAGGCCGTAAACATAAACAAACCAATTTTAACTTGGTTCACAGGAACACCGTTTGCTCGGGCACTCTCTTTATTATCGCCAGTGGCATAGATCCAGTTCCCCAATTGGGTGCGATCTAGAACAATATAGGTTATCGCCGCCAGACATATCCACCAAGCGACCCGTGCATCTAACCCACCAACCCACTGATTACCAATGCGGTTGACGTTCCAACCCCAATCGTAGAGGAGCGCGAATAGCCACTTAAACGTTTCGCCTCCAAACAGATAGGCAAAAAAGTCATCTTGCTTAAAATCGGGTAGACCAGAAATTTGCGTCGACCCATCATTGAATTCTCTAAAACTGACTTCTGTTAAGCCACGTAATATAAACAAAAAAGCCAAGGTAACAATAAATGAGGAAAGACCCGAATGAACAACGATTTTGCCTATAATCCAGCCAATAAACAAGGTCATGGCGAGAGTCAATAAAAAGGCCATCATGGGTGTCGCTTCGCCTAGTCCAAAGGGAAGGCCCCATTTCATCATCATCGCCATTGACATGCCCGCAAAACCAATCATGGAGCCAATAGACAGGTCAAATTCTCCTGCAATCATGAGGAGACAGGCCCCAATCGCGATGATACCAAGTTGCGAAATAATCGAAAGGTTGTTTTTAATTCCCAGAGGATTAAAAACAACATCACCGGCAAAAATTGCCAAGAAAACCAAAATCACGATCATCCCGGAAAAGGCTCCAACTTCAGGTCGTCGAATGAGCCTTTGTAATGATCCTAATTGCTTACGCCGATCTGATTCCTTCCTCGTTTCTTGCATGGTCGCGAATCTTCTCCCTCCAGCTGTTGTGTGATTCCTTCACATCAATCAAAGAACATGGGGAGCAACATTAATTGCTCCCCACAGAATTTAATTCGCCTTTGATTAGCGATTGACTCCGGCTTGAGCTTCTACTGCTTCAGCATTTGAAGCATCGACAAAACCTGGGCCAGATGGGATGTTACTTCCTGGAAGCATACCCGCGTTACTGTTATAAAGATGTAAAACAATAATCGGAATGTATCCTTGCAGTCGTTGTTGCTGATCAATCGTATACTGAACTTTACCTTCTTTGATCAGGTTAATCACACCGGGTGTCATGTCAAAGCAGGAGAGATGAACACTCGTTCCAACCTCTTCAACAGCTTGAGCTGCGGCTTCACAGACATGTGGGCCCACTGCCAATAGCGCATCAATGGATGCATCAGCTTGGAGCGCCGCGGCGGTTCTCGTTTTGATTTGCGAAACGTCATTGGATACGTCAATCATATTCAAATCCATCCCCATGGCATCAAAGTAACCACTACATCGGTCAACCAAGGCTGTATTAAAGGCTTCCTGATTCAAGCAGAGGGGATTTGTTGCACCTTCTGCCGCGGCTCTCTCGCCTGCTTTCTCACCGGCCAGTCTCTCGGGTTGACCGACGTGCATGAGTGCACCAACATCCTTGGATGACTCTAATCCTGAGTTAATTGTAACAACAGGAATGCCTGCTCCAGAAGCAGCCCGAATTGCATTTCCAAGAGCATCTGGGTCCGGAAGCGAAACAACCAATCCGTCTGGATTTGTTGCTGATGCCGCTTCAATAAGTTTTGCCATGTCAGCCATATCACCACTTGGAGCAAAATTATATTCTAGGTCAACTCCCAAGGCTGCTGCCGCATCTTTGGCGCCCTTTTCAACAACGGGCCAAAATGGGTCAGTTCCTTGCGTGTGTGTTACCACAACATAGCGCTCTGCCATTGCAGTACTTGCAAAAAGTATACCTGCAATAACAACCAATAAACACTTCTTCATGATCTCCTCCAATCTTCAAAAAATAGCGTTTAATTTAACGATTAGTTTAGTTTAACAAGAAAAAAAACATAATTATTATTCTGCTTTGTTAAACTTGGAAAATATTGGCATTGTGAGATAGCGTTGTCAACTAAATAATTACCTTTCCAAGAAACAATTTAGCCAAGTACAAGGATTCTAGATCAAAGTGCTAAATCCATTTCCCTGAGACGATAAACACCAAGCTAAGAACCTATCATCAGGTTTATCGCTTTCTCATTTTCAAATGGTAAGGGCTTGACGAAGCCGCAATCTAAACATGCCTTTGTCTCTCATGGCTTGTGAAATTGTGATCAAAACCACCAAATGAAACAGTTAAGCGCACACAAAACAACGTTTTTTCAAAGGCTCTTGATATTTTGGCCGCTAAATCAATCACCATTTGGTAAATATGACTAAAGTGCTAATGGCAGTTTACGTGATGCGGCTGAAATCACATTGACATAGGCTGATCAGGCGCTGGTGGAGATGAGAATGCGCCCCACACAGATTGATCGAAATTGACGATTGAACCGGTCATTAACCCTGAATCTTCTGAAGCCAAAAAGGCCACAGCGCGAGCCACTTCTTGTGGGTCAATAAGTCGGCCTGTGGGTTGCCCCTTGGCGGCTTCTTCCAACCAATTATCATCGGCTCCATGATGTTTCTTCTGAATCACATCTTCGCCATCCGATGCCATCCAACCAATGTTCAACTGGTTAATTCGTATGTTATTGCGTAACAGTGCAAAAGCCGTATTGCGGGTTAAAGTTGTTAAAGCTCCCTTCGATGCACAATAAGCGGCAATGAATGGTTGACCAGCAAAAGCTGACATTGTCCCAATGTTGACAATTGAACCCTTGATGTGTTCTTTAATCATCAATTTAACCGTGTCCTGAATGAGAAAAAAGGGTCCTCGAATATTAACGGCAAACATTTGATCAAACAACTCTTGTGATGTATCTAATATATTGCCCCGGTCTGTAATTGCGGCTGAGTTAACCAAAATATCAATGCGACCAAATTCTTGCGCTGTACTGGCAACTAAACGGCGACAATCGTCAACATTCCCCAAATCGGACTCCTTAAACTTAACTGGTATGCCGTATTCTTCGCTGATTTCAGCTGCTAGATCCAATCCCTTTGTTTTGCTCCGACCACAGATTACGATCCCTTTCGCTCCACTTTGGGCAAAACGTATAGCAATTGCTTTTCCTAACCCTTGCGTGCTTCCGGTAATCAGTGCTATCTTGCCATCTAGACGATTCATCATTCTACTCCTCTATAACATATCCTTCAGCTTCCAGGATCGGCTTTAATGTACGATAACCAATCTGAGCATATTCAAACGGTGGTGCATTGACCGGATCTTGCTCCGCTTCAACAACGAACCACCCCTCATATCCCTTTTCTGCGAGCAGATGTATGAGGACACTAAAATCAATCATTCCATCTCCCGGAACAGTAAATACACCTTTGAGAACCGCATCAATGAAACTATCCTTCGCTCGGTCTAATCGGGATAAGATCTCATGCCGGACATCCTTGGTGTGCACATGAATAATACGGTGAACATGATTGGTAATAACTTGGATATTATCACCACCGGCGAAAGCCATATGTCCAGTATCAAAGAGAAGGTTTACGGCCTCTCCCGTATAATTCATTAAAAGATCTAATTCATCCTCGGTTTCAATCGCTGTGCCTGCATGATGATGAAACCCAATCGGCATTCCATGCTCGGCACACCATTCACAAAAAGTGGTTAACCTCTTGCCGTAATCTTTAATTTGGCTATGATCAAGTTTGACTTTGGCTGAAAGTGGTTTTGACTTTACATTCTGAATAGTATGAGAGGTTTCGCCATAGATAAGACATGGTGAATTCAAGTCTTTGAACAATTCCAACTGGTTGAACACCTGATCTTTTTCAGCCTCAATATCATTTGTCAGAAGCGTTCCAGAATACCAACCGCCACACAAATTCAGGTTGTAATGTGTCAAAAGCGGCCCAAGCTCAGAGCTGGCTCCAGGAAATTTACCGCCTGTTTCAATGCCTGTAAATCCCGCTTGTGATGCTTCGCTCAGACAAGTATCTAAGGTCGTATTACCGCCAAGTTCAGGAAGGTCATCATTTGACCAAGCAATGGGAGCAATTCCGAGTTTTGCTTTCATACTACACCCCAATTCGCTGGCGACTTCTAATTTCGTTTTGTTCCAATCGTGCCTGCTGAACCTTCTCTTTTGTACTGATTTCAGGAACACCAAGATCCCAAGAAGCATCCCCAGGCGTCCATTGGAATGGATCAGTTTTGATAGTGATCACAGTCGTTCGGTCTGTTGTTTTTGACCAATCCAGAGCGGCTTGTAAATCACTCAGTCCTGAAACTGTCCGGGTGAGTGCCCCCATGGACTCAGCATGTTTGGAAAAATCAACATAGAATGGCTCTTTAACCTTGCAATCTTCTATTTGGTTGTTGAAGGACTCACCGCCCTTATAGTTCTGCAATCGGTTAATGACTGCAAATCCCCCATTATCACAAACCACAACGATCATTTTGTGACCCGTTAACACGGTTGAGTAGATATCTGAGTTCATCATGAGATACGAACCATCGCCGACAAGTACTATTGGAGTTCCTGTGGAACCCATGGCCATCGCAGCTCCCCAACCGGCTGCGACTTCATAACCCATACACGAATAGCCGAATTCACAATCAAAGGTATTCGGGCCCTTAACTCGCCAGCCTTTGGACGTCTCACCAGGTAATCCCCCGGCTGCTGTAATCATTCGGTCACTCTCCCCTGCGCTTTGATTAACCAGACCCACTACCTGAGCATAAGTTGGAAGTGGGGTGTTTGTTGGTTTTTGTAGATCATCAAGTAAGCTGTTCCACTCTTCAAATGCTTTCTTGCCTTGCTTGAGCCAAGACGCTTCCACGTGCCACTCATCAAGTAAACAATCAAGTTCGGTCAAAGTTTCCAAGGCATCTCCGACAACCGGTAGAGATTGATGCTTGTGCGCGTCCCATCTCGCCGTATTGATCGCAATAAACTTGGCTGATTGCTGAAATACCGTCCATGAGCCTGTCGTAAAATCTTGTAGTCGTGTTCCCACGGCTATAATGAGATCTGCTTCAGCCGCCATTTGATTTGCTGAGGTGGAACCAACAACCCCAATTGGACCAATATGAGCTGGATGTTCATGGGTAAAATTGCCTTTGCCGGCAATCGTTTCAGTAATAGGTATACCTCGCTTAACTGCCAACTCACCTAAAATAGACTCTGCACCAGAGTACTTAACTCCACCGCCCGCAATAATCAAAGGATTTTGAGCTGTCATGATGAGCTCTTTGGCCGCTTCTAAGCTTCTGCTATCGGGTCTTGGTCGGGGAATTGTGTGAACAACTTCTTGGAAAAATGCGACTGGATAATCAAAGGCTTGTTCTTGTACATCTTGACACATCCCCACAAATGCAGGGCCACAATTTGCTGGATCAAGCATGCTGGCAATTGCTTGCGGGAAAGATGAAATAATCTGTTCAGGGTTGGTAATTCGATCCCAATATCTTACGACAGGCCTAAAACAGTCATTGACTGTTGTTGTTGGCGAATCGAAGTTTTCAACTTGTTGAAGCACGGGGTCAGGGCGACGATTATCAAACACATCGCCGGACAAAATAAGTAGGGGAAGCCTGTTGGCATGGGCAACGGCAGCCGCGGTGACCATATTGGTTGCTCCTGGACCAATAGAACTGGTTGCAATCATCATCTGTTTCCGCTTCATCGTCTTGGCAAAAGCGATTGCCGCGAGTGTCATTGATTGTTCATTTTGCCCCCGCCATGTCGGAAGGGTATCTTTGGCACTTTCCAGTGCTTCACCAAGGCACGTAACATTGCCATGTCCGAAGATAGCAAAGACTCCAGCAAAAAGCGGTGACTTCTGACCGTCAATCATTATGAATTGATTGCACAAATATTTAACGATTGCCTGGGCTACAGTTAGCCTGACCGTGTTGCTACTCATTCTGATTCCTCCCCACAAACAAAATGCTCAATAAATTCAGAATAATATTAGAAAATTCAATAAAAAAGTCCAAATTTGCCAACTAGTTCAATTAAAACTATCTCAAAGATTTAACCCAATCCAAAATTAGATCACCTTTTTACAAATAAGATAGAGGTTAAGTAATTTTATGATGTGGAATTATGTTTGCACAAACCCAAGCCAATAATTAATTCGTATTCGCAAAGGGTACAACTAATAACCTATAGGATATTTTCTAGCGATTAGGAGTGGGTGAGGGTTTTTGAATAGAGAGATGGAAAGCGAAAAGCTACTCAAATATACCGGTCAATATGTGTGTTATGAAGGACAAATTTTATGTTTTCCTTTGATCAATAAACCTCAATGTCAGGGAGTAGAAATGTTGAATGATCACCTCACTTAAACTCAATGGAAATGCCAAACCAATAGGCCTACACAATGGAAAAGAAACTTGACTTAATCACCATTGGTCGATCCTCGGTTGATTTATACGGCGAGCAAGTCGGAGGCCGCCTTGAGGATATGGGATCATTTAAAAAATACATTGGTGGCTCGCCGACAAATATTGCTGCAGGTGCTTCCCGACTCGGTCTTAAATCGGCTCTCATTACTCGAGTTGGAAATGAACACATGGGACGCTTCATTCGTGAAGAACTCATTCGCGAAGGTGTTGATGTATCAGCAGTTAAAACTGACCCTACGCGATTAACCGCTTTGGTTTTACTGGGAATCAGGGATAAGGAAACCTTCCCGCTTATCTTTTATCGTGAGAACTGTGCAGATATGGGGCTCGTTGAGGAGGATATTGATCCCGATTTCATCGCTTGTGCTAAGTGCGTTTGTGCCACAGGAACCCACCTTTCAAATCAACAAACGACTGCTGCTGTCCTTAAAGCCCTTCGTTTGGCAAGAGAAGCGGGTAAACGAACTGTTCTGGATATTGATTATCGACCCAATCTGTGGGGATTGGCAGGCCATAACGAGGGCGAAAGCCGCTACATGAGTTCCGAAGAAGTCACTCAAACATTGCTCTCAACCGTAGGACTTTTTGACTTGATAGTCGGAACCGAAGAAGAGTTTCACATTGCCGGTGGAACGACAAACACCATTGATGCTCTTCGTGTTGTTCGCAAGCACACGCAAGCATTGCTGATATGCAAACGGGGACCAATGGGTGCCGCTGCCTTTCCAGAAAATATCCCAGATAATTTGGATGATGGAGTGACTGGGGCAGGGTTTCGGGTGGAGGTTTTCAATGTTCTTGGAGCCGGGGATGGATTCATGGCTGGCCTTCTCTATGGCTGGCTTAAAGGGTTTGAATTGAGTCAAGCTTTGCAATTTGCCAATGCTTGTGGGGCTTTCGCCGTTTCAAGGCATGGGTGCACACCGTCTTATCCATCATTGGAAGAATTACAATATTTTATCAAATATGGCTCTAAGCAATTTGCCTTGAGAAAAGATAAATGGCTTGAGCATATCCATTGGGCTACCAATCGACGGACCACAAGGTCGACGATAAACTTGGTTTCACTCGAACAGCAGTTCTGGGAAGCGGGGTCACAGCAAGATAATAAGGCAAAAAGGAGAGAGTTCAGAAAACTGATTGTGCAGGCAGTTCAATCTTTGCACCAACAAACTCCCAAGTTTGGCTTGATATTCGCTCCTGATGAATGGCGTGACTTGGTTGACTTTGCGAGCGGAAGTGATCTGTATATTTGCCGAGTGCCAACCTTTACGAATCAGGCTTCTGAAAAGCCTAATCACCACTCACCAACCGACCAATTCAGTTTTTCGGAATGGCCACTGGAACATTCTGTGAAAGCGCACATTCACCTTGGCAAAAATCAAGACAATAAGGTCAACATCTCGTTGCTTAAAGATCAATTTGAATTCAGTCGTAAAAGTCGATTGGAATTTGTTATAGAATTAATCCACGATAAAAGCACAACTGACATTGATAGTTCAATAAAAGAAGCGATTGAATTGTGTTATAGTCATGGTATTCTTCCTGACCTATGGATAGTTGACCCAATCGATTCATCTATTAGTAAGGAATTGGCGAGCATTATCGGGCATCACGATACCTATTGTCGCGGGTTTTTATTCAATTACGGATTACGGAATGATGCTAAACGGTTTCAAAAGGAGGATCAAAAATTGATTGGTACAGTCATTCCAAACGAATTGTTCACATCAATAGCAACAGAATGGGTAAAGGGTAGACAAGACAGTTACCAGAGCATAGAAATGATCCAGAATAAAATACTTTCTCTTTGCATATAGATAAATTAGGGGATTAATATATTTCCAGTCATTTCCGAGCCAATTTTACCCTTTTGGCATCTTTACACACATTGCTATTCCTTTGGACTATTTTGATATAATTTGCCCTATATCCCGACCGCGTCACGCTCTAAATTTCTAATCCTCCTGATTGTCTCTATACAGTCTCGAATGTTTGGCAGCCCCCTCCCTAAGTCCTGGAGTAAAAAGACTTCGTGCAAGGGGATGAAAAGTTGACCACTTAATGTTAAAGATGGGCTAGGGCCGACATGGCGGATCCGCTGGAAGAAAACCCATCCCGACAACCATCCAAATAGGGTTTTACCCTTGATATCCAGATACCAGCTTCAGATTGCCTCTCCACCATCCAAAAAATCCCCGATAATGTATAATCCGAGCGACATTGGGAGGCCAACTTGGTATGAATCTGGATGCATNNTTGNGAGTGAAACCGTTGATCAGGGAGGGGAGTGAACCGCTATTGAAAAGAGAGAANTAAGTCGTTGAAGGGGAATGAAAAAGCGGTGAANAGTAGTGCCCCAATTATCGGGAGTGNCCCTTATTTTACAGGGGTTTCAGCGACTATATGTCGGAAGTCAAGAAATTCAGACAAAGCGGTTGATGAATATCCTGCGGAGAATACTCAACCTAAAATTGGGATGTGAATATCAGGATGGATGATTTTCTGACTGCTTTTCAGTTCAAGGGTTTGACAGCAAACCTGTTCAACCACCAAGATAACCGACCACGTCGGACTTGACTGGTATGGGCTGCCCTGGCGATGTGCCAGATTGAGAGGGCATCCCAACGGCGGAGCTGAGGGTACGCTTGGGGCCGAATATCAGCCAACAATTCGCTCATCATCAACTTGTCCCCTGGTCCATAATCCTCATGAACGAACATGTTGTAGATATCTTCACCGGAAGGACGGTTGGACCAACCGGCCAGATGTTTACCAGCTAGGTGGTGAAGAAAATGATGGTGTGTATCTATTGGTACCAAAATGTCCGTTCCAGCAGGATGATCAAACCAGGGAAGGGGCATTGGATCATAGCGGTACCGCCACTCAAGGGGAGGTTCACCCGCAGTTATTTCATGTTGGTCAACTCCACCGACCAGAAAGCTATGCCGGCCGACCTTCCAGTCGGCTGCATCAAATCCTTTTTTTTCACAAAGCTTCGTCATGTCCCAGTGCCAACGGGCATGGATATCCTCTCTGGTTGGTACCCGATCGAGCTGAATCGTACCTCCCGTTCGTTCCAACCGGACGAATTCCTCTCTGATGGCATTAACGTCCAGAGCCATGTCACTCATCCAGAATCATGTCAAAAAGACCGCGGTGAACGCATTGTTGGTTCGGGTCGTACTGCGGGCCAGTTTTCTACCAAATTGGCTGTTCGGAGGGGGAGATCAGGCAGCCATTCCGGCTTATGAGGGGCTTCGAGATCTCTGCCTCCAAGCTTGGCAAGACTCCGGAGTGATCTCATTTCTTTGGCAATTTCTTGACGTTGACGAGTGGTCAACACTTTCAGTGCACGGGTTAAGGAATCNGNATCTATTTCAGCCGAGGTAACCAGATCATAACAGTCCCTAGACAGAAACTCCCCGTTACCATAAATACGCAAGCGNAGTTTCTTAGCAAGGATTTCATCAACCGCTTCTAGTCTTACACCCCAAACGGCAGATACATCTGTCGGCCTTGCTTTTGAGGTAGGCTTCAACACCGATTGTGAAGTGGCAATGGCAAACTCCCCTTCGGCGCAACTAACCCTGCACCATCCTTGACCGTCTTCCCAAGTCAGGATTCCTGACGAGCCAGTCAAAGCAGTTGCAAGACTATCACTGATTTTTTGAAAATCTTCATGTGCCAGGAACAAATCAATATCGGTACTTCGTCGGTGGTTCCATCTTGCCGCTAGCGCTGTTCCACCGCCAAGAGTCAAATTTTCACGTGGACACAATTGCAGCAGGGCAGGAGCTACCCGCTCCATGATCTTGCTTGCCGGTATCGGTATACTATATTCCAAGATTCATGTCTCCATGCAAAAAAATCTTTCCTTTTGGTTTGCCCACTTTACCAAATATATGGTTATTTAGGAAACCAATTTACAGGATGATATTCATTTAAACTCACTCGACCCAGACCAATCCTTTCTTCACTCAGGGTAATCCATTTTATAATATAGGCATAGATATTTTCCTCGCCCTTTTTCATACTAAGTGCTTCCAGTTTATTTTTTGTAAAACCCATCGCCTCCAATTCCCTTGTAAATTCATCTTTGCCTATTTGGGTAAGAGATTTCGCATTGCACCACTTACAGTAATGATCATATAGGTCGTCACAGGATACAAGATCACCTAGGAACCTGCCTCTTGGGTTTGGACCCTGATAATTTTTTCCATGACGGTAATACAATTATTATAAAGGTAGAACCCAATCGGATCCTTCTTATCTGAACTCACCTTGGGCAGA
>JGIcombinedJ30088_10004681_pt1 | contig 12104 bp, 11 predicted proteins | sample PinacodermPK_FD_30088 | JGI IMG/M metagenome (IMG submission 30088)
GGGGTGCGTTCGGACCACGCGATCTCCGTTGGAACGCGGGCAACCAGAACGCGGGCAATCCGCTGGAACGCGGGCAATCCGCTGGAACGCGGGCAACTAGAACCCGGTCGATTAGAGCGCGGTCAACGCGATCCGGGCTTCCCGGGCATAGGGTGTGGATTCGTAGGTATCAACCACTCGGTCGTACAGGGCCCGTGCCTGGTCCTTCTGTTCGGCGGCGCTGAAACATCGAGCGGCATCCAGGAGAAAACCGGGGGCGAGATAGCTGCCCGGATCTTCGTCCACCAGGGCGAGATACTGGTTGGCCGCTTCCTCGTAATTCTCTTCCTCTTCGTCACAGGCGGCCAGGCCGGAGCGTGCGGCCATCCGGAAATACGCGTTCTGACTGCCGTATTCGTCGAGGTATTTTCGATAGTAGGTGCGTGCCTTCTCAACGTCGCCGGCCTGGAAACAGGCGTTGGCCAGTTCGATCGTGGCCTCGGGGGCGAGAGTGGTCCCGCCGAAATCGTTCACGACCCGCTCGAATATGGGAATGGCGTCTTCATAGCGGTTGTTCTGCATTGCCGTCTGCCCCGGCGCGAGTATCCTTCCCGCCTCGACTATGTCATCGGACTGCTTGTTTGACCAGTAATACCAGCCGGCCACGCAGACGATCACCACGACGGCCGCCGCGGTGAGCGTTTTCCAATGCCTGTCGATCTCGCTGCTCAATTCGTACAGCCAGAGTATGAATCGGTCTTCCTTCATTTCACGACGGCTGATACGCCGTCTCGTTCTTGCCATCGACCCGGACCTCCTGCGAAGTTTCGTCGAGTAATTCGCCGGTTTGAACACGCCCTAAACCGCTATGTATCGCGCAGGCTAAACACCGAACGGACAGCGGATCCGACCGCTGGCGCAAAGCCTAGAACATATAACGGAAACGGTACGTTTCGTCAAGGGGTTTCTCTGGAGTTTTAACTTGACAACAGGCGCCTTCGGCATATTTTACGAAGCACAAGTTGGGTTGTCTACACGACGAAATCACAGCCGGTTTCGTGAACGGAAGATCACGTCCGGGGTGGAATACGCCTGTTTTACAAGGAGACGTTCGATGGAATTGTCGGGTGCGGAAATAGTCATAGAGTGTCTGAAGCAGGAAGGCGTCGATGTCGTTTTCGGTTATCCCGGCGGCGTTGTGATCCCGACCTATGACGTAATTCAGCGCACCACCGAGCTCAAGCATATCCTCGTCCGGCACGAGCAGGGCGCGACACACATGGCCGACGGATATGCGCGGGCCACAGGCAAGCCCGGCGTGGTGCTCGTCTCCTCGGGTCCGGGCGCCACCAATACGGTAACCGGCATCGCGACCGCGTACATGGATTCGATCCCGATGATCGTGATCACGGGCCAGGTACCGGTGCACCTGATCGGAAACGATGCCTTCCAGGAATCGGACACCGTGGGCATCACCCGACCGATCACGAAACACAATTTCCTGATCAAGGAAACCGAGGACATCGCGCGGGTATTCGCCGAGGCATTTCATATAGCGACCACGGGAAGGCCCGGCCCCGTCCTGATCGACGTACCAAAGGACGTGCAAGTCGGGACTGCCGAGTTCGCTTACCCCGAAAGGCCGGATATCCGCGGATACAAGCCCCGCACCGAGGGACATCCGAGGCAGATCCGCAAGGCGGCGGAGATGCTCACCTCGGCCAGCAGACCGGTGATCTACGTTGGCGGCGGAGCGATTATCTCCGAGGCGTCGGAGGAAGTCCGTGCGCTGGCCCGCAAGCTCAACGCCCCAGTGACGACTACGCTGATGGGACTCGGCGCATTCCCCGAAAACGATCCGCTTTCGCTGAAGATGCTCGGCATGCACGGTACGTGGTACGCGAACACCGCCGTCATGATGTGCGACCTGCTGGTCTGCATCGGCGCGCGTTTCGACGACCGGGTGACCGGCAATCTGGAGGAATTTTCTCCCAATTCAAAGAAAATCCACATCGACATCGACCCGTCGTCTCTCAACAAGAACGTGCGGGTGGACCTGCCCATCGTCGGCGACGTAAAGAAGGTGCTGCAGCAGTTGGTCCCCCTGGTGGAACGGGCCGATACGACGGAGTGGCTCCAGCAGATCGAGGATTGGAAACGCGACCACCCGCTGACCTACGCGAACACGATCGGTGTCCACGAGGAAGGCCTGGAGGGCGTTGACCGGGAGACGGTCGAGAAGGGGACGGACCATTTGCCGCTGTGCGCACAGTATGCCATCGAGCGGATCGGCCAGCTTACAAAGGGCGAGGCCTTCGTGGTTACCGACGTCGGCCAGCACCAGATGTGGGCGGCCCAGTGGTACGGCTTCTCGAACCCCCGATCGATGGTCACCTCCGGCGGACTCGGTACGATGGGTTTCGGACTGCCCGCCGCGATCGGCGCCCAGTTCGCCTTCCCGGACCGCGAGGTCATCGTGTTTTCCGGCGACGGCAGCATACAGATGAATATCCAGGAAATGGCCACGGCCGTGGCCTGCAGGCTGCCGATCAAGATCGTGCTGCTGAACAACGGTTTTCTCGGCATGGTGCGGCAGTGGCAGGACATGTTCTATGCGCGGCGCTACTCGGAGGTTGACCTGCGCGAGTCCAACCCGGATTTCGTGAAGCTGGCGGAGGCCTACGGCGCCGTGGGCATTCGGGTCTTCAAGGATGAAGACGTTGATGGCGCCTGGCTCGAGGCCAGCAAGGTCAAGGACCGTCCCGTGATGCTCGATCTGGTGATCGCCGAAGAAGACAACGTGTATCCCATGATCCCCGCGGGGGCGGCGTCCCACGAGATGATAGAGGAATAGGCGAGGAAAACAGGCCGGGAAGATTTACCGGTAGTTAAAGGCCGGGAGGATATACCGGCGGCAAAAGGCCGGGGAGCTTTACCGGCAGGGAGTCTACTGTACCATGGCACGCCATACCATATCCATGGTGGTCGAGAACCGTTTTGGGGTCCTCGCCCGGATTTCCGGGCTGTTCAGCGGACGGGGTTTCAACATCGACAGCATTGCCGTCGGCGAAGCGGCGGAACCCGGCACGGCCCGCATGACCATCGTCACCCAGGGTGACGAGGCGATCATCGAACAGATCATCAAGCAGCTGAATCGGCTGGTGGACGTGATCCGGGTCGTGGATCTGACCGGCGAGAATTTCATCAACAGGGAACTCGCCCTGATCAAGGTAAACGCAAGTCAGTCCACGCGGCAGGAGCTCGTTCAGATCGCCGACATCTTCAAGGCGAAGATTGTCGATATAAACCAGAAGACGATCATGCTGGAAGCTACGGGCAACGAGGACAAGATCGACGCCATCATCAACATGGTGCGGCCCTTCGGCGTGCGTGAAATCGCCCGGACCGGCCGGGTGGCGCTCGCCCGTGAATCCCAGAGCAAGGATACCCCGTCGCCGGAAGCCCCGCTTCCCGTCTGGGAGAAGGAACGCAAGAAGATCACCGCCGACCTGGCCTGAACGCCGGTCCGGCACGCCAAATGATCACCGCCGACCTGGCCTGAACGCCGGTCCGGCACGCCAAATGATCACCGCCGACCCGGCCTGAACGCCGGTCCGGCACGCAAGAAGATCACCGCCGACCCGGCCTGAACGCCGGTCCGGCACGAAGGAGAACCAATGGCTCGACTGTATTACGATCAGGACGCCGACCTCGGCATATTGGACGGCAAGACCATCGCGGTTGTCGGTTACGGCAGCCAGGGACACGCCCACGCCCTTTCCCTGCGCGATTCCGGACTGGACGTCATCGTGGGACTGCGTAAGGGAGGCTCGTGGGACCAGGCCGTCAAGGACGGATTCGAGCCCCGTACCGTGGAACAGGCGGCCGCCGAGGCCGACATTATCATGATGCTGGTCAACGACGAACTCCAGTCGCGTCTATTCAACGATTACGTGGCGCCGAACCTGGTGGATGGCAACGCCCTCGCCTTCGCCCACGGTTTCAACATCCATTTCAACCAGGTCGTCCCGCCCGATAACGTGGACGTCTTCATGGTCGCGCCCAAGGGGCCGGGCCATCTCGTGCGCCGGGTCTTCGAGGAAGGCGGCGGCGTGCCCTGCCTGCTCGCGGTCCACCAGGACCACACGGGCAAGGCCCGGGATATCGGCCTGGCCTATGCTAAGGGCATCGGCGGCACCCGCGGCGGCGTCATCGAAACGACCTTCCGGGAAGAAACCGAGACCGACCTGTTCGGTGAGCAGTCCGTGCTCTGCGGCGGAACGTCCGAACTCGTCATGGCCGGTTTCGAGACCCTGGTCGAGGCCGGGTACCAGCCCGAAATCGCCTACTTCGAGTGTCTCCACGAACTGAAGCTCATCGTGGACCTGATGTACGAGGGCGGCATAGAAGGCATGCGCTATTCCGTCAGCAACACGGCCGAATTCGGCGACCTGACCCGCGGTCCGCGGATCGTAAACGAGGAGACCCGCGCGGAGATGAAGCGCATTCTCGCCGAGATCCAGTCCGGCGCCTTCGCCCGGGAGTGGATGCTCGAGAACCAGGCCAACGCCCCGGTCATGCACGCGCTCAGGCGCAATGCGTCGGAGAAGAAGATCGTAGAGGTCGGACGTCAATTGCGCAGCATGATGAGCTGGATTGAAGAGAATAAGTAAGCGTCACTGCCTCGAACAGATGCGGCGAAACGATCAAGGCAGCGCGTCCCAGCCTCGAAGTAAACCGGTCAGGCATCCAGGCCGACCGGGCGCAGACCGTTAACAGGAGCATGCGGCGATGCGAATAGTGGACATCTTCGACACCACCCTGCGTGACGGTGAACAGGTCCCCGGCGCTTCGCTGAACCGGGACGAGAAGATCCAGGTCGCGCACCAGCTCGCCGAACTCGGCGTCGACGTGATCGAAGCCGGGTTCGCCGCTTCCTCACCCGGCGACTTCGCCGCGGTAAAGAACATCGCCGAGCAGGTCGAAGGCCCGGTTATCACGGCCCTCGCACGGGCGGTGGAATCGGACATCGTGGCCGTGGCCGAGGCCGTGAAACCCGCCAAACGCCCCCGGATACACATCGTTCTGGGCACGTCGGACACCCACCTGAAGCACAAATTCCGCAAGTCCCGCCAGCAGATCATGGACATGGGCGTGGACGCCGTAAAGTTCGCCAAGGATCTCTGCGAAGACATCGAGTACTCGACCGAGGATGCCTCCCGGAGCGATTTCGACTACCTGTGCGAGACCGTCGAGGCGGTCATCGACGCCGGCGCAACGGTAGTGAATATACCAGATACGGTCGGATACGCCGTGCCGGAGCAATGGGGCAACCTGATCTCCCGGCTCATCGCCACCGTGCCGAACATCGGAAAAGCCAAGGTCAGCGTGCACTGCCACAACGACCTGGGGATGGCTACCGCCAATTCCCTGGCAGCGATCAAGGCAGGCGCAACCCAGGTTGAATGCACCATAAACGGCGTGGGCGAACGGGCCGGCAACGCTTCCCTGGAAGAGATCGTCATGGCGGTCAAGATGCGCGGAGATTTCTACGACGCGCGCACCGGCATTGAGACCACGCAGATCTATGCCACGAGCCTGCTGGTGCGCGACCTGATGCACATGCCCGTGCAGCGCAACAAGGCCATCGTGGGCAGCAACGCCTTCGCCCATTCCTCCGGAATACACCAGGATGGATTCCTCAAGCACCGGGAAAACTACGAGATCATGAGCCCGTCTGACGTGGGCATCGAGAAGAGCGACATCGTGTTGACGGCAAGATCCGGCAGGCACGCCCTGCGGCACCGGCTCGAGTTGCTGGGGTATACATACGACGAAAACCAGAAAGAAGAATTCGAAAAGGTCCATGTACGCTTTCTGAACGTGGCGGACCGGCAGAAGGAAGTGGCGGACGAGGATCTCCACCGGATCGTCACCGACATGCCCGTGGAAGTGCCCGAACAGTACCTGCTCGAGGACTTCAGGGTGACCTCTTCGCATTCCGGACAGGCCGATGCGAGCGTAAGGCTTCACGTAAGCGGCGAGACGATCGAAGAAGGGGGCGTGGGCGACAACCAGATTCTTGCCGCCTTGAACGCCGTCGACCGGATCACCAAGCTGCCGACCTACGTCAAGGATATCCAGACCTCTTCGAACGGCCGGGACGGCGCCCACCACGTCCAGGTCAGCGTGGGTTTCCACGACCAGTCCTTCAACAGCCACGCCTCGGATACCGACGTGGTGAAAGCAAGCATCCAGGCTTACCTGCATTCCCTCAATCAACTCGTCGCCCGGCACGGCGGGCTCATCGTCGAGTAACCTTACCCTACATTCCCATATACGCGGGAGGAACACTTGTACAATATCGCGGTCATTCCGGGCGACGGTACCGGTCCGGAGGTCGTGCGCGAGGGGCTGAAAGTGCTCGANGCGGCCTCGAAGAAGTTTTCATTCGAATATGAACTCACGGAATATGATTTCGGCGGAGAAAGATACCTGAGGACGGGAGAGATTCTTCCGCGGGAGGGGCTGCAGGAACTGGGCCACTACGACGCCATTTACCTCGGCGCCATCGGTCACCCGGACTGCCCGCCGGGACTGCTGGAGAAGGGCATCCTCCTGACCATCCGGTTCGAACTGGACCTCTATATCAACCTGCGTCCCGTCAAGCTGTACCCGGGGGTGGACTGTCCGCTCAAGGACAAGGGTCCCGAGGACATCGATTTCGTCGTGGTCCGTGAGAACACGGAGGACCTGTACGTCGGCGCCGGCGGCGTGTACAAGAAGGGCACGCCCGACGAGGTCGCGGTGCAGGAGTCCATCAATACCCGCAAGGGCGTGGAGCGTTGCGTCCGCTTCGCTTTCGAGACGGCGAAGGCCCGCAACCGGCAGAACAAGGTGACCCTCTGCGCCAAGACCAACGTGCTGACGTACGCCCACGACCTATGGGAGCGGGTGTTCTACGAAGTCGCCGAGGAATATCCGGGCATCACCGCGGACTACGCCCACGTGGACGCGACGTGCATGTGGATGGTCAAAAACCCCGAGTGGTTCGACGTCATCGTGACGACCAACATGTTCGGCGACATCATCACCGACCTGGGCGCCATGATCCAGGGCGGCATGGGCATCGCCGCGGGGGGCAACATCAATCCCGAGGGAACTTCCATGTTCGAGCCCATCGGGGGTTCGGCGCCAAAATACACGGACCAGAACGTCATCAATCCCATTGCGGCCATCGCCTCCTGCCAGATGATGCTGGCGCAGCTGGGAGAAGCGCAGGCGGCAGACGCCGTGGAACGGGCCATCATCGACGTCGTAAGCAACAAGATGAAGAGCATGGACGCCGGCCGAATGGGCTATGGCACCAGCGAGATCGGCGACCTGGTGGCGGAGGCGGTCGGCTGACGAGATCGGCGACATGGTGGCGGAGATGGTCGGCTGACGCACGTACCTAGCGTGGCGCACCGATGCAGGACACGAAGCCCCGGTAATCTGTTAGATTAAAAATCGAATTGGTACGCGCAGCATGAATCAGCCCTTCGGTCTCCGGAGGGCTTTTATTTGGGACAATGGATTTGACGTGTGGTTAAAATGCGGATACGAGACCGAGGGGATAAACACTACTTAGGGATAATACCGGTAACTTTCGTAATGAGCATGTTGAGGATGTTCTGTCTTTCGAGTTCCCGGTAAATCCCAGCTGCGCTATCTCACAGCACCCTCTTTCTATCGAATCACGCCCGATTCCCGCCACCGCGCCAGGTCGTCCGCAGACGCCTGGAGCAGCGACTTCAGCACCTGATCGGTATGTTCACCCAGGGCGGGGGCGTGCCGGGTGACTTCCGGCGGGGTNTCTGAGAGTTTTATTGGAGAACCGGCTACACGCAGGGCGCCGGCGACAGGGTGCAGGAGATTCACGATCATGTCGCGGGCAAGTACCTGGGGATCTTCCACGACCTGCCGGACATTCTGGATGGGCCCGCACGGTATCTCGGCTGCATCCAATCGTCCCAGCCAATCTTCTGTCGTACTTTCTCGGAAGACATCGCTCAGGATCGTGTGCAGGTCGGCGTTGTTTTCGGTGCGCAGGTTGTTGTCCCTGAAGCGTGCGTCGTCGGCCAGGTCCTCACGTTCAACGACTTCGCACAGCCGGCGCCAGAGCACGTTGTTCCCCGCCGCGATCATGATCCATCCGTCCCGGGTCTCGACGGCCTGAAAGGGCGTGATGGATGGATGCCTGGCCCCGAGCGGTTCCGGAACGGTGCCCGTCATGTCGTAACGGGCGATGGCGTTCTCGAGGAGAGCGACCTGGCAGTCCAGCATGCCGATGTCCACCATCTGACCCCTGCCCGTCTGCGTCCGGGTGAACAGTGCCGTGAGAATGCCGATACAGGAATAAAGCGCGGCGGCGATATCCCCGATGGATACGCCCACCCGTACGGGGGGACGGTCCGGTTCGCCGGTTATGCTGACGATACCGCCCATACCCTGGATGATCATGTCGTAGGCCCCGCGCCGGGCGTAGGGACCGGTCTGTCCGAATCCGGAACAGGCCGCGTAGATCAGCCCCGGGAACCGCTCCTGCAAGGTCTCGTAGTCCAGTCCGAGTTTCTTCATCACGCCCGGCCTGAAGTTCTCCACCAGCACGTCCGACTTCGCGATCAATTCGAGGAGCAGGTCGCGTCCGTCAGGATGCTTCAGATCGATGGCGATGCTCTGCTTACCCCGGTTGACATTCTCGAAGTAGCCGCTTACGCCCTTTTTGAAGGGGCCGAATCCCCGCGCCTCGTCCCCGCCGAAGGGTTCGACCTTGATGATCTCTGCGCCCAGGTCGCCCAGGGTCATGGTCGTGAAAGGACCCGCGAGCACCCGGGTCAGATCGACGACGCGAATGTCTTTGAGTGCGCCCATGACGTTGGTACCTGTAAGGTTGTTGTGTGCCTGGTTCGCGCGGATTCAGTCCTGCGGGCTCCATCCAATGGGATCAGTCCTGCGGGCGAAGTCCTGCGGGACCAGTCCAGCGGGATCAGTCCAGCGAGATCAGTCCAGCGGTCCGGGTTTGCGCGGGTTCAGTCCTGCAGCACCTGGCATCCGTCGTTGTCTATCGGGAGGATCCGGAACTGTCCGGAAACGCCGTGCCGGGCGAAGGCTTCGACCATGGCTTGCCCGATCCCCTCGTGATCTTCCGTCGCCAGGGCGATGGCCGTTGGTCCGGCGCCGCTGAGGGCCGCGCCGTGAGCGCCGGCGTTCAGGGCGTCTCCGGTGACCTCCACCAGCCCGGGAACCAGGTGCTGCCGGTAGGGCTGGTGCAGGCGATCGGCCATGCCCTCCTTTAGCAAGGCGTAATTGCCCGTAATCATGCCGCCGATGAGCAGTCCCACGCTACAAAGGTTGTAGACCGCGTCCTCCATGGATACGGATTCAGGCAGGACGCCGCGGGCAACCTTCGTGTCGAGGGTAAACTCCGGAATGGCCACGATGGCTTTGATGTCGTCGGGTATCCTGAAGGTCTGGTATACGATCGTTCCCGACCGATCGCCGCTCACGGAGAGGCCACCGAGCAGGGAAGGTACGACGTTGTCGGGGTGGCCTTCCAGTTCGGAACAGATGCGGAGGAGTTCGGACTTGTCCAGCGGCCTTCCCGCGAGTTCATTGGCCGCAACGGCACCCGCCACGATGGCGACTCCGCTGCTGCCCAGGCCCCGCGACACGGGAATTGCGTGGCACATCCGGGCCAGGAGACCGGCGGGCCGCCAGCCCGTGGCATCGAAGACGGCCCGGGCGGAGACGATGCACAGGTTGCCTTCATCGAGCGGTACCGCACTGGCGCCTTCGCCCTCCACGGTCACGTTCAGTCCGGATTCCGTTTCGGTGAACTCGATGGTGTTATAGAGGCCGAGAGCCATGCCGGCGCAGTCGTAGCCGGAACCCAGGTTGCCGGTCGTCGCGGGTACGCGCACCCGCACGGAGGACATCAGCCGATGTCCCGCGAACCGCCAGGACAGACGGGACCGCCTGGATTGGCGGGACAGACGGGGCCACCTTGACCACCCAGGTCGCCCAGATCGCCCAGGTCGCCCACGTCGCTCACGTCGCCCAGGACGCCCAGGTCGCCCAGGCCACCCAGGTCGCCCAGGATGCCCAGACCGCCGGCGATGGCGGGGACGATGGAGATCCGGTCTCCCGTCTTCACCGTGGTACCGGTGCCATCCAGAAACCGGATATCTTCTTCGTTGATGTAGATGTTGATGAACCGCCGCACTTTCCCGGACTCGTCGCAGATGCGATCCTTGATTCCGGGGTAGGATGCTTCCATGTTTCCGATCAGCGATTCGACGGTATCGCCGTCGATTTCGATTACGGACTGGTTGCCGGTCAACTTGCGCAGCGGGGTTGGAATTCGTACGGTTACGGACATCAAACGGTTCCTCCTGTTAATCTCCCTGTCCTTCGAAGTATTCCCGGATGCTCAGGTATCTTTCGCCGGTATCGCACAGGATGGTCACGATCGTCCCTTCTCCCATGTTCTCTGCCACCTTCAGGCTGGCGCATACGTTGGCGCCGGCCGAAATGCCCACCAGGAGCCCTTCCTCCATGCCCAGGCGGCGGGCCGACTGGTACGCGTCCTCGTCGTCGATCAGTATCACTTCATCGATAATCGACGTATCCAGGATGTCCGGTATGAACCCGGCGCCGATCCCCTGGATGGCATGCACCAGGCTCTCCACGGGCTTGCCCGAAATCACCGGGGACAATGATGGTTCCACCGCGATGACGCGGATTCGTTCGTCTTTTTCCTTCAGAAACTGTCCCACGCCCGTCAACGTACCCCCTGTGCCCACGGCAGCCACAAAGGCGTCGATTTTACCGCCGGTCGCTTCCCAGATCTCCTCCGCGGTGGTCTTGCGGTGTATCTCCACGTTGGCGGGATTCTTGAACTGCTGAGGCATGAAATAGCCGGGATGTTCCCGAAGTATCTCCTCAGCCTTCTGGACGGCGCCGGCCATGCCGAGCATACCCGGCGTCAGCACCAGTTCAGCACCGTAGGAGGTCAGCAGCACCCGCCGTTCCGAACTCATGTTGTCCGGCATGACCAGTATGACCTTGTAGCCCTTCACCGCGGCCACCATGCTCAGGCCGAGCCCGGTGTTTCCGCTCGTAGGCTCCACGATCGTACCGCCCGGGCTGAGCAGGCCTCTTCGTTCGGCGTCCAGGATCATGCTCAGGCCAACGCGGTCCTTCACGCTGCCGCCCGGGTTTTCCGATTCAAGCTTGCCGAGTAATTGGACGCCTGGACTTTCGCTTATTCGTCCAAGGCGAATGAGCGGGGTATGCCCGATAAGATCGAGTGCGCTGTCGATTATTCCAGTTCCGGACGGCAAGTTCTATCCCTTAGATATAGTACATGGAAAGGCTTTTCTGCGCCTGTCGCGAGATTTCTTCGAAAGTGATCCCGTCCATGATTTCGCCGAGTCTATCCTGCACATCCATCCAGACGTTCTTCAATACATGCTGACCGCTCATTTGATCGGTTACATCCGTATCGCCGGACAGGCTTTCGACGGCGATCAGCGCGCCGTCCATCGCCCGGATCACATCACCCAGCGAAATCTCTCCCGGAGCGCGGGCGAGCGCATATCCGCCTGTCGCGCCGCGTTTGCTCTTGACCAGCCCGGCGCGCTGCAACTGCAGCAAGATCTGAACGAGGTACTTCTCCGGAATCGACTGGCGAACGGCAATGTCGCCAATATGGATGACTTCCGCCTTCTCGTGGTACCTTGTCAACTCCAGCACGGCCCTGCAAGCATACTCCGCCTTGGCCGATACCCGCATGCTCCCTCCCTCGCCATCAGGCTTTAGTTTACTAATTTAGTCAACATGATATGAAGGGGGAGGGAGGGAGTCAAGTGATTTAGAGACGTCGGTACGCCGTCAAGGTACCTGGAACGAGGAAGGCAGTCAGTCGAATTGACTTGTGTGGTATTCAAGATACCGGGACGGCTCGATGGGTCGCATGCGTATGTCTTCGGGTTCCGCGCCGCCCATGGCCGCGCGGGGTGCGAGTCCGATCAGTTCGCTCTCCAGGACGCCAACGCCCCGGGCTTCCGCGAGGCGAGCGACCG
>JGIcombinedJ30088_10004683_pt1 | contig 12098 bp, 10 predicted proteins | sample PinacodermPK_FD_30088 | JGI IMG/M metagenome (IMG submission 30088)
GTCGATACCGGCATCGGCTTCCTCGATCACATGATGGAGCAGCTGTCGCGCCATTCGCTGATCGATCTGGAGCTGAAGGCGGTCGGCGACCTGCATATCGANTTCCACCACACCACCGAGGACACCGGCATCGCGATCGGCGANGCGGTGAGCCGCGCGCTCGGCGACCGCAAGGGCATCTGCCGCTACGGCGANGCGCTNATNCCGATGGACGAGACCCTGACCCGGGTGGCGCTGGACTGCTCGAACCGGCCCTACCTGATCTGGAAGGTCGGNTTTTCCAGGCCGAAGCTCGGCGAGATGGATACNGAGCTGTTCAAGGAATGGTTCCAGGCCTTCGCNCAGGCGGCCGGCGTCACGCTCCATGTCGAAAATCTCTATGGCGAGAACAATCACCATATCGTCGAGAGCTGCTTCAAGGGCNTGGCCCGCGCCCTGCGCGCCGCCATTGCGCCGGACCCGCGCAAGGCCGACGCCGTGCCCTCGACCAAGGGCGTGCTCGGTGGCTCCCTGTAGCGGCGCCGCCGGCCGGTACCGGCTTTCGGACCGGTGACCGCGGTGGCTGACGGCGTCGCCATCGTCGACTACGGCGCCGGCAACTTGCGCTCGGCCGAAAAGGCCTTCGTCCGCATGGCCCGGCAGGCCGCCGCCGATCTGCCGGTGTCGGCGACCGGCGATGCCGACCGGGTTGCCCGCGCCAGCCATATCGTGCTGCCGGGGCAGGGCGCTTTTGCCGACTGCCGCGCCGGCCTGCATGCAGTGGACGGTATGATCGAGGCCCTGAGCGAAGCGGTCCTGACGCGCGGGATGCCGTTCCTCGGCATCTGCGTCGGCATGCAGCTGCTCGCCGACCGCGGCCTGGAGCATGGCGAGACGCCGGGCTTCGGCTGGGTGCCGGGCGAGGTCGCCGCGCTGGAGCCGGACGATCCCGGCCTCAAGATCCCCCACATGGGCTGGAACGACCTGACATTTCATGACAACGGTCCCGACTATGGCGACGACAACGGCGCGGGCGGCGCGCGCCATCCCGTGCTGGCCGGGCTCGAAGACGGCGACCACGCCTATTTCGTCCATTCCTTTGGCTACCGCTGCGCAGACTCCGCCGATCTGCTGGCGACCTGCGACTATGGCGGGCCGGTCGCGGCAATCGTCGGCCGGGACAATCTGATCGGCGCCCAGTTCCATCCGGAAAAGAGCCAGCAGGCCGGGCTGCGCCTGATCGCAAACTTCCTGGCGTGGCGGCCATGACGTCGGATGCGCGCGCGCCGGCAGAAAAAGGCGCGGCTGCACGGCAGACGCCGGCCCGGGCCCCGTTTGCCCGCGTGGCGCCCGAGGCGGTCCTGGGCGTCGAGGTCGTCACCCGCTTCGCGCCGGGCGACCTGAACGATATCTGCGATGCTGCGGAAAGCGCGATCGAGGCCGGCGGCGGATTCGGCTGGCTCCGGTCGCCGGAACGGCCGCTGCTCGAAAGCTACTGGAAAGGCATTCTGGTCGTGCCCGAGCGCATCCTGATCGTCGCCCGGATCGACGGTGTGATCTGCGGTTCGGCGCAACTGGTCCGGCCGTCGCCGGGCAACGAGGCGCAGGCCTTCGCCGTCCAGCTCCAGCACGCCTTCATCGCGCCCTGGGCGCGCGGCCACGGCCTGGCGCGCCTGCTGATGGAAAAAGCCGAAGTGCTTGCGCGGACCGAAGGGTTCGACGTGATTACCCTGGACGTCCGGGAAACCCAGGAACGCGCGATCCGGCTCTACGAAGCGCTGAGCTATGTGCGCTGGGGCCGCAATCCCTTCTATGCCCGGGTCGACGGCAAACCGGTCGCCGGCCTGTACTACTGGAAGGATCTGCGGCGCGCCGAGGACGAGCCGGCCGGGGGCGCTGCGGCATGATCCTGTACCCGGCGATCGACCTGAAGGACGGCCGCTGCGTCCGCCTGCTCAAGGGCGATTTCGGGCAGGAGACCGTGTTCAACGACGATCCCGCCGACCAGGCTGCGCAGTTCCAGGCCCAGGGCTTCCGGTGGCTGCACGTCGTCGACCTCAACGGCGCCGTCGAGGGCCGGGCGGTCAACCGGACGGGCGTCGAGGCCATCCTGGCGGCCGTGACGATTCCGGTCCAGCTCGGCGGCGGCATCCGCGACATGGCCGGGATCGAGATGTGGCTCTCCCGCGGCCTGTCCCGCGTCATCCTCGGCACCGCCGCGCTGACCGACCCCGGTCTGGTGCGCCGGGCGGCCAGCGCGTTTCCCGGCCGGATCGCGGTCGGCATCGATGCGCGCGGCGGCCGGGTCGCCACCCAGGGCTGGCTGGAGACCTCCGACGTGACGACGATCGATCTCGCCCGGTCGTTCGAGGATGCCGGCGTCGCCGCGATCGTCTATACAGATATCGAGCGCGACGGCGCGCTTCAGGGGGTCAACGTCGCGGCCACGGCGGCCCTCGCCCGGGCCGTCGCGATCCCGGTCATCGCGTCCGGCGGCGTCGCCGGTCTGGGCGACCTCCGGGCGCTGCAGCAGGAAGCGGCCAGCGGGATCGAGGGCGTCATTTGCGGCCGGGCGCTGTATGACGGAAAAATCGATCCGGCACAGGCACTTGCGCTGCTCGACGGTGAAATATGAACGAACATATTAAAACGATTGGGCAGCGTTATGGCTAACGGTACAAAGGCCTCGATCTGGACGGGCGGGCGCAAATCCGTCTTCGGCTGGGCGCTCTACGACTGGGCCAACTCGCCCTTCACCACGGTCGTCACGACCTTCATTTTCGCCGCCTATTTCGCCGGCGCGATTGCGCCGGACAAGACGACCGGCGCGTCCCAGTGGGCATTCACCCAGGGCGCGGCGGCCTTCGTCATGGCGTTCCTCAGTCCGATTCTCGGCGCGGTCGCCGATCACGGCCGGGGCCGCAAGGCCTGGATCGTGTTCTGGACCCTGGTCACGATCGCCGCGTCGGCCGCCCTGTGGTGGGGCGCGCCGGGCGTCGACTCGACGGTGCTCGTGCTCACCGCGGCCTTCATCGGCGTGATCGGCTTCGAGATGGGCCTCGTTTTCTACAACGCCATGCTGCCCGGTCTCGCGCCGGCGAGCCATATCGGCCGGCTCTCCGGCTGGTCGTGGGGGCTGGGCTATATCGGCGGCCTGGCCTGCCTTGTCCTGCTGCTGTTCGTTTTCGTGCAGCCGCAGGTCGCGCCCTTCGGGCTCGACAAGATGGCGGCCGAGCATGTCCGGATCGCCGGCCCGGTGGTCGCCCTGTGGATGCTGGTCTTCAGCCTGCCGCTGTTCTTTTTCACGGCGGATACGCCGGGGGCCGGGCTGCCGATGGGCCGGGCGGTCGGCGCCGGTTTGCGCACGCTGGGCAGCACCCTCGCCAATATCCGGCAACACCGGAACATCGCGCGCTTCCTGATCGCCCGGATTTTCTATGTCGACGGATTGAACACGATCTTCGCCGTCGGGGCGATCTACGCCGCCGCGGTCTTCGGCATGGATACGGCGGAGATCCTGATGTTCGGCATCATCGTGAACGTCACGGCCGGGCTGGGCGCCTTCGCCTTCGCCTGGCTGGACGACCGGCTGGGCGCCAAGGCGACCGTGCTTCTGGGCGTCGCCGGCGTCACCGTTTGCGGCATTCCGATGCTGCTGACCGGCGACAAGACCTGGTTCTACATCTTCGGCGGGATCATGGGCCTGTTCTTCGGCCCGGCCCAGGCGGCCAGCCGCTCGCTGATGAGCCATCTTGCGCCGAAAGGGCAGGAGGCCGAAATGTTCGGCCTTTATGCCTTTGCCGGCAAATGTACGGCCTTTCTCGGCCCCTGGATTTTCGGCGCCGTGACCCTGGCCGCAGGACCCCGCTGGGGCATGGCGACGGTTCTCCCCTTCCTGGTCGTGGGCGCCGCGATCCTGCTGTGCGTCGACAGCCCGAAGGCGGCCCGGGACGAGACGGCGTCCGGGCGGTGACCGTGGAGAGCAATCCGTGTCAGTGCCGGAAGTGGCGCAGCCCGGTGAACACCATGGCGAGGCCGTGTTCGTCGGCGGCGGCGATCACCTCGTCGTCGCGCACCGATCCGCCCGGCTGAATGACCGCTGTCGCGCCGGCTTCCGCCGCCGCCAGCAATCCGTCGGCGAAGGGGAAGAAGGCGTCCGACGCCACCACCGAACCCTTGACGGGCGAGTCCGCCAGGCCGGCGGCGCGGGCCGCGTCCCCGGCCTTTTGCGCCGCGATACGGGCGGAGTCGACCCGGCTCATCTGCCCGGCGCCGATGCCGACGGTCCGCCGGTCCTTCGCGTAGACGATGGCGTTGGATTTCACGTGCTTGCACACCGTGAAGGCGAACAGCATGTCGGCGACCTCGTTCTTGGTCGGCATGCGCCGGGTCTTCACGGACAGGTCGCCCGCGGTCACCCGGGCGTCGCGCGACTGGACAAGAAAGCCGCCGGCGACGCTGCGCACGCTCAGCCGGTCGGCGGCCCGGTCGGGCATGTGTTCGGTCAGCAGCAGGCGAAGGTTCTGCTTGCCGCCCAGAATCGCCGGGCATCGCTGTCGGCGTCGGGCGCGACGATGACTTCGGAGAAGATCGCGGCGATCCGCTCGGCCGCCGCGCCGTCGAGCGGGCGGTTGCAGGCGATCACGCCGCCGAAGGCGCTGACCGGATCGCAGGATAGCGCCAGCGGCCAGGCGTCGGCGATCGAATCGGCGCCGGCGACGCCGCACGGGTTGGCGTGCTTGACGATAGCGACCGTCGGCCGGTCGAATTCGGTGACCAGCTCCCAGGCTGCGTCGGCATCGTTGATGTTGTTGTAGCTCAGCGCCTTGCCCTGGACCTGGACCGCGTCCGCAATGCCGTAGGGCGCGCTGCCGTCGGCATAGAAGGCCGCCGTCTGGTGCGGATTCTCGCCATAGCGGAGGATCTGCCGCCGCCGGCCGGCCACGGTCAGGCGTTCCGGAAAGGCTTCGCCGTCCTGCCCGGCGAACCAGCGGGAAATCGCCGAATCGTAGGCCGCCGTCCGCGCATAGGCCCGCGCAGCAAGGCTGCGGCGCAGCTCAGCGGAGGCCGCGCCGTTATTAATTTTATATTCATTCAAAAACGTCGGATAATCGGCAGGATCGGTCAAAACTGTCACAAAGCCGTGGTTTTTTGCCGCCGCCCGGATCAGGGCCGGCCCGCCGATGTCGATATTTTCAATGCATGTCTCGAAGTCGCTGCCCGCCGCGACGGTGTTTTCGAACGGATACAGGTTCACGGCGACCAGATCGATCCCGGCGATGCCCTGTTCGGCCAGCGCCGCCCGATGCCCCCCGTCGTCGCGCCGGGCGAGGATGCCGCCATGGATCGCCGGATGAAGCGTCTTGACCCGGCCGTCGAGGATTTCCGGCTGGCCGGTGTAATCCGATACTTCGGTCACGGCGATGCCGGCGTCGCGAAGCGCCTGTGCTGTCCCGCCGGTCGACAGGATCTCGACGCCGTGCGCGGCCAGGGCTTCGGCCAGGCCGGCCAGGCCGGTCTTGTCGGAAACGGAAATCAGCGCGCGGGCGATGGGGGCAGTGTCGGTCATCGGGCCTCGGCGAGAAGAAGTCAGCCGGCGCGCGCTGGCATTGCGCTGCTGCCGGCCCGCTCGGAGCGCGAGTCTAACCCGGATTTCCCGCCGCGGTCACGGCCCGCATCGCCGGCCCGTCACCCGGCCCGTCACCCGGCCTCGGCCGAATCGGCCTCACCCCGGGAAGGAATGAGGGGATTGTGAATGGCAAAACGCGGAAAATGCCGCACATGCCGCAGGCCGCACGCGTCGCATAACGAATTCGGTATCCGCGCCGCGGTATCGCCGGCCCCTCACAGAACAGGAGCCAAATCGCCAGCATGGAGCTTCCAGACCGGATCGCCGTTATCGGGCTGGGCTATGTCGGCCTGCCGCTCGCCGTGGCGCTGGCCAGGCATTTCGATGTCGTCGGGATCGACCGGGACGCGGACCGGGTCGCTGCGCTCAGCGCCGGGCGCGACGTCACGCGCGAGGTATCCGGCGAAGCGCTGGCCTCGACCCGGGCGCGATTTGCCGCCGACCCCGCGGCGATGGCCGGCGCAGACCTGTTCATCGTCGCGGTGCCGACACCGGTCGACGGGCAAAATGCGCCGGACCTGGGCGCTGTCCGGTCCGCGATGGCAAGCGTCGGCGCCCATATGGGCCGCGGCGCGACGGTCGTGCTGGAAAGCACCGTCTATCCGGGCGCGACCGACGAGGTGTGCCGCCCGATTCTGGAGCGGGCGTCCAACCTTGCCGGCGGCGCCGACTTCTTCCTCGGCTATTCGCCGGAACGCATGAATCCGGGCGACCGGGCGCACGGGCTCGCCGATCTCGTCAAGGTCGTTGCGGGCGAGACGGCCGAAGTCGCCGACATGCTGGCCGCGGTCTACGGCGCGGTGACCGGCGGCAATGTCTTCGTCGCCCGGGACATCCGGACCGCGGAAGCCGCCAAGGTGATCGAAAACGCCCAGCGGGACATCAACATCGCCTTCGTCAACGAGGTGGCGATGATCTCCAACAAGCTGGGCCTGTCCGCCTACGACGTGCTCGAGGCCGCCCGGACGAAGTGGAATTTCCTGCCCTTCGCGCCCGGACTGGTCGGCGGCCACTGTATCGGGATCGATCCCTACTATCTGGCGCACAAGGCAGCGCAGGTCGGGCACGATCCCGAGATCATCCTGGCCGGCCGCCGGATCAACGACGGCATGGGCCGCTACGTGGCGCAGTCGATCGATGCGGCGCTGGGCCGGCGCTCGGAAATTCTGGTCCTCGGCCTCGCCTTCAAGGAAAATGTGCCGGACCTGCGCAACAGCGGGGTCGCCGATATCGTCCGCACGCTCACCGCCGCCGGCCACATCGTCCACGTCCACGATGCTTTCGCCGACCCCGAAGAAGCACGGCGCGAACACGGCATCGAGCTTGTGCCGGACCTGGCCGGCGGACCGTATGACGCCGTCGTCGGCGCCGTGATGCATGGCCCCTATCTCGAACTGGGCGCCGCTGAATTCGCCCGGCTGCTGCGCGCCGGCGGCCTGCTCGCCGATATCAAAGGGATGTGGCGGCCGCTCGCCCTGCCGGACACCGTCCGGCGCTGGTCGCTCTGAGCCGGCGCGCTCCGGCAGTAGGAGGCCGTCAACGCCGCCGGATCGCCCAGCGCACGGAACGCGGCTCCGCGCCCCGATATTCGCCGGACAGGACGATCTGGCGGGTCCGCTGCCGCTCGTTGCGCGCGCCCTGATAGAAGCTGTCCTCGACCCGGATCGTCACGCCGCTTTCGGTATGGAACTGCCAGTTGCCGGCGCCCTGGCGGCTGAAATCGATGATCCGGCCGCCCTTTTCCCAGATCGACATCGAATCGATGGATACGTCCGGATGCAGATGAAAGCGGACGGCGAACTCGACATCCGGACTGCGCCGGGATTTCTCCGGCCGCGACAGGATATCCTGCCCGCGAATGTCTTCGCCGTTCGAAGACACATAGATNCGCCGCGTGTGCTCGACATCGAAGGACGGCGCATAGCCGTCGTGGCTTCCCTCGATCACAACGGCGCCCTCCTGATCGCGTCGCTTGCCGTCCACCGATTCCGGNCGCCGGCCAAGGCCGCCGTTGCGGTACAGCTGCGACGAATTCCGGTCTTCGACGATCAGGGTCGAATGCGCGGCGGAAGTCCGTCCGGCGAAAGCCCATTCGCTGTTCGGCTTCCAGTAGCTGCCGCAATTGACGATCAGCCGCGCCCGTCCAGCGCTCATTTCGAAGCTCAGCAGGCCGGCATGGGCAATGTCGTCATGGCCGTGCGGCGGCGGCTTGCCGCTGTCCATGATAATCGTCGTGCGGCCCGCCGTAACGCGCTGGAAGCCGGTATGGGGCGGATGTTCCGGCGGATTTCCGGTCGAGCCGGACTGGTTCAGCGTCATGTCGATCTGCCAGTCCTGCTCTTCGAAGCCGCCGTTGAACACGGCAAGCCCGCCGTCGCCGAGGCGCATCCCGCGCAGCATCGGCGCNGCCCGGTCGATCGCAACCCGCACCACGGGCGAGGAGTCCTGATGGCTCGACGCCAGCACGCTGCGCACGTCGATCAGGTCGCGCAGGATGCCGTGCTGTAACGTCGGGCAGCGCTCGGCGACCCCGCCGTCGGCATGGATCCGGTGTTCGATCTCATGCTCCAGCAGCGCCAGCCCCTTGAACAGCCAGGCCTGGGCGCTGGGCAGGCAGGCGCCGACATAGACAAGCCCCTTGGCGGCCCGCACCCGCTTGGCGCCCCGGGTCGTCTTGCGCGTCACAATCGCCAGGTGCCGGGACTGGCGGGCGACGCTCTGGAGAACCCGGTCGCGAAACCGGCCTTCGGCGCCCCGGCAGAAATAGTCGTACTGGCTGAGCCAGTTGATCACGCGCTCCGAGACAATCTCGGGCCGCCAGCCGTGATGGTGATACCGGCCGTAGCGGTCGATCCAGTCGCTGATCAATTCGCGGCCGAGCCGCCGGCCGGCATCGGAGCCGGTCGCGCGCAGATCGCGGAGCCAGGCGAAGTCGTGGGGCTCGAGCGGCAGCTCCTCGCCGCGCCAGATATTGTCGTTCCTGAAGCTGAAAGCGCCGCGCAGGATGGCCTTGCCGGTCTCTGAATCGCCGGGCCACGGATCGTGCGGCACCAGCAGAAGCTGGGTCGCCCTCGTGCCGCCCAGCCGCCACTGGTAGATCGCGCCGCGGTACCAGGCGCCCGCAAGGCGCCTGCGCAGGCTTTCGATCCCGCGCGATACCGATATCGAGTACCCCTTTGCCACGGATCGCCGCCCGCAATCAGCCGCCGCGAAGGCGGCGGATGTTTTCCGCATAACGGTCCGGGCCGCCCGCAAAGGTGGACGTGCCGGCAACCAGAACATTGGCGCCGGCGGAAACCGCCTGCCGCGCGGTATCCGCGTTGATTCCGCCATCCACCTCCAGGTCGATGGGGCGGCTCTGCGCATCGATCCAGNCGCGCAGCATGCGGATTTTGTCGAGCTGCGACTCGATGAAGCTCTGGCCGCCGAAACCGGGATTGACCGACATGACCAGGATCAGGTCGACCATGTCCAGCACCGGTTCGACAGCCGCCGCCGGCGTGCCGGGATTGAGGGACACGCCCGCCTTCCTGCCCAGATCCGCGATTCTTTGCAGGGTCCGGTGGAGATGCGGGCCGGCTTCGGCATGAACGGTGACGATATCGGCGCCGGCCTCGGCGAAGGCGTCGATGAACGGATCGACCGGTGCGACCATCAGGTGGACGTCGAAGACCTTGTCCGAATGCGGGCGGAGCGCCTTCACCACCTCCGGCCCGATGGTGAGATTCGGCACGAAATGGCCGTCCATGACGTCGATATGGATATAGTCCGCCCCGGCGGCGTCGATGGCCCGGACTTCCTCTCCCAGGCGCGCGAAATCGGCCGACAGGATGGATGGGGCGATGAGCACGGATTCTGCCATGACNGGCGCTTTCGCGGACNAGCCGGCGACGGGATTGCCGAATTTTGTTCTATTTGGATGATTTGACGGNGAAAATGAAGCGAATTGGTGACCGGCCGCCCAACTCCTTGCTGTCCGGCGGGTTNCCGNTCAGGCCCGGCGCCGGATCCGCGCGATGAAGAAGCCGTCGATCCCGCCTTGCGCCGCCAGATGGCAGGGCAGGGTCTGGACGTCGCCGTCCGGCGTCCGGGCCGCGGTCATCGGCCCGAGCGCCGGGGCATCGATCGGCAGGCGCTCCAGTTCGGGATTCTCCGCCAGGACGCAGGCAATCCGGTCCGGCCCTTCCTCGGCTTCCAGCGAACAGACGGCATAGACCAGAATCCCGCCCGGCCGCAGTTGCGCCGCGGCGTTGCCCAGAATGGCCGCCTGCACCCGGGCCAGCGCCGCGATATCGGCAGCCGTCTTGGTCCACGGAATGTCGGGCCGGCGCCGCAGCGTGCCGGTGGCGCTGCACGGCGCGTCGACGAGAATCGCCCCGGCCGGCGCCTCGTGCCGCCACGCCGCGGCGTCCGCTTCGACGATTGCGGCGTCCAGGCTGAGCCGGCTCAGGTTTTCGCGCAGCCGCCGCAGCCGCCGGACCGACCGGTCGACCGCAACGACCCGGGCCCCCGCCGCGGCCAGCTGGGCCGTCTTGCCGCCCGGCGCCGCGCACAGGTCCAGCACGATTCCGTCGTCCGGGATCGGCAACAGGCGCGCGGGCAGGGCAGCNGCGGCGTCCTGCACCCACCAGCCGCCCCCGTCTTCGCCGTCGAAGCCGTCAAGTCCGGTAACCGGGCCGGTCGGNCGGCGCAGGGTATTGCCGGTCAGAACCTGAGCGCCCAACCGCTGCGCCCAGCCCTCGGGATCGCGGGCGACGCTGATGTCGAGCGGCGGTTCGGCGCGCACGGCGATGGCGATGTCGTTCGCAATGTCCGGGCCGAACCGGTCGATCCAGCGNNCGGTCAGCCAGGCCGGCAGCGCNGCCAACGGTTCGTCCAGCGTCGCCAGAAGGCGGTTCCGCTCGCGCTGGGCCCGGCGCAGCACGGCGTTGACCAGCGCCCGGTGCCGCTGCAGGCCCAGGGGTTCCGTCAGATTGACGCTGCTGTCGACCGCCGCATGATCGGGGACATCGAGCAGCAGGAGCTGGGCGAGACCGGTTTCGAGCAACAGATGGACGGGCAGCTGCCTGGCCGGCAACGGGCGGTCGAGCAGACTTCCGACCGCAGCCTGCAAGGCGCCGCGGTAGCGCAGCACCGTGAGCGCAAGCCGGTGGGCGAAGCGCCGGTCCCGTTCGTCGGCGAGGCCGTCCAGCCTCGGCGGCAGGGCGCTCTCCAGCGCAACCCGCCGCTGCACGATATCGACCAGCGCGCCGTGGGCGCACCGGCGCGCCGGATCCCGCTGCGGACTCACCGCCGGGGGCCGCCCCGGGAACGGGAATTGCGAACGCTCGGCATTGCGGTCATGTCTGCGCGGGCCCTCGTTGCCAAGACCGGGAAAAGCCCGATCGCCCTCTGGGCAGCGCGCCGGGTTCGTGCAAGATGGCGCAGATACCGGGACGACGGAAAGGCCGATCGTGGCGGCAAACGAGAAAAATACCGAAACGGCCGTGCCGACGGCCGAAAAGCCCAGCCAGCCGGACGGAATGAACCATCGCGAAGATGGGCGCGGCGGAAGCGCCGGAAGCGGGGAAATCGGCGGACCGAAGGGCCCGGAGCCGACCCGCTACGGCGATTGGGAAGTCGGCGGCCGCTGTACCGACTTCTGAGCAAGAGGCGGCCCCTCGACACGGCGCTTACGCGCCTGCTCGGGTTGGAGGATTATGGTGGCCATTGCCCCATCCAGCACACCCCTCCCTCACCCTGAGTAGCGGCAAAGCCGCGTATCGAAGGGCGCCCCCGGGTCCGGTGAAGGGGCCGGCCTCCGGCGCACGGGCCCGAGCCGGATAACCTAGCGCGTCGGGATCGGCGTCTCGCCGGAGTAGTCGTAGAAGCCGCGGCCGACCTTGCGGCCCAGCCATCCCGCCTCGACATATTTCACCAGCAGCGGACAGGGCCGGTATTTCGAATCGGCCAGGCCGTCATACAGCACCTGCATCACTGCGAGCGCCGTATCGAGGCCGATGAAGTCGGCCAGTTCCAGCGGCCCCATCGGATGATTGGCGCCCAGCTTCATCGCCGTATCGATCGCCTCGACCGTGCCGACGCCCTCGTAGAGCGTGTAGATCGCCTCGTTGATCATCGGCAGCAGGATCCGGTTGACGATGAAGGCCGGGAAATCCTCCGACTGGGCGATCGTCTTGCCCAGGTTGCGCGCCATGGCGGCGACCGTGCTGTAGGTTTCCTCGTTCGTCGCCAGGCCGCGGATCAGCTCCACCAGCTTCATCATCGGCACCGGATTCATGAAATGCATGCCGATGAAGCGCTCGGGCCGGTCGGTCACGGCAGCCAGCCGCGTGATCGAGATGGAAGAGGTGTTGGACGCGATGATCGCGTCCGCGCTCAGGTTGCCCGAAAGATCCTTAAGGATGGCGCGCTTGGTCGCCTCGTCCTCGGTTGCGGCCTCGATGACGATGTCGCATTCCTGCATCGGCTCCAGGCCGAGAGACGGCTT
>JGIcombinedJ30088_10004694_pt1 | contig 12080 bp, 9 predicted proteins | sample PinacodermPK_FD_30088 | JGI IMG/M metagenome (IMG submission 30088)
TGCGGGACGGATGTTTAAGACTCAGTCAGCTTGGCGCTTGCGGGTCATATGGCGGCCGCCGTGGCTCACGGGGGCATCTTCGGTGCGGTGGTAGCTGGCTGATAGCGAGCCACCCTGTGCTCCTGCCTGCCACGGGGCTTGACCGGCGCCGATCTTCGACCGCTGACGGACCGCCCTGGCACGGTGCCGATCGATCCCCGAGACCCATCAAAGTCCCCCTCTGCAGAGCGCTTCAAGCCGCCGCCGGTAGCTGCCGGGGCTGCCCTATACTTGGGAATCGACCACTAATGTCCAAGCCGTTCGTTCATCTGCACTGCCATACGGACTACTCGTTGCTTGACGGTGCCTGCCATATTCCCCGCTACATGCAGATGGCGGAACGGCACGAATGGCCCGCGGTCGCGATCACCGACCACGGGAATCTATTCGGAGCGGTGAACTTTTACACAGCCGCCCGGAAGATTGGCGTCAAGCCGATCATTGGTTGTGAAGTCTACGTCGTTGACAGCGACCACAGGTCGCGCGACCAGAACACCCGCTACCACCACCTTGTCCTGCTTTGCAAGAACGAGAAGGGCTACCGCAACCTAATTGACCTCGTCTCCACAGCCTACCTGGAGGGCTTCTATTACAAGCCGAGGATCAGCCGATCACACTTGGAANNGTATTCGGAAGGATTGATCTGTCTTTCTGCTTGTTTGCGCGGAGACCTGCAGGAAGCGCTGCTGAGAAAGGGATACGACGAAGGGCGCCGACTGGCTTACGACTACCTGGATATCTTCGGCAAGGAGAACTTCTATCTCGAGATCCAAGATCACGGTCTGGACTTGGACAAGAAACTGATTCCGCTCCAGTTCCGCCTGGCCCAGGAGACCGGGATCCCCTTGGTTGCGACCAACGATGCCCACTACCTGACCAAGGAAGATGCAGGGGCCCACGAGGCGCTGCTGTGCGTGCAAACCGGGAGAACGCTCAGTGATCCGAAGCGAATGCGATTTGGAACGCAGGAGTTCTACCTCAAGACGCGCGAACAGATGGCTGCGTTGTTCGACGGTGACACGGCGCCTCTGGATCGCACCTGGGAGATCTCCGAGATGTGCAACCTGAGCCTGGAACCGGTTGGCGACCCGTTCCCGCAGTTCGCCGTCCCTGAAGACCATACGATTCACACGTATTTCGAATACGTTGCGCGCCAAGGCTTCGAGATCCGCCGTTCGCGGTTGCAGGAATTGGATGCGAACGGCCAATTGAGAATGCCGATTGCCGAGTACGAAGAGCGGCTTGACCACGAGATCAAGGTCATCCAGCAAATGCAGTACTCCGGGTATTTCTTGATCGTCTGGGACTTCATCCGCTACGCCAAGGACCGGAGGATCCCCGTGGGTCCCGGGCGCGGATCCGCCGCCGGTTCCCTCGTTGCCTACGCAATGTCGATCACCGACATCGACCCCTTGCAGTACGGCTTGCTGTTCGAGCGATTCCTGAATATCGAGCGCAAGTCCATGCCTGATGTCGACATCGACTTTTGCATGCACCGGCGTGGCGAGGTGATCCGCTATGTCACTGAAAAGTATGGCCGCGAGCAGGTGTCGCAGATCATCACNTTCAACACGATGGCGACGAAGGCTGCGATCAAGGATGTAGGGCGGGTGATGGACATGAGCTTTGGGCAAGTAGACCGTCTCACGAAGCTCGTGCCGAATGTGCTGAAGATCACGCTAGACGACGCAATCGAGAAAGAGCCGCAGTTACAGGAAAAGATGCGCGAGGACAAGGATGTCGCGAGCCTGATGGAGACGGCGAAGCGCTTGGAGGGAATAGCCCGAAATGCTTCCGTACATGCTGCGGGTGTCGTCATCGCGCCCCAGCCACTGAAGAACCTTGTTCCGCTCTACAAGACGAACAAGGACGAAATCGTCACCCAGTACGACATGAAAAGCCTCGACACCATGGGGCTGCTGAAGATGGATTTTCTTGGGCTGACGACTCTGACAATCATCGAGTCGACCTTCGAGTGGATCGAGAAACGCCACGGCCAGAGATTGAGCCAAGAGACGTTACCGCTCGACGACGCCAAAACCTTTGAGTTGTTCGTCAACGGGATGACCAATGGCATTTTCCAGTTTGAGTCCAAGGGGATGCGCGATATTTGCCTGCGATACAAGCCGGAGCGCCTGGAGGACCTGTGTGCCCTTAACGCGCTCTACAGGCCCGGGCCGATTCAAGGCGGCATGATCCCTGACTTCATCGACCGCAAGCATGGCCGCAAGCGTGTCACCTACATCCTGCCCGCGATCGAGCCGCTTCTCAAGGAGACTTACGGCGTCATCGTCTACCAGGAGCAGGTCATGCAGATCGCGAATCTCGTTGCGGGCTACTCGCTGGGCGAGGCGGACCTTTTGCGCCGCGCGATGGGCAAGAAGAAGCCGGAGGAAATGGCCGAGCAACGCGTTCGGTTCCTAGATGGGGCCAAGAAGCGAGGCCATCCGGAAGGGGCCGCCCGCAAGCTGTTCGACCTCATGGAGCAATTTGCTGGGTATGGCTTCAACAAGTCCCATTCAGCAGCGTACGGCCTGCTCGCATACGTGACGGCGTATCTCAAGACCCATTTCACGGTCGAATTCATGGCGTCGCTGCTGAGTGCGGAATTGGGCAACCCGGAAAAGGTGCGCCTGTACGTCAATGAATGCCGTGAGATGGGCATCGAGATCCTGCCACCAAAAATTGCGGACTCGTACTGGGACTTCACGCCCTCCGGTGAGAGCGCGATCCGGTTTGGCCTCGGCGCCATCAAGCAGGTCGGCAGGAACGCGGTCGAATCCATCATCAGGGTCCGTGAGGAGGATGGCGGCGGCTTCGCCTCGCTGATGGATTTCTGTTCACGCGTCGATTGGGCCAAGGTCAACAAGCGCATGGTGGAGAGCGCGATCAAGGCAGGCGCGATGGACGGACTGGGCGGACATCGGGCGCAGCTCTTGGCGGCCGTCGATGGAGTTGTCGAAGCTGGCCAAAAGGCGCAGCGTGACCGCGAATCTGGACAGGAAGGCCTTTTCGGTGGCTGGGGCGTCGGGGACGGCGAGGACACCTTCGAGATTCCGGCGCGAGAGGAGTGGACCGAGCCGGAAAGGCTGTTGTACGAAAAAGAGGCTCTCGGGTACTACGTGACCGGGCACCCACTGGATTCTTTCAGGAAGCAGATCGACGAACTGGAAGTCGTTGAGAGCACTGCGCTGGCAAATCTGCCGAACAATTCAGAAGTTGCACTGTGCGGCATCTTGCATGGCATCCAGCGTCGCAAGAACCGCGAAGGCCGGCCATGGGCCAGCGCGATCCTCGAGGACAGGCAGGGCAGCGTCGACCTGTTGGTATTTGCGAATCAGTTTCCACAGGTCGAGAGCGAGTTGGTGGCGGACCGCCCCGTGTTCATTGAGGGCTCGGTCAGGGCGGAGGATGATGCACGGCGAAAGGTCTCGGTTGGGCAAGTGACGGCTCTTGAGAACGCTCGGCCTCCGAAGGTGGAGCATGTTTCGATCACGGTGACCCTGAATGGTGGCCAAGAGGAAGTCTCCGGTGTTGCTGGGCGCCTCCTGGAATTGTTCCGGAAGCATCCTGGCGAAACGGATGTGCGCTTCCGGCTCGAGCGGCCTCGTGACTACTTGGTCATCTATGACGTGGAGTCGCGAGTCAATGCCGGTCGTGAGTTTCGGGAGGGCGTCGAAAAGCTATGCGGAAAGGGGTCCGTCGAGATCCAGCGCTGATTGCGATCGCGGAGCCCGAGCGTACTGACAGCAATCCCGGGCGCGCCAGTTCCAGGGGTCCGGTGGCGGGCTCACCAGGAAAAGGCCCTTGGCCAATCCTGTCCGGCCGTTCAGGGCGGGCGGGCCCTCGTACGTCTGGCACGCGTTGCACCCCGAGCGACGACACCGACAGTCATGCCAATCGGTTGTCTACTGACTGTGAGGGCAGCCGTTGCAGACTGATCGTCATGGCACATTGGCCGTCGTGAAGGACCGTACCCATGCCGGCACAGGAGGACTTGGCACCAAGCAAGAACCGGCCCCTTTTGTTAGGCTAGGTCGAGAGGCGCTGATGACCCGTTTGCTTTCGATTTTCCTGGTTCCCGCTTTCCCGCTTCTCGCTGGCGTCCAACCTACGTTTCATGCGGATGTGGAGCCCCTCCTGCAGAAGCACTGCCAGCAGTGCCATCGTCCGGGAGAGTCCGCGCCAATGTCTCTGTTGAGTTACGACGAGGTGCGTCCTTGGGCGCGTGCCATCCAGGAAGCTGTGGCTCTGGATCGCATGCCGCCATGGTTCGCCGACCCGAGGTACGGAGAGTGGTCGAACGCCCATGTGCTGGCCCCGACAGAAAAGCAGATGATCCTCGACTGGGTCGAATCGGGGGCTGCCCGCGGCGATCCGGCCAAGCGTCCTGAACCGCGTGCCTTCGTCGACGGCTGGAACATCGGCAAGCCTGACCTGGTGCTCGAAATGCCCGAAGCGTTCCGGGTTCCAGAAGAGGGCACGATTGACTATCAATACGTCGTGATTCCGACGGGCCTGGCAGAAGACAAGTGGGTCACGGCGGCCGAGGTCCGGCCGGACAACCGTGAGGTCGTTCACCACGTGATCGCCTATATGCGACCGAAAGATTCGGTTTGGCTTGAGGACGCGGTCCCCGGCAAGATTTTCGTGCCCGACGCCAGGAAGAAGAAAGACCGCGATGAGGAGCGTAACGAATACCGCGAACTGTTGGCCGGTTTCGCTCCGGGCATGCAGCCCTTCGAATGGAGCGATGGAAACTACGCCAAGATGCTTCCCGTAGGGGCTGACATTGTCTTGCAGATGCACTATACGGCATCTGGCGAGGAGGCTTTCGATCAGACTCGCGTCGGATTCCGGTTCCTTGACAAACCGCCCGCCAAGCGGGTGGTGACAATGTCTGCCTCCAATGGGAAACTCGTGATTCCGCCAGGCGCTGGCCGTCATCCGGTCGAAGCGAAATGGGTGCTCAATCGCGACGTCGAATTGGTGAGCGTGTTACCTCACATGCATCTGAGAGGCAAGGACTTCCGCTACGATCTGCGGTATCCGGACGGACGGTCCGAGGTTCTGCTGAGCGTTCCGAAATATGACTTTGAGTGGCAGTACGTGTACTACCTTAGGGACCCCAAGGTCCTGCCAGCCGGCACTGCGATCGATTGCTTGGCACATTTCGATAATTCACCGAACAATCCTGACAATCCGGACCCATCGGTCGAGGTGCGCTGGGGTGATCAGAGTTGGGAAGAGATGATGATCGGATTCTTCGATATCGCGGTTGACGCCGGGGCGGATCTGGGCCCCTACCTCACGCAAGCGAAGCGCGACTCCGTGCGGGTGGAGTGATTCCCTGGGGATTGCCGATCCCTGTGCTGTTCCAATCTCGACGTCCACGCCTCGCGAGGCACTGGGTACCGGTCACCGTGGCAACCTCGGTCCTGTCGGCAGCGGCCTTTGCACCGGGACCGGCCTTGAGCCACGAGGCGATTACCACAGAACTGACGTGGACTCGCAACGTCTCGCAGATCTTCTCGAATCGCTGCACGCGTTGCCATCGTCCCGGTGGAGAGGCTCCGATGCCGCTCATGACCTATGCGGAAGTGCGTCCTTGGGCGAAGGCAATCAAGCACCAGGTTCTCACCAAACGCATGCCGCCTTGGGGTGCCGTGAAGGGCTTCGGGGCCTTCCTCGATGATCCGAGCCTGTCGCTTCCTGAAATCGCCGTGATATCGAGTTGGGTGGAGGGCGGTGCACCCGAAGGAGATCCCAAGTATTTGCAACCGCCTCACGATCACAATTCTCGTACCGTCGAATCCCGCCCGGCCGCGCGGCGACGGACTATTCGGGGAGACCTCCGGCTCGACCGCGCGGTGGTGGCTGTGGGAGCGCGCGCTGGCAACGGACCAGGTTCCGGCTGGCTTCAATTGACGGCGCATTTGCCGGACGGAAGTGTCGAGCATCTGCTGTGGCTGAGCGGTCCTCGGCCCCCGGGCACCTCGGACTACTGGTTCCGAACGCCGCTCGACCTACCTGGCGGTACCCGACTCGTTTGCACTCCGGCGGCGGCCTCGGTCGATCTGCTCGTTCAAGATTCGGCCAAGTAGCGGTTCCAGACCGTCGGCCTCTCAGCTTGGGTCCAACGGCAGTCCCGCCGCCCGCCAGGCGCGCCAGCCCCCTGCGAGCGAATATACCCTGCGGTATCCCATTTTCTGCAAAGCGTCGGCGGCAAGAGCCGACCGGTACCCGCCGCCGCAATAGAGCACGATCTTCGAGCCTTCATCAGGGACGGCCATCTCGATGTCACGTTCGATAGTGCCCTTGCCCAGGTGGATTGCGCCCTCCGCATGCCCCGCGTTCCACTCGGACTCCTCGCGCGTGTCGATCAGTCTGAATTCCGCGCCGGATGCGAGATCCGCTCGGACCTCGTCCGTTGTAGTCTCCCGAATCCGCGACTTGGCGTCTTCGACAATTGCCAGGAACTTCTCGGAGTGCTGCATGCCGACTGCCTGATGATGAGCGATTATCCGACGACAGGCGGGAGCGGCTAGAACTCGTACTTCACGTTCAGCTTGCCCTCGACGTCGGCCACCGGCACCATGTCGATTGCGTCCCACGGGCACCCGTCCAAGAACGTGCCGTCTGGCCCTTTGGAGATGCATTGCTTGCAGCCTATGCACGTCTGGCCATCGACTTCGATCCGTCCAAATGGCGGGTGGTCCTCGTCGTCGACCCAGTACATGCACTCATCCACCGGGCAGTAGTTAATGCAGACCGGTGACCCCGCACAGCCCGTGCAATTGTCGTTGGTTATCGCGAGCAGCGCAGGCTTCTTCTTGCGATTCCCTGTCATCCCGCCTTCGGACCACGGCCAGCCCTTGGCGTGAGGTGCTTCCAGGGGTGTGAGAGCAGCAATTCGCAGGGCCTCTTCCCGGGCCTTGCGCTTGCGCTCTTCGGCAGCCGCCTTGCGACGTGCCGCCACATCCCCAGCGGGGCCCGCCGCCTTGGCCTCGACCGGCCGCTTGGGGTTTGTTGGTTGGTCCTTAATTGGCTGGTCTGGCATGGCGGAGGCTTGCTTCGACACTTCAATATAGCAACGCCGAGATCCGGGCACACGTTGTGGCGCGCCCACAGGCCGGCCTGATCACCCAGATCGACCAGTGGCCCCGGACGCTCCGCCGGGGGCACGGGCAAATGGTTCGCATGGCGCGGCAAGCAATTCCCGCGCGCAGGTTGGCTGCCTCACACTCTGCTTGCTACTCGGTTGCTACTCTCGCTCCGAATGCGACAGGCCGGACTTCCGCGAGGCTGGAGCGGGTGCGGCTTGGGCCACACTAGTGAACGGCGGCTACAGTGACACCCCAGTTCGAAGTCGTTGCGGAGTGCCCTCACACGCGCGCTCGCGCCGGAGTGCTCCAAACCCCGCATGGCTCGGTCGAGACTCCCGTGTTCATGCCGGTTGGCACGCAAGCGACGGTCAAGGCGCTGACTCCCAGGCAACTGGCCGATGAACTTGATGCGCGTGTCTTGCTTGCCAACACCTACCATCTCTGGCTCCGGCCCGGCGCCGACACCATTGAGGCGGGCGGAGGACTGCATCAGTTCATGGGCTGGCCGCGCAGCCTGCTCACCGATTCGGGCGGGTACCAAGTCTTCAGTCTCGCGGGCCTGCGCACGATCACCGAGGAAGGCGTGGCATTCCGGTCCCATCTCGACGGGTCGAGCCGATTCCTGAGCCCCGAATCCGCGGTTGATATCCAGCGCGCACTTGGCAGCGACGTGATGATGGTCCTGGACGATTGCACGCCATATCCCGCCAGCGAGCGCCAGGCTCGTGATTCGATGGAACTGACAATCCGCTGGGCTGGCCGGTCATTTGATCACTGGAGGATTGCCGGCGTAGATTCCCGCGCGCAGCTTTTCCCAATCGTGCAAGGGGCCACGCACGTCTCGTTACGGCGCGAGTGCGCGCGACGGCTCGTCGAGCTTGATGCCCCGGGCTATGCGATCGGAGGTCTCTCTGTTGGTGAGCCGCGCCCTCTCAGCTTCGAGATGACCGCCGCGTGCGAGGAGCACCTGCCGCGTGACAAGCCACGTTACGCGATGGGTGTCGGGATGCCGCACGAACTGGGCGAATATATCGCGTTGGGCATCGACATGATGGATTGTGTCCTGCCGTCTCGCAACGCGCGGAATGGATGCCTGTTCACGGGTTCGGGGAAAATCATGATCAAGAATGCAGTCCATGCGTCCGACCATGGTCCAGTGGACCCCGCTTGCCATTGCTACGTCTGCCGGAACTTTAGCCGTGCCTATCTCCGTCATCTCTTTCTGGCGAAGGAGATGCTGTTCTCGACCCTCGCGACCCTGCACAATCTGACGCTGTATCTTGACAGGGTCCGCCAGATGCGAGAAGCTATTATTTCGGGGTGCTTGCCGGAGTACCTGCGGCGTGTGGCTGCGGAAATCGGCTAAGCGAATTGTTCCGGTGGAGCGATTCGGACCGACCAGACTTCGCTATAGTGTTAGCTGGCCCAGCGCCAAGGGCGCGTCGGCTTTCCACCCGCATCCCCGCAATCGCCGTGCACCTGTTCACCATGGAACANGCCGCCATGTGCATGCCTCCGCCGGCCATNCTGCTGCAGCAGTCGGGCTTCGGGGCATTCGTGCCGATACTCCTGCTTTTCGGTATCTTCTTCTTGCTGGTGATCTGGCCCGCGCGCAAGCGGCAGAAGAAGCTTGAAGCGATGCTGGCTAACCTTGCCTCCGGCGATCAGGTCGTCACGAACGGTGGGATCACCGGCACGGTCGTGGGCTTGGCCGACACGAAGATCACCCTGCGGATCCCGCCTGACGGCACGAAGCTGGAGTTCGCCCGAAACGCAGTGGTTGGCATGGCGGAGAAGCCCAGCAACTAACCGCTTGCGTTCCCCACAGTCGATATGAATGGCCGGTTCACACTGAGAATCCTGCTGGTTCTGGCGGTATTCGCGCTTTGTTTCTGGTGGGTCATCGGCCTGACCCCGACGAGGGAAGCAATCAAGCAAAACCTTTCGGAGAAGATCGCGCTGGGCCTGGACCTCAAGGGCGGTACCCACCTGATCCTGCAGATCCAGGTGCAGGATTCGCTGAAGTCCGAAGCGGACCTGACGATTGACCGGATTAAGGCGCGCCTGGCCCAGGCCGACATTGTGTACAGCGTGCTGCGGCGCAATGACCCGCAGTCAATCGAGGAAGCCGACGGTATCGAAATCCAGCTCGAGGGCACGCCGACCACCCGCGTCAGCGACGTGCGCGAGATTCTGGAGCAGGAAGCGCCGAGCTGGCTGCCCAATTCGACCGGAGGGGGCTCGTTTGCCCTCACGGTGCGTCCGTCCGAGTTGCTCCGGTTGAAGGCGGAAACCCTGCAGCAGTCCATGGCCACGATCGAGAACCGGATCAACGGCCTGGGCCTTACCGAGCCGGTGATCCAACAGCATGGGCGCGCCGAGGCCGAGCACGAGATCCTCGTGCAACTGCCGGGTGTGAGCGACCCCGCCCGGGTCATGAACCTTCTGCAGATGTCAGCCCAGCTGGAGATCAAGCTGGTCATCGGGGGGCCGTACAACAGCCCCGAGGCGGCGCGCACCCAGAACAACGGTATCTTGCCGGCGAACAGCGAACTGGCCCATTATGCCGAGCGCGGTCGTAGCGAATGGTACCTGCTGCAGCGCGATGCGGTGGTCACCGGCCGCGACCTCCGCTCCGCCGCCGCCGGGCGCGACCAGCAGAACCCAGGGGCGTGGCAGGTTGCCTTCAGTCTTTCGCGGCAGGCCGGTCAGCGCTTCGGGATCTTCACCCAGGCGAACATCAACCAGAGCCTTGCGGTCGTTCTCGACCGCCGCATCCAAAGCGTCGCCTCGATCGAGTCCCGCATCGAAACGGATGGCGTTATCAACAACATCGATTCGCAGACGGAGGCGCTCGATCTGGCCTTGGTGCTCCGGGCCGGCTCGCTGCCGGCTTCTGTTGTGTATCTGGAGGAGCGCACGGTTGGCGCCTCCCTTGGGGCCGAATCGATCAACCAGGGCGTCAACAGCGCAATCTGGGGCGTTGCCATCATTGTGCTGGTGATGTTCCTGTACTATCGCAGCGCGGGCTTCAACGCCAATCTGGCTCTGTTCTTCAACTTGCTGATTTTGCTCGCAGTACTGAGTGTGTTCGGGTTCACGCTCACGCTGCCCGGCATCGCCGGTATCATCCTCACGATTGGCATGGCCGTGGACGCGAACGTGCTGATCTTCGAGCGCATCCGCGAGGAACTGGACCAGGGCAAACCCGTTGTGGCGGCCCTCAACGCGGGTTTCGGAAAGGCGTTCTTGACGATTATCGACACGAATCTCACGACGATCATCGCGGCGGCCTTCCTGTTTCTCTTCGGCCGGGGCCCGGTGCGCGGGTTCGCCGTGACCCTGGCGATCGGACTGCTCGCCAATCTCTTCACCTCGGTGTTTGTATCGAGACTGATTTTCGACCTCGGCTTGCGGCGCAAGCAGAATGTCCAGGAGTTGAGCATCTAACGCGGCACGGAACTTTCCAGCGCTTCGCGGTGTCTAGGAAAACCGGACGGATTGCGATGCAGATCAAACGGCATGCGAATCATCGGCAAGACCAATATCGACTTCTTGGGGCGCAGGCGTGCCTTTCTCTGTCTTTCCGCCGCGCTCTTGGTTGCCGGCGCGGTTAGCGCGGTCATGCAGGGCGGGTTGAAGTTCGGGGTCGATTTCAAGGGAGGCACCTTGGTGTACGTCAAGTTCAGCGAAGAGCCAGACGTGGATCGCCTCCGCCAGGTGCTGACGGACAAGGGCCTCAAGGTCGCGACCTTGCAACCATTCGATGAAGGCGATTCCGTTCACGAACTCAAGATTGACCTGGACCTGGCCGGGGACTTCGTTGAAACGTCGGGCAAGGCACAGGTCATCGAAACACTCCACGAGATCTATCCCATCGAGGCTGGCAAGCTGGACTTCAACAACGCTGGCACCGAAGTCCTCGCCCAGCGCCTGATGGACAACCAGTCGCTGCGCGACAGCGGCCACAGTAGCCAGGACCTGCAGCGGGATGCGGAGTCCCTCATCGCGTGGCGCGACCAGGCTCCGCGCTCCGGCCTGGTGCAAGATGTGGCAGAATTCGCGACGGCGCCTGGAATTTCGGAGAGCGTTGCGACGGCCGCGGCCGAAGAAGTCGCACTCGGAGCCTTCCACATTGGCGGCGTCGACGTGGTCGGTCCGAAGATCGGATCGGAGTTGCAGTGGCAGGCGATCAAAGCCACCCTGTTCGCCTTGACAGGTATGCTAGTCTACATTGCGTTCCGTTTCGAATGGATCTACGGCGTGGCAGCTGTCATCGCGGTTTTCCATGACGTTTTCATTACAATCGGGTTTTTCGCGTTGTTCGGTCGGGAAATCGAGTTGACAGTGGTGGCTGCATTGTTGACACTAGTGGGCTATTCGATGAATGACACGATCGTGATCTTCGATCGTGTCCGCGAAAACCGCAGGATTGCCAGGCGGTCGAGCTTGACGGAACTACTCAACCTGAGCATCAACCAGACTCTGAGCCGCACCGTGCTGACATCGGGGCTAACTCTGATCGCGGTAGTATGCTTGTTTGTCATGGGGGGAGAGGTGCTGCGGGGCTTCTCGTTCGCTCTCCTCGTCGGAGTGCTCGTTGGAACGTACTCCTCGATTTTCGTCGCCAGTCCCGTTCTCTTGTGGGGCCGGCAGCGTCTGGTCGCGCGTTCGGCTGGAAGGGCGGCGAAACGCGCTTGAATCCGGCTTGAGGCCGGGAAGGAGCTTGCAACCATGTTTGAAAACGCCTTGATGGAAAACCAGGTCAAGAGCACGTCGCGGTGGGCCGTTATGCTTTCAACGGCGCTGCAATGCCTCTTGGTGGGGGTCGTCCTGCTGATCCCCATCCTCAACTACTACGAGTTGCCGGCGACTGACTTTGTCAGCTTCCTGACGGCTCCGCCCCCGCCGCCGCCCCCGCCGCCACCCCCGGCA
>JGIcombinedJ30088_10004696_pt1 | contig 12078 bp, 18 predicted proteins | sample PinacodermPK_FD_30088 | JGI IMG/M metagenome (IMG submission 30088)
GCAATCGTGATCGGCTCGCCGGTGGCCGGGTTGCGGCCGGCGCGCTCCGCCCGGGCCGCCTCGGGCCGCACCTCGGCCTTGACCAGCCCGGCGACGGTGACCGCGCCCGGGCCGTCCGCCGAGAGCTCTTCCAGGACCACCTCGGAGAGCGCGTCGAGCACGCGCTCGACCTCGCGCGCCTCAAGGTGGGTGCGTTCGGCGACGGCGCGATTCAGCTGCGCCTTGGTCTTGGCTGGGGCGTCGGTCATGGCGGTCGCTTCCTGTTCGTTCGGGGTCGGTCGGCCTGTGATTGTTGCGCGGGCTGGCCGTACGCGCAATCGGCCGTCGACACCCGAGCCGGTTGGGTGGAGGTGCCGGTCCGTGCTGAGCTGGTTTCAGCCGGACACGGCTGCCGCCGGGACCGTGATCAGATGCCGATGCTCGGGCCTGAGCCGAACGACTTGGTCGAGACGACAACCGGTGGGCCGCCACTCGGTGCAACCGGGGCCGGAGTCTCCGCCGCCTCCGGAGAGGAGACCAGCCGCCAGTGGTTGCGTCCCGTGTTCTCCAGTTCGCCCGTCTCCTTGAGCCGCTGCAGGCTGGACTGCAGGGTTGCCATCGGTTGGGCCGAGCGCGGCGCCGCGTTGTGCTGTTCGAGGTAGGCCAGGATCTTGGTCGCGTGCACCGGTTCGCGCTGCTGGCCCAGGAACTCACGGATCTTGGCGCTGATCAGCCCGCGCGGCAGACGCGAGCGCTTGGGGGANTGCGCCTGACGTCGAACGCCGNGCCGTCTGGTCGGCTTGTCTGCCGCCGTCGAGCTAGGCGNACCGGACCCCAGGCTCAACAGCTNTTCGATCAACCGCCGTTTCGCGGCCAGCAAGTCCAACTGCGCCTGGATGCCGTCGAGTTCGGTTCGCAGCTGAACGGCGAATGNGTCAGCCATGGGCGTTCGTCCTCTCAGTGATGATCTCCGTGGATCAGGCGCGTTTCAGCATAGGAGTGCGCTCCAAGGGCGAGCCCACCGGGCCTCCCGGTGTCGACTCAGCGGGCAATCGATCGCTCCAGAGCCAGGCCGGCGCGCGTTTGCCCCGGAACCCCATCGTGCCGCACGCGCCGAACATCGTAAGGATCCCCGAGCAGGTGGCGCCGATCATCGGTCTGAACGCCGAGTCCCGCGCCGATCCCCTACATTTCGAGGTCAGTGGCTGGCTGCGCACAGGCGCGCGGTTGCCATTTCGTTGCTGCCTGGCTGCCTTGATCGAGCGCTGTCGGGGAGGCTCGCCTGCTGGCATGTTGACTCACGAGATATTCGCGCCGATCAAGCCGACGAAGATCAACAGCACGNGGCTGACCCCGACCGTGAGGTTGGCGTGGGCCAGGTCGGAATCACCNANGAATTTGCTGAAGAGTCTCNCCATGATGCCCATCGGTCCTCGCCTTCGGCGGAAACGCGGCACGCCCGAGCAGCCGAGATCGCTGGCGCGCGGTGGAGCAGTCCCCGCCCCCGCATTAGTTCGCACTCTGGTGGTGGCCGCTCACGCCGTCAACTGTCCCGGTCATCCACGGGCAACTCGCAGACGGTGTCTGTAGCAAATCAGCAGCGATGGGTCTTTGGCGTCGGCAGCTGAAGTTCCGGCGGGTGCGGCGAGACCGGGACGTGATGGACATCAGCGCAGCCGGCGCTGGCCCCTGGGCGGTTCCTGTAGGTGAGCAGGTGAAACAACAGGAGGTCCTCGCGGCCGCTCGCTGACGCGCAGCGGCTCCACGATCCGCGCCTGACTGGTTCCGAGCCAAGCGTTCCCGAAGGAGATCCGAACTGGCCCGTGTCTCGACGCTGCAGCGCTGTTGCGATCAACTCCTGGACCTGGTCCAGCATCGGTCGAGCGGCGCTTGGTTGGTTCCTCGGCAGTCGCCGCCGAGTTCGCCGGGCGGAGCCGACACTTGCGCGCCGCGGCGGTGCGGGAGGATGGCCGCGGTCGGCGTTACCTGAGTCGCGTGCAGAGCGAAATCAGGGCGAGCGCAAGACGCTGTCAGACTCCGTCCGCGTCGGCCNGCTCGCGAGGTAGGCGGTAGACCANNTCCATCGGCAGCCCGCGAGCGTCGCGTTGCGGTTCGGGCGGGATCGATTGCAGGTCGCCCAGGAACGGGTGAGTGCCAACGGCGGTCAGCGCCGTGGCCAGCGCATCGACGACGACGGCTAGGGGGACCTTGGGCCGGGACCCGCGCCACACATCGTCGAAGAACTCGTGAGCCCAGGGCAGGTACTCGACGAGCACTCCCAGGCGCTCTGCGATTCCCTCCGGCTGCGCCTTCGAGCACGACATCGGACGCCCGCCGTTGAGCCCCCAGAAACACAACTCGCGGTGCGCCTCGCGCAGTTTCCCGCGCGCATCTGCGTCGGTCAACATGAGCGCGTCGAGTTCGGCAATCTTGGCCACCATCGCCGCAGACTGCTTGCTGAGTTTCTTACCCAGTGCGCGATGGTTGCGTTCCGACAGCGCCTCGTATGATCTCGCCTCCCCAGAGCGGAACGCCTCCACGGCGGCGCGGCTCGGGACCGGGGAGACCGAGTGGTGGCGCTGTGGCTTGAGCAAGTCCCTGGCCAGTTGGAACGCCGCTCGCCTCGGATGCCCAGCGTCTTGCAGCCCGATCGGAATACCGACCAGGATGCTGGAGGCGTCGCCCCAGGCGCCCATGAGCGAGGTCACGTCGGGAAAGACCTCGGCGCTCGCTGGCCTGGCGAGATTGTCGTCGATCCGCACGGCGACCCATCCGCCCGGACATACATTCGCACCAACGAAAGCCATCTGCAGCGTTTCTTAACTCTCCATACCCTTCGCCTAAGGTAGTTCTGGCCGCCAAGCGTTGTGGGGCAGTCGGCGGAGGCAGATTGAGACGAAGACTTCAGCTAAACCTGCCGCGCGGCCTGTCAACCAGGATCAACCGGTGGCGTCACCGAAGTCCAACAGCTTGCGCAGGTCCTGCCGCAATGAACCCGCGTGTTCCGCGACCAGTCGCTCGAGCTGTGCGCCGTCAATCAGCTCGATCCGCGGGAAGCCGGTCTGCACGGCTACCTGCTTCGCGTCTGGGCTGAACGCGCTGGTGGTCACGAACAGACCATGTCCCCCAGTTGGAATCGCACTGCGCAACTGTTGCAGCATCGCCGGTCCGATGATCCCGGTCGCGCGGTAACGCTTGACCTGAACGAACAGCTGGAGTTCGGCCAAGCCGGCAGCGTTGAGCTTGGCACGGACTTCGCCGCCGCCGTCACCGGACTTGCCTGTTCTCCGCACCGCGGCGCAGCCCATTGCCTTGAGCAGCGCCGCCACCAGTCGTTCGCTTTGCGGCGCATCAAGTTCCAACATTCGGCGGATGAGCGTGCGCGGGCACGGCTGAGTCACCCTCCGCCGGCTGGCCAACTACGTTTGATCCGCTTGTTCGGACCGGCAACACCGCAAGGTCACGCGTGTCCGGACGCTGCCGAGCGATGGGGGGGGCGCACTGATCACCAGGTCGATGGGTTCGGCGCGTCCAGAATCCACCCCATGTCGCAATGGGCCGCCCATGTGGGAGGCTGGACGGCGAGCGGTCGCAGTGACTGCGGGTGGACTGCTGCTAGCCAACCCACTGGGGAGTGCCCACCGGCGGCATGATCACTTCGACGTCGAGCTTCGTCCCAGCGGGGATTCCCTTGAACACGATCGTTTCGACATCCGCCCCGCTCGCGTCGTGCCGCTGCCACCAGCTCTCGCCCGTGCCTCGCAGCACGACGCTGTAGGTCGGGACGCCCGGCACCGCGTTCCAGCGCACGGTGATCGATGTCCCAACCCGCGAGACTTCGGCGCGAACCGCTTCGGGCCAGGTCCGCACCTCCTGCAGGCTCGACCATGCCTGGGCCGGAATCTCTTCGGCGCGCAGGCCAGGAAAATCGAGGGCCAGCTGGAACTCATAGGAGGTATCGGGCGCAAGCCCCGACCATGCCACGGCCAGGTACTGAGCGGCCCAGATTTTGACGCTGTCGCGCTCGTAGGTCCATTGCTCCTGGCCGCCGACCCGCCACCTGATCCAGAAGCGATAGCCGCCGAGCAGCTCCCACGATTCCCAAACTGGCGATCGCTCGCCGTAGACGAGCACGCCGACGCGGTCGCTCCCATTGGTGATGTCTCCGAGCTGGGGCGCCACGGATCGTGCACGGTTGAGCGCTGTAGGGATTGCAGCGCTGCGCCCGCCGTCCTCGATGATCTCGTAGACGAGCGTCTCACTCATCCGCCGACCGAGGTCGTCATCAACCTGGACAGCGACTTGCATCACGCGCCTGCCGTCTGGGCCGATACGCCCGTCGCCCGACGCGCAACCCGACTCGAACGCGCCGACGGGGAGAGTCGACGTGATCGGCTCAAGATCGCCGACGGTCACCCGATAAGGCGGGACGCCGCGTCGAACCTGCCAGAAGGCTCTCGCGGGAGTCGACGAGCGGAGCTTGCACCTTGACTGCCAATCGTCGATTCGTAGTTCGAGCTCAGGTGGCGTTCGCAGATCGACTTCCAGTCGAGCCAGGTCGCCCAGGCCGAGGTCGTGGCGGTAGGCGCCGACCAGGAAGACGAAGCTCGTCTGCCCCGGAACAAGCTCAAACACGGCGCGGTTCGACCGCCCGGTGTCAATCACCTGCGGCGCGGCGCCCTCGGCGATCAGGTAGGCGCGATAGCCGTCGCTGCCCGATGGGTGCCCGCCATACGGCCAGGTCACGTGCAGCTCCGAGCCCCGGCGCTGATAGCGGATTCCCGACTGCGAGGGCGGCCAAGGCTCAGCGCCGGCGAGGCGGGCCGGCGACCATGCTGACGATGCGCCCTGACGGTCGACCCACCTGATCCGAAACGGATAGGGACCGGGATCATCGCTGTAGTAGACGAAGGTCGGCCCCGGTCCGACCCGAGACATCCGGCGACCGTCCCGAATCCATTCGACTTCGAGCGGATCTGCATTGTCTGATTCGACTGACACCGTGAACGCCCAACCTGGCATCTTGCGTGAGCTGGAGACGGCAACGTCCCACTGCGGCAGCGCGTTCGCGATGGCGGCGCGCTCGCCGACTGGACCTGGGATCGCAACCTCCATCGTCCGGCCATAGCCCTCCAGGCCAGATGGCCGAATCGCGACTTCGTACCGCGTCCCGCGCAAGAGGGGCTTGGACAGGATGGCTTGCGAGCGGCATGCCAAGGTGCGGGATTGGGACGCCTGCGGCGCACCGTATTCCTTGATCTCAACTTCGAGTTCACGGTCCAACGCGCTGTGCAAGCACGTCCAATAGACGATGATCCGATCTCCGGCCACAGCGGCACCGATGTTCTCTGCGATGTTCGCTTCCCACCAGTGCGGCGGCACTGGCTCAGTTCGAAACGAAACAACGGTCGAGTAGCGTCTGGAGCGCGCCGGTTCGGCTAGCTCGATGACATAGACGCGGTCCGGATCCAATCCGTCGATCGTCAACTCGTAGGGAGCTTGCGGACCCACGCTGAACTCAGCTACGGGCCAGATGGGGAAGCCGCTAGTTAGGAACTCACGGCCTTCATAGAGCCGCACATCGTAGACCCGGCCGGCGGGCGCGTCCCAACTGAGGTGCGCCTCGTCGTGCGTGGCATGGGCCGTGACCTGCAGTGATTCGTTCACGACGTTCGCTGGCGTTGCCGCCTCGGCCAGAACCGAGCACGCGAGACCGAGCGCCACAATCGCCAATAGGAGCGTGAGTCGGCGCGTCACCGCTGCCTCCTGTTCGCGCCAGCAGCCCGACCGCCGTGACGCATGATGAGTGTCCCCGATCCGCAACCAAGTTGTCGACACCACTGTGAGGCCAGAACGAGTTCGGCGACCGACTGCGAGTTCAGTTCCGGCTGTCGAGGCTTGGCCCGCAGCCGACCCTGGGCACGCGATCCGACCCGCCGTTCACCCGTCCAGCGACGGCCCCAACTCTCCGGCGCTATTGTGCTGCGCAGATGGCGCTGCTGTCCGGTCGCTGTCCGTCTGCGGTCCGTAACCCCGGACAACCCCCGGCAACCTGGCTAGAACTGCAATCGGAGTGCAATTTCACTGCAATCTGACTGCAATCCGGGGGGAAGGAGCCCCAGACACCCACTGGTTGCCCGTTACCTCCTGTAGGAGAGGTCAAGTCCAGTGCAGGACTGGAGATCGGGTGCCGATTGCAATTGTCAATCGAGTCCGGATTCCTGTACACGCCCCCGACAGCAAGCAATGTCAAACGGCGGTCCGGGTAGATCGGCGGTGTCACCGGTGACGTTCCTCTCGGAGGCCGTCCCTGATTGACTAGAGTGGCGGTGCAAGGCGAACACCGCGACCAATGAACCGCCAACCAGCCGCCTTGCAGCGAGGCAGGCAGCCGCACCGGCGCAGACACCCGGACGGCCGCTGCGGCGCGGGAACGGCGACGGTTCCCACACACGTCACGGTTCCCGCGCCCGGCCCCTCGATCCCGTGGCGCTCATCGATTTGCGGCGCGCCGGGACCCACGACCCTCGGCATCGTGCACTCGATTGTTTGTCCCGCTCGGTTCCGCCTGCGAGGTGCAACCCGACTACGCTCGTGAGGTGGGCCGGGAGGCGATGCATAAGCCGCCCGCCCGGCCGAAACCGTCTTGAAGCCGGGTCGGGTCTGTCGAAGCTGGAGCGCCGCTCGACGTGTTTGCATATCTGCTCGTGTCGTTCGTGCTGGCGCTCACGTTCGCGCTTCAGGTGAGCCCGCAGATCTCCAACGAACCCCGTGTGACGGCCGTCTCGCTCAGCGCCGGCGTTGAGCACTCCTGCGCCATCGATGCCGAGCATCGGGTCCACTGCTGGGGTTCGAATCGGCACGGCCAACTCGATGCGCTCGCAGGCAGCTACGCGGCGGTCAGCGCCGGGGATACGCATACCTGCGCTATCGACCTCGACGGCGGTCTGAGCTGTTGGGGCGGAGGCAAGTTCGCCGGCGCCGCGAATCCGGTCGGCCGGTCTCTCACAGTGAGCGCCGGCGAGGACCACACCTGCTCCGTGCGCGAGGACGGCCGACTGCACTGTTTCGGCTGGAATCGCTACGGCCAGGCCAGTCCACCCGACGGGAGTTGGCTCGACGTGCAAGTCGGTGAGGACCACTCCTGCGGTCTGCGCCAGGACGGCGCGATCCAATGTTGGGGCGACAACAGCTGGGCTCAATCAACTCCGCCCGCGGGCGAGTACGCCGTGCTAGTCGTGGGCGATGATCAGGGCTGCGCGCTCGCCAGCGATGGCCGGCTCGTCTGCTGGGGCGACGATCAGCGCGGCCAATCCTCCCCGCCGGCTGGATGGCGGTTCCAGCAGATCGCCGCCGGCTACGGCTGCGGATTGACGGCGCAGGGCGTCGTCCGCTGCTGGGGCGAACTCGACGATCCACCCCAGCCGTTGCAACAGCTCGGCTTTGTCGCGGTCGACGCCGGTCACGAACATGCCTGCGTCATCCTCAACACGGGCGCCGTGTACTGCTGGCCTGAGAGCCCGACCGCGGTGCCCGACTCGCTGGCGACACGTTAGGCATTCGTCGTTGTCCCCGACCATGCCTCACCTGGCTTGTTCCAACTCCGCCACGGAGTGTCCGCAGCCGCCGCTGTCCCGCTCTGTCACCAGTCGCGCCGTCTCATTGGTGTTTCCGGGGCAGCATGGTCAGTTGCCATTCTGCTCTGAAGGCCGCATTCGACATCCCCGGTCCAGTCTCCAATCCCTGTAGCTCGAGCTTATGCCCGTTAAACACCGAGTCTTCGCCGCGCCGCTCGCCGGTCGCTGACACGATGTCGCCACGAACCGCCTTGTCGCCCGCCAGCTCCTCGATGAGTCACACATTGGGTTGGTTGCGATGGCGGATGTGTGCGCGTTCGTCGTCGATCTAATACGACAGTCAGCGCTTCAATCGCAGGCGGGAGATTCGCCCTCAATCAGGCGAGCACGAGATAGAGGCCGACGCACCAACAGCCCCAGACGACTAGTGCCGCGATCAGTCGCCAGCGCGAGGGCAGGAGCACGGCCGCTGCGGTGATTGGCAATGGCGCCAAGGCCAGGATGATGAGCCCAACGCTGCTGAGGGCGCTGGCCAAGCCGATGAACGCAGCGGCAGCTCCAATCAGTAAGAGCGCATTGGACTGGCGTCTACGCCGATCTGTTGCCGTCACGGTCGACCTCTCCCAGTCGCGGGAGCCGCTTCGTGGAGCCAATACCAGACCCGCAGCAATCAGCACGATTCCGGTCACAACGGTGTATGGCCCGATCCCAGCAAGCAGCGGAACGCTGGCCAGCATGAGCGCAACGCCGCCGCCGAACAGCCAGCGGGCCAGCATCAGGCCCGACATCATTAATCCCATGCCAGGGCCATGTAGAGCCAACCGCAACCCAATATCGTTCCGGCGACGAACACCACCCACCGCGCCCAGGTCCGCTCCAGCCAGATCCCGATGACCAGCAGTGGAGTGGCGACTGCCGCAATCAACCCCGACTTGAGACCCAATCCGTAGACGAACAGGTACGAGACCAGCATCAACATCAGACCGACATTGAGCAGTGCTGCACCGATGACTGTCTGCATGGCTTAGCTCGCTTCGCCGTTCAGTCCCAGAACCACTGGCCCAACCATGCGGGCCACCACATCAAGAAGGTGAATCCCGCCGCCAACCAGAATCGCCGGGTCGTCGGCTCCATCAAGAATCCGACGATGATCGCCATGTGTGCGGCGCCCAGTGCGCCAAAGAAGCCGCCAAGCCACCAGCCAACCGGCGACGCGCCGAGCAAGCCCCCGATCACAATCAGGGAGTCTGGGAGCGTCATTCGCTTCAGCGGATGACGCCTCTTGCGGGGGCTATCGTCGAGCGGTGATGGGGGTAACATCTCAGGCCCAAAGCAGATCACCGAACACCGCTGGCCACCACATCACGAGCGTCAACAGCAAAGTGACCACCAGCCGCTGGCGGGACCGTTCAAGGGCGAAGCCAACCCAGACAGTTACGTGTCCCACTAGCAGAGACCCGTACACGGCCGCCGCGCTGCCAATCAAGAACCACCATGCCATTGAAGATGCGCCAATGATCAGGCCGACNAGCATCAGCGCGANCNGGATCTCAACTCGCTCGAACATGATGAATTCCCCAAAAGTGGAGCGCGACCACGTAGAGTCGCGCTCCGTGAACTGGATGGGATTCTTGGACGGTCGTGCTTATGCACCTCGCCCGCCCAAGCCAGAGAGCCTGAGCGGGCTGGGTTGACTGACTTCGGGCACTGTTCTTCCGGCATTCTTGTGTGCCCCCCCCCCAAGTGTTCAAGACGATGATCCATGCGAGAGAACCGATGCCGCACACGAGGCCAGGCAGCGCCAACAATGCTCTCCTCTTGCTGTAGTGGACCGTCAGAGCGGGCCCGATGAAGAACAGCGAGAGGAACATCAGGCCGGAACCGATCGTGACGACTGTCACCAACCCGAGGACGCATAGCGCAAGGCCAACTGCCAATAGGGCGCCTCCGACACGCGGACGTGTGATGCCAAAGGTCGACATCACGGTGCGGAGATTCGGCTTGCTCTTGCGGGTTGGATTCGGCGGTGTCACGAGTTGGCTCCTTTCTTTGGCTGACCATCCGTCACTCTCTGAAGCGCAGGCCTGAATCGAAATCGTCGCGCAGTTGCCTCCTCAATCACGAAGATGAGCGCCCCGAGGCGCATTCTGACACCAACCCGAACCAGTAGTGGTTTGTAACCTTGTTGCTGAAGTTGCAGGCAAAGCCTCCACCAGCCTCAAACCAAACCATCAACTTGGTCCTTGCACGCGGATCCGGAAGAACCGGGAGGTGTTCATGGAAGTTCGCATGGTTCCATGCTTTGCTCTGGCGGCGATCGACTCAGATCCAATGTGAAATCGCAGGCAGCGGAGGGCGCGGCGCTGCTCCTGTTGACCCCATTGGAGGAGCGGGCCGTGAGGACGATAGCGGACAAACCGTCGCAACGGTTCCTCGGGCTCTCCTCTTCAACGGCATCAGCGCGAGCCGCCCCGAGGTCACAAGAATCAACACGACCGCCACAAGCGTGGCGGTCGCCAGTGAGATTCCGGGGATGATGCGTCTTTGCTGCTGCGTCGCGTGCTTGTGGATGAGGGTGGCGTGTCGGAACGTCATGGCGTTCCTCCTCTCTGTTGCCTCCTCGGTCTTGCCGACACCATAAGCTCCTGAACATGGTCATACAGCGATCACCAGCATTGATACGCCAGACCGTATGTTTCGTCAGGGCCATGATGGCAGCGACATGACCATCACACCGTCCGATCAGCGAGCCGAGTGGCGCGAACGGATCGCCGCCATCGTCGACGCCCGGGGCGTGGAACCCGAGTTCAACGACGATCTACACGAGCTCTCCGACACGACCGATGTCCTGCTCTGCCGCCTTTGGGGGGCGGCCTCGCCTGGCTCACGGGTCCGACTGGATCTGCGGGTAACCGTGCTCAAGTTGCAGGCGTCGCCGGATCCTGCGCCACGCGAGGCCGCCCGGATCGGGCCGCCGAGGCGTTGGTCAGACTGTGCCGGACCACGGTANCCGGGCTCAGGTTCAGTGGCGACCGGCGCAAACGCGGTACGATTCCCGCATGCACNGGTCTANCTCCTTCGTCGAAGGCGGCGACAGCAGGGCGCCGTCGCCCGTGCTCTGGGGCGGTTGGTTCACGCTCTGCGCAGTGCTCGCCTACGTGCTCTCGGAACTACTAGCCGATCAGCCGGCCGTCCGCTTCGTCATCTTCGCCGGGATGACGATGGCCTCCGTCTGCCTCAGCATCGTGCTTATCAACCTGTGCGCCCGAGCCAGAGTCTGGCTGGCGCGGCGACGTGGCGCGGACGGGAACGACCAGGAACAAATGCCGCCCGACCACCCGTCCTAGTTGGCGGTCGCCCGGTGATGCGATCCCGGCGACCTCGTTGTAGTCCGTTGCTGACACTAACAACACCTCAGCAACCGTCGGATCAAGCCACGCGCGAGGGACCGCAAGTTCGGATTCTCCCGGCCCGACGTCCCGCATCCGCCGAGAGCAGCTCCGCTCGGCGAGCCTCGAACTCGCGTTGCATCTGTCGCTCCAGGCTCACGCCCCGCCCCCAGCGCCCCAGGGTCAGGAGCCGAAGCGCCCAGTCCAGCGCTCGGCCCAGAGGCGCTCTCGCCGCAGATTGCGCAGCCGGTCTTGACGCAGCAGCACGCTTTCGCGGCGTGTTGCGAACGAACGACTGGAATCAACAACCACCCAGATTCCATTAGCGATTTCATGTAAGCGCATGCTTGAGGAATGTGGACCGCTGGGCGATGCTTGGCTCCGAAGGAGTAACCGGCTCGCCGGTTCCCTTCTTTAGAAGCTCGAAGAACACACGTTCATAGACGAATGGCGGAACAACGTACGCCGCCGATGGCCGGCCCGTGGAATGCGTCTGAGATACTGACACCAGACAACGAGGGGGCCGCGATGAGAGTTTCAACCATCCTTGATCACATTGATAGCGGCGATATGGCGCTGCCTAAATTCCAGCGCGGCTACGTCTGGAATCGCGATCAAGTTCGCGGCCTAATGGACTCCATGTACCGCGGACANCCCGTAGGCAGTTTGCTCGTTTGGGTTACGCAGGCTGAGGGCGCCGACCATCGCGGTTCAAATGAACTCGCTCCTGGAGTCGTTCGCTTGTTACTCGACGGCCAGCAACGAATCACGTCGCTCTATGGGATCATTCGAGGCAAGCCGCCCGAGTTCTTTGACGGCAATGCTCGTGCCTTCAGCGACCTGTACTTCAACATCGAGTCTGAAGAGTTCCGCTTCTACCAGGCGCAGCGCATGAAGGGCGATCCATTCTGGATTGAAGTGTCCGCCCTTCTGCGACAGGGGAACGCAGGCATCGGTCAGCACATTCGTCGTTTGTCTCAGGCTCAAGAGGTCGGCGAAAGATTAGGAGAGTACATCGGTCGGCTGAACAAGGTACTTGGAGTCCGAGACACCGACTTGCATGTCGAGGAAGTCACCGGGGCCGACAAGACCGTCGACGTCGTGGTCGACATCTTCAATCGGGTCAACAGCGG
>JGIcombinedJ30088_10004700_pt1 | contig 12072 bp, 6 predicted proteins | sample PinacodermPK_FD_30088 | JGI IMG/M metagenome (IMG submission 30088)
GTGATGGAGCAGGGCAGGGTGGTCGAGGAGGGCGCGGCCGATGAGGTCTTCCAGCGCCCGCGGCATCCCTACACGAAGAAGCTGATCGACGCCGAGCCCCGCAGCACCTGCCCGATCCCGGAGGACGACGCGCCGGCCCTCGTCGAGGCGAAGAAGCTGACCGTCGAGTTTCCGCTGCGCGGCTGGCTGCGGAAGAAGTCCCTCGTCGCCGTCGACGACGTGTCGCTCCGCGTTCGGCAGGGGCACAGCCTCGGCGTCGTCGGCGAATCGGGAAGCGGCAAGACGACCCTGGCGATGGCGATCGTCCGGCTACTCAGGAGCCGCGGCGAGATCGTTTTCGACAGCGGCGCGATCCACGACCTGGGCTTCAAACAGCTCAAGCCGCTGCGCCGGTCGATGCAGATCGTCTTCCAGGATCCCTACGGCAGCCTGTCCCCGCGGCTGACCGTCGAGGACATCGTCGCCGAGGGCTTGGGAATCCACGAGCCCGGGCTCACCGCCGGCGAACGGCGCGGGCGGGTCGCCGAGATCCTCGGCGAGGTCGGTCTGGAACCCGGGATCCAGAGCCGCTATCCGCACGAGTTCTCGGGCGGCCAGCGCCAGCGGATCGCCGTCGCGCGGGCGATGATCCTGAAGCCGCGCTTCGTCGTGCTGGACGAGCCGACGTCCTCGCTCGACATGACGGTGCAGGCGCAGATCGTCGAACTCCTGCTCGACCTCCAGCGCCGCCACGGCCTGACCTACCTCTTCATCAGCCACGACCTGAAGGTCGTCCGCGCCCTCTGCGACGAGATCGCCGTGATGAAGGACGGCCGGATCGTCGAGTTCGGGCCGGCGGACCAGCTCTTCGAGGCGCCGCGCGAGCCGTACACCCAGGCGCTGATGAACGCGGCGCTCGATCTCGGCGGCGCACTTGTGTCCCGCGAGCGGGCTGAGCCCGGCTGAACGAGCGACGTTCCGTCACCGGTCAGACGCCCCGGTCGCGGTCCCAGGCGAGGCGGCCGGCGACGAACACGGCGCGCACCGCCCGATCGTCGCCCAGGAGGGCGAGTGCGTACAGCGTGTCCTCGAGGTTCCCGGAAAGCGCGTGGCGATCGCGCATTACCGGTGTTGCCGCCGGATCGAGCGCCACGATGTCCGCCCAGCGGCCGGGTTCGAGGGACCCGATCTCCTCCTCGAGACCGAGCAGCTTCGCGTTGCCCCGGGTGGCGGAGTGGAACAGGTCGTGGGCGCCGAGATGGACCCCTCGAAGCAGGGCCGCCTGGTAGGCCCCGCTGAGTGTGTGGAGCATGGAGTACCCGGTGCCGGCGCCGACGTCGCTTCCCACCGCGATGCCGACCGGGCGTTCCGGGCGGCTGACCAGGCTGCGGTCGAAGATCCCGGAGCCCAGAAAGGTGTTCGCGGTCGGGCAGTGGACCACCGTTGCGCCGGTCTCGTGGAGCCGCTGGCATTCCCGTTCGCCAAGGTGGACTCCGTGGGCAAGGAGCGTGCGGGGCCCCAGCAGGCCCGCCCGGTCGTACACGTCGGTGTAGTCGAGGGCATCCGGGAAGAGCTCCCGAACGCGGGCGATCTCGGCCCGGCTCTCGCCGAGATGCGACTGCACCAGGAGCTCGGGGCGCGCGGCCGCGAGTTCGCCGGCGAGCTGAAGCTGCCTGTCGCTGGAGGTGATGGCGAACCGAACCGTGATCGCATACTGAAGGCGGCCCCGGAGGTGCCAGCGGTCGGCGAGTGTCTCGCTGTCGGCGACGCCCGCCTCGGGATCGTCACGCAGGCCGGCCGGCGCGTTGCGGTCCATCATCGACTTGCCGGTGACGATGGCCATGCGCCGCGCTTCGGCCGCGGTGAACAGCGCCTCGGCGGCCTGCGGGTGGACCGACGAGAACACCAGGGCGGCGGTGGTTCCGTGCTGGACCAGGCGCTCGAGGAACATGCCAGCCGCGGTGGCGGCGTGGTCCGGATCGCCGTAGCGGAGTTCCTCGGGCCAGGTGAAGCGGTCGAGCCAGTCCAGCAAATCCCGGCCGGGCGCGGCGAGCATCCGGTACTGGGGGAAGTGGATGTGGGCGTCGACGAAGCCGGGGAGGACCAGCGCGTCGCCGTAGTCGTCATGGGGGAGTTGCCGCCACTGCTCCGGCAACGCGGCGGCGTCGCCACAGAAGGCGATGCGCCCGTCCCCGTCGACGGCAACGGCGCCCCGCGCGTGGAAGTCGACGGCCTCCGACGGACCAGCGGTCGCCGGATCGGCGCGGTATGTGAGGACCGCGCCGCGGATCACCCGCCCGCCGTTCGTCACGTGGAGAACCGCTCGAGGAGCTGCGCGGCTACGCCGGTGGCGATGGCCGCGGGCCTCTTGGACCGGATCCGCGGCAGACCGATCGGACAGACGAGCGTGTCGGTCACATCGTCCGGCAGGCCGGCGCTGCGCAGCCGCTGCACGAATCGAGCACGCTTGCTCGAGGAACCGATGAGCCCGACGTAGCTGAACCGGCGGGCCGCAAGAGCGGCATGGACGATCGCGAGATCGAGCGGATGGCTGTGGGTCATCACGACGATGGCGGCGCCCGACGGGGCGGCGTCCAGTTCGGCCGCGGCGTCCGAGCTCTCGATCGTCCGGATGGGCTGAGGCAGGACGGGCGGGAAGGCGCCGGAACGCTCGTCGATCCAGGTGACGGCGAAGGGGAGAGGCGCCAGGGCGAGCATGAGGGCCCGGCCCACGTGGCCGGCGCCGAAGAGCCAGACCTCCCGCGGCCGATCGCCGAAGTGCTCGAGCAGTCCGTCATCCTCCGCTGCGTCCTCGGCCGGAATCCGGTCCACTGCTCGTCGGCCGATCCGGGCACGGACCGTGAACTGGCCGGCCCGCTCCCGCGCCGCGAGCTCCCGGACGCTGTCGAGCTGCTCCGTCACGAAGACTTCGGACAACACCTCGATGCTGCCGCCACAGCACTGGGCGAGTTCGGGCCCGAGGGAGTAACGGTCGAGGGCGGCGGACTGCGCACCCGCGGCCAGCGCCTGCCGCGCCGCCTGGAGCACCCGCCATTCGAGCTCGCCGCCGCCGATCGTGCCGGAGAAGCCGGTGTCGCCCGGTCCGATGACCATGCGGGCCCCGGTTTCGCGCGGTGCGGAGCCGCGCACGTTCACGACCGTGACCAGGGCGCACGTGCCATGCGCCTCCAGGAGGCTGGCGACTTCGGGCCAGATGTGGCGCATGGAGTCAGCCCGCGACCGGCGCCTCGACCGCCGGCTCGGGCGCCGGACGGCGTTCCAGCCGCAACGCGTCCGCGGCGCGCAGGATGGCTTCCGGCGTGGCCGGCGCATCGAGCGGCGGCACCCTGCCCGGGGCCAGGCTGGCCACCGCGTGGGTGATGGCCGAAAACGCGGAGAGCGCCAGCATGAGCGGAGGTTCCCCGACAGCCTTCGAGCGGTAGATCGTCGGCTCCGGATTCGCGCCGGACCGGTAAAGCTCCACGCGGAAGTCGGCCGGAACGTCGGAACAGGTGGGGATCTTGTACGTCGACGGCGCGTGGGTCAGCAGCCGTCCCGACGGGTCGAACACCAGCTCTTCGGAGGTGAGCCATCCCAGGCCCTGGATGAAGCCGCCTTCGATCTGGCCAATGTCGATCGCCGGATTGAGCGAGTTCCCGACATCGTGCAGGATGTCCACCCGGTCGAGCCGGATCTCGCCGGTCTCCGTGTCCACGGTGACTTCGCTGCAGGCGGCGCCGCAGGCGAAGTAGAGGAACGGCCGTCCGCTGCGCCGGTCCCGGTTCCAACCGACCTTCGGCGTGCGGAAGAAGCCGGTTGCCGACAGCGACACGCGATGCTGGAAGGCCATTGCCGCGAGTTCCCCGAACGAGATCGTGTCGCGGCGTTCGCCGCCGCCTCTCGCGACGCCGACTCGTCCGTCGGCGAAGGAGATGGCGTCCGGCTCGACGCCGAAGCGCCGGGCGGCGAGTTCCGCGAGTCGCCGGCGGATCTTGCCGGCGGCCAGCCGCGCGGCCATGCCGTTCAGGTCCGAGCCGGACGACGCCGCGGTGGCCGGGGCGTTCGGGACCTTGTCCGTTCGCGTCGCGGTGATGTGCACCTTGTCGATGTCGACTCCCAGTTCCTCGGCGACCACCTGGGCGACCTTGATGTAGAGCCCCTGGCCCATCTCGGTGCCGCCGTGGTTGACCTGAATCGAGCCGTCCATGAAGACGTGTACGAGGGCGCCGGCCTGATTCAGCGGCAGCAGCGTGTACGCGATCCCGAACTTGACCGGAGTCAGCGCGATGCCCTTGCGAAGGGGACCCCCCTGGAGGTTGAAGCCCGACACGGCCTCTCGCCGGGCCGCGTAATCGCAGGTCTGCTCCAGCGTCTCGACGATGTCCGGGAGTACGTGCTCCTCCACCGTCATGCCGTAGGGTGTCGTGTCCCGGCCCGGGCGGTAGAGGTTTCGTTTGCGCACCAGGAGCGGATCGAGCTCCAGGGTGATCGCCGCTGCGTCCATCGCCCGCTCCGCCACGATCATCCCCTGGGGACCGCCGAATCCACGGAACGCGGTGTTGGAGACCGTGTCCGTTCGCAGGCGGCGCGTCTGGATCGTCGCGGCGGGGNAGTAGTACGCGTTGTCGGCGTGGAACGTCGCGCGGTCGCAGACGCCGGTCGACAGGTCAAGCGAGCAGCCGCAGCGGGCCGCCAGGTCGATCTCGATTCCCGTCAGGGCGCCGGAGCCGTCGAGGCCGCAGCGAAAGTCCGCCCGGAAGTCGTGACGCTTGCCCGTCATCGCCATGTCGTCGTCGCGGTCGAGCCGGAGCTTCGCCGGGCGGCCGAGCTTCCGGGCGGCGAGGGCGGCGAGGCAGGCCCACTGAGCCGCCTGCGACTCCTTGCCGCCGAAGGCGCCGCCCATTCGGCGGCACTCGCAGACGACGGCCGCATCGGGGATGTCCAGCATGCCCGCGACCAGCCCCTGGACCTCGGCCGGGTGCTGGGTGGACGAGAAGACCCGGATCTCGTCATCCTCGCCGGGCACGGCGAGCGCGACCTGGCCCTCGAGGTAGAAGTGATCCTGACCGCCGATCCGCAGACGCCCTTCGAGGCGGTGCGGCGCCGCGGCGACGGCTCCGGCCGCATCGCCGCGCTCGAAGCCGTAGGGCGGCAGCAGGTCGCTGTCCGCGGCGAGCCCGTCGTCCACGGTGACCCGGGGCGGGGTGGAGTCGACCTCGATGCGGGCGCGCTTCGCGGCCCGGCGGGCGATGTCGCGCGTCTCGGCCACGACCGCGAAGACGACCTCGTCGGGGAAGCGGACCTCGTCCTCCGCCAGGATCGGATCATCCCCGGCCGCGGGGCTGCAGTCGTTTCGCCCGGGAATGTCGCCCGCCTCGAGAACCGCCAGAACTCCCGGGAAGGAGCGCACGGCGGAGAGATCCAGCGAACGGATGAGGCCGCACGCCGCTTCGGCGGCGCCGGGCGCCACGTGGACCGTGCCCTGCGGCTCCGGCAGATCGTCGACGTAGTTCGCCGAGCCGCGGACGTGCCGCGAGGCGCTGTCGTGGGGGAGTGGTTGCCCGACTTCCTTCATCGGCTTCTCAGGCTGCGTCCTGTCTGTGGCCGCGGACCCGGGTCTCCCCGCTCGGACGCCCCGCGATCTCACGGAGCGCCTTGAGGACCAGGGCGCCGGCGACGCGCTGCCGGTAGCGGGCGCTCGCCCGGTGATCGTCGATCGGCGAGAAGTCGCGGGCCAGCGCGGCACGGAGCGCCTCCTCGGCGTCAGGCGACGGTCCCTGGTCGTCCAGGCTGAGCCCGATGACCACCTCTTCGGTCCGCGGGGAGCGCCTGGGGGTCGCGGCCATGCCGCCCCACGCCATCCTCGCGGCGACGATGCGCCCACCGACCGTGTGAAACCAGAAGGCCCCGAGCACGGACGAGATGTCCTGGTCGTAGCGCTTCGAGATCTTGTAGCTGCGAAAACGCTCGTCCCGGCCGAGCCGGGGAACCCGGATGCGAGTCAGGACTTCGCCGGGTTCGCGGTCCTGAAGGCCGTAGTCGAGGAAGAACTCCTCGAGCGGCAGGGTCCGGCGACGTTCGCCCAGGCGGAGCTCTATCGATGCCCCGAGTGCGATCAGAACCGGAGGCATGTCGCCGATCGGCGAGCCGTTCGCAATGTTGCCGCCGACGGTACCGAGTGCCCGCACCTGCTTCGAACCCAGACGCTGGAGGACTTCACCGACATCCGGGTCGATGCCGGACAGTGCCGATTCCGCTTCGGCGTACGTCGCCGCGGCGCCCAGCTCCACCCGGTCGCGCTCTTCACTCACGGCGCGGAGGGAGGAGACGCGCCCGGTGTGAATGATCCGGGGCAGGTCGCGCAGTTCCTTCGTGATCCACAGACCGACATCCGTCGCCCCGCCTGTGATCACGGCCTCCGGATGTCGGGCGCAGAGGTCCGCCAGGCTGTCCTCGGAGGCCGGCGCCGCGAAGAACGTCTCGTCGTTGCCCACGAACAGGTCCTGGCCGTCGTCGAGGGCGGCGAGCTGCTCCGCCGTGCGACCCGCGTTTTGCGTGAACTCGTCCCGGGGCGCGCCGCCGCAGGAGGCGAGAGCCGCGTCGGCGATCGGCCGGTAGCCGGTGCACCGGCACAGGTTGCCGGCGAGCCACTCGTTCACCGCGGCGCGGTCCGGTTGCTCGTTCGCGTGGTAGAGCGCGAACAGGGTCATGACGAAGCCCGGCGTGCAGAACCCGCACTGCGAAGCATGGTGGTCGACGAGCGCCTGCTGGACCGGATGGAGATCGGTGGCGCTGGAGGCCAGGTCGTCGACGGTGACCACCTCGGCCCCGTCGAGGGAGCCGAGGAGTTGAATGCAACTGTTCGTCGGCTCGTAGACCACGCGCCCGTCGCGAAGGCGGCCGACAGCAACGGTGCAGGCGCCGCAGTCCCCTTCGGCGCAGCCCTCCTTTGTGCCTGTCGCGCCTTCGCGGAGGCGTAGATGCTCCAGCAGCGTCTCGGTGGGTGCGAACCCCTCCAGGCTCGTAACCCGTCCTCGACGGACGATTCGCAACGCGGGGCGCATCTACGGAAGCTATCGCAGGGCGGCAGTTCTCCCCACTGGAATCCTTGAAGAGGCCTGACCTTTCCAGTTGAGGCAAGTTCCGCCCACTGGGTGCGCCGGCCTTCTGGCCGGCCTCTGCTCCGGCCTGCACGCTCGTCGGTCTGAGGCGAAGCCTCGCTAGAATCCCCCGAACCTGATCGGATAGCCGTACCTGCCCGGTCGACTGGCAAGCCCCTGCGAGTTGCAGGTTTGCGTGGCAATGCGGCCATCATGCATGCCAAAGGAGCGCATTCATGACCTGGACCACGAGACACCTGCCGCTGGCGGCGATCGCCGTCGCCGCCTTCATCCTGCTCGCGCCGGCCGCCGCGCCGGCCCAGGAGGAGGACCACGACCACGAGTCCCACGAGGAGGGCGAGGAGCACGCGCATGAGCACGAGTTCGACGAGGAGGTCGTCGTCATCGGCACCCGGGCGCACGCTCGTTCGGTAACCGAGTCCCAGGTCCCCATCGACGCGATTCCGGTCGAGGACATCACGCGCCAGGGCGCGACGACGCTCGACTACCAGTTGCGGAACCTGATCCCGTCTTTCAACGTCGCGACCCACCCGATCAGCGACGCGGCGACGCTGGTGAGGCCGTCCAGCCTGCGCAACCTGGCTCACGACCACACGCTGATCCTGGTCAACGGCAAGCGGCGGCACCGGTCGTCGGTCGTCGCCTGGTTCGGCGGCGTGACGGACGGCGCGCAGGGGCCCGACATCTCGACGATTCCGGCAATCGCCCTGCAACGGGTCGAGGTGCTGCGCGACGGCGCGTCGGCGCAGTACGGCTCGGACGCGATCGCGGGCGTCATCAACTTCCTGCTCAAGGACGACGCCTCCGGGGGCGCCATCGAGCTGAACAGCGGCAGCTACATCCGCGGCGACGGCGAGGGCTACAGCGTGGCCGGCAACTTCGGCCTGCCGATGGGCGCGAACGGCTTCGCCAACCTGAGCTTCGAGTACGGCGGCGCCGACCCGACGAACCGCAGCGTCCAGCGCCAGGACGCGGCGGCGCTGATAGCCGCCGGTAACCACAACGTACGCCAGCCGGCGCAGCTCTGGGGCAACCCGGCGGTCGACGACGACATCAAGCTGTTCGCCAACGTCGGCAGCCGTTCCGATGGCGGCCTCGAGTTCTACGGCTTCGCGAACTACGCCGAGAAGAAGATGACCGAGGGGTTCTTCTTCCGCAATCCGAACTCCCGCCAGAGCATCTACAGCCTCGACGGCGGCCAGACGCTGCTGATCGGCGACGTGCTCCGCGCCCGCGGCATGGGTTCGGCGAACTGTCCCGTCGTCACGGTGACGGGCAACGTGCCCGACCCGGACGCCCTCGCCCAGGTGTTCGCCGACCCGAACTGCTTCTCTTTCCAGGAGATCGCGCCGGGCGGCTTCACGCCGCAATTCGGCGGCATCGTGAGCGACAGCTCGATCGTCGCGGGGCTGCGCAAGGAGTTCGACAACGGCTTCGCCTGGGACATGAGCGCCAGTTTCGGGTCGCACGAGTCGGACTTCTTCTTCATGAACACCGTCAATGCGTCGCTTGGCCCCGACACGCCGCGCGACTTCGACCCCGGTCTCTACGAGCAGGAAGACGTCAACCTGAACTTCGACATCTCGTACTCGGTCTCCCACCGGGTCAGCGTCGCAGCCGGCGCCGAGTGGCGGGACGAGAGCTTCACGATCGGCGCCGGGGGGCGGCCGTCCTGGGATGTCGGCCCCTACGCGGAGCAGGGCTTCATTCCCGCCTCGAACGGTTTCCCCGGTTTCCCCGACTACACGGCCGGGACGTGGAGCCGCGAGAACGTCGCCGTGTACGGCGACATCGAACTGCACGGGGAGGACGACCAGTGGGGTCTGGGCGCGGCTCTCCGGGTCGAGGACTACGACGTCTTCGGCAACACGACGAACGGCAAGCTGTCGTTCCGCCGCGCGCTGAGCGATACAGCCGCGATCCGCGGCGGAGTCAGCACCGGCTTCCGCGCGCCGACGCCCGGGCAGCAGAACGCGCTCAACGTGCAGACCACGATCGACCCGGCGACCCTGGAGCTCGTCGACAGCGCCACCGTGCCGTCCACCTTCGTCGCGGCGGAACTGCGCGGCGGCAAGCCGCTCGAACCCGAGCAGTCCGTCCACGCGACGGCCGGCCTGGTGATCGACACCGGCCCGTTCACCCTGACCGCCGACCTGTTCAACATCGACATCGACGACCGGCTCTCGCTGTCGCAGGTCATCACGCTGACCGAGGACGAGCGCGAGCTGCTGCTCTCCCAGGGCATCACCTCGGCGCGGAACCTGTCGTTCTTCCGCTTCTTCATCAACGACTTCTCGACCCGCACCCGGGGCATCGACCTCGTCTCGACCTGGATTCCGGTTGCCCTCGACGGCGACACCGAGTTCAGCTTCACTCTGAACTACACGGACACCGAGGTTACGAAGGACTCGGCCCTGCTGAGCCCGGCGGACGTGCTTTCGATCGAGCGCGGCGTGCCCCGCCTGCGCTGGAACTTCGCGGTCGGCCAGCAGGTAGGGCCGGTCAACCTGCTCGGGCGGCTGAGCTACTACGGCTCCTGGATCGACTACTACTACACGCGGCTGTGGGTGGACTCGGCCCCGCCGGTGCAGGACACCGCCTACATCGTCGACTTCGAAGCCAGCATCCCGATCGCCGCGGACACGACCCTGGCGGTCGGCGCGCAGAACATGTTCGACGTGCTGGCGTCGGCGCCGTCGCCGCTGGTCGACGTGCTGGGTTCCAGGTACAGCCCGGTTACGCCGTGGGGGCTGAGCGGCGGGTACTACTACGTGCGGTTGAACTACAAGTGGGGCCGTTGACCAGGCGACTCGCCGCGCCCAAGACACCAGCATCCATGGCCTTCCGCTGAAGCCTCCATATCGGTTCACCAAGACAAGATCACCGCTCAGATTGACCGAAGCGGCGACCAATCGTCTGGGGAGAAACTCCGGCAGGGCGCGAGCGCTGAGACGATCCCCAAGGGCGTCGCGGACCAAGAGCCCCCCGCGGCTAGCCCAGAGCTTCTGGCCTGCCAGAAGAGGTGGCTGCTCACCTCTCCGCCGCACCTTCCTGCCAGTGGCTCATGTGAGGGTGCGGTCTTCTTTGTAGACCTCTAGCTAGGCGGTCAAGCCGCCGGGGGACAACGTCGGAACGTGGCACGGCCAGGCTCAGCTGCGCCAGGCAGGCAGCACAGGGTCCCCTTGCTTGACCTGCCGGATCAGGCGCGACCATTGGTCGTCGCGGTTCGCATCCCCGTCCCAGGCGTACACGCCGATGCCCGACAGTCTCGTCGATGCCGTCGCCGACGCGGCGGCCGTCTTGGAGAATCTCGCGTCCGTTCGCCTCGTCGGTCCTCAGACTGCGCTTGCTCAGCTTGTGGCCCTGATCCGCACCAAGAGCGTGAGCGCGCCCAGAACCATCACGAGAATCCCGAGCGGCCGCGACTCCAGTCATTCCGGGACTGTAGCTTCCGAACGGCTCCTCCCCCCGTCTGACTCTCAACCGGGCGGGCCGTTTCGGGGCTGCACTGGCAGCGAAAGGCGTCCCCTACGAAAAGCCCTCGTCGTGGAAGTCACGGCTCAATCACGAGAACACCCGCTGCCGCACGAAGCACCGAACAGAAGTGACGCGCATCGGCCATGGCCACTTCACTCCGTGCGGCACGACAGAGTCTCGGCAACTCGCAGGAAACAGTACTGAACAAGAGGAAACGAGAACACACTAGACGTGCGAAGTGGAATCGCCAGACTTAGCACATCGGAAGTCAGAGATAGTCGCTCACTTCCACACGTGTGGGATGGCTGCTGCGGCGGCAACATCAATGCCACACCTAGTTCTCAGGGGCCCCGACGTTACAAAGGAAACGTTGCAGAAGAGAGAAGACGCCGGAGTGACTGCACAGCACACTACAACGGTCCATCTACGAGACCGTGCTCTGTGACGGAGGGTCCTGTCAGTCAGATGGGCTTGCGCCCATCACTTGGGACAAAGGCCGTCCTTCTCTTGCTGCTTCGCAGCGATGAACTCCTCGATCTCGTCGACTGGCCAGCGCTTCGACCGAGGACCCAGACTAACAGGTTGTGGGATTAACCCTTCCCGTTGCCAGCGATACAAGGTCGCCTCTGAGATTTGTAGTAGGTCCATTACTTCGTCCCGTCGGAGGAGTCTTTTTTCCATAGTGCAGACAGTTATACACCAAGACTGCGGCCGACGCACAACCGCACGAGTGACGTGAGGATCACAGGCCTATGCCTCACGTTGCATGACTTCCGTTCTCGCTGTTCCGAAGTTCCGGCTACCGCGAAGCGCTCGGCCATGATCCAGCGCCATGCCACTCACCGGACAGGATTCCCACTCAAGCGCGAAGGCCCTCTCCTCCCGCTCTGTTCGACAACGACCTTGCCGAACGCACCCCGCGCTCCGCTGGTCGAGGGCGACACTCGACAGCAGCTTCGGCGAGAGCGCCCCGCGGGCCGGCGCAAGAAGCCGCCACACCGCTTCGCGTCGGCCCATGGACCGTCTGGCACCCCCTTGCCCTGTGCCGGCTGCTCCGCGGCGCGCCCACGCCTCCGCTGCATCCTCCTCCGGCGTGGGCCTGGCGCTCGCCGCCAAAGGGGGGTGAGCGGCGAAAGCCACAGACCCATTACCAAAGGAGGAAACCAATCGTGTCCACCCCAACTCCAATCGACGAGGTCCGCATCGGATCCGTCAAGGCCGCGGTCTGGCAGAACCAGGTCGGCGACGACGGGGCCGTCCGCTACAACGTCACCTTCGGACGGCTCTTCCGCTCCGACGAAGACGGCAAGTGGAAGACCACTCGGAGCTTCGGCCTCAACGACCTGCTCGTGCTCAGCAAGCTGGCCGACCAGGTCCACACCCGCATCTACGAGCTGCGCGAGCAGCCCGCGGGAGACGACGCCTAGAGCGTCGTCAGCGCCGGCGGCGGCTCCGGCCGTCGCCGGCCTTTCCATCGTCCTCTAGGACCCGCTCC
>JGIcombinedJ30088_10004713_pt1 | contig 12061 bp, 10 predicted proteins | sample PinacodermPK_FD_30088 | JGI IMG/M metagenome (IMG submission 30088)
GCGGGCGAGTTCCCTCCCGCCGACATCCCGGTTGTGGGCCACGAGGTGCATTGCTACTTCCCCGAAGACCCCGTGGTAGTGGAGGGGTAGGGAGATGAAGGTCGACCGGCCACTCATCGTGGCGCCCCGCAGCTTCGACTGGGCTCCGGTCACGATCCCCGACGCCGTGGAGCCCGGGAAGGTCCGGATCCGTACCCTGGTCAGCCTGATCAGCCCGGGGACGGAGCTACGCCTCTACCGCGGTGATCCGATGGTCGATGAGGTGTGGGACTGCTTTGCAGACATCGATGCTGTCACCACCGAGGGTATGGGAGTGATACCTGAATACCGCATCACCGGCCGCAACCAACCCTCGGGCGCCAAGTACCCGGTCAACTGCGGATACAACCTAATCGGCGAGGTGGTCGAGGTCGGCGCGGGAGTGCGTTCGCTGGCCGAGGGCGACAGGGTCTTCGCCCTGGCCAGGCACCAACCGATGTTCGACATCCGGGAATGGCAGGCCGTCAGAGTACCGGAGGGCGTTGCGACCGAAGCCGCCGCTTTCGGTTACCTACCGACCCTGGGGTTGCATGCCCTCCGCCGGGGCGGCTTCACCCCGGGTCTCAACGCGGCGGTGATCGGCCTCGGTCTGATCGGCTTCGGGGCCGCGCTGGTGGCCGACGCCATCGGCGCCTACCTGGCGTGTTTCGAGATCAACCCGGTCCGGCGTCGGCGTGCGGCGGAGGCACTACCGGGAGCGCTGATACTCGACCCCACGGCGGACGGCTTCGAGGACGCTCTGATGGCGCATTTCCAGCCGTTCGGGATCGACGTGGTGGTCGAGGCGGCAGTCGGTCCGGCCCCGCTCGACCTCGGCATGCGCATCCTCGACGACCAAGGCCGCATGGTGGCAATCGCCCTGCACCCCGAGGATGTGGGACCTCTCCTCTCGTCCGACTTCTACAACAAGCAGGCTTCCATCCTCGGCACCAGCAATGCTCCCTATGAGGATCCTGCCAAACGGCTCTCCCGATTCACCTGCGCCGACAACGTGTCCTACCTCCTCGAGCTCCACCTGAGGGGAAGGCTCCCCCTGGAAGCCATGCACACCGACACCTATCCCGCCACGGATATAGACGTCGCGTTCGCCGACCTTGCTGCCGGTGAACGCGACATGATCGGGGTTCTTCTCGATTGGTGCTGACCGCGCCTTGACCCGGCGTTAATCACGACCCACACAAACCCCCCCCTAACCATCGACCAGTCAGGCCGATTGCCGTCTAATCCTAGACTTCTGCTTAAAGTTTAAGTTAATAGCCACCGTCCCGCGATTCCGTCATCCTCTACCAACGTAACCACTAACCGTCCGCCCAGGCCAGCAGGCGGCGCGGGGTGTCGATCATCCAGATGTCCAGTAGGTCCCTGTCTATGCCCATCTGATCCATGAGCTTGGGAACGATCGTCGGGATATAGGCGTACCCGTAACCTCCGTGGGAGGTGAACTGAACCCTGCTGCACACATCGTGGCTGATGAGCAACCGATCTGCGTTGCCCCGCTCCGACCAGTCGGCTAGCACAGCCAGGCGTTGCGGGTCGGTCGGGCAGTGGATGTAGTGGTCGATGGGAAGCCATACGGATCCAAAGAAGTCGAATTCCACCGAGATGCCCCGCTCCATCGCCCGCTCGTGCCAGCTCAGATCCCGGATATCGAAGTCCATGTGACAGAAGGCCGTCTTCTCCCAGATCGGCTCGTACTCGTCGAACACGGCCAGCGCATCGTCCACGACCGGAACATTCATTAGATGTACCCAGAGAGGGGCTCCCGTAGCGCGCTGAGCCAGGACGGCTGCTTCCAGCACCTTCAGTTCTGCGGGCCGGACCGGCTCGAAGAGCCCGATCTCCCCGATCACCCCGGTCCGGATCCCGGTGTCGCCGATGCCTTCCGTCAGCTCACGGATCATCAACTCGGCCAGTTCTTCCCGGGACGCCTCGAGAGCCCAAGGACGCTGATGGTGGGCCAGGTACTGGCCGGTTCCCGAGATCACGTTCACGCCCGTGTATTCGGATACCTCGACCATCCGCTCGGGGTTTCTCCCGATGGGCTCGGTGGTCAACTCGACCAGCGTGTCGATACCGGCATCGGCGGCCTTCTTCAGTTCCAACGCCTGACCGCAGCTGCTGTCTAGGTGGATGTTGTTGGCATTGGTCATCAGATCGGAGCGGATCTCGCCCAACGTGTCGATGGCTATCGGCCGGTAGGCCTCCTCGTTGGCCGCCGGATAGGCATAGGTCATGGTCGCGAACAAGTGCTCGTGGGGAAGCGTTCTACCGATCTGGTCGGCAGGGACGAGGCCGGTAACCGAAACCGCGTTCTTCATTTTGTTCCTCTCCATATCCCAAAAGGATATCCGTGCGTAATCCTGTCCAGCCGTAGAGATCAGGGTTCCGGTCGCACGGCCCCGTTGATCCCGCTCAGGCCTCCGTCGAGCGCGAGGACTGCACCTGTCATGAACCCGGACGAGTCCGAACACAGGTAACTCACCAGGTGGGCCACTTCGTCCGGCCTACCCACCCTACCGACCGGCAGGATTTCGAAATATGTCGGATCGGGCGGTACGTCTGAGATCATCGGCGTGTCAATGGCCCCCGGAGCGATGGTGTTGACGGTGATCGCGTACGGACCGAGCTCGGCTGCCAACGCCCGGCCCAGTCCTTCGATGGCTGCCTTGCCGGCAGAGTACGCGGCATGGCCGGCGATGGCGGCGGATGCTCCGATCGACGACCATAGGATGATCCGCCCTCCGGCGCCTTCCTCGATCATCTGCCTGGTCGCAGCACTCGCGCAATGGATCACCCCCATCAGGTTCACGTCGAAGATCCTGGCAGTCTCGGCAGGATCGCGGAGGTGTGACAGTGATGCCTGCGGGTAGATCGCCGCCGCTGCAGCCAGTACGTACACCGGCCCAAACTCGACCTCGATCCGGTCGAGCGCCGATCCGACCGCCCCGGCGTCTGAAACGTCGACAGGGAGACCGAGACAACGGCCTCCCGCCACGGAGATCTCCTCGACCAAGTCGTCCAAACCGGCGAGGTCGACATCCAAGGCCCCCACCAGCGCGCCCTCTCCGGCCAGGCGCAGGGCAGTAGCGCGGCCTTGCCCCGACGCAGCCCCCGTGACCACTGCTACGCGGCCTGACACTCCCATGGTCGACCTCCTTGCCCTTCCTGTGACCTCATGACCGGTCCTAGGAGGGTACTGAACAATGACGATTGGTCGGGCCTGCCGCCGGCCGACCCTGAGTCATGGATGGCGATTGGCAGGCCGCTGGTGGATCGCTCAGGACAATCTAGCGGGGTTTACTGCCGGGCAGACCACCTTGTGCAACTCCGCTCGAGGTTGTTGCCTATCCCCTTCGCACCGGGTCTTCCGGCAGCCTCCTTGCAGGGCTGGGCATGCTGAACCCTAGGAAGTCCCCGGAGACGCCACCAGCCTGACCGGTGGTCGCTGGTCAGCGGTCAGTAACCAATGGCGGTGGAAATGGCTGGTAGTCTCTTCGGGATCCTGTAGCGATGCCGTGGGGGTTCGCGTGCCCGTAGACCTAAAGGACTCGTCCACCGCTGCGCTGGTCGAAGTGGCCCTCAGCGTGGGCTTTGAAGAGTTCCACCGACTCATGCGTTACGAACTCGACGATCTGCATTCGAGGTACTCCGACCGGTTTCCCAACGACGAGGAGAAGGCCCCGCACAAGCCGTTCATCGAGGAGCCCGACGGAGGTCTGGTTGCATTGCCATCCGCCAGCCCCATCACCAACATCCGCCGCTGGTTCGGTAGCGAGGACGGAAGCCGGCTGATCCAGGTCCAACGCAACTGGTTCGCTCGCAACTGGCGTGTGACGGTCCAGGACTCCGGAAACGGGGCGATCCCCCTATACCCGGGGTACCCGGCGCTGCGCGCCGACTTCGCGGAGTCCCTGGGCAACTTCATTGACTTCGTAGAGGACACCAACCTAGGAGGATTCAAGCCGCTCCAATGCGAGATCAGCTACCGCCTCCAACTTCAGGGAGGAGGTCTGTGGGACCATCCGGACGAGTTGCACCGTGTAGCCCAAATGTTCTCCGGGCGATCCGGCAACTACCTCCCGGGACTCGAGGCGATGCGGACCATCACCCAGTACGTGATCCCGGACGATGACGGCCGGCGCGTCGGTCGGCTCTACGGTCGGCTCGAAACCGCCCGCTCCAAGGACGGCACCGACTTCTTGATACTGACGGTGTTCGCGCGCGGCGCGCCGATCGGCGATGGCGTGGACGGCGTGTTCGCCTTTCTGGACACCGGACAGCAGTGGATCGTCAACGGGATACGTGACTTCCTGACACTTGAAGCCTCGGAGTGGTACGGCTTGGACTAGTTGGGTTAGTTGTTGATGGCTAGTTAACATATGATGACATAAACTAACAACTGGCAAAGAACAACCAGAACCCACCGACTACGCTGGCCGATCATGCGGATCCTGCTCCTCAACGGCCCCAACCTCAATTTGCTCGGAACCCGCGCGCCCGAGGTGTACGGGGCAACGACCCTGAGGGAGGTAGAGGAGTTGTGCCGATCCCGAGCGGAGGAGTACGGACACCGCTTGGACGCCTACCAGTCCAACCACGAGGGAGACCTCATCGACGCGATCCAGGGTGCTCGCCACTCACACGACGCCATCGTATTCAATCCCGGTGCGTACACCCACACCAGCTACGCGCTCCACGACGCCATCGAAGCGGTGGGGGTTCCTGCGATCGAGATACACATCTCCAACGTCCGCGAGCGAGAACCTTGGCGACGCATCTCGAGAACCGAACCCGCTTGCGTGTACCAGATATTCGGCAGGGGTGTGTCCGGTTACCTGGCGGCGATCTCCCATCTCCACTACCGGGCTGCCCAGCCTCCTACAACACTCCCCTACGGGACGCACGACGACCAGGTGGGAGACCTGCGCCTTCCCGATCGACCCGGGCCACACCCCGTCGCTGTCCTGGTCCATGGAGGAGGATGGACCGGGCCCTTTACCCGTGACACGATGGACGGCATGGCTGTCGGTCTTGCCGGGACCGGTCTCGCCACCTGGAACATCGAGTACCGACGCATCCCGCCTGTCGGCGGATGGCGCGACACCATGGCGGATGTGGTGGCAGGCCTCGACAGCCTCAGCACGTTCGCTGACCGGTACCCCCTCGACCTCGACAACGTGACAGTGGTAGGACATTCGGCCGGGAGCCAACTCGGCTACTTCGCAGCCCGGCGCGCGACCTTCGGGCCTGCGAGGTTCGTGTCGCTGGCCGGGATGCTCGACCTGCGCGGACTCGGATCCGGCTTCGACGACCTGCTGTCCGGGTTCTTGGGGAACGACCTAGGAACCTGTCTCGACCAGATAGACCCGATCGGAGCCCTCCCGCTAGATCTACCCATCGTGGTGGTGCATGGCGGGAGCGACAACGCCGTGAGTCCAGTACAGAGCCGCCGGTTCACGGAGGAAGCCCTGATGGCCGGCGACCGAGTCCGCCTGGTCGAGATAGATGCGGCCGGACACGAGGACCTCATCGATGCTCGCGCACCCTGGTGGGACACAGTCGCGGCCGTCTGCCGGGCCTGACAGCGGCGGAAGTCGCACGAAGGCGGCTCATGTCAGCAGTCGGAGTGACGGATCAGGCGACCACTCCGGCACCCAGAAGGTTGCGTATCTCGGCGTAGAGAGATGATGTCAGCTCCACGCGAAACTCATCGTCGAGACGGAGCAACCTGCCGTACCCGTTCGAGTCCATATGGATGAATACCGGGGCCGAACCCGGGTGGTTGATGAGAATGTCCTTGAGTCTGCCGACAGTGAGGGGCGATAACACCTCGGCGGAGAGGCTTAGGCGCAGGTCCTGGTCGGCTTCCAGATCCGGTTCCGTTATGCGGGATGCCCGAACCTTCAGGCCATCGCCGGAACTGTTCAGCCTGCCCTCCACAACGAGGATCGCATCGTCCCTGATGAGTGCACCGGCCTGCTCCATCGTCCTGGGGAAGGTCACGACCTCGATCGTGGTCTCCAGGTCCTCGAGGTTGAAGAAGGCCATCGGCTCTCCTCCCCTGGTGAACCTGCGCGTTATCCCGCTTACGATCCCACCGACCGTAACCATGGCTCCGTCCGCCTGATCCCTGAGGCCGGAGATCGTGGAGGTGGTGAAGCGCTGGATAACAGAGCTAAGGCCCAGCAGAGGATGGCCCGACACGTACAGACCCAGCATCTCCTTCTCGAACCCGAGCAGGGTCTTCTTGTCCCACTCCTGATCCGGGATCTGTACCGGATCGAGTTCAGGTGCCCCGGTGGAGCCATCGAAGAGGCTGAACTGGCCCCTGTCCTCCTGCCGCCGCCGACCCAGGGTCTCCTCCAGAGCCAACTCGAATGCGAGGAATAGGCCCTTGCGCGGATGGCCGAGGCCGTCGAAGCCCCCCGCCTTGATGAGGGAACCCACCACTCGCTTGTTCAGCACCTGGGTGTCCACCCGATCGGCGAAGTCCTGGAAGTCGGAGAACGGGCCGCCCTCATTGCGGGCTTCGACGATCCTCTCGACAACTCCCGAGCCCACGTTGCGCACCGCGGACAGTCCGAACACGATCCTTCCTTCCCGGACGGTGAAGTCACTCTCCGCAGCGTTGACCGAGGGAGTAGTCACGTCGATCCCCATCGTCCGGCACTCGTTGAGGTAGAGGGCGGTCTTGTCCTTGTCCCGCCGCACCGAGGTGAGGAGGGCTGCCATGTACTCCGCCGGATGGTGGACCTTCAGGTAGGCGGTCTGGTAGGCGATAAGCCCGTATGCGGCACTGTGGGACTTGTTGAACCCGTACCCTGCGAACCCTTCGATGGATTCGAAGAGTTCCGTTCCGAATCGAGCCTCGTTGCCGTTGGTCACCACGCCGGAGACGAACTTGTCGCGCTCCTTGCGCATGATCTCCGGGATCTTCTTCCCCATCGCTTTCCGAAGGGCGTCGGCATCGGCCATCGAGTAACCCGCTATGTCGCGGGCGATCTGCATGACCTGCTCCTGGTAGATCATCAGCCCGTAGGTCTCCCGGAGCACCCCTTCCGTCGCCGGATGCGGGTACTCGACCTTCTTGCGCTGGTTCTTGCGATCCGCGTAAGCGTTGTGCCAGTCGTTGGACATGGGACCGGGCCGGTAGAGGGCTACCAAGGCGACCATGTCCTCGAACCGGTCTGGTTTCAGGCTGCGGATCAAGGCCCGCATCGCCGTCCCCTCGAGCTGGAACACACCGATGGTGTCTCCGCGGCAGAGCATGGCGTACGTCTCGGGATCCGCGAGATCCACCCGGTCGATGTCCGGGCGACTTCCGGTTCCTCTCTCGATCAGATCGAGGGCCCGGTCTATGGTCGAGAGGGTCCGTAACCCGAGGATGTCCATCTTGAGGAGGCCCAACTCCTCGATGGCATGCATCTCGAACTGGGTGACCACCTCGGCGTCCTGCCCCTTCTGTTGCAGGGGCACCAGTTCGTTGAGCGGCTTGGGAGAAATGACCACCGCGGCGGCGTGGATCGAGTCCTGGCGTCTGAGTCCCTCAAGCTTCCGTGCCGTGTCCAGCACCGGACGAACGTCTTCGTCGTTACGGTACGCCTCCCTGAGCCCGGCGGCATTGGTGTGCCAGTCCTTCACCACCTGCTGAGCATCGTCATCCGGAGGCTCGAAGCAGATCTCCAACGACGCTTCCCTACCCAGGACAGCAGGAGGCATCAGCTTGGCGAGCCGATCGCCGAGGGCATAGGGAAGACCACGGACCCGGGCCGAATCCCGGATGGCCTGCTTGCCCTTGATGGTCGAGAACGTGACGATCTGGGCGACATGGTCAGATCCGTACTTCTCCGCCGCGTACTTGATCACTTCCCCCCGGTAGCGTTCGTCGAAGTCCATGTCTATATCGGGCATCTCCCGACGGCCCGGATTGAGGAAGCGTTCGAAGATCAGGCCGTACTTCAAGGGATCGAGGTCGGTGATCCCCAGCGAATAGGAAACGATCGAACCGGCCGCTGATCCCCGTCCTGGCCCGGTCCGTATGCGGCGTTCCTTCGCGTAACGGATCAGATCCCAAACGATGAGGAAGTAATCGGGGAATCCCATTTCCTCGATGATCTTGAGCTCGTGCTCGATCCGTGCCCCCACCGTTCCCCCCAAATCACCCCCGTATCGTTCACGCGCACCCTCCAGCACGAGTTCCCGCAGGTAGGACACGGACGTGTGCCCATCGGGGACCTTGAAGTGCGGCAACAACAACTGGTTGAAGTCGAGCCGGACCTCAGCACGTTCGGCAACCCACAACGTGTTGTCGCAGGCACCCGGAAACTCGTCGGAAGGGAAAAGGGCACGCATCTCCCGAGCCGTCTTGAGGTAGTACTCGGACCCCTGGAACTTCAGCCGACCGGACTCCTCAATCAGCGATCCGGTCTGGATGCACAGCAGGACATCATGGGCCTCGGCTTGTTCGCGCCGGACGTAGTGGGTGTCGTTGGTGGCGAGAAGCGGCGCCTCGATGCGACGGGAGATGTCGAGGAGGTCCGGCAGGATCCTTCGCTGGCTCTCCATACCATGATCGTGCAGTTCTATGAAGAAGCGGTCCTTTCCGAATATGTCCTGGTAGGTACCGGCAGCCTTCACCGCCGCGTCGACATCGCGCGCTCCTCCGGCGTTCCCCTCCTCCCTGGAAGCGTCCGGGTCCAGGAGTTGGGGAACATGTCCCCCGAGACAGCCGGACGTGGCGATGATGCCGCTGGAATACTGGGCCAGCAGTTCCAGATCCATGCGGGGCTTGTAGTAGTAGCCCTCGAGGTAGGCCCGGCTCACCAACTTCACGAGGTTGTCGTAGCCGGTCTGGGTTTCCGCGAGCAGGGTCATGTGGTACCGGACGTTGTCCGCCCTGGAGGGTCGGTCGAAGCGGGATCCGGGGGTCACGTACGCTTCGACACCAAGGACGGGCTTCAGGCCGGCGCCTGTGACCGCCTTGTAGAAATCGACCGCGCCGTACAACACCCCGTGATCGGTCAACCCGATCCCTGTCTGGCCATCCCTGACGACCGCCTCCACGGCATCCTGGATGCGTGTGGCGCCGTCGAGCATCGAGTACTCGCTATGAACGTGGAGATGTACGAAGTCGCCGCCCGGCATCCTGCCTAACCTCGCCCTATGCCAACTGGTAGTGGCCGGTCAGGGGCACCCGGTAGGGAATGACCTTAGCGTCACCCGAGGACGGCTTGTGCTCGGGAGGGTCCTGTCCATTCCGAGGAAACTGCTGGAGCCCCTTGCTGTCCCGACGCTCGATGACAAGACCCGTGATGAGCGGACGGATGGACAACCCTCCAGGAGGTGCCGAGCAGTCCACCAGCGGCCTGCCAATCGCCAGCATACCTCCCGGGTCGGCGGGCGGCGGGCCCGAGCAAATCGTCATTCGTCAGCACCCTTTACCGCTCGGTCGTGACCAGGAAGGCTTCCGAGGACCGGCCTGCCGAGCGCGGCAAGGCTTGATCGAAGGTCAGGAGGAAGGGCCGCGGTAACATCGAGGACCGCTCCAGTGACTGGATGGGAGAACCTCAGCCGCCGGGCATGGAGCCAGACCCTGCCGGGATCCACACCGGAACCTGCCGGTCTTCCGTAGACGGGATCGCCCACAAGGTGCCGCCCGATGGATTCCATATGGACCCTTATCTGGTGGGTCCTCCCCGTTTCCAGGCGCACTTCGAGAAGGCTCAGCGATGGTCGGGACCAGTTCGCCAGCCTCCGGTAGTGGGTCACCGCCGGCTTGCCTGCCGGACCCACGAAGCGCCGCGCCCTGCGCCGGTCGATGGGCGCTTCGATGGTTCCTGCCACGACATGGAACGAGCCATGCACGAGGGTCAGGTACTCCCTCCTTACCGCCCGAGCGGCCAGGGCACTACCCAGAGCCCGGTGGGCATCCGGATGCAGGGCAACAGTCATCACCCCGGAAGTGTCCTTGTCGAGGCGGTGGACAATACCCCAGCGTGGGTAGTCCCCTACACCTTCTACCTCAGGCCAGCGGTCGAGGATCGCAGACACCAGCGTGCCGCGGCGGTGCCCGGGGCCCGGATGGGTCACCATCCCGGCAGGCTTGTTCACGACTGCCAGGTGGGAATCCTCAAACAGGACGTCGAGCGGAATGGGTTCGGGTCGGACCACTCGAGGACGGTCCGGAATGAACCAGACCCCGTCCCCGGCTGCAACCCGGGTCCTAGGTAGTACGCGTGGCCCTCCGGTCTCCGAAGATCTCCCGGCTTGGCCGGTCTCGATCAACCTCCTTGCTCGGCTACGGCTCAGGTCCCCCAGTCGAGCCAGGGCGTAGTCCAGCCTCGCTCCGTCCATCTCCGCCGGGACCGTCAGCTGTCTTGTCTGGCTGCCCAAAGGAGCATCACCACACCGATCGTTATGGCCGAATCAGCCACATTGAAGTTGGGCCAGAAGCTGAAGTCTATGAAGTCGGTAACCGCTCCGCTCAGTCCGGGACCGTTAACGATCCGGTCCGCCAAGTTGCCCGTGGCGCCACCGAGCACCAGGGAGAACCCTGCAAGTTCCAGCCTGCTCCCCGTTCGTTCAACCAAGACGAAGATAGCGACACAGGCCAGGATGGCGGCCGCTCCGAGCCACGGCCCGAAGCCCTGGAACAACGAGAAAGCCGATCCGGAGTTCTCCGCCAGGTGGAAGCGCAGGAAACCCGGCATCACTTGGATGTCCCGGCTGGCAAGCTCCGAACGTGCCCAGGCTTTGGTCAACTGGTCGGCGACAACTACAACACCGGCGATCAGGCCGGCTCTGATCCTTCGGGGGGTCAGCGCCGCCGAGAGGCGCACGTCACGCACAGACTCGTATGTGGGAGTACCCTCAGGCGCGCCACGGGGATAGGTCGGCCACACACCCGACATGTCCCGTAGGTGCCATCCTCCACGGCCTGCCTCGCCTGGATGACCTGAGAGAGTATGTCGCGCGTGTTGCGGTCCACAGACAGCTCCTTCTCGAACTCGAACGCCATCGAACCACCCTCTGCAGAGTCCGGATCCGGCCTGCGTTCGGCTGCCGTCTCTGCGTTGCGCACCTCGGAGCGCTCGGCTTCGTGTTCGGCTATTACTGCTCTCAGCTGTCGTTCCTTCTCCTCGAGGAGCTTCTTGAACCGGTTCATTGTCGACTCGGCCAGCTTACGAGTCGCCATCTCAGCCACCTCCGTGCGTCGTTACGGAAGCCGCGAAGGTAGCACGTCGGGAGAGCATGCGTGCCGGAAAGGTCATCGGTGACCGAGAAGGGAGATAGTCCGGCCCACATCATCGGGGTTCGCGTCCCTCAGCAGCATGCGCTTGAAACGGCTGCTCGCTCCCGCCGGCAGGTCTACACGGCACCCGAAGAGTCTCGACAAGAGTCCCGCTACCGCCCGGTTGGCACGACCTCCCTCCGGGCGTGCGGTCACCCGAACGCGAATGCACGTTCCGTGCTGACCGACGACTTCGTTCCGCGAAGCACCCGGGGTCACCAGCACTTTGAGGGTCACTCCGCACGGATGGTCCCGGATCAAGTAATCCAGCGACGATCTGTCGTGATCGGGCAAGAGGCACCTCCATCCTGGAATCCGTCAATCGAGAGTTGCTCTCCGGTCGATCTGAACGATGACCCGAGTCGCGCCCCGAGTAATCGTAACGGTCGGCAGGCCGGCAAACCACCTACGGTCGAGTCCGGGGAATTCTCCACGAGCGGCGAGGATCGGTGGAAATGGCTTGCCCGGCCCGTACTAGCCTTCCCGTCTCGGAACGGCGCGACGTTCACGCGGTGGGTGAAGACCTACCCGGTCGCGAATGATGTGGGTGTTGTGGCATGCTGCCGTGGGTGTGTCTGGAAAACATGGAGAGTCAGGGCTAGTACGATCCCGGACACCACCCGATGGCGGCAACGATCTAGGAGGGTGCTGAGCAATCCACCAGCGGCCTGCCAACCGCCGGCAAAATGCCTGGGCTGGCGGGCGGCAGGCCCGAGCAATCGTCATTGTTCA
>JGIcombinedJ30088_10004738_pt1 | contig 12007 bp, 9 predicted proteins | sample PinacodermPK_FD_30088 | JGI IMG/M metagenome (IMG submission 30088)
CCGTTCGCTTCCCGTCCAGGGATATCGCGCTCACGCGGCCCTCCGTCAAGTCGCTCAGCAACTGCACGCGGTCTCCGAACTCGCACCAGCGGCGCGTCTCCACCAGCTCCTCGGGCGTCACCTGGGCGATCACCTCCAGCATTGTTCGCTCAGCGCCATGGCATCATCCCGTTATGACCGGAAAGCGAAGGCCCGTGCAACCCGCCGGGCTACAGGAGTTTGAAGAAGCCGGCGGTCCCGGAGCCGGACCGGCCGCGTTTTCTTCCGCGCAGCCCTTGTGCGATTGTGGAAGCATACATGGTCGTGCCCTCCGCAAAAACGGCCTATTCACCACATTCTGACAGACGGCGACAAATAGCACATACAGGCAGCTCTCAGAATGTGAAATTTCTGCTCGGGAGAACACCAGAAAAGTACTATTCGGCCTATCAAGAACATGCTCAACACACTGGATCGTGCCTATGGTATGGGGTCCGGTGAGATCCTGGAGGGCTGGGTTGGAGGGGTCGTCACCGAGCCCCTCCCCTCACAGAGCCGAGCGTGCGCGATTGACGCACTCGATTCCTCATCTGACCTGTCATCTTGCCGACCGATCACATTGAGCGACAACAGGAGATCGACGCCATGGGACTTACTGTAATCCTTTTGGGCGTGGCCCTTGTTCTGGGGATGAGTGGCTGCGTGGGTTCACGTTCACCTGCGGACGACGAGGGCCGCATCGACTTCGAGAGGAACTCGGAGTTCGCCGGCCCGAAGCTGCGAGTGTTCGTGACGCTGGAGGACGGCCGCAAGGTGTCCGTCAACACGACGGACGACGCCGTCGATTCACGATCCGCGCTGACGCCCCTTCCCGGGCATCAGGCGCGGGACTGGACGTTCATCAAGGACGCGGAGGAAGGCACGTCGGTAGCGTATGCCCTGGTCAGCTGGGACGGCGGCAACCCGGTCGACTACCTGATGGCGGGCTGGTGGGCGGAGTTTCCGGACCAGCATTTTCCGGAACTGTCGTTCAGGGACTCCATTCAGTACGCCATTGTGGACGGCCCGGAGATCGACCCGTCGACGCCTCCAGAACTGCCGCTGGAGGGACAGGCGACCTATATCGGACAGGCCGGCGGGCTTTATGCCTATATCCCCGGAACCGACTGGGGAGATGACGCGGGGGCCTATGTGATCGACGAATACGAGGGAGTCATCACGCTTACGGCGGACTTCGCCGACGCCACGCTCAGGGGCTGTATCGGCTGCGCGGGCGATCTTGTCACCCGGCGCGCGCATTTCGGCATCTTCCTTGGAGACGAAGTGCGGGACGTTCGGGCGATTGCGGCCCACTACGAACTGCACTTGGGCGTCACGCCCTTCAACCCGGACGGCACGTTCGAACACGTTGACGTCACGGTGAAGCACCCCGAACGGACCGTCACGCAATCGGAGGGGCACTGGGGCGGCTCGCTTTCAAACATTCCCGACCAGGATGGCAACCCGCGTCTCGTCGCCGGGTTCAGCGGCGCCGGCTTCGAAGAAAGCGATGGCAGCGCAGGCCGTTTCTTCGGAACGTTCGTCGCCTTGAGCGAGCCCTTGCGAGCATCCGGAAGGTGAGTCGGCACTGTATTCGAGGAGTAGTCTTCCCTCCATGGCGCGGGGTTCCGGAAGGGGCCGCGCGTGAGTGGCATGGGATTCTTGGCGGCGCCGGTTTGTCGTCACGGTCCAGGTGATCCATCGGTGGCGAAGGCTGATCCACCGAATCGACGAAAGGTTTTGGAGGGCGGCCATCCGCAAGATGATCGATACAAACAACGCGATGGAGAGCCTGCACCGGGCGTTGCGCAAGCTCATCAAGGCCCGGGGAAGTTCTTCCAGCGAGGAGATAGCGGCCAAGTTGCTGTTCCTGGCGATCCGAAATGCCGGGGGTCCCCTGGCGGCGCCCTGTTGACTGGATCGGCGTGATGGGGCAGTTTGCAATCCTGTTCGAGGATCGCTTTCCGGCCGCTTCCCGCTGAGCCCGGAAAGGGCAATGCCCACGACGCTGCTTACACAGAGTTTCGGACATCCCCCGGAGGGCGACTGCTAACCAAACAAATCCTCTCTTGAGTAACAGACGTCTGACCCGTAACCCCACAGGAGGTTCGGAGTAGTGTCCTACGCGACTGCCATAGACTACTCTAGCTTGCTGCTCACGCGATGACGTGGCATTTTGACCCTGGTAACACAGGCCAAACCAAAAGGATTATAGGTCGAGGCGCCAGAGGAAAGTCATGTCCGCTGTCCGCGCAATCACAATTCAAGGCTTCAGGAGCATCGCTGAACTAAAGGAGTTGAATTTGCGGCCGCTGAATGTCCTCATCGGCGCCAACGGGTCGGGCAAATCCAACTTTCTTGGGGCGATAAGGCTCTTGCGAACCGCCCTTATGGGTGCATCTCGAACATCGGACTATGTCAAACGCTGTGGCGGAGCCAGCCGACTCCTTCACTTTGGTTCCAAAACAACGAAATCGATAAGAATGAGCATCCGCTTCGCCGACAAGCTCGCCGACGTCAGTGTCGATATGCGCCACGGCGCCGACGACCAGCTGTTTCCACGGACTTCCATTGCCGAGACCGCGCTGTCACCGGAATTCGTGAGAAACCTTGAACCGCAACCGGGCATGGTCCCGGTGCTTGAGTTCCTGAGGGACAAGGTGGAGAGTTGGCGGCTTTACCACTTTCATGACGCAGGCTCTGCATCTCCAATGAAAACGACCGTCGACGTACATGACAATCGCTATCTGCGTCCGGATGGCTCGAATCTTGCGGCATTCCTGTATTTCCTAAGGGAAAGACACGAGACTTCCTACAATCAGATCCGACGCACCATCCGACTAACAGCTCCGTTTTTCGATGATTTTGTACTTGAGCCTCTGGCCCTGAACGAAGACACGATCCGTCTTGAATGGCGGCATGTGGGCTCTGACGCGTACTTCGATGCCTCCTCCCTGTCGGCCGGGTCGCTCCGGTTCATTGCATTAGCCACGCTCCTGCTCCAACCAGCATCCTTGCGGCCTTCTGTCGTACTTTTGGACGAGCCAGAGCTTGGATTGCATCCATATGCGATTACCCTCGTTGCGTCATTGTTGAAACAAGCCTCCATCGGGTCACAGATAATAGTAGCTACACAGTCGCCAGTGCTGCTCGATCATTTCGACCCGGAAGACGTCCTGGTGGCCGAACGCGTGAACGGCGCTACAGAACTTCGAAGACTCGACGCCGAAGTTCTCCAGGTCTGGTTGGAGGACTATGGCCTGGGACAACTCTGGGAGAAGAACGAGCTGGGCGGCCGTCCTTCCCCCGAGAGCAAGGGCCGGCACTTCTCACGGTGACCCGGCTACTCGTTCATGTCGAGGGGCAAACCGAGGAGCAATTCGTCAACGATTTGCTCGCACCCCATCTCCAAGATCACGGATACACCTCAGTCAGTGCCCGGCTCATCGGTAACGCTCGGCAGCGGGGCAAGCGGGGTGGGGTCAAACCATGGTCGGAAGCGCGCAAAGCAATTGTGAATCACCTGAGGCAAGACACCGGGAGCAGCGCGGCCACGATGGTGGACTACTATGGGTTGCCACACACCGGCCCCAAAGCATGGCCCGGTCGCGAGGTGGTCTCGGACGCCCGGTTTCTCGCAAGACCCGAAGTGGTAGAGAAGGCGGTCCTGGAGGATGTTGCTCGGACGATGGGCGTTGGCTTCGATCCGTCTCGCTTCATACCGTTCGTCACCATGCACGAATTCGAGGCCCTACTGTTCAGCGATTGCGAGCGATTTGCGCAGGGGATCGGGCAGCCCGAAATGACCAGCCCCCTTCAGAAAATAAGAGACGCCTTCTCAAACCCTGAAGAGATCGACGACTCGCCTGATACAGCGCCTTCGAAGCGAGTCGTTGCGCTCATCCCAGAATACCAAAAACCGTTGATGGGGACGCTTGCTGCGCTGGAAATCGGCTTGGTTACCATGCGTACCGAATGCCCACACTTCGATGCGTGGTTAAAGCGGCTGGAAAACCTGTCGGCTCAAGAAGCAACGTAATTTCTTACCCGGCCCCTGAAAGATCTCCCAACCTGCGTTCCTGTGGCGCCACGACGGCAAAGTACAAAGACAATGCCTGAACTGGTAGCGAACGCCTAGCTGCCCGCCTCAAGATCGATTACCTGTGCGTGCGCCGACAACTGAGCGTCCCACAGGTGTTCCCCGCCCGCGCGGGGATGAACCGGAGCCGCGGAGGCCGGCATTGAGCGTGGCGGCGTGTTCCCCGTCCGCACGGGGATAAACCGATTGGTCGCCACCTTGCGCGCCGCCTCGAGCCGAGTGCCCCGCCCGCGCTCTTCGCCACACGGTGTATGCGGTTCTTATCGGCCTGCGATTCCGAGGTTTGCAGGCGTGCGGCACCACACCGGCTCGTGGCCGACGGGAGTCCTCTAGCAGATTTCGTACAGGCGGCCCAAGCGGTCATCGTGACGCCGTCGATCGGTGACGGCTTTCCAAGATCGTTCCGGCTTCTTCAGTCTGCGCGGGAACACCACGGCGAAACTAATTGATGAGACGACGGTAGTGGAGTCTATCGAAAAGGAGGACGTCTCCTTCGTCTGGAGAACGCAATGGCGACCGGACTGATTGGGGGGTGTCGTCGACTCCGGACCTCTGGCCCACTGTCGATGGGGGGAGGTAGCTCATCTCCTGTTGTGACGCGCCTACCTCTCCAGGCCGAACAGACCGAGTAGTTCATGGCGGCTCATTCGAGTGGACAGGTCCAGCGACACGTCGTCGATGAGTTCGTCGAACAGCGCCTGTTTGCGTTCCAGGATCTCGTCAATGCGTTCTTCGATGGTTCCAGAACAGGAGTATTTGATGACGTTGACCTTGACCGTCTGTCCGAAGCGATGGCTCCGGTCCTCGGCCTGGTTCTCGATGGCCGGATTCCACCAGCGGTCCAGGTGAAAGACGTAAGACGCCTCTTGCAGGTTCAAGCCTAGTCCGCCGGCGCGCAGCGACATGATCAATACCTTGTGCCCATCGACCGCCTTGAATCGCACAATAGTGTCGGCGCGCTCCGGCTGAGGCAACTCCCCTGTGATGGCGAGCGGGTTGAAATCCTTCAGATAGCTGGCCGCGGCCGCCACGCCGGATGTGTCGCTGACGTACTGAGAGAAGAGCAGGGCCTTGTGGCCCTGGGCCGCAAGTTGCTGGAGCCGGTCCTTGATGTCGTCCAACTTGCTGGATTCCCCGGTTTCGGGATCGGCGTTGCATATTTGCTTCAACCGGGTGATGAGTTCGAGTACGTGCCGTACGCCCACTTCTGCGCCCAGAGACTTCAGGTACACGATCCCCTCCCGCTCGGCCTTGTCGTACCGGTCTCGTTGCCTTGCATTCAGATCGATGCCCACCTTGGTAACTTGCTTGGGAGGAAGATCTTCGAGCACGTCTCCCTTCCTGCGCCGCAGTTGCAATTCGCCGTGCCGTCGTAGCAATTCGGGGCCCGCCCGGTACCGTTTCGGGGGTACGGACCCGTCATGGTCCACAAACTCAAGGACGGAGGCGAGCTCTTCCTCATGATTCTCGATGGGCGTTCCGGTCAGCGCCCACGATCGCGTTCTTTTTAGCCCTTTAAGGGCGTCGCTGGTGTCGTTACGGTTCTTGATACGTTGTGCTTCGTCCGCCACCACCACGTCCCACGTTCTTCGGCGCACTGGGGACGGCGGGTTGTTGCCGAAATCCGATCGCAGGGTATCGTAGCTGACAAGAGTCACGTCCCTTTCCGCCGCCCATTGCCAGCCGCGGTCAGCCGTGGAGCCTCGTATGATGATCGCGGAGAACTCCGGCGCCCATTTTGCGATTTCACGCCGCCACTGGTCCAGCAGACCGGCCGGCGCTGCCACCAGACACGATCCGATCTCCCGCCGAGCCCGGAGAATTCGCAACGCGGCGATGGTTTGCAGGGTCTTACCCAGACCCATGTCGTCGGCCAGCAGCAGTTGGTAGTTGTCCAGCAATGCCTGGACGCCTTCCCGTTGGAATGGCATCAATTCTCCGGGCCAACTCAGTCGGATGTCCCGGTTCTGTTCCAGAGGCTTGGCGAGCAAGGCCCACAGTCGCTCGGCCAAGGTCGGCAATGGTTGTACGAAGGGGGGCGTTTCTCCGACCGCCTCTTGGGTCGCCGAAGAACGGTTGGCTGGGAATACAGGACGCTGTGGTAGTGCAGAGAGGCTGGTTACGGTCGCCAGCCCGGGAATCGTCGTTGCCGCCCGGATACGTTCGTCGCAGAAGGCTTCTTCCAGGCCCCTGGCGGCTCGTTTGAATGGTTCGAGAGGATCAACCCCGTTCATTATGTCATTGACGAGCCGGTTTGCCCGGGAGTCTTCGGCGCTGTGGCCTGCCACCCACAATAATCGGTAACGCGCGGTGGATGAGCCGCCGAGCGGCAAATCCTCTTCTGTTCCGACGCGGGCGTCGGTTATACGGCAGAGAGGCCGCCCGGCCCGGATCCCCTCGATGAACGTGTCCGCCGGCATCTCGGACGCCAAAGCGAGAATCAAGGTCGGCGACGACGTGGCGGCTCCGAACAGTGAATTCGCGAGAGATGAAAGGACCTTCGGCTTGGCCGTCGTCAGTGGTCCGGCCGACTCGTGGCGCACCACACGGCTGAAGCAGAAGTCCAGCGGTTCGCCTTGCGCCGACGTCTGGAAGAGTGCGGCCCGCATTCCATTGCCTTCCCCTTCCTCGATGAACCGCAACCAAGCCACAGCGTCGGATGGGGCGCTCTCCGTACGCAGGTCGTTATGCTGGATCGGCAATACAAAGACTCTCAGGCAGACGAGAGGTCGGGCGCCTACTCGGCGTCGTCTTGTGCCTCTCGCTCCAGATCGGCGTTTTCTTCATAGACGTGTCGGAACTCCGCTCCTTCGATTTCCGGGCTCGAGCCTGGGCACAACCTCAGTAAGTCCCATTGGTTGATCGAAGCACGGACCTTGTAGCGCATTCGGTTCTGATAGCCAGCGCCCCCCGTTTCCCCTCGAAGCGCGGGAGCATTCCAGCCATAGGCAGTGCTGTAGATTTCGCGGAGCCTCTCCACAGTATTTCGGACGTCGGTTTCGGTAGGCGAGTTCAAGGGCATGCAGTCCCGCTCCAGCAGGCGCATCCCGGTCTCGGCGCGTGCCGCGATGTCCTTGTACTTGCTCGCCTCCAACTTGGGCCCGACATAGTCGCGATCCTTCTTGGCGCCGTCCGGGCTGATGACGGCGGATGCGAAGTCGTCGGTTACCGTGGCAACCGTAACCAGTCCCGGATAGGGTTCATTCATGGCCCTGCCCATCCAACGGGTCAACTCCGCATAGGATCGCCCACGTTGTAAGAGTGTGTAGGAGCCCACCAGTTCAATCTCGTCCAGAAGCAGCACCCAACCCTTGAAACCGGCACCTCTTATCAGTTCGTTGACGAAACGTAGGCGCTGTGGAGGCAATTCGGCCGACTTGGGCGCACGAAAGGGGTAGTTCTGCAATTGTCCAATCTGTCGCAGCCCGTCCTTTACGCGGGAAACCTTTATACGGTCGCCCGCCCAGAACGCTTCAATCTCGCCGTTGAGTTCCAGATCGCTGGACCTTTCATAGACCATCAGAGTCGCTGGAAAGATCTGGCCAAGGATCCCGTCCTGGGCTGTCTTGTTGGCCCACTCAGAGAAAGCGGCGTAGGCATGAGAGTTCGGTTGGATGGCTTGGCCCAACTCTTCGATTAGCCTGCCACTGTGTCCCGGAACTCGCCCGTTCTCCACTGCTGCCTTGAACACCTTGCCCAGGTCATGGAGGGGCGTTTCCTTGCTGATCGCCACCTTGCTGCAAACGAAGTCTTGGGAAAGGGCTTGGTGTTCCAAGTGGGTAAGGAGATGTGACTTGCCTGCCCCGAAATCGCCGGAAACCAGCATGCCCGCAGCGTCGCCAACTGCATTGTCCGCGTCCTTGACCCGGGTCAACAGATCCGCGAACGCTTCTTCCGCCTGAGGCTGATTACAGCCGAGGATTTCCACCGCATTCCGATTTGGTACGCCGTTGCGGAGAGCTTCAAGCGCGCGTCGGCAGGACAACACCGTATTTTCGGCAAGCACGACCAAACTCCTCCCTTCACGATAGCCGCACCAGGGAAGCGACGGGGTTAACCAGATTCTTGTCCCGAACGTCGTCCATCACACGGGTCCGTAGAGCCTGGTAGATGCCATAGCCCCTGGACGTCGCGCTCTCGTCCAGGAACTCCGGGCTGGTTACGACCACGAGGAGCGTTCCTGACAAACGGTCGATGTCGTCAACGAACTCGCGCAACAACTCGTAGTGATCCATGGCCATGGCGCGGGTGTAGTACCGTTGCCCGTCTTTGGGGTTGCGGGCCACAGTTACGCGGGAGTTGTCCAGCAGGATCACCGTCCCGGTGTACCCTGCGAAGTGGACCCAATAGAGAGCGGATTCGATGAAGTACCGGGCCGTAGTGCGGTTGATGCCCGTATAGATGGAAAAGGGCCGTACGCTGCCAATTCGTGTATTGACGCCTGTGAGCCAGTCCAGAACAGGTTGGCCGTCATACTGACCGCTGTCGCTGGTGTTCTCCGTAAGGACGAGGTGCGTCATCGCCACTCGGAAGTCCTTGGCCATCCGTCGGTTCTTGAAGATGTGATTCTGTAGTTCCGGCCTGATTTCTCCGAGCAGGAACTGCGGTTCGATGGCGTTGGCGTCGGCGATGGCGGCAAAGACGTTGCTTGATGCCCCGGCGTCGACACTCTCCACAGCATAGCCCTTGTCGGCAGCCAACCGCAAGATCACCCGGCGAGCCAGGAGCCGCCAGTCGATTTGGCCAGCGAGGCCGAAAAAGAGATCCTGCGGCATGTGCGCGCGTATCATCGCCGCGTCCAGTTTCGCGAAAGTGTAGTCCAACTTCCGGCAGCGGTCATCTACTGCGTACAAACCTGGCTTCAGTTCCTCAGGGGTTACGGCAAACTTGATGGATGCACCCCCTTGCCTGACGAAGGAGGACAGATACTCGTCGTCAATGTTCCGCAGCCAGTCTTGCAAAGTGATGGTGTTGGGCATCAGCCGCCCTCGGTGAACCTGAGTCCGTAGTATTCGACGTCCCGGCCATCCGGTCCGACGAAGAAGAACAGCCCCTTTGACCGCCTCGTGCCGGTTGAGGACGGGAATGAGACAGCAGCCCCCCGTTTCGTGCGGTTGGGTCCTTTCGTATCCAGGATATACAGGTCTCTTGCGAAGTCAGTGCGGTCGTATTCCCGGCTGCTTCCTGGCAGGGAGGTGAATAGCCGGTAGATCCTTTCCAGCGGCACGACTCGCCCGCCGGTCTTCACAAGTCGGCTGCGGTCGGAGGATTCTTCCTTCATGATATCCGAGTAGACATTGTAAAGGGACTCGAGGAAAGCGGCGGATTGGTAGCGGCCGGGTTTCTGCTGGTTCTTCAGCAGGACATCAGCCAAATAGGACGGTCTAATCGACGAGACTTTCTTCTTGTCGATTCTGACCGCCTTTTCGCCCGGCAGGATCCGCACGATGGAGGGGTGGGAAATCAGTCGTTGGTCCTGTTCGTGAATGTCCAGTTCCCTTTCCGAAGCGATGCGTCGTAACTCGGCGGAGTACCGGTCCCTGAGATATTGTTCCTCTTCGTTCTCCTGGAACGGCCAGGACCGGATGGCGTTGGCCGCTGTCTGCGCCAGGGACCCCAGCGCAGTATCGAGCCTCCCCTGGACTCTCTTGATGGCTGCGATGTTTCCCTCTCTGGACGCCTTCTGCAACTGCTTGGCCAAGCTGATCAAATCGCTGGCCGAAGACACTGTCGATGTTGCAGCCTTCTCCGTGTCGCTGAAGGCTTGTTCGAAACTGTCCATCAATTTCCCTCGATAGCGATCACGTACTTGGTCCAAACGAACTGGGGTGCAGAATACCGCCTCACACTTCGGGTCCGACAACCTTCGTTTCAAATCCGAAGCTGTAGCAACATGAATGACGCTCCGTCAAGGGTCAAGGGCAGTCACTTCGACACACTCGGCCGCTACGAACCGCTTGGTGGGAAGAGCGAGACGACACGCCCTGGCGCCCTACGACCGGCGTACTGGACCGTCTCGTCACCGAACTTTCTGGCATAATACAACCCCAACCATCTGCCGCTTCAACCCGACCCGGGAGTGTTCCAGTGTTCCTCGGCTTTGAACGCATGAATCGCGTTGCCGACACGGTCCCGTCGGCCTTTCGGGCGGGCGGAATCGGGCGGTTCTCTACAGAACCGGAGCGATGCTCTGGAGAATTCACGGCGTATGCTCTAGAGCGCTCACCCCGCGCGACGCGGCGGCTTAGTCGCGAGAGTAACCGAGGCTTGCACCCAGGGCGACGATGCGGTGAAGTGACGGCGGCCGGGGCAGTCGAGGCCGTCGATTCACTGGCGTGCGCAGGCACCCGTCCTAGAGCTTGGCCCGAACACGATCGGCTTCTGTCACTGATGGCGCGGCGCTTGCCGTGACCTCGTTCAAGAGATTGAGATTTTGCCGTGTGGTTCCTCGCCGGCACAACACAATGCGGGAGGATTCTGCATGCCACGGAAGAGCAAGAGGCCAGGGCGTCTGAAGGTGGTGAACCCGGACTCCGCCGGGATCGACATCGGCAAGGACCGTCACTTCGTGGCGGTGGATACGGAGCGTTGTGCGGAGCCGGTGCGGTCGTTCGACGGCTTCACCCGGGACCTGAAGGCGATGGCGGCATGGCTCGGGTCGTGCGGGGTGAAGAAGGTGGCGATGGAATTGACCTCGGTGTACTGGATCCCGGTGTACGAGGTGCTGGAGCGTGCCGACTTCGAAGTGTTGCTGGTTCCGCCGGGGATGACGAAGCAGATTGCGGGGCGCAAGAGCGACGTGCTCGATCGCCAGTGGATCTGGCAGTTGCTGTCCTACGGCCTTCTGCGGGGCGCTTTCCGCCCTGGAAATGCGATTTGCCCGCTACGCGTGCAGCACATGCAGAAGGCGCTGACCGAGATGAACATCCGGCTGGACTCGGTGCTCGCCGACATCATGGGCCAGACCGGACAGCATATCCTGCGGGCGATCATCGGCGGCGAGCGCGACCCGCAGCGTCTAGCGTCGTTCCGGCATCACCGGGTCAAGGCCAGCGGCGACACGACCGCCGCAAGCCTGGAGGGCACTTGGCGCGAGGAGCATCTGTTCGCGCTGGAGCAGGCCATGTAGCGCTACGACTTCTGCGAACAGCAGATCGAGGACTGCGAGGCGCGGATCGACCGCCTGAAGCCGCCGGGCGACAGCCCGTCCGGGGACGAAGGCCCTGGCGGCAGATCGGCCGGCGAAGGCTGGAAGACGCTGTCGCGCACCGGAGGCAAGAAGTCCGCGGCCGGCGACAGGGCCTTGACCATGGCCCTGCACGAGATGATGGGCGTCGACCTCACCGCGATCCCGACTCTCGGCACCGGAACCGTGCTGACCATCGCCGCGGAGATCGGCCTGGACTTCTCCGCCTTCCCTTCCGCCCAGCACTTCTGCTCCTGGCTGGGGGTGGCGCCCGGGACCAGGATCAGCGGCGGCAAGGCTTTGCCGGGCCGGGCGCCCAAGAGAGCCGCCAGCGTAGTCCCCTGATTGTCTATCCTGTACTGGTTGCCCTCACACACAGACTCGGGCTTGTCGGGTGGGAATGCCCACGTGTAGCTGTCCACGCGGCCAACGATGATCGTGTCGCCTGACCGAAAATGGGGCTCCACCCGAACGGCGTTGGCCTAGAACGGCTTTCCATTCTTGTCGAAAACGACATTCCTGTGAGCGGGATTTGCCTTGGACCGGGCGGAAAAGCCCAACTCGGCCATGAGGTAGAATATCTCCCGGTTGCGGTCCGAGTTCAGGTCGCCCTCTATCTCGACGATCATGGACTGCACCGATTCCGCAGACAGCGTTCGCCGGCCCCCGCGTAGAATCTCAGCCTCGATCCCGTCCACGTCCAG
>JGIcombinedJ30088_10004746_pt1 | contig 11990 bp, 10 predicted proteins | sample PinacodermPK_FD_30088 | JGI IMG/M metagenome (IMG submission 30088)
GCCGCCGGTTCCGGCACGTTCGTGGATCACCTGATCGCCGCCGCCGGGCTGGGCAACTTCAGCGACGAGATCGGCTGGCGCTCGATCCCGCTCGAGCGCCTGGCCTACGAGAGGCCCGACGTCTACGCCGTGCCCAGGTTCGACAAGACGAATCACAACGTGGTGTGGACGCCGTTCCGGCATCCGGTGGCCGTGCGCCGCGTCCAGGCCGGTCCCACGATTCCGATCGACGGGGCGACGACCTCCTGCGGCGCCTGGTTCCTGGCCGACGCGGTCGAGGCGCTGGCGGCCGGCGCCGGCGCGAACTAGCGCGCCCGCGTGGAGTCTCGCTGGCGCGAAACTCCCGCAGCGCGGACTCCTAGAACTCCAGGCCGGGTTGCGCGCTGATTCCCTGCTCCTTGTAGGGGTGCTTCACCTCGCGCATCTCGGTGACAAGGTCGGCGAATTCCACCAGCGCCTCGGGCGCGTTTCGGCCGGTGATGACGACGTGCAGCATGTGCGGCTTCTCGCGCAGGGCGGCGAGCACGTCGTCCACGGGAATCCAGCCGTAGTGCAGGGGATAGGTGAACTCGTCGAGGACGATCACGTCGTGCTCGTCGGCCCGGATCGCCGCCTGGACGTGCTCCCACTGCTCGCGCGCGAGGGCCGCGGTGCGCTCCAGGTCCTTCGACAGCCACGTGAACCCGTCGCCGAGCGCCGACCAGGGGATGTCCAGCTTCTCGGCCGCGCGGCTCTCGCCGAAGCGCGATCCGGTGTGCTTCAGGAACTGGAACACCCGCACGCGCATGCCGCGGCCCCAGGCGCGGAACACGACGCCGAGCGCCGCCGTCGTCTTGCCCTTGCCGTTGCCGGTGTTGACGACCACCAGGCCCTTCTTCTTTTTTTCCGCCACCCGCGCATTCTAGGCGCTTGCGCCCCGGAACGCAGCGAAGCGGAGTTCCGAGACTGCTGGCCGGTCTGCTATGATCCCCACTTCACTGTCCGTGGCCAGGTGCTCGGGAAGTCGGTGCGATGCCGACGCTGCCCTCGCAACTGTGAGCAGGTACGAAATCCGCACGACAGCCACTGTCCGTTGAGGACGGGAAGGCGCGGAGAGTAGGCGCGACCCTGCAAGCCAGGAGACCGGCTTGGCCACGCCTCACCCCGCTTCCGAAGGGGAAGCAAAGGAGGAACCGTGGCCGATTGCGCCCCGCCGTTCGTTAGTCGTCCCTGCCGTGCTTCGTTCCGACCCTTCTTCCTGTTCCTGTTCGTCCTGAGTGCGGCGGCTGTCGCGCCTGCCGCGGCTCAGGCCCCGGTCGTCGTGACCGGCCTCGTGACCGATCCGTCCGCCGGGGTGCTGCCCGGCGCCACGATCGAGGCGCGCCGCGGGTTGCGCACGGTGGCTGTCGCGTCCAGTGGCGTCGACGGCCGCTACCGTCTGGTTCTGCCGCCGGAGGGAGCCGAGAGCGTGACGGCCCGGCTCGCCGGGTTTGCGCCGGCCGGCGCCGCCGTCACGCCAGGCGCCGGCGCCGCCGGCGCCGCGACCGTCGACTTCCGGCTCGACCTCGCGCCGCTGCAGGACATGGTCGTCGTCACCGCCTCGCGCACGTCCGAGCGCCGCGTAGCGGTCACCGAGTCGCTCGCGGTCTTCAGCGCGGAGGACATCGAGCGGCTCGGCAGCCACTCGGTGGCGGACGTGCTGCGGCAGGTGCCCGGCTTCAGCGTGCAGTCGACCGGCCGCGAGGGCTCGATCGCTTCCGTCTTCGTCCGCGGCGGCGAATCGGACTACAACCAGGTGCTGATCGACGGCGTGCGCGTGAACGCCGACGGCGGCTCCTACGGCTTCGGCCGCGTGGCGGCCGGCGAGATCGAGCGGGTCGAGGTGGTGCGCGGCGCGCAGTCGGCCCTCTACGGCTCGGACGCGATCGGCTCGGTCATCCAGATCTTCACGAAACGCGGGACGCCGGACAGCGGCCCGCGCCTGTCCGGTTCCCTCGAGGGCGGCTCGTTCGGCACGTCGCGCGGCGACCTGCGGTTGCTCGGCGGCGCCCGGCGGCGAATCGACTACGCGCTCGGCGTCACCCATCGCTCCACGGACGGCGCGTTCCGGGACCGCCTGGCGGAGCCGGACCGCTTCGATCAGCAGGTGATCGACGGCAACGGGGGAGCGCTCGTGGGCGATCACACCCGGTTGCGGTCGGGATTCCGCTACAGCAGCGCCCGCGCCAACTCGGTCGGCCCCATCACCTTCACACCCGGCGACACGGGGACCCGCTACGACACCGATGCGCTGACCTGGCACCTGGACGTCGACCAACGCCTGGGCTCGCGCGTAGATCACGAATTCACGGCTAGCTACTTCCGGGCCGGCCGGCAGTCGGACGACGGGATCGCCGATCCGCGGTACCTCGTCCGGGCGGTGCTCGAAGGGCGGCCCGGGGCGCACTATCCGGCCGGACCGCGGCTCGTGCGGCTGCTCGACCAGGCGGCCTTCGACGCGCTCGCGGCCGACCCGACCGGCCTCGGCGCCGGCCGGTTCCTCGCGCAGAGCGGGCCGTACAGCGGTTACGACTACCCGTTCACCTTCGAGACGCAACTCCGGCGGCCGGCCGCGCGCTACCAGCTCAACGCAACCTGGCTCGACCAGCAGGTGCTGAGCGCCGGCTACGACTACTACCGCGAGACGAACGCGCTCGACGACGCCCAACGGGTCGAGAATCACTCGTACTTCGTCCAGCAGCAGCTCACCATCGCCGATGCCTGGTTCGTCACCGGCGGGGCGCGGGTGGACGACAACGCCCACTACGGGGCGGCGGTCAACCCGAAGCTCTCCGCCGGGGGCTATCCGCTGCCGGTCCGGGCGGGCGCGCTCTCTTCGGTCAAGGTGTCGGCCAACGTCGGGAGCGGCATCAAGAACCCCACCTTCTCCCAGTTGTACGGCTCGCAGTGGGTGGACGGCGACCTGTCGCTGCAGCCCGAGCAGGCGGTGACGGCCGATATCGGCGCCGAGTTCACCTTCGCCGACCAGCGCTGGCTGGCGCGGGCCACCTGGTTCCGCAACGACTACACCGGGCAGATCGCCTACGCGCCGTCGCTCGGGGGCGGCGGCGACGGCGTTGCCGACTACGTCAACATCGACGGCTCGCGGGCGGCCGGGCTGGAGCTGGAGGCCGGCCTCCAGCGTCCGGTCGGCGGGCTGACCGCGAGCGCTTCCTACGCGCTGGTCGACACCGAGGTGGTGTCCAACGCGAGCACGAGCGAGCAGTTCCAGCCAGGGCAGCCGCTGTTGCGCCGGCCGCGTCACAGCGCCCGCCTGCGCCTCGACTACACGCGGGGGCGGGCCGGCCTGCACTTGAATCTGCTGGTGACGGGCGACCGGCACGACAGCGCGTTCCTCGGTCTGCAGCGGGTCGCGGACGGGCGCGGCGTCGACATCACCGTGAACCCCGGCTACACGCTCCTCACCCTCGGCGGACAGGTGCGCGTCCGCGACGGCCTCACGCTGTTCCTGCGGATCGACAATGCCGCCGCCACCGCGTACGACAGCGCGCTGGGGTATCCGGGCCTGCCGCGGGCGGTGGTCGCGGGCGGGCGTTTCCATCTCGGGAGCTGAGCCAGGCCGATGGCCGGCAGTGCGCGGTCTCGCGACGGGATCCTGATCGGGTTGCTGGCGGCGGTCGGCCTGGCCGCCGCCGCCGCCGCCTGCCTGCTGGGGACGACGCCGCTCGGGGTCGGACGGGTGCTGGGGGCGCTGCTCGGCGCCGGGACCCCCGGCGACCTGATCGTGGTGTGGGAGATCCGCCTGCCGCGCGCGCTGGCCGCCTTCGGGACCGGCGCCGCACTCGGCGCCTCCGGGGCGGCGCTGCAGGGGCTGCTGCGCAATCCGCTGGCCGAGCCGGGGGTATTGGGGGTGTCGGCGACCGCGTCGCTCGCGGCCACCTTCGTCATCTACTACGGGCTGGTCGAGGTGGGCGCGTTCGCGTTGCCGGTCGCCGCCATCGCGGGAGCGCTGGCCGCCACCGCGCTGCTGACGGTGGCGGCGGCGCGGGTCGGGTCGGTGGTGACGCTGATTCTGGTCGGCGTGGGGCTGTCCAGCTTCGCGGGCGCGATGATGGCGCTGCTGATGAATCTGGCTCCGAATCCCTTCTCGCTCGCCGACATGCTGAACTGGACGCTGGGCACCGTCGCCAACCGGAGCTTCGACGACCTGGCTCTGGCGGGGCCGTTCCTGGCGGCCGGTCTGGGTCTGCTGCTGGCTGCGCGGCGCGGCCTCTCCGCCCTGACGCTGGGCGAGGAGGCGGCGGCCGGCGTCGGCGTCGATCTGCCCCGCGCGCGGCGGCTGGTCGTCATCGGCGCCGGTCTGGCGACCGGGGCGGCGGTCTCCATCGCCGGCGCGATCGGCTTCGTCGGCATCGTCGCGCCGCATCTGGTGCGGCCGTTGGTCGACCACGATCCGGCCCGGACCCTGGTGCCGTCGGCCCTGTTGGCGGGGGCGATTCTGGTGCTGGCGGACGTCGGCGTGCGGCTGGCGCCCACCGATACCGAGCTGCGCCTCGGGGTGGTTGCGGCGTTGATCGGGGCGCCGGTCTTCATCTGGATCGCGGCGCGCAGGCGGGTGAACGGTGGCTGAGCTCGTGGTCGACGGCCTGTCGGTGGCCCTGGGCGGACGCGCAGTGGTGCGCGAAGCGTCCTGGTGCCTCGCGGGCGGCGAGCTGGTGGCGTTGCTGGGAGCGAACGGCGCCGGCAAGACCACGGCGCTCCGGGCGGTGCTGGGGCTGACCCCGCGGGTGGGCGGCGTGGTCCGTGTCGAGGGTGTCGATCCGGCCCGGATGCCGCCGTCCACGCGCGCGCGGCGCATCGCGTACCTGCCGCAGATACGGCCCCTGGCCTGGCCCGTGCGGGTGCGCGACGTCGTGGCGCTGGGCCGGTTCGCCCACGGTGCGACCCTGGGCAGGCTGAATGGCGCCGACGCGGACGCGGTGGAGCGGGCCCTCCGGGCGTGCGACCTGGGGGCGCTGGCGGAGCGATCCTGCTCGACGCTGTCCGGGGGCGAGCTGGCGCGGGTGCACGTGGCGCGGACGCTGGCCGCGGAGGCGCCGCTGCTGCTGGCCGACGAGCCGACTGCCTCTCTCGACCCGCTGCATCAGTTCCAGGTGATGCAGCTCCTGCGCGCCGGGGCCGATGCCGGCCGCGGCGTCCTGGTGGTGATGCACGACGCGGCGCTCGCCGCGCGGACCGCGGACCGGCTGCTGTGGATGGCGGGCGGCCGGATCGTGGCGGACGGCCCGCCCGCAGCAACGCTGACGGCGGCGCGCCTGGCCGAGGTCTACGGCGTGCGTGCACTCATCCGCCGCATCGAACAGGATTGGCTGGTCTCGGTCACCGGCGCCGCGGCGAATGGTGGTTGACACTTTCGTTCTGGTGAAACCGTGGACACCGCGGGGCGCTGACCGGGGGGCTTGTCGCACCGGGGTCCCGCCGTTTACCCTACTCCGCTGTGCCCGCTCGCCACCCGGAGGACAGGATGCTCCACGCCCGGCTGAACAATCGCGCCGCGTACGCCGCGGATCGGAGATAGACCATGGCCGCAACGCCCGTTCTTCCCAAGCTCGTCGGCCAGCGCGTCAAGCGGCGCGAGGATCCGCGCCTTATCCAGGGGCGCGGCACCTACGTCGACGACGTGAAGATCGCCGGCCTGCAGCACCTCGCGTTCAAGCGGAGCGACATTGCGCACGGCCGGATCCGGTCGGTGGACACCAGCGCGGCCGAGGCGATGGAAGGCGTGGAGGCGGTCTTCACCGGTGCGCAGATCGCCGAGTTCCTGGATCCGATGCCGATCGGTACGCCGTTCCCGTCGCCCGCGCACCGCGCGGTGGCGGTCGACACCGTACGCTTCGTCGGCGACCCGGTTGCGGTGGTGGTGGCCTCCGACCGCTACGCGGCGCGCGACGCGGCCGACGCCATCGTGGTCGACTACGAGCCGTTGCCGGCGGTAGTGGACCCCGAGCAAGCGATGAACGGCCAGTCCGCGGTGCTGCACGCCGACTTCCCGAACAACGTCGCGCTGGGTCCGTTGCCCAGCGGCACCGGCGTGGGCCGCAAGGGGGCGGTCGACGACACTGCCGTCGACGCGGCCTTCGAGGCGGCCGACGTGGTGATCTCCCAGCGCATGGTGAACCAGCGGCTGGCCCCCAGCTCCATCGAGGCGCGCGGCGTGGTCGCGCACTACGAGCCGGGCCGCGAGGCGCTGACCATCTGGTCGTCGAGCCAGAACCCGCACATCCTGCGCACCTTCGTCGCGCGCATGCTCGGTCTGGGAGAGGACCGCGTGCGGGCCATCGCGCCGGAAGTGGGCGGCGGCTTCGGGGCGAAGATCAACATCTACGGCGAGGAGTACGTCGCCGCGGCGCTGTCGAAACGGCTCGGCCTGCCGATCAAGTGGATCGAGGACCGCTCCGAGGCGTTCCTCGCCACCGTGCACGGCCGCGACCTGATCGCCTACGTCGAGCTGGCCGCGGCACGCGACGGCAAGGTGCTCGGGCTGCGGATGCGCATCATCGCCGACATCGGCGCCTACAACATGCTGCTCACCGCCGGCGTGCCGACCAACAGCATGACGATGGCCAACGCGACCTACGCGTTCCCCGCCATCCGCGCCACGCTCACGGAGGTGTTCACCAACAAGACGCCGACCGACGCGTATCGCGGCGCGGGCCGGCCCGAGGCGGCCTACTTCGTCGAGCGGGCGATGGACATGCTGGCCCGCGAGATCGAGATGGATCCGGCCGAGTTGCGGCGCAACAACTTCATTCAGCCCGATCAGTTTCCCTACAAGACCCACATGGGGGCGGTCTACGACTCGGGCGACTACGAGAAGGCGCTCGACCACGCCCTGCACGTTTCCGGCTGGGAGCAGCTCAAGCAGGAGCGCGACGCGGCGCGCGCGGACGGCCGGCTGGTCGGTCTCGGCCTGTCGATGTACGTGGAGATCTGCGGCATGGGCCCGTCCTCCACTTTGCCGCCCGGCGGCTGGGAGCACTCGCAGGTCACCGTGGAGCGCGACGGCCGGATCAGCGCGACGACCGGGGTGTCGCCGCACGGACAGGGCAACGAGACCACCTTCGCGCAGATGCTGGCCGATCAGTTCGGGGTGCCGCTCGACCACGTGACGATCCACCACGGCGACACCGCGGTGGTCAAGCAGGGCATCGGCACCTTCGGCAGCCGCTCGCAGGCGGTCGGCGGGGCGGCGCTGCACGACGCGGGCGGGAAGGTGAAGGCGAAGATGGCGAAGTTCGCCGCCGCCCTGCTCGAGGCGCACGAGAGCGATCTCGTCTTCGAGAACGGGACCATCGCGGTCAAGGGGGCCCCGGCGTCCGCCAAGCCGTTCGCCGAGGTCGCCGCCTACGCCTATCGGCCGATCAGGCTGCCCGAGGGGCTGACCCCGGGACTGAGCGACGAGGCGTTCTTCGAGCCGTCGAACAACACCTATCCGTTCGGCTGCCACATCGCGATGATGGAGGTCGACCGGGAGACCGGCGAGCCGCGGCTGCTGAAGATGGTGGCGGTCGACGATGCCGGCCACCTGATCAATCCGCTCATCGTCGAGGGGCAGATCCACGGCGGGCTCGCGCAGGGCATCGGGCAGGCGATGATCGAGGAGATGGCCTACGGCGCCGACGGGCAGCCGCTCACCGCCTCGTTCATGGACTATGCGCTGCCGCGGGCGAGCGACTTCCCGCGCTTCGAGCTCGACAACACCGTCACTCCGACCCCGGTCAATCCGCTGGGGGCCAAGGGGGTCGGAGAGGCCGGGACCATCGGCTCGACCCCGTGCATCGTCGCCGCGGCGGTCGACGCGCTCGGCGTCTTCGGGGTGCGGCATCTCGACATGATGCTGCGGCCCGAGAAGCTGTGGCGCATCATTCAAGAGCACGAGTCAGCGAGGAGCTCCGACGCATGATCCCGACTGCTTTCGAGTACGAACGGGCCACCTCGCTCGACGATGCGCTCGCGAAGCTTGCCGCGGCCGGCGGTGCGGGCAAGCTGATCGCGGGCGGCCACAGCCTGGTGCCGCTGATGAAGCTGCGCCTGAGCGAGCCGACGGTGCTGATCGACATCGCGCACATTCCCGACTTCGCGGGCATCCGCGAGGCCGACGGCCGGATCGAGATCGGCGCGGGGACCACGCATCACGACGTGGCGACCTCGGCCCTGCTGCGCGAGTGCTGTCCGGTGCTGGCGGAGGCCGCCGCGGCGATCGGCGATCAGCAGGTTCGCAACCGGGGCACGCTGGGCGGCAGCCTCGCGCACGCCGACGCACGCCGACCCGGCCGCCGACTATCCCGCCGTAATGCTGGCGCTCGACGCCGACTTTCACCTGAAGGGGACGAACGGCTGGCGGGTGGTCAAGGCCGGTGATTTCTTCCAGGGCATGCTGACCGTCGATCTGGCGCCGGACGAGATTCTCGCGAAGGTGACGTTCGCGCCGGTCCGGGCCGCGGCGTACGCCAAGCTGCACCAGCGGGCGTCGCGCTTCGCCATCGTCGGCGTGGCGGCGGCGCTGGCGGTGAGCGACGGTACGATTTCCTCGGTCCGCATCGGCTTGACCGGGGCGTCGTCGTCGCCGTCCCGGCTGGAGAACGTGGAAGCGGCACTGACCGGGCGGGACGCCACTGCCGGTACCCTCTCCGCCGCGGCCGGGACCGCCGGGGACGGCGTCGAGGACCTCAACGAAGACATCCATGCCAGCGCGGACTACCGCCGGGCCATGATCCGCGTCTTCACGCGGCGGGCGCTCGACGGCGCGCTGGCGCGGACAGCAAGCTGAACCGCAACCGGCGGACCTGCCTTTCCATCCTGACGTCCGGCGCCCGGCCAAACGCGGCCGGACGTGCGTCTTAACCTCCATGACCGGCGGGCAATGGCGCCCGCGCCGGTACAGCACGGAGGCAGCTCATGCGGAGGACGTCGATGGCGAAGGGGTGGTGTGTCGGGATTCCTGTGGTCGCGGTTCTCTTGGCAGGTCCGGCCCTTGCCGGAGCCGCGGGAGGGGCACCGACGCAAGGCGCTGGGGAGGCGCGCGAGAGAGCGCGTGCGGAGGTGCGGGCGCTCTTCGATTCCCGCGCGGACGGCAGTTACATCGGCGTACAGGTGAGCGACGTCGAAGCTGGTGACGGGGTCGCTGCGGCGACCGAAGGGGCGGTCGTCACGGAGGTGGTCGAAGGCGATCCGGCGGCTGCGGCCGGCATCGAGGCGGGCGACGTCCTCGTCGAGTTCGACGGCGAACGCATTCGCGGCGTCCGTCAGTTGACGCGGGTGGTTCGGGAAACGCCGGCGGGTCGGACCGTGGCGGCGACCGTGCTGCGCGATGGGGCGCGGCTCACGGTGAACGTGACCCCGAGCGAGCGGTCGCGCCCGGGCTGGCGGGAGAGCCTGCGCCGGATCGAGATCCCGGAACGGGCCGAGGCCTTCGTCTGGCGGGGGGACTCGGCCTTGCTCGAGGGGTTGCCGGACATCGTCGACGGCGCCTTCGCCTCGCTTGCCGGGCGGGCCCGCCTGGGGATTCGCGGCGAATCGGTCGACGGCCAGCTCGCCGAGTACTTCGGCGTGTCCGCGGGCGTTCTCGTGCGGCACGTCGAGGAAGACACCGTTGCGGCGGCCGCAGGCCTGCGGGCCGGCGACGTCATCACCGCGATCGACGGCGAGCAGGTCGAGGATCTCGGCGTGCTCCGGCGGCGGCTCGCCGCCCTCGATTCGGGTGCGTCCTTCACGATCTCCATCATGCGCGACGGCGCCGCGATGTCGCTGGCGGCCGAGTTGGCCGAGGAAGCGGAGCGGCGGCCTCGCGGTCTGCGCCGGGGGGCGGGGATCTGATCGATCGGCCGCTCGCATCCCGCCCGGCCGCTGGCGGGGTGCGAGCGCGCCGCCAGCGTCACACCGCGGGGGATGGCGGCAGCCCGGCGAGCGTGCCTGCCGGGTCGGCGCGATCCGACCCAATATTATGCTACATGAACAGTATGTTGGTGCATCAGATAAAGGTCGCCGGTCACGAAGGCGGGATCGCGGGCGGGTCGATCACGTCTCGGCCCGTCATTCCGACGTGTCGGGCGGCCTGCAGCAGGTGCCAGTCGTTGCTGTAGATCTCCGTGCAGCCGTACGCCCTGGCGGAGAGCAGGTGCACGGCGTCGGCAGTCCGCAGGTATACGTGGCCGGGCAGGCGCGTGAACGTGTCGGTGACCGCGTTCATGATTGCGGTCGACAACGGAATCCACGACCATAGCCGCGCCGCCTCGTCCACGCTCAGTTGGCGCAGGATGACGTCGAGTTGCGGTCCGTCGAGCGTTCCTTCCCGCAGCTTGCGGTGCAACGCGGCATGGAATTCCAGGCGGCCGAAGGCGGAGCACGCAAGGCGTTCGCTGCTGCGGGCGAGAGCTCGCACCTGTTGCCAGCCGTGTTCCTTCACGTAGCACTTCACCACGTACGCCGTGTCGAAACAGGTCATCCTCGATCCCGGTCGGCAGACACGTCGGCGGTGGCGTCGCCGGAGACGGCCGGCAGTGCTTCGAACTCCGGGAGCAGGCGGCGATCGCGGAACGGGCAACCCAGATCGTTCTCGCTGAACGGAATCAGCGAGGCCACCGGACGTCCCCGTTCGGTAATGACCACACCTTCTCCGCGCGCCGCGCGCCGTACCCATTCACCGGTCTTCATGTGGAGATCCCGGATCCGAATCTGTTGCATGTGCACCAATGTGACACATGAAAGATGTGCAGTCAATCCGGCTTCTTCCGGGTTTCCTGCACGATCCGGGCGGCGATCTGGCCACCATCCTGCGGTGTCTGTATTCCCGCGTATACTGGCGCCATGTCCAAGATCATCCGGGTTTTCGGTCCGTGGGCGGTCTGTCTGGCGGCAGTGGCGACGGCGGCGGCGCAGACCGGTGCGGCCGGCGGCGAATGGCGCACCTACGGCGGCGATCTGGGCCACACCCGCTACGCGCCCCTGGAGCAGATCGACGCCGGCAACTTCGGCGATCTCGAAGTGGCGTGGCGGTTCAAGACCGACAACCTGGGTCCCGTGCCGGAGTTCCGGTTCCAGTCGACGCCGCTGGTGGTCGACGGGGTGATGTACACGACCGCCGGGGCGCGCAAGGCGGTCGTGTCGCTCGACGCGGCGACCGGCGAGATGCGCTGGATGTACAGCCTCGACGAGGGGGCCCGCGGCGCCGCCGCGCCGCGGCAGTTGTCCGGCCGCGGGCTGGCCTACTGGGAGGCCGACGGCGAGCCGCCCCGGGTCGTCTACGTCACACCCGGCTACCGGCTGATCGCGCTCGACGCGGCCACCGGCCGGCCCGTGCCCGACTTCGGGACGGACGGCATGGTCGACCTCAAGCAGGAGGCCGACCAGCCGATCGATCCGGTGACCGGCGAGATCGGCCTGCACGCGACGCCGATCGTCGCGGGCGACGTGATCATCGTCGGGGCCGCCCACCGGACCGGCGGCAATCCGCGCAGCCGCGCCAACGTCAAGGGTTACGTTCGCGGCTACGACGCCCGCACCGGCGAGCGGCTCTGGATCTTCCACACCATTCCGCGCCCCGGCCAGTTCGGGCGCGAGACGTGGCTGGGCGACTCGGCCGTCTATACCGGCAACACCGGGGTGTGGGGCCAGATCTCGGTGGACGTCGATCTCGGCATGGTCTATCTGCCGGTCGAGGCGTCCACCGGCGACTACTACGGCGGCTATCGCCCCGGCGACAACCTGTTCGCCGAGAGCCTGGTGGCGGTGGACCTCTACACCGGCGAGCGCCGCTGGCACTTCCAGCTCGTGCACCACGGCATCTGGGACCACGACATCCCCTGCGCGCCGATCCTGCTCGACCTGATGATCGACGGCGAGCTGGTGAAGGCGGTGGCCCAGCCCACCAAGCAGGCCTTCCTGTACGTCTTCAATCGCGAGACGGGCGAGCCGATCTGGCCGATCGAGGAGCGGCCGGTCGAGGCGGGGGG
>JGIcombinedJ30088_10004751_pt1 | contig 11984 bp, 9 predicted proteins | sample PinacodermPK_FD_30088 | JGI IMG/M metagenome (IMG submission 30088)
CGCGATCTCTCACGCGATAGCCATCCTTCGCACGAGTCTCAGCCCGCTCAGGAAACTTTATCTTCACTTGGACGACGACGAGCGCCTCAACGAGGAGCTGATGGGGCGACAGAAACGTCCAAGAGCTGTACCTGCAGATCAACGCCCGCCGGAAGTGGCTCTATGTGAACTTGGCGGGAGTCACCGCAGTGTTGGTGGCCCTCGCCGCGCTGCACTGGGGCAGGTTGTTCCCTTGACNGTTACCCNGCCGCCTTCTGGCGCTGGCGGGCCGCGGCCACCGTCCGCTTGGCCACGGCAACCGCCTCTCGGCGCTCAGTCGGGCGTTGAGGATTCACGGGAGATATCGGCTCCAGTCGAGGCGACTCCTCGGAGGCATCCTGCGCCGCGGCACCGCCGCCGCCCTCTGCAACTTCCGGTCCCATCGGTCTCTCCCGTTCCGCACGGCCGGACCAAAATCGGCCCTGTGGAGGCTGAGCCTAACCCACCTGCCCCTGATGAAGTCGCAGTCATTCCACCGAAGGCCGGAATCCATGCGTGGCTAGTTTTTGGTCGGCAGCACCGTCGGGGTTGGCTCAGGAATCCGTGCTCCACTGTCCGGCGGATCCGACTGCGCCTGCCGACGACTACCCAGCACACTCCTATGGCAGGGCCATCACGGCGCGACCCGAGCGGAGCGTGTGCACGATGCTGTAGGCCGTCACCTGCGAGGTCTTCGGGTTGTCCGGCGCGGCCCGCCCGGCCATCTCCACGGTGAGGACGCCCAAGCGGCCGGAGGCTTCGATCCTGCCGATATTGCCGGTGGTGAGTGTGGGATCGGCGACGAGGTCCACCTGGGTGCGCTCGAGCCCCAGGCCGGCCAGGGCGATCGTCACGGCGAGGTTGGCGTTCTTGGGGTAGAGCCGCGCCGCCTCGTGGGCCGGCCCGGAGTGGATCACGGTCGGCTCCTGCAGTGCGTCGAGCCGGAAGGCCCGCTCCGCTGGCGTGTCCAGCCAGGCGTGGGGAGGCTTCGAGGAGGTGTAGCGAACCCAGTCGAGGCCGCCCTCCCGCAGAGCCATCAGCCCGTCGAGACCGGCCGTGGCCCCGGCCGGCACCAGAATGCGACGCCCGGCGCCTCGTGCCGCCCCGCACATCCGGTCCAGGAAGGCCCGATCGCCGAACGCGCCGGTGGAGATGACCATCAGGTCTGTGCCCCCGGCCAGCACCGCCTCGCCGTACTCCCGCACCGCCGGCTGGCCCGCGCACTCCGCCACGATGTCGGGGCCGGTCGCGAGGAGATCCTCGACCGAGGCCACCACAGCCGCGCCCGGCAGGGCCCGCCGGGCCGATTCCAGATACCGGTCACGAACGAGCACCGCCGCCACATCAACCTCCGAGGCGACGACCTGGCCGATCGCCCCGAAGCCAATGAGCGCGATCCGCCCGCTCACGAGACGATTGAAGCGCGCCGGAGCATCTTTCGCCAGTTCAGCCCCGACACGACGGCATGGAGCGCATGTCCTCGCAGGCCCACACGAAGTCGGATTGTTCATCCACTGCACTAATTCCTGCGCCGCGATGCCGGCGACCACGGCAACATTGTCCATGTTGGCCCCGTGGCAGGGGACACCCTTAGAGTGGTGACCGCGGCGACGGACCCCGAGCGACGAGTGATTCTCGTCATCACAGCGATGTGGAGTTGAGCCAGGTGAGCATCCTGCGGTACTCGTACGACAGCGAGAGCGACTGCGGTTACATCCGGATCGGTGAGGGCGACGCGGCCCGAACCGAGTCGCTCACCGCGTCGCTCTATGTGGATCGGGACGGGTCGGACAACATCGTCGGCATCGAGGTGCTCACCGTTACCGATCAGAGTTGGGTTCCGCACGTCACGGACCTCCTCGCCGGAAGCGTCTCGGACGCGTCGCTCGTGTCCGCTCGGTTGCGGGACATGGTGGCCACCAACCACCGGCGGAGCGAGGCCGGCGACTCGACCGCGACCGCCGATTCCCGCGCCGGAGGGAGCACCCGGGACACGCAAGTCGCCTGAGTCGGGAGCGACCGGAAGCGCACGGACGTGCCGGTCAGGTGCAGGCGGGTGCTCGGAGAGTCCGGGCGTACCGCTGTCGTGGCCTCGAGTTCCCGGCCCGCTCCCGCCGCCGGCGTCAGCGGCTGAGGGATGCGTCCCTGACGGGGTTGACCTGCATGGCGGCGTTTTGTCGTGGCTGAGTCTCAGTGCAGCGTGAAGACGCGCAACGCTTCGTCGCCGTAGTGGTTGATGGCTTTGATGGCAATCTTGTTGGTCGCGGGTCGGGGGAAGGGTAGGGATTCGGTTCGGTAGAGCGCTTCCCAGGCTTCGAGGTTGATCTCGGAGCGGAGGGTTCGTTTGAGCGAGCCGAACGGGTCGGTGCTGCCGCCGCTGAAGTAGGCGTGGCGGACGAAGAAGGCGTCGTCGTTGTAGTTGGTGTCGATGAACCAGCAGGCGATGTCGCTCGCGTCCGAGGAGCGGACCGTGCCCTTGTTGGGGTCGTAGACGTCGAGGCCGTTGATTCTGACGGTGATGGTGTCGTCGTCTATCTCGGTGACGGTGATGTCGGGTTGGCCGAAGACGGTGAATAGGTTCCCGACGCCGGTGTTCTGGAGGTCGTCGTCCATCATCAGGTCGGCGTTGATGCGGACGTTGAGGACTTGTAGTCGGCCAACCTGGCGTTGGCCGTCCACGGAGAATGTGTGCTCTGTGCCGCTCTCGGCGCTGGCTTGTTCGCCAGCACCGGCATCGAACGCGTAGGCGCAGACGAGGAGGATGTCGGCTCGCGCTTCGCGGACGGCTTCCTTCGCGGCCTCAGCGATGTGTTCCCGGCCGACGGTGCCTGCTTCGGGCCCGATCGAGATCGCCACGGTCAGGTCGGCGCTGTCGGCGTCCGTGAATCCTCCGAGGGCGTGATTCCAGAGCCCGGCGTACGGTTCAATCCAGTCAAGGTCGAGGCGCTCGTTCCGGTAACCGTTTTGCACGCCTGCCTTCGTGAGATTGTTGAGCACCATCTCGACGAAGTCGCCATCGTCGCGTGTCTGGCTCGATGCAGGCTCGACAGTTCGGTGTGGTGAGAGTGACTCCACTGTGAAGGGGCCGGACACCCGGACGATCGAGCGGTCCTCGTGTGGCTGCTCGTAGAGAACCTCGTGGTCCGCGGCCCGCCGAATCGCGGCGTCCAGTTCTTCGGGACTGATGCCGGGGACGATGTCCTCACAGTTGGCGATGGTCGACAGCATGATGTGGAGCGCGCGCCGGTAGACGAATCCCCGGCGGAGGTCGCGAGCCCATCCGCCCACGGGCGCTACCGGTTGGGTGCCTGCCTCGCGTGCTTCGGCAGCAGCCCCCTCCTCGGAGTCGGCGAGGAGGAACCAGGGGAAGCAGCCGCCCATCAGGCGTCGTCGCGCCAGCGCGAGTGCCACCCGCGAAGTGTCCATCGTGATCCACCGCCGGCCCAACCGTTCGGCGACGTATGCGGTCGTACCGGACCCGCACGTCGGATCGAGCACGAGGTCGCCTGGGTCGGTGCTCAGGAGGATGCAGCGCTCGACGACCTTGGAGTTGGTCTGGACGACGAAGATCTTGGGGTCTGTGAAGTTTCCGGTGCCTGTGTCGTCCCAGAAGTTGGTGCGGACCTTGTAGGGGAAGTCGTCCGCGAATCGGCGGTACTGGATGCTGTTCTTGGCGACATGAATCCGGCCAGCAAGGGCGAGTCGGTTCATGCCGGTCGGGTAGGACGCCTTCCAGTGCGAATTCGAGCCGGAGCGGTATACCTTTCCTTCGAACTCGAAGGGCTGTGGCTCGGACGCCGCGCCCTGTGATTGGATGTTGTCCGCCTTGTATACGCGTGCGCTGCCGGGGAGCGGCACTTCGCCTTCGGCTTCTTCCTTCGTCATCCCACGGGAACTCCCGTCCGGGAAGTAGAGCCATCTGTATCCCTGCCGGTCGTGCGCTTCCTCCCAGAGCGTCCGGTACTTGAGTTGAGGCTTCGATCTCGCGTACCAGAGGATGTAGTCGCCCTTGCGGGGCAGTTCGGCGGCCTGGGTGAAGCCGCTGGTCGTGACGAAGGAGATGAGGCTGACGAAGTTGTCGGGCCCGAAGACCTCGTCGAGGAGGTTGCGCACCGCGTGGACGTTCTCGTCGCCGATCTGCACGAACACCGACCCGGTCTCGTTGAGCAGCGTCCGCGCGGCGACGAGGCGGTCCCGGAGATAGGTCAGGTAGCTGTGGATGCCGTCTTTCCAAGTGTCGCGGAAGGCGCGGATCTGCTCGGGCTGCGGTGTGACGTCCCGCCCGTCGCGGACGTCGCGGCTGCGGGTCGAGACCTGCCAGTTGGACTGGAACTTGATGCCGTAGGGCGGGTCGATGTAGATCGTCTGAACCTTGCCCTTGAGGTCCTCCTTCTCGGCGAGGCTTGTCATGGCGACGAGAGAGTCGCCGAGGATCATGCGGTTCGACCAGTTGGCGTCGTGCTCGTAGAACTCGATTGCTGAGATCGGATCTTCGATGCCGTCGAAGTCGTCGAAGAGCGTGAGTTCGGGTTCGCCGTCCTGGTCGGGGCTCGTGTTGCGGAGGTTCTCGACGAGGACTCTGGAGTCGATGCGTTCCTGGATGTAGATCGGAACGACGGGTACAGCGAGCGGTTCGCCGTCGAGACCGTCCTTGCCTCTCCACACGAGTTGCGGGTCGAGGTCGGGATCCCTCGGGTAGAGGACGCGATCGGTTTGCTCCTCGATTGCACCCGCGAGGTGGACCTGCTCGTCGGACGGGATATTGGCTCGCTTGTCGGCGTGCACGAACGACTCGACCGGGGTCGGGTCATCGACCGTCCCCGTTGTGTGGAGAATCCTGCGGGCGACTGTCTTCCCGATGCCGTCGAGGGTCGTGAGCTCATCGACGTCGGCCGCTCGAAGAGACGCCAGGGTCGGGTAGGCGGCGACCACGGTGTCGATCTTGACGCCGCCGAGTCCGGGCACGTTGCCTAGCAACACGCGGAGTTCGTCGGTGGAGGAGTCAGTGGTGGTCATGCGAGCGCGGGGATCTGGAGATGCTGCCGGATCTGCGAAGCAACATACGCGGGATCGGTGATCTCGAGGAAGTCCCACCTGCCGAACCGCCCGGTGGCGTTGACGGCAGGCAGCCATTTGGCTCGGGCGGCGGCGACCTTGACCTTCTTGTCGCGCTTGGATTCGCCGGTCACCTCAATGATCAGGTTGACCGGGTCATCGGGATCGCCCCGGTCGTCGATCACGACGACGAAGTCGGGGACGTAGGATTTCTGGATGCCGTCGAGGACGTAGGGAATGTTGAAGTCGAGATGATCGTTCTTCACGTAGCGCAGCACCTCGTCCATGTCCTCGATCGCTGCGGCGACGCGGGCCTCCCAACCCGAGTGGGGCACGACGTGGCTGATGTGGCACTTCTCGTTGGTGAGCCATAGCTCGTCGGGATCCCTCTTCGTCCACCATCCGACGCCCGAAGTGTCCCCGGTGGGGTTGGCCCGGTCCAGAAGGACCTGGATACCAGCGTGGCCGTCGTCGCCGGCAGTGATGCCCGCGAGAACCCGGTTGGCTGCTTCGGCTTGGTAGGCGGATAGGCCCAGCAACTGCGGGAAGGCATTGCCCTTGATCGTGACGCACTGGCTGATCCACGTCCCGACAGCGGTGAGCACCTGGGGGAACAGCCACGGACGGTCGTGGCCATCATCGGTGGCAAGTTCGCGGCAGATCCGGTGGGCGAGGCGGAAACGGATTTCCTGCATCCGGGTGGACTGGAGGTTGGCCAGGGTGTGGATCTTCGGGATGCCGGTGATGTCCTCAATGTCGGTGCGGGTCGGTACGGCCTCGTCGCCGAGCACCAGTTGGTGATCCGGCCCGAACGCGGCCCGAATACTCTCGGTGGCAGTGACGTAGCGATAGCCGACGGCGCGGGGGAACTCGATCCGGGAATGGGATCGGCGCTCATCCGAATAGACGTAGGTGTGTGTCTCGACCCCACCTTCGGTGCTGCGTTGGCCCGCCACGGGCACGAACGCGAAGGGGACACCGTACACATCCGCGTACTCCGGATCGAGCAGGCCCTCGTCGTTCAATTCGTAGGACACCCGACGCAGACCCCGGCCGACCACCTGTTCGCAGAGCAGTTGAGTGCCGAAGGCCCGGACGCCGAGGATGTGCGTGACGGTGTAGGCGTCCCAGCCTTCGGTCAGCATCGACACCGAGGTGACGGCGCGGACGGGGGCTCCGAGGCGGCGCGGCTTGCCGACGGTGTTCATGACCTCGCGCAGCAAGTCTTCCTCGCTGATCTTCTCGAGGCGCTCCCCGGGATTGCGCAACTCGTGCTCGCGCCGGAAGCGGGCAATCTCGACCGCGGCAGCTGCCCGGAACTGGGGCGACAACTGATCGCCGGAGTCGATCGCCTTCGAATCGACGATGACTGACACGGGGCGGGGAATCCAGTTCCCGTCGGCATCCACATTGTCGAACAGCGGCAGGTTGCCATGGTGGCGGACCGGGTTGCCGTCGGCGCCGATCTCTTCCCATCCCGACATCCACTCGTGCAGCAGGCGGGAGATGTTGGTGTTCTGCGCGACGACGATGAACACGGGCGGGACCGCATCCGGATCGTCGCCGACCTGTTCTTCCCACTCCTCGTAATGGCTGGCGTAGTCGCCGTACAGCGACTGCAACGCCGTCTCCAGTTCGGGTGGCAGTGTGGGCGGGTAGGTCATCCGATGCCCGGCCGATCCCGAGGGTAACTGCTGGCCCACCTTTGACCACAGCGCGCGGTACGCCGGGTCAATCGGGTTGACGTCGTCGCGGGTCGGGACCCGTGGAATCTTCACGATCCCGCACTCGATGGCGTCGGTGAGCGCGAAGTCCGACACCACCCACTGGAAGAGCGTGCCCTCCTGCCAGCCCGACCCCCGGAGATAGAACGGGGTGGCCGACAGGTCGTAGACGGCCTTGACACCCCGCTTGCGGGCGATATGTACCAGGCCGGTATGCCACACTCGCGCCGCTGCGTCCCGCTCCTTCGCTTCGGACTTCTCGTCACCCTTCAGGTCGTCGACGGCGTAGGCCGAACGCCGGGCATCCTCGTCGAGAGCTACGTCGGCGGGTTTCTCCCGGTAGCAGTGGTGGCCTTCATCATTCAGCACGATGATCTGCTTGGACCCCGCGAACGGTCGGAGGATCCGATTCGCCATCTCACCGGGGGTCTCCGTCAAGACCGCGTCCCTGCCCAACAGCTTCTTCGTCCGCGCCGAGGCCGTCTGCTTCTCGCGCAGCATCAGTTGGTGGTAGTTGAGGATCTGCACCGTCGCCCGGTTCAGGTGCTCCCGGAGACCAGCCGGGACCAGATCCAAGCCGTCGTAGTAGTTGTCCGGATCCGACGGCATCAGCACACGGAGGCGGTCCTTGATCGTGATCCCCGGTGCGACTACCAGGAACTGGTCGGTGAATCGCGCATCGCTGGGGTTGCGAGCCTTGTTGACCGTCTGCCACGCGATGAGCAGCGACATCACGACCGTCTTCCCGGTCCCGGTGGCCATCTTCAGCGCCACGCGGAACAGCCCTCGGTTCAGCGCGTTGGCGTACTGGGCCAGAGTCGAGACGAAGAACGCATGATCCCGCGGAGCAGCCTCGGCCAGGTAGATCGCCGTCTCAATCGCCTCGCGCTGGCAGAAAAACAGCGGTTGCACTCGGCCGTCGATCACATTCCAGTGCTCCAAGAGGCGGGCCGTCGCGCGAGTCGTCCACGGATAGCCCGTGCTCCGCCACAGCGACACCCGCTCCCGGATCTGATTGATCAGCCGATTCTCCTCAACCCGATCCACCGCGTCACCGAAGTCGATCGGCAGGGACAGCGTCCCGGCCCCCCGCCTCGTACCAGGGATCGGCGTGAAGTAGATCGACCGCCGCCGCCCTTCGCGGATCTCTCCAGTGATCACTCCGCGCTCGTCGAAAACGAAATGCTGCGACGGTTCATGAAACGGAGAGTTCAGGATCGGATTCTCGATCAACTCCATCAGCGCCGCAGGATAATCCACGTGCAGCCGTAGTCAGGTCTAGGCACCGCCGTTGTTGGCAACACTCTCCTGGTTCACGTGTCCTGGTTCTGCGAGTCCTCCAGCGGTTGTCTTGTCGTTGAGTGCGGTTGATCTCCGCCGCCTGCGTCGTCGCTGCAGCCGTCTGGCGCAGGGGTTCGCGCGGGTCGCATCGGCGAGGCGTCAGTTTCGGGAAACCTCCAGGTCCACGAGGCCGGTCATGAAGCTACGGTGGCGGCGGAAGGTGGTCTTGTCGATGCCCAGGCGCCGCGGCGGCGATCGCCCGCCACGCCACCGACCAGCTCCCCTGAACGAGCGAGCAACCGCGGCGGTGGAGCGGTCCCAGGCCGCCCGGGCTATCGCCACACACAGCCGCGCCGTCACCCGCCGCCGCGACGGCACCTGGGCGGTGGACTCGGTGAACGAACCAACACAGCCCGGCGTCTCGCAACCGAACCGCCGCTTGGCCCACACCAGGGTCGTCGGGCATCGGCGTGGTGTGCACGCCGAACGGCAGCTCCGGGACGATGCAGCGGTAGCGATCCCGCAGACGCTCCACGACGGTGTCCCACAGGGTGCCACCCATCAACACCCCGTACAGCAGCAGCACCACCACCGGCCCGCCGCCGCCGGTGTCGGAGAACATGAGGCTGGCGGCCGTCGGCCCCTGGAGCTGCATCCGTGGACCCCCTCGCTCGTGAGCGTTGTGTTGGCTGTTGGCGACGCCTTGTCGTGGAGTCACGGTACGGCTTCCCGTCTCTGCCGGAGGTGGATGGCCTCGTCCGCGGCGACAGCTGACCCACCCCCTCGAATTGGGAGTCAATAGAGAGAGAATTGAGAGAGGGGAGACAGATCGTGATGTGAAACCGCAGTTCAGGGGGGTTTCACGGGGCAGCGCAGCCCCCTCGAATAGAACGCGAATAGAGAGATCTTGCGCCGAACGGCAACTCCGGACGATGCACTGCTGGCGATCTAGCTAGCCGTCGAATCGTGCGCGAGTCGAGAGCCGCTATTGCGAACCACGTGAAGTTGCAGTCCCAAGAGGTGCGGCGGGCTCAGGCATCTCCCGCGACTCGAACGCCAATGGAGCAGTCGACTGGGTTGGATCGGCATCGCTGAGCCCTGTGAGGTCTTCGTAGAGAGCCGACTCGAGTCATATTCGCCCCTCAGCATCCCTGCCCCGGCGATACTGGAGCCATGACAACGTCCGATGAGGTTGCTCTGCTGGCGGTGGCGGGCGAATCCGAGACCATCGAATTCAAGGCCACGACAGGCCAGCGAACTGAAGCGGCGCGGACCTTGTCGGCCATGCTGAACGGCCAGGGTGGACGGGTGCTGTTTGGTGTGCAGCCCGGCGGCGATGTGACTGGCCAACAGGTGGCCGACAAGACACTGCAGGTCGTCACGCAGGCATGTCGGGACATTCACCCGTGGCATCCGCCGTCGATCGACCGTGTCCCCCTGCCGGCCGGTCATCAGCGAGAGGTGCTTGTCGTCACCGTCCCCGCCGGCAGCAACAAGCCCTACTCCCACAAGGGGCACTACTACGTGCGCTCAGGCGCATCGACCGTCGACATGCCCGACGAGACGCAGGTCTCGCTGGTACTCGAGCGCGCTCATGGCTGACAGCGGTGGGAGGTCGAGAGTTCGCAACGCGACCTCGGCGCCATCGACGACAACGAGGTGTACGAATTCCGCGACGATGCGGCCGCCGCGGGGCGTGCGGGATTCGATGCCGACGCCTCGGTGGTGGATGTCCTGCGGGCTCTGCACCTCCTCGATGACGACGACAAGCCGAATCGAGGTGCCATTGCCCTGTTTGGGCGATCTGATGCGTTCGCCGGCCAGTACCCGACCCTTGGTTGCCGGCTCGTGGCGGTTGCCGGCACAGATCTCGGCGAGGAGTTCCGAGACGACGATCTTGTGGAGGACAATGCGTTCGTCTCGCTGCGCCGGGCGATGTCGTTCTGCGAAGAGCACCTTCACCGGCCGGTCCGGATCACGGGCGGGCTCCAGGCCGAGACGGGCTCGGAGATCCCGCCCGCGGTCGTGCGCGAGGCGCTCGCCAACAGCTTCGGTCACCGCGACTACGCCCTCGCCGGTCGGGTTCAGGTGCGGATCTTCTCGGACCGGCTGGAGGTGTGGTCGCCGGGCAAGCTGCACTTCGGGCTCACGCCGGCCGATCTGTATGTGCCCCACGGCTCGCATCCATGGAACCCCAACATGGTGGGCTGCCTGTACCGGCGTGGCATCGTGGAACAACTCGGGTCGGGCACACTGCGCATGGCGAGAATGTGCGCCGAGGTCGGACTCGGTCGCCCGGTCTTCACTGCTGACAGCACGTCGGTGACCTGCAGCGTTCCGAGGCGTGGGCACTGGCTGGCGCCGGACGGGTTGAGCATTGAGGTCAGCGAGCTGGAGACGACCGTGCTTGCGGTGCTTGCGGATGGCCCGGCCGCGCGCGGGCAACTTGCCGCCGACGTGGGTGCCAGTTCTGCGACGATGCGCGAGACGCTGACGCGATTGCGCGAACTTGGCCTCGTGCGCGTCGAGGGCCACGGCCGGGGCGCGCAATGGTTTCTCAGCGATGGCACGCCCCCCTCGAATTGAGAGCGAATAGAGTGACCGGAGTCAACTCGCGACGCGAATCCGCAGTTCAGAGGGATCCGCGGACCAAGGCACCCCCCCTCGAATAGAACACGAATAGAGAGGGATTTGAGAGTTCGGAGAGAGTTCGCGACGCGAATCCGCAGTTCAGAAGGGATTGGCGGGCCGAGGTACCCCCCTCGAATTGAACACGAATAGTGGGGTGCGCACCACGCGATGCCCCCCGGGTACCAGTCTTGCGTCCACGCCGACCGCCAGAGACTTCCCCCTTCGACCGGCCGTATCCGCCGTAGGGCCGGTGTCGCATGGGTGCTGCATCGTTGTGACTAAGAGCAACTGTCAATGGCCAGTGGGATCTGCCAGTGGCGTCCAGAGCGCCCGGACGATTCGGACTAGCGGTCCGGGTTCCACTCCCAGACCCGCTCTACGGGGCTCCTGGGCGACTCTCCAGCCGCCGGATCGCTCAGAAACCTCGAATCGGGGGGTTCTGCGGGTGCCAGCGCCAGCCAGCGGCGCGCTTGGCCGGGTCCGTTGGCGACCTGCTTACACTCCGCTCAGAGGCGTATCCGCGCCAACAGGGAAGGACCAGCCGCATGGAACGCAAACGCAGGGTGCGGGGCCCCGACGACGCCACCGAAGTCGGCTTCCGCTCCAGCGGCGAGCCTTGGACTGAGTACCTGCTCGACGAAGACACCGTGGCGCGGCTCGGCGACGCACCCCAAGCCGACGCCCCAGCGACGGCCGACGAGCGCCACAAGCTCATTGTCCTCTGGGCCGACGTCGCTGTCCGAGACGCCATCTTGCGGCGTAGCGAGGACCCCAACGAGTTGATCGCCACCGTCACCGGTCTACCCGGCGCGTGGGGCGCTGGCGCAACACCCGACGAAGCGCTGAGCGATCTGCACTCCGTGCTGATCGGCTGGGCAACCCTCAAGCTCGATGACGGTGACCGGGACATCCCCGACATGGAGGGCATCCGCCTCGTCCTCGACGCATGAGCCGGCGGCACGCCTGTCAGCCGCACTGAACGCATCGCACGGTTCCGATGGGCGGGTGTGGGGCTATCGATTTGATGCAACGACGAATAGGCCAGGGGTTTCTGCCTGACCTCGCGGATTTGCCGGCTTTGTCGAGATTCTCGAAAAACTGCGACAAATCCCAAAAATTCGACAAACCCCTCGACGCCCGGGTGTGAATACCGTCCGCAACCCGCACAGTCCCGGCGCAGGGGCGGCCCCGCCGGGCGACCTGCCCCCACCATCCGCAGCGCCTGAACCCCGGCGCGCCCGGCCGAGCCGCTCCGGCCCACCGCAACCACGGCGG
>JGIcombinedJ30088_10004756_pt1 | contig 11977 bp, 8 predicted proteins | sample PinacodermPK_FD_30088 | JGI IMG/M metagenome (IMG submission 30088)
CCGGCAGCATGGCTGGCCAGCTTGTCAGCTGGCGCAAGCCACACAAGAGTGCAACTGTTGTCCAAGCCTCGACATTGATTGTTCAGGTTTTCGCTGGCCATGTTTTTTATGACAACTCATCCCGAAAAACGGGGACCTTTCAGTGCGCCAACAAAGGCAAAGGCGACCAGTCCCCCGAATGGCCCGCACGAGAGAACAGCCGTCCGGTTGTCTGTCTGCGTTGATTCACAACCTGTTATTGCCTTGCCAGCAGGCTGTAAACAAGAATCCGGCGACAACAGGGGCCCGGTGGCATGTCAGCGCACCGGCGTGGGAAAAAGAACCTTTATCTGTCCCTGGGAGGGTTGTGGCTATGCGTGCGCGCGATCAAGCAACCTGAAACCGCATGGGCGCGTCCACTCACGCGAAAGGCCTTTTGTCTGTTGCCATGAGGGCTGTGGGCGCGCGTTCGGACACTCAACCCACCTGACACGGCACCAGCGCGCCCATGCCGGACAAAAACCTGTTGTCTGTCCCCGGGAGAGCTGTGGGCGCAGGTTCGGACGATCAGACGATGCGAAAAGACACCAGCGCGCCCATGCCGGACAAAAACCTGTTGTCTGTCCCCGGGAGAGCTGTGGGCGCAGGTTCGGACGATCAGACGATGCGAAAAGACACTTGCGCGCCTACGCCTGCGCAAAATCTTTTGTCTGTCCCTGGGAGGGCTGTGGGCGCGTCTTAGGACAATCAAACCATCTGAAAATGCACTTGCGCGCCCACGCCTGCGCACAATCTTTTGTCTGTTCCTGGGAGGGCTGTGGGCGTGTGTTCAAACACCCAAGCCGGCTGGCCCAGCACTGGCGCTTCCACTCCGGCGACAAACCCTTTGCCTGTCCCTGGGAAGGCTGTGAGCGCAGGTTCGGACAAGCAGGCCATCTGACCCAGCACTGCCGCCTCCACTCTGGCGACAAACCCTTTACCTGTTCCCGGGAAGGCTGCGGGCATGCATTCGGACGCTTATATAACCTGAAACAACACCTGTGTGTTCACTCNGGAGCAAAACCCTGTGTCGGTCCCGGCGAAGGCCGTGGCTATGCGTGCGCACAACCCGACCGGCGGAAAAATCATTGGCGTTGTCACACCAGAGAAAAACCCTTTGCCTGCCCCTATGAAGACTGTGGGCGCTCATTCACGACAGCTGCCGGCCGGACAGAGCACTTGCGTCTTCACTCCGGGAAAAAACCTTTTTACTGTCGCCATGAAGGTTGTAGCCTGGCGTTTGCCCAAGCAAGCGCTTTGAGATACCACCTGCGAGCTGTGCATACCACAGAAAAACCTTTTGTCTGCNGGTTCGAAGGCTGTGGATATGCGTCCGTCCAGTCCGGCAACCTGAAAGTACACTTGCGCACCCACNCAAGAGGAAAAGCCTTTGTCTGTCCCCATGAAGGCTGTGGGCGCTTGTTCACACAACAAGGCCGCCTGATAAGCCACAGGCGTGTCCATTCAGGCGAAAATCCAGCAGAAAATCCCTTTGNGTGCAGGCAGNAGGGGAGCAAAAANCCATCGCAGCCATCAGGTNCCGGGCACCATGGCAGGAACCGNGCGGGTTGCGCCCGACGCCTTGAGGTCGGCACAGGGCCGACGAGCATACCCGGGCAGCCAGAGCCCAGCTTGGCTGTGCAAAATGAACCCTCGTATTCGTCTTGTATCGCAGCCGGGGCCGGCCCCGGTGTCCCGGTGGATGCCGGACCTGCTGCCGATCAGGATCATCAGAGCCCCGGGTTTGGTCACAACAGCCCCTGTTTCCCAATGACAGTCTTGCCCGCAGGGCAGCAGTCCCCGGGCGCAAAGGCTACGCCTGATGAGGACATGCAGCTGTCGCAGTGGGGCGATTGGCTTTCTTCATCCTTGCTGCATAACCTGGAGTTTGCAGGGCTGGAAGCGATGGTCACACAGGATGTTGGGATATCCGACTGGCTGACCGGCTGGGCCGCTGAGAATCCTTGCTCGCCGTTTTTCTCACAGCAGGATACAGGCACCTGTGACCCGGATGCCTTTGTCTTGTCTCTCTCGGATGATGACAAGGCGTTCTGGCAGGAGTTGATTTGTTTCGCAGATACCCCGACCGCGCGATCAGCCCCCTGAGATGGACTGCGGCGGCCGGAATCGACTCATGGCGTCGCGCCTGGACGGCACAGCTGGCAGGCTTGTCAGCGGCGGGACATCACCTGCGGCTGTCACAGTTGTCCAAGCTCCGGTATTGATCGCTCAGGGTACCGGTGGCCATGCTTCCTGTGACAACTTACCCCGGTAAACGGGACTGTTTTCGTGCCTCAGCAGAGGCGACCGGTCCCCGGGGTTGCTCGCAAGAGAGACAAGCAGTCCGGCGTCCTGTCGCCCGCATGGCAAAACCTTGTGCNANCTTGCGCGGGGGCTGCGAACAAGAGGTCGGTGACCACAGGGACCAGATGGCATGCCTGCGCACCCGCATCAGGAAACGAAAACATGACTGTCCCTACGAAGGTTGTGGCTATTCGTGCGCATACTCAAACAACCTGAAACGGCACTTGCGCACCCACTCACGCGAAAAGCCCTTTGTTTGTCCCTACGGCGATTGTGGATATTCGTGCGCCCAATCAAACGACCTGAAAAGACACAAGCGCCTCCACTCAGGCGAAAAACCCTTTGTCTGTCCCTGGGACGGCTGTGGATATGCGAGCGCACAATCAACCAACCTGAACAAGCACTGGCGCCGCCACTTCCGAGGAAAAAACTTTGTTCGCGCCTGCGGCGGTTGCGCATATTCGTGCATGGAATCCAGCGCTATGAAAAACCACCAGTGTGTCCACTCAGGAGCAAAACCTTTTGTCTGTCCCTACGAAAATTGTGGGTATTCGTGTCTACAACCAAGCAGGCTGAACAATCACAAGCGCCGTCACTCTGGAGAAAAACCTTTTGTCTGCCCCTATGAAAACTGTGGACGCGCATTCATGCAAGCCAGCTCCCGGACACGACACTGGCGCCTCCATTCAAGGACAAAATCGTTTCGCTGCCAACATGAGGGCTGTGGTTACGCGTCCGCGCAAGGAAGGGCTCTGAAATACCACTTGCGTGCTGTGCATATCCAGGACAAACCTTTTGTCTGCAGGTTTGAAGGCTGTGGATATTCGTCCATCCAGGCCGGCAATCTGAAAACACACTTGAGAATCCACTCAGGAGAAAAATCCTTTGTCTGTCCCTGTGTGGGCTGTGGACGCTCATTCAGACAACAAAGTGGCCTGATAAGGCACAGGCGTGTCCATGCAAGAAAAAAACTGTTTATCTACTTGCGCCAGGAGAGCACAAACCTGTGGGTACCATCAGGTCCTGGGCACTATGACAGGGGCAGGGGCAGGGGCAGGGACAGGGACAGGGACAGGGACAGGGACAGGGACAGGGACAGGGACAGGGACAGGGACAGGGACAGGGACAGGTCCCACAACGGCAGCACTGTCTGGCGTGCATCAACTCCCGGCCAGGAGTGCCATGCTGGACGGGGAAGAACAGCCATCGCAGTCTAGAGGTCTGCCGCCTTCAGCCCTGGGGCCAGACCTGGAGTTCGCACGGCCAGCACCCGGAGGCATGAAGAATAGTTGTCTGTTCGACTGGCTGACAGAGGTTGTCGATGAAAGTACCTTCTGGCCGTTGTGTTCGCCGGACAGGACAGACNCCTCTGCTGCGGATACAGCCCCCTTGCCTCTGACAGCCGATGACAAGNCTTTCTGGCGGGCGTTGATTTTTCCAGCNGATCCGCAAAGCGCGNGATCAGCTCTTTGAGCAGGACTTCAGCTGCCGGGTTCATACGCCTGCGCCGTGACGGCATGGCTGGCAGGCGTGTCAGCGGCCGGGTGTCACATAACAAGGTTTGTTGTCCCAGCCTCAGCGTTGATTGCCCAGGTTTTCGGTAGCCATGTTCCCTGTGATAACCCATCCCGGACAACGGGAACCTGTTCCCGCGCCAGCAGAGGCTGCCAGTGTGCTGCGCCTCTGGCAAAAGAGACAAGCAGCCCGCTGGCGTGTCTGTGTCCGCTCACAGGGTCTTGCTGCCTTGCGCGTGGGCTGTGAACAAGGATGCTGTGGCAACAGAGGCCGGATGGCACAGCCGCGCGACGGCACGGGAAGGAAAAATTTTGTCTGCCCCTGGCAAGGCTGTGGGCGCGCGTTCGCACAACCCGCTCTCCTGATGCGGCACCAGTGCGTCCACACCGGGGAAAAACCCTTTGTCTGTCTTTGGGAGGGCTGTGGGCGCGCGTTTGCACAATCAGCTCTCCTGATGCGGCACCAGCGCGTCCACACCGGGGAAAAACCCTTTGTCTGTCCCAGGCAAGGCTGTGGGCGCGCGTTTGCACAAAACTCCAACCTGACACAACACCTGCGCGTCCACTCACGCGAAAAACGCTTCATCTGTCCCTGGGAAGGCTGTGGACGCGCGCTCGCGCACTCATCCAGCCTGAAAAAGCACAAGCGCACTCACTCCGGAGAAAAACCCTTTGTCTGCCCCTATGAAGGCTGCAGACGTGCGTTCGCTCAATTCGGCGACCTGACCAGACACAAGCGCTGCCACTCACGCGAAAGGCCCTTTGTCTGTCCTCACGAGGCTTGTGGTTACGCGTCCAGACAACCAGGCGCCCTGAGCCTGCACCTGCGCGTTCACCTGGGAGGAAAACCCTTCATGTGTCGCCATGAAGGCTGTGGATATGCGTTCTTGCAGCTATCCCATCTGGTACGGCACAAGCGCTGCCACTCGAAAGAAAAACCCTTCGTTTGTCCCCAGGAAGGTTGTGGCTATGCGTCCAGGCGACCAGGTTTGTTGGGGCGGCATCTGTGCGTTCTCCCCGGACCGAACCGCTATGTCTGCCGCCATGAAGGCTGTGGAGGTTCGTTCACACAAGTTTCCAGTCTGATACGGCACCAGCGCCGCCACGCAGGAGAAAGACCTTTTGTCTGTGCCTACAGCGACTGTGGATATGCGTGTATACAATCAAGCGACCTGCAAAGACACTTGCGCGTCCACAGGCGAAAAAAAGCCCCGGTCTTTGCCNTGGGTGACTGTGTCCATGCGTCCACACCAGCAAGCCCCCTGGCACAAGACGCGCGCGCCCGCATCCGGGCGGGCTCCCGCGCCGCCTGGCGGGAANGTGGCACGAGCATGTCTATGCAATGGGGCGGTTCCTGNGGGCAGCTGGCCGAGCCTTGCGACAGCGCACCGCGCCCCCGGCGTCCTGAACCTGACGAAGGGTTGGCGGCAGCAGCACAGTATGGCTTTTCCATGGCAGCTGCGGCGCCCGGTGTGCATCAACGCCCTGACACAGACACCAGGCCTGCAGACGGCGGCGAACGGCGCTCGCCCAGGCCTGGGCTGTCCCCGCCCCAGCTGTTGCACGGCCAGCAGGTCGCGGGACTGGCGTCGATGGAGATAATGGATTGCGTGATCCCCGACTGGCTGACAGGACTTGTCGATGAGAGTCTGTCATGGCCGTTACGCTGGCTGCACGACAGCGACACCTTGCCGCTGGATGAGGGTCCCTTGTCCTGCACTGATGATGACAAGGCGTTCTGGCAGACACTGGTGTCCCCGGCCGGTCGTGAAGCCTGGCGATCAGTGCCCTGAGTCAGACTCAGGCTGCCGGGCTGCGTTCAGGATCCCGTGCCTGGACGGTATGGCTGACAAGCAGGTCAGGTGCCGGGGTCACATCAGAGTGCAACTGTTGTCCCAGCCTCAAGGTTGCTCGCTCAGGTTTTTGGTGGACATGTTTCCTGTTACAACGCCTCCTGGAAAACGGAAACTTTTTCCTGGGTCGGCAGAGATGGCCCGTCCCGCGCACCGCTGGCACAAGAGACAAGCCGCCCGATTTCCTGTCGCCTTCAGCTCAAAACGTTTTGCTGCCTTGCATGGGGGCTGTCGGCAATCGTCCGACGACAAAAGGGGTTGGGTGGAACAGCTGCTCACCCGCACTGGAGAAACAACCTTTATCTGCCTTTGGGAAGGCTGTGGATATTCGTGCGTACGGTCAAGCGATCTGACAAAGCACAAGCGCCGCCACACGGGAGAAAAACCCGTTGTCTGCCCCTGGGAAGGCTGTAGGCGCACATGTAGCCGACTGGATAACCTGAGACTGCATTTGCGCCTCCATACAAGAGAAAAACTTTGTATCTGTGGCTACGAAGGCTGTGGATATTCGTGCATACAGCCAAGCGATATGAGAAAGCACAAGCGTGTCCACTCGGGAGAAAAACCTTTTGTCTGCTGCTGGGAAGGCTGTGGGCGCGCCTATGGACGCCTGGATAACCTGAGGCTGCATGTACGCAGCCACACAGGAGAAAAAAACTTTGCCTGCCCTGTTGCAGGCTGCGGGCGTGCGTTCACTCAATCAACCAATCTGACAAGACACTTGCGCGTCCACTCAGGAGAAAAGCCTTTTGCCTGTCCCCACGAAGGTTGTGGTTACGCGAGCAACCAATCAGGTNCCCTGACGCGACACCTGTGTGTCCACACAGNAAAAGGAGCCCNTGTCTTTCCTTCCGGCGACNGTGGATATTCATCCAGACGATCAGGCANGCTGAAAAAATACGCGCGCGTCTACACCAAAGCCAAGTCCCTTGCCGGTTGGCGGGGCAGTCGTACAAGCCGGGACCGCCAGGACAGGGGGGGGGCGCGTCACAGCCCCTGTCCGCCGATGGCACGGGCGTCCGGATTTCCTCAACCCTCCGGCGGGCGTGCCATGCCGCCAGACGGGGCAGAAAATCCATACCCCAGGCCTTGGCTGTCCTCTTTGTCTCCAGCTGGAGAGTGCGCGGAGCTGGCACCGATGCTCTCACAGCATTTTGATATATCCGACTGGCAGGAGCCCTTCGATGCGAGCCTCTCCTGGTCGTTGTGGCCATTGCGCAGTGTGGACATGTCTGACCAGGACCTGTGTTCATTCCCCCTCACAGATGATGACAAGGCTTTCTGGATGGGGTTGGTGGACCCGGAGAACAGTGCAAGCTGAAAATCTGCGCGATGAGCCGGGCCTGGTGCCCGGCAGTTGAATGGGATGGCTGACAAGCTGGTCAGGTGCCGGGCGCAGGGCGTAGCTTAGCCTTGTCCAAGCTCCACTGTTTTTTACCTGGACGGATGACATCAATGCTTCCTGTGACAACTTCACCCCCAAAAGCGCAGCTTTTGTGCGAGTCGGCAGAGGGTTTGCGCTGCCCCCCGGGAGCCAGACGCCCTGTCTGGCGTTCTGTCCCCGGTCGTTCCATCTGTTTTGCCAGCCCACAAGAAGGTCATGAACGCGCAGCGCGCGCAAAACCTGGCCGGGCCGCACGGCGTTCGCTTTATGCCGGCAGGATGCGCTTGGCCTGTTTTCATGAAGGCTGCCCAGAGTCTTGTCCACCCCAAAAGTATCGGATGCGGCATGGGCGCTGCAGTCACTCGGGAGAAAGACCTTTTACCGGCCCGCTGGCGAGCTGTGGCAGGCGGTTTGCGGGAAAAAGCTTGTTGCGGGGTACCCAGGCCACAGACAAGGCCCGTGTGTGTCCCGATGCCGGCGGCGAAAGCGCGTTTTCTGCGCCGAGACACCTGACAAGACATGTGCGCCTCCACTCAGGAGGACAGCCGTTTGTTTGCCCGCAGGAGAACTGTGGCAAGCGGTTTGCACAAAGATGGGCTGGGAGAGTGCACCTGCGTGCCCACTCAGGAGGAACATCCGGTGCCGGGGGAAAATCCGGTGTCAGCCCCGTTGAAAGTGACGCACAAAGGGTTGCGCAGCGCAGCGTTGCGCTTGCACCTGGGCGTACCAGGTCCCCCAGCAAAATCTTTGACTGTCCCAGGGACGGCTGTGAACGTTCGTTTGCAAGCTACCGCACTCTCAAACAGCACTGGATAGCCCAGCACACCCCAGGAGAAACGCTTGTCGGTTCCCATGAAAGCTGTGGACAGGTTTTCGACAAGTCCAGTGCCCTGACAGGACACCAGCGTGTCCACTCGGGAGAAAGATCCGGTGTCAGCCCCGTTGAAAGTGATGCACAAAGATGTGGGCAGCGCAGTGTTGCGCTTGCGCCTGGGCGTGCCAGGTCCCCCGGCAAAATATTTGACTGTCCCCGGGACGGCTGTGGACTTTCGTTTCCCAGCTCACAGACTCTCAAACAGCACTGGATAGCCCAGCACACCCGGGAACAAACTCTTGTCTGTCCCCATGAAAGCTGTGGCAAGGTTTTCGACAGTTCAAGTGCCCTGGCAGGGCACCTGCGTGTCCACTATGCCAGCCAATTCCCCCGGGTTCAGCGGTGTGAGGGTTGTGGCACATACTTTGAGGAACACAAGCCGGCAGAACAGATGGAGTTGGGATTCGTGAGCTATCCTCCGCCGCTGCCAGGCGAGCTGCGGGGGGCACACTCGGCACGCAGTTCGGTCAGCCGTGATGATGGGTTCTGGCTTGCCTCCCTGCCCTTCGGGGTCTTTGGCACAGACGAGCCTGACGGTGCCACGCCCATTCCTCTCACAGATGCTGACCGGGCTTTCTGGCAGGCGTTGGTGTTTTCCGGGGATGGTGAAAGCTGACTGTGACATTCTCCCCGCCCTGAAGGACGGGGAAGGATAGCGCACCAGGTAACACAATCACGGACAAGGAATTTGACAGTGAACGTGCATCTCCACACCAAAGAGGCGCCCTTTGTCTGTGATCATGAAGGCTGTGGGCGTTCGTTTCCCTATACAAGCCGTCTGATATACCACCTGCAAACTTTTCATGCCGAACACAAAGCCTTTGTCTGTCCCCATGAAGGCTGTAGATATGCGTCCGCACGATCATCAGATCTGACAAGACACTGGCGCACTCACTCCGGAAAGCGACCCTTTGTCTGCCGCTTCGGAGGCTGTGGACGTTCGTTCAGGTCTTCCGGAAATCTGGCAATACACCGGCGTCTCCACACCAAAAAGGCACCTTTTGTCTGTTGCCATGAAGGCTGCGGACGTTCGTTCATACAATCAGGCGGCCTGAAAAGCCACTGGCGGACTGCTCATGCCAAAGAAAAACCTTTTGCCTGTTCCTATGAAGGCTGCGGAAAACGGTTCGGACAATCTGGCCATCGACAAGAACACCTGTTCACGCACCAGGGCACGAAACGCTTTGCCTGTCTCCAGGAGGGCTGCAACAAAGATTTTTCCAGACGCCGTGATGTGCGAAGACATCTGCTTACGCACACGCGCGAGAATCCCTTTGTCGTGCGGCGGGATGCCAACACCGGGCTGTCGGTGCCATCAAGCATCCCGGGGTGCCAGCGGCTTGTCCGTGGGGAAGGGCAAGGCGGCGTGCCAGCTGACGGCGCTGAAAAACAGCAGCTGGCCACACCCGGCGGACAGGTATCTTTCTGGTTTCCTGTGCATACAGCATCCTTCTGGCCCGCAGTCAGTGCCGTCGCGCTCAGTCCTTGCGTGCGGCAAGCTGCGCAACCTGCGGTTGACAGGCACAACAGGAGCACCCGTGTTCAGCAGCCCTGGCTCCACAGCGACACCAGCCTGCCTGGCGTATCAGTTGCCCGACAGCGGGCCCCCAGTCTGGCAGGCAGGTTACCGCCGGCAGAGCCTTGCGTGTCGCCCCGGCTGGAAAGGGTCTCTCGTGGGTTGGTACAGCCGACGCCGGCAGGGTGCCTGGCTGTGCCCGATTTTGTCACCTTGCTGACTGATAACTGGCCTGCCCGGTCATGGCAGCCAGCGCCCTGTGCAAACGCACCAGCCCCGGATGTCAGCTCGTCCGCAATTGCTGATGAAGACAGAGTATTCTGGCAGGCATTGATGTCTGCTATGGCGAGTGAAACCGGGCCATGTGCCGGGGAACCCGGATTGTAGTGGCCGGGCGCGGCTATGGCAGCCAGACCAGGTGGTTGGCTACCGAAGCGCACACAATCGTCCTGGTTCTGGCCTGGCATTCCCAAAGTTGACATCAGCCCCTTGTCTGCTCCCCTGACTGCCGGGGAGCGCGCATGACCGGGCGGATGAACGTCATGACTGACCGTCTGGTCAACAACCAGGCGTACAAAAGTGCAATGCTGGCGCAGGCTTTACTGTTGATTGCTCTGGTGTGCGATGAACGCGCTTCCTGCTACAGGGTTACTGACACCGGTACCTTTGCTGCTGCCGGCCGTGGCGGCCAGCGGCTGCCCCCTGCCAACCGGAAAACCCACCAGGCTGGCTGGCGGCGCCCGGGTGAAAGCTGTTGCCTGCCCGCGCAACGGCTGTGAACAATGGCTCAAAAACAAAAGTGCCCTGCAGGTGCACCTGCGCATCCACACCGGAGGCAAGCTGTTTGCTTGTCCTTATGAAGGCTGTGTCTACCTGAACGTACAACGAGACAAACTGCACAAACACTTGCGCGTTCACACCGGAGAAAAACCCTTTGTCTGCTCATATGAAAATTGCGGACGCGCGTTTGCACAATCAGGCCAGCTGACAGTCCACCTGCGCGCCCATGCAGGGAAAAAGATCTTTTCCTGTCCCCGGGAAGGTTGTGGCTATGCGTTCGTAGCCTCAAGCATGCTGACAAGACACTTTCGCAGTCACTCAGGAGAGGCCCCCTTTGTCTGTCCCTACGCAGGCTGTGAAGGTGCGTTCAGTGAATCTGGAACCCTGAAAAACCACTTGCGCACCCACACGGGAGAAAAACCCTTTGTCTGTTCCCGGAAAGGCTGTGGGCGTGCGTTCGCGCAAGCAGGTCAGCTGGCACGCCATGGGGTGTCCATTCACAGCAACGTAAGAGCCTGGCCCTGTCCGCATGAAGACTGTGGAAAAGAGTTTGCTCAAGCATACGAGCTGGCAAGGCATTCGCAGCGCGTCCACTCACGGGCGGGCCCCTTTGTTTGCTGGCATGAAGGCTGCGGATATTCGGTCTCACAAAAAGGTCGCCTCAAAAGCCACTTGCGTGACCACCTCGGAGGAAAATTTTCTGCCTGCCCCTATGAAGGCTGCGTCTATTTATACGGATATGGCAGGGATCTGGGACGACACTTGCGTGTTCACGCAGGAGGAGAAAAAGTCGTCTGTCGCGATGACAGCAGCAGACGTGCATTCGTACACGCAAGCCAGCTGGAAAAACACAGGCGTGTTCACTCGCGAGCCCAGTCCCGGGGCAGTGTGCGCAAGAAGCGCACAAGCCTGTCGGTGCCATCAGGCCGCTGGTCTGGAAAGCTGTGTGCCCGCCGGGAAAGGCTGCTGCGCTCCCAGCGCGCTGCAGGTGGCAAACGGCTGCCGCTGACACTGGGCACACCGCCAGGGCTGCCGAGTCCCGTGGGGGGGGCAAACCCCTGTGTCTCGCGCAGCGCCGCAGCCCCCGGGCAGTGGCCGGGGCACCAGGGAACCTGGGCTGTTGGCAACAACCTCCGCCCCACAATGACAGCGTCCTGTGCGGGGCGCCAGCTTCCCGGCGAGAACAGCATGCCGCCCGACAGGGCCGCGTCCTCAGGGCCGCAGCAGTCTGCTTCATCTTTCTTGCAAGTCGCCTCGCCAGAGCCGGCGCCATCGCCAGTGACCGAGGAGCTTGTCTCCGACTGGTTGACAGGCCTCACCGATGCCAATCTCTCCTGGCAGCAGCTCCTTCCCGATGGCGCGTTTGCCACGGATGGCGATCCACCACTGCTTACTGAGGATGACATGCTGTTCTGGCGGGCGTTGTATTCTTCACTGGCTGATGAAATCAGGTGAGCTGCGTATGGATTGCCCCCGGCTACAGGGCCAGCGCGCGCGTTCGGCGGCGGGACGGCATGGCTGACAGCCTTGTCAGTAGCCGGGCGTCACCTGACAGTGCTCGTTGTCCCAGTCCCTGCGATCCATCACCCGAGCCTTTCCATGAACAGACTTCCTGGCACAACGCCCTGCCAACAACCGGGCCCTTCCTGCACGCCGGCAGAGGCTGGCCCAGATCCTGGCCACGCGCCAGCAACAAGAGCGGTCCGGCGTCCTGGCTCTGTTCGTCCCAAACCT
>JGIcombinedJ30088_10004758_pt1 | contig 11974 bp, 7 predicted proteins | sample PinacodermPK_FD_30088 | JGI IMG/M metagenome (IMG submission 30088)
CTCGTGGTACGAACCGTACGGATCGTCCGCTGTCGGAGCTGGCATCACGCGTTGCGGACAGACTCGACGAGGGTGACGGTTTTGGATTTTTGCAGCGTGCCTTTGGAGATGCGAACGAACATAGTGCAAAACCAGGGGATGTGGATGTCGGCGGGGGTAAATCTACTCCCTAAAAATTACTACAGGGGACGCACTACACCATGTGCTCATAATTGAGACGAACCCAGTTTTGGAGCGGGTTTCCGCTCCACAAGCCGGTTCAAACCGTCGAAGTCAAGCTCCAGACCCTGATTAACAACAGTCCTCTGAAGTCCATGCTAATACTAACTCAAGCTTACAGATCGGTCTACAGACAGGTAGGCTGCTAGGAAATTGCTCTACAGAACACTAATCACCAAAATCTTCGATACAAGCAGAAGGGGTTTCGTTTGCTTCGCTAAAAACTTCGGCTAGTTGCTCTGCGATTTTCATCATCAATTTCTTGCTTCCTTCTCCCGTGGGTTTATCGACATTTTGACAAATTTCTGCGTGCTCCGGCCGTTCCCTTGAGGCTGTGTCATAGATACAGAATAGACGTTTCTGGTCTATGTTTAAATCTCGAACTTTGCTACATTGAGCGGCAACAAAAAGGACCTGATTCTGAGGTAGAGGANGTTGTAGCTCTCTTGTACGAAGTTGNATGTCGCTACTATGGTCTAACCGGTCTACGGAAAGTCCCTTATCGCCAATGAGACCACGGATGTAAGCGGTGGTCACGCAACCGTCCTCAAGCACATTTGCGTTGTAGAGAGACCGAACAAGCCATTCCTCGTCTTGAACAATTCCTGGTGAATTATCGCTCACGCTCTCTGACTCACACTGACAATCCGGAAATCTCTGTCTGTAGACTCCGCACTTGCATTCGAAATTCGTATGACTGCTCTCTAGGTCTTTGCAATTACAATCCATGAAAGTGGAATTTTCGATTAAAAGCTACAGTTCTAACGGGTAAGTAATTGAACCAGAATTGGAGGCCAGCGGTCATTAACGTCAATACCCTCTTCACCGTGCTCAACCAAATCACCGTTAGAGTCAATTTCAGTAGCAATATAAGTCATCATCCCATCGCCTTCAAACATGATTTCAGCAAATTTGCATACTCCCACATTTTTCCAGAAGATTCCTACATCCCCCATCCGACCCACTTCTGGGTATGGCACGGGTACCTCTTCAGGGATTTGATTGATGAATAACTTTGCGTCCGTAATCGATTTGGCATGTGGAGCTAATGCGCCATCGTAATCCCAATCGTCGCTTAATTCCGAGTATGAAACGAATTTATCACGCAGACTAATCAATGAACGTTCTCGTTCCTCGTCTGGTGCCTTTTCCTTAGTCGCTTTGAATTCAACAGCTGTCCACCCTGAGGGTACACAAAACAAACGAGCTCGAAATCCTATGTCCTGCATCAGTTTTTGCGATGCTAATTCACCTTTTTGAGTTATGTATTCATTCTGTAACTCAACCAGAGGGAAAACATCGGAAGTACTCGCCTCCACTCGATACAATGTTTGGATTTTGTACTCATTAGTCTCTAGCTCGAATAACCACGAATTCTTGTCGTCTCCTAGGAAAATTCTGTGAATGGATGATGCTGCCAAAGTTGCTTCCTTTACGTAGAAGATGGTTTAGTTCTGGTCTCTTTGACGATGGGATTGCTCTCGACCGTGTCGGTTAAGTACGATAAACTGACTTCATATTCAGTATCCGGTTTTAAATCTGCAAATGTACAGTTGTCAAAAGGAGTCACAAACCCTGGACTCCATTCTTCTGTCCCAGTTTCTCGTATCCGAATAACAGACGTTGAGTTAACTTTCCACGTTGCCTCAATAGTTCCACCCAATCTGCTTGGGAGAGATACTCCAAATGTACTACCGTCCCAAGATACCTTCGGCCTAGCCTTTTTCCCAAAATCCTGTTTAGAGATTGAAGTATATTCCACCCCTAGTTGAGGGGCAATAGACGTCTTGATCATCAAGTCCAGAATATACATTGATCTGAAAGGTATCAAAAAACGAAAGAGTGTTTCTTCAAAGTCTTGCAATAAAGAGTGACTTTCCTGTAGTAAGTCTCGTTTGTCCCAATCAACAAGCAATTGACGGAAATCTACTGGATGAGACTTTGCTTCTTCGCGCCATTCTGGGGGATGAGATCCTGGAACTATGTCCATCTCAAGATCGATTGAATTAACTTTCTCATATGATTTGTCAAGTTTTAACCGAGTGTCTTCGGCTAACGCGTCGAAAAGATCAACTAGAAGGATTTTCTTATGACTTCTAGTGGGTCCAGCTATTGGGTCAGTTCCTCCTGAAAGCATCACCAGCAAGCGCAAAGCATGGACGTATGCAAGTCCTAAATTTGTAGTTGAAGTTAGACATGCACTAATAAATTTGATTCTGTGAAAAGGCGGTAATTTTCCAAATATGTCGATGAATTGGTCAGGAGCTTTTGAAGTATCACCATTAGCCATGGCAATCGAGAATTCATGGCCGAATTTCAGTATGAAAGGTTCAAGACTTTCTCTAGCTGACTCAAAGAAAGAAAGGATCATTTCATAGACGAATGGAATATGTGATTTTAACTTACTTCGTTCTTCGTTGGAATTCATTCGCTTGCAACTGTTAGATTCACGAATGACGTGGCATCATTTCCATTCTCTTTTTAGAAATCGATCTTGTTCGTTAACGATCCATATTCTAATTCCAAGCATTCAAGTGTCGTGAAATCAGAGGTCGTCGACTCAAAAATCATGTCAAGTATTTTCGGCAAGTTCCCTTTGGGGTCGTTTCGCTGACCCACCTATAGGTGGCTCAGCGAAAGTCGGCGATGTGTATCGATCATGCCGCCCCTGTAATTTCATGGTTTGTTTTGTCGTGTCTCTGTCGAGTCCGATCGCGCCACTGTGATAGCGTCAGCCCGTCACCTAGTGTTGAAGTGTCTCACTTTTTCCAAGTTTAAATAACCTGGATTTTCTAATCTAATGTCTCTCATGTGTGCCCCGTTCGTGTATAGGCAGAGAAGCCGGAAGAAACTAGGCGGCGCACGGTGCAAGGGGCAAACATAATCTTGGCGTTGAGATGCAGTAGCGAGAGCGACCACTTCCCGTGGCGACTCGATGTCATAGATGGTATTAAACAGCTCTTGTAATCCTTTCAACATGGCAGTAAACCTTCTTCATTTGATCACCAGAAAGGATAGTCGCCAAATTGCCGATTCACCACAAACTAGCGTATACCCAACATATGAGAAAAGGCAATTCATTCGGCACTTCAAACCTACTTTCGAAACAATCCATTAAGCCTTAATTCAGGTTTAAACTGCAAGTTAGGTATTTCCAGATCTTAAATCACAAGCCGCGAAAACTCTTAATGCAACAGTTGCGGAAAGTATGATGAATGTGNTAGTGTGTCTGAGAAACCGCNCATTCAAGCACATTCATAATTGAAAGAGACGCGGATGCGATTGGAACCGTTCGACCAGAAATCACCAGAGCCAAAGACGAATCTGGCCGGTTTTTCCAGCAGGCCCGCTACGACGCTTCCTACAGAAGAAACTAGGACAAGGTGCTTTACAACCTAGACAAAAACTGAACGAGAGGCGTGAACACCTACTAGTTTCCCATCGGTTCGACTATGAAAAGAAGATCTCCGGCGTTCACCTGTTCTCCGGTTTCCACATTGATTCGCTTAATCCGGAATTGCTTCTCGTTGTCGTATAGAACCGTGTCTTCTGTATTGAAGTCTTGAAGATGTAGTGGTGAAAAAACCTTGAAGGCTTCTAACTGACAAATCACTTTGTCGGTCGAAACAGTCTCGCCTACGTAGGTGTAATCAGGTTCCGTCGGCGCTGGTTTTAAGTAAAAAATGCCAGTCGATGGGGAAACTACTTTAAGTTCATTACTGTTTTCAATTTCAATTGCACTGAGGAGTACACCCTCGGAAGTATCTCCACTTGCAGTGAGTATTTCTTCAATGAGAGAGTCNGCATCGACTCGCTCAAAAAAGNCTTCCAAGAAAGCAGTGTCGTATTCACCCTTTAGAAATACCTCGTCAGCAAGCACNCGTCGGAGGAACGGAATATTGGTACGAATTCCACGGATTGAGATATTCGCAAGAAACTGATCAAGTACTTGAACCGTATCGTTTCGGTCCTTACCGTGCGCAATGACCTGCATAATCATGCTGTCGTAATAAGGTGAAACTGCTTTGTCTGATGCTACTGCCGTTATCACCTCGACGTTTCTCTGAGATGGATATTCACAACATGTCACCATACCGGCGCTTGGTTGGAAGACTAGCGTCCCATCTGAGCTCTTGGCGATTCCTTCCGCATTGATTCTTGCTTCTATAGCGTAGCCATTTTCCGCAATCTCTAAGTCCGCGATACTGCCGCCGGATGCGATATTGAACTGTTGAGAAACGATATCCACGCCGGAAACCATTTCTGTCACTGGATGTTCTACCTGAAGCCGCGTGTTCATCTCCATGAAGTACACGGCTTCACTATTCAGATCGTAGATGAACTCGACAGTCCCAGCACCTACATAATCNACTGCATCTGCGATNGCTCTNCTNTGAATTAACACATCTTGCAGGAGTTCGTCTGGGAGCATCGTNGAGCCTGACTCTTCAAAGATTTTCTGCTTGTTTCTTTGAACACTACANTCCCTGATTCCTAGAACTTTGGTATTTCCAAACCGATCTCGAAGAATCTGTGCCTCGATATGTCGAAGTGAGGTGACAAACTTCTCGATATAGATGTCGCCACTGCCAAACGCTGCTTTGGCTTCTACCGAAACACGCTGAAACAAGCTCGGTAACTCTTGGGAATTGTTGACTTCCTGAATCCCCTTCCCACCGCCACCATGCACTGCTTTGATCAGTACTGGATAGCCGGCATTTTCTGCAATTTCCACTGCCGTCTCAATTTCTGTGACTATACCGTGCGAACCTGGCACGACCGGTACGTTCATTCGCATTGCAGTATTGATGGCGTTGGATTTGTTCCCCATCGTTTCCATACTGCTCACTGGGGGGCCAATGAAATTGATGCCTCGAGCTCTGACTAGACTCGCAAACTGACTGCTTTCAGATAGAAAACCAATTCCCGGATGTAAGGAATCGACTTTTTCGTTTTGTGCGACCGCAAGTACCGAATGTGCGTTCAGATAACTCTCGTCTGGTGTACTTCCACCAATGCTGATTAGTCGATCGCGTTTCGTCAGCAGGCTACTGGCCACTGAATCCTCATCTGGGTCAGACTGAATCAGTACGACCTGAATCTTGTTTTGCTGGGCGATCTTAACTACCTTGGATGCCGCACAGCCACGAGCATGAACCAATACTCTCTTAACAGGTTGATATAGAGCCTTTTCATCGGCTTCTACTCGATTAACTTCTGCAATGGCGTTTTCCCGATCAATCTGACCTGACAGCACATTTTCAACAACGTCAGATACGGAGCTACTTGGAACTGGGATTTCGCTATGAACTTTCCTCAGTTCGTCGTCAAGTTCGGGCATCAGCGGATGCTTGACAAGCCCCTGCATCGCACCATCTACCGTAGCAAGATAGTTGGAAATAATCGAGTCTAGAGGTAGGTTACTCTGAATAACCAATTGACCTGCAAAAGGCATGCTGGTACCGGAAAAATAGTAGGTTTGGACCAACGGATGAGTGACAAAACTTGCTTGTGCACCACCCGTACAGTCACCGTAGCCAAAGATGATTACAGGGAGCCCAAATTCACGAACGAATTGCGTAATGCGATCATTCACCGCGGCCATGGAAAACAACGAACCAGCTCCTTCCTTCGTCTGCATTCCACCTGATGAAATGAAGCAAATCAAAGGCACACGATCTTCCGCACAACGGACTAAAAGGCGACAAAATTTCTCCGCGCTTGCCATATCAAAAGCGCCTGCCTGAAAACCAGCATTAGAGATCAACGCGCCTACATCCCACTCGCCTTTGTCGGTAACAAACCGGCCACGACCTGCGATGACACCACAAGGACATTGCTCACGGTCCAGTGCAGTCTCAATGGATGAACGAAAACCTGGAAAATCACAAGGATTGCTACTTATTCGATCCTTGTAAAGCTCCTCAAAATCGTTGAAGAACATGTCAATAAAGCCTTGTGCACCGGTTCGACCTTGACGTTTAAAGTCATTGAGAACGTCTTGAAGGCGCAGGTCTCGGTATGCGACTTCTAGTCGATACCAAAAATCTTTTTTACGGCCAATCGTGAACGGTACGATCTTACCGCTATAGCGATGATTTTCCCGCTCACTTCGGAAGTATGAAACCAGTAGCGAGGAGAAGAATGTCCTGACGACAACAAACAAGGTATCGGAAAGGTGAGTAAATAGGCTCTTTTTCCATTCTTCAACGACGATATAGAACTTTTTCGAGCCACGCATCGAGCTCAAATTCAGAAACCAAGACTCAAATCTGCTCTTCAGTGCCGTACGGTTTGCCTCGGCTCGCTCTTTACCAACGACATTTGGTAGTACTTCGTCAAATAGNCGGTCATAGAACGTTTTNGTTGTNCGTTTACTGAGTGCTTGGNTCCGACTCGCTTCATCTGCNATNGTGTTCAATTGATCCAATGTGGCGTCGTAGAGTGCATCGAAGATTCGGATGTTCTCAATTTCAGACAGAAAATCACGATAGAGTTCGCCATTCTTGAGCACATCCAACACTGAAACATCTCTTTCGTCATCGGCTACAGTGTTCTCAACATCGGAGAGGATGTGACCCTCAAGAGACTTATCAAGCCACTGTCGATTTTTNAGAATCAACGATCTTCCTGAGGCGGCTCTTCCACGCCAAGGAAGTTTGCTTCCCGTTATGGCCAGATTTAGTTCTGTAACTAACTGGCTACGTAATTGCTCCCTTGGAATGATCTCAGGTGTACTCANGCCACCGAGCAACAGTTTCTTCCCTTCAAANGAGAAGTGGTCNCGCAATACGTGATTCAGTTTTTCGTTGGTTTGTATTGACTCAACCAAGTCTTCAGGAGCAGGAAGCTGATTCTTCCTGACTAGCAGTTCAATGTCGTCTGGTTCTGACAGGAAGTCGCCCAATAATTCAAGGTTGGCAGTTGCATTCGTCTTCCAGTGGTTGTATAAGTAGGTGGTTACCTGCAACAGCAGTTCGGTGCGTGCGGTCTGATAGTTCTTTTCATGATCCACACGTAAAAACTGTTCAATACGGGATGTTTCCTCGTCACGAGATTTCCGACGGTTTATGTAGGTCCGCCAAGTCGCTCGGAGCGTGTCGTCGTACAGTACTCGATCTGGGTCTTCAATCCACTTCAGGAACGTCTTTCTTCGATCTCGATCAATTCGTTTAGCGAGTTCACCCTCTGGTAGCACCTGTTGCTCAGACAATCGTCCGAACTGATTGCTACTTGTTGCTTTAATACGTCGACGAACGCGGAGGTACCGCAGATATCGATAGGCCTCACCAAAGATGTTAGCGAATTCAGTGGTATTGTCGTGCGCCGCAAAATCTCCTGCTTCTTCGATTCTCTTTAACTCTGACGATGGGTTCAGAAATCGATGGACTGTCGATCCGTAACTCTTGAGGAATGAGTCGTCCTGACGTACGAATTGCGCGACGCTGGCTTCTACAGAGGTAATTCCTGTGGTGATTGCTTTTCGTAAGTTTTCTAGATTTTCCGGTTCNGAGGGNGTGTAATCAATGATTCCGTCGATGTTCCCCTGCTCAGCGAGTTCGTAAGCAGAAATCCCAATGTGTTTTGCACATTCCTGCCAGGAGAGATTCAATCGCCGCGCGATGCTGGCCAAACTGCGAGGCTGAATCGTAGAGAAGACACCGTCTCGAACTGACAGAATCATGTTGCTAGCCGCAAGTGGGATAGCTCCGCCTGAGTAACCGATCCCAAATATGATGCCTAAATTCGGTACGTCAACGTCCGACATGACTGCGATCAGTCGGGAAATGTTGTGTGCCTGGTTATTCCTATTTGCAATTTCATCCCCGGCAGCACCTAGGGTATCCATGAAGGAAACAATTGGAAGTCTTTGTTTTGCACATCTTTTTGCAAATTCAGATGCGCGGTAGTGGTGTTCTGGCATCCATTCGCCGTTCCGATGGCGTCGATCCTGCACGATAAACGCGACTGTTCGCACGCCAGCCGGAAACACCATATCGATGAGTGCTTCAAAATAAGGACCATCAGAATCACGTTCCAGGATCTTGCCGAGNTGGTGTGCAACCGCAACGGCATTCTGGCGACCCGGCATTTCCGCGGGACTAACCGCGGACTCNATATAACTATCGATGTCTAGATTTTTTANAAGCTGTAACTGCTCTCTGATGTGAGTGGCAGATACTAAGCCTTNGACCCGGAAGTCTGAGTCTGGGTCTGCTGATGGAAAGAGATTGAACTCNTGAGCAAACTGTTCTGCTTGAAGAAACAGACTCTTGTCTGCGACTTGGGGTTCAGCCATAGGTTCTAACAGATNGATTCGAGAGATTGCTTGGTCGGTGTGGACGCAGAGATATTCCGCTACAGGCTAGGAAAAACTNTGNGTCTCTTTACTTTTTTGTAATAAAAGGATAAGAATTGAAGTCGTCCGGCGGTGNANACCAAATTCTCGTCTATTTGGGTATTGGATCGTTTAGGTGTCTAGGAAGAGGAAATAGCACAGAGAATTAGACATCAAGAAATNGAGTTTATCCAACATCAGCCTCATTCTACAAGGGACTGCNTACGCTTGTTCCGTACCTAGNATCAAGTTCTCAATCCTGCAGCAAATCCAATTTCCCCTACTGAAGTTTCTCGTTACTTTTTGTCTTGTCGTCAAGGAAATTCTCAAGAATCGTTAGTGCTTGTTCACACACTTAAAATTAGTTACTTCGCGCTTGTTAGCACCTGTCTCTTACCTACACCGCTATAAAGTTTTAAATTGTCCCTATCCATCGCAGTCCTGACTGTATCCGACACACGTACAACCGAAACCGATACGTCGGGAGAGCTACTTGCAAATCTGTTGCTAAAAGATGGACATAATCTGTATGNGAGATCCATCGTAAAAGATGACATTTACCAGATTCGTGCGGTGGTTTCAAACTGGATCGCAGANNCAAACGTAGATGTCGTAGTATCTACCGGCGGTACTGGCTTTAGTGGTCGAGATTCGACACCAGAAGCATTGACTCCACTTTTTGACAAGGTCATAGAAGGTTTTGGAGAAATGTTTCGGTACGTATCGATCGAAGAAATAGGCAGTTCTACGATCCAGTCTCGGGCGGTCGCGGGACTTGCAAACGATACAGTAATCTTTGCTTTACCCGGTAGTAACAATGGTTGCCGGACAGGTTGGGAAAAAATAATTCGNCACCAGCTGGACGAGTCTTTTAGACCGTGCAACTTTGCAGAACTAATCAATAGAAACAGGAAATAGAAAAAAGTNAATGAGTACCTACGTTTTATCAGCCAAACGCACCCCTGTCGGTAGCTTCCAAGGATCACTAGCAAAGAAAACTGCTCCTGAATTAGGAGCCCATGCGATCAGTGCGGCATTATCGAACTCGGGACTTGATCCTAGTTCCGTCAATGAAGTGTTAATGGGAAATGTGGTCAGTGCCGGTTTGCGACAAGCACCAGCACGTCAAGCGATGCGTCAGGCACAGTTGCCAGATGAAGTTCCCGCGACAACGGTTAACAAAGTTTGCGGTTCCGGCATGAAAGCCACGATGTTAGGTTTTGATCAGATCGAACTCGGCAACGCTAATGTGGTCGTGTCTGGTGGTATGGAAAGTATGACCAACGCGCCGTACATCCTACCCAAAGCCAGGGCTGGACTGCGAATGGGACACGCGGAGTTTCACGACACGATGTTCACGGATGGTCTTGAAGATGCAGAAACCGGCAAATCAATGGGTAGCTTCGCGCAAGACACTGCGGACCGACACCAACTTACCCGCGAAGCAATGGATGAGTTTGCGATCAATTCGGTCAAGAAAGCACTAGCGGCGATGGAAAATGGCAGTCTACAGACTGAAATTGAACCTTTCGAGGAACTCTCCGAAGATGAGCAACCGAGAAAGTCAAAAGTAGATCGCATTCCAACCCTGCGACCCGCTTTTGCGCGTGACGGAACAATCACCGCAGCGAATGCAAGCTCCATCTCGGACGGTGCATCCGCACTGGTACTAGCCAATGAGCAGGTCGTCGAGNCAAATGGCGAAGAGCCTCTTGCTCGAATCGTTGCNTATGCAACTAACGCCATTCATCCGTCTAAGTTCACGATAGCTCCTGTTGGTGCGATTCAAAAACTATTTGAAAAGACTGGTTGGGACCGAGATAGCGTAGACCTNTTTGAGATCAATGAAGCGTTCGCGATGGTGACCATGTTGGCAACATCNGAACTCGGANTAAACCCCGAAAAAGTCAATATCTACGGTGGCGCATGTGCACAAGGCCATCCCATTGGTTCGACTGGCGCACGTCTTATCGTGACTCTTGCNCATGCACTCAAACGACATAATAAAAAACGAGGAATTGCCGCTTTGTGTATCGGCGGTGGTGAGTCTACAGCCATCGCTATTGAACGCCCCTGATCGTTGATTAAGTAAAGAGACTCAAAAATGCCAATGAAGCTACCAGTAATCGTTGGTTTTGGAGGTTTCAACCCAGCAGGTAGGATCTCGTTCCACCATTCATATCGCCGAACCGTCATTGACGCCATTGGCGAAGAAGACCGCAACAATACCTATCAGTCTCTCGCGACTCTAATGGGATTACAGGACAATCCTGCTAAGCCAGCAACACGTCAGTACATCAATGACCACACACTGATTCGACGTATCGAACTTTGGGACCCGGACGCGACTGATTGTCATCGAGTGGTAAATCTTGAAGGTATCGACAATGAACCGTTGAGATTCCGCATTCCTGTGACTGACATGCCGAAGGTCGTTCCAGAAGCTTGGAAGACGACCCAGACGGACAACAAATGTGTGGTAGTTGAGGTACCGCAAAGTCAGCAAGTTCTGATACGAGATACTCAAGTCAGTCGAGTTAGTTCAGCTGGTCAACTCCCGACTGGGTTCGACCCAGGAAGTTCTTANGAGTCNCGNAATCANCCNCGCGCNCTTCAATTAGCCATCGTTGGNGGATCCGATGCGATTCGATCTACTGGACTCGATTGGGACTTTATCTATTCAAAGATACAACCCGACCAAGTAGCGGTGTANGCAGGTAGTGCAATGGGTCANCTCGATACNGAAGGAGCTGGTGGATTACTTCAAGCGCCGTTNTTNGGTAANCGTCCCACATCGAAGCAGGCTGCGCTAAGTTTGCCAGANATGCCCGCTGACTTTATCAATGCTTATGTGCTTGGCGGACTGGGATCCACAGGAGGAATGATCGGTGCGTGTGCCACTTTCCTCTATAACCTACGTCAGGGAATCGATGAGATTCGTCATCGCGGTAAAAGACTTGCGATCGTGGGAAGCGCGGAAGCACCTGTCACGCCGGAATTGGTCGAAGCATATCGCACAATGCGAGCCCTAGCCGAAGACTCTGTCCTAATGAAACTAGACGGTTCAAAAACCGTTAATAATCGACGTGCATGCAGGCCCTTTTCAAGCAATGCAGGATTTACCGTTGCGGAAGCAGGAACCTACCTCGTGCTAATGGATGATGAACTAGCATTGGAAGTCGGTGCGAATATTTACGCTGGTGTCGCAGATGTATTCGTGAATGCAGACGGCATAAAGAAGTCAATTCCAGGCCCCGGTGTAGGAAACTATCTCACTGTCGGTAAAGCACTAGGTTTAAGTCGCGCTATCATCGGAGAAGAGGCAGTAAAAACTAAGACATTTATTCATGCACACGGTACGGGGACACCACAGAATCGAGTCACCGAGTCTCACATTCTGGATTCCATGGCGAAACA
>JGIcombinedJ30088_10004767_pt1 | contig 11956 bp, 7 predicted proteins | sample PinacodermPK_FD_30088 | JGI IMG/M metagenome (IMG submission 30088)
CCGGATCGAGTTCGCGTACTCCTCCCGGTTCAGCCTCCGCGGCACCACGCCGCCCACCCCGGAGTGCCGCATCAGCTGGCTGTCCAGCCACGCCACCATCCGGTCGCGAGCCTCGCCGGACGGCTGCACCGCNCCCTCGGGCGGCATCGCNTCGCTCTCCAGCGCCGTGTGCACACGCTCCCACAGGTCCGTGGATCGCCGCGTGCTCCAGTCGATCTCGGATCCATCCAGCCGGACCTCCGCCTGGGCCTGGTCTCCGGTGTGGCACACCGCGCAGTGCCGCGAGAGAAACTCGTGCTCCGCAGCCGGGATCGATTCCGCTGCCCCCGCTAGCGGGGTTGCCGTCGCCACCAGGGCGATGATTCCAATTCGTCGCATGCGCCGATCCTCACACCAAAATCTCGTTCAGGTTGCTCTCCGCCCCGGCGAAACGCTCGGCCTCGACCCCGAACCGCTGCATCAGGGTCAGGTACAGGTCTCCCAGCAGCTTCGGTTTCGGAGCGTCCCGCTGGAACTGATGGTGCCAGCCGTGCCGGAATCCGCCGCCGACCAGCACCGTGGGCAGGTTGCTGTTGTCGTGTGTTGGAATCGCCCATGCCGCTTCCGAACACCACCGCCGTCGAGTCCAGCAGCGGCCGGTCTTGCGCGTCCCGCGCGGTCGCCAGCTTGTCGAGAAACGCACCGAGCCGCTTGACATGCTCGATCCCGACCTGGTTGTACTCGACGATCCTCCCCGGGTCGTTGCCGTGGTGCGACAGACCGTGATAGCCGGCGCTGAGCTTGCGGCCGCCGATCGTGAAGACCTGGCTCCAGCCGGGAATCATGAAGGTCGCGACGCGGGTGGAGTCGGTCGTCAGCGCCAGCGCCATCAGGTCGTACATGATCGACTCGCACTCCAGCGACAGGTCACGCGCGACCGGATCGAACTCCGGTAGGGGGTAGTCGACCTGCGGCACTGGCCGGTCCAGCCACAGCCGCTGTTTCTGCAGCCGCTTCTCGACGGCGCGCAATGAGGCGAAGTATTCGCCGAGCTTGTGACGGTCACTCGCCGTCACCGTGCGTTCCAGGCTCCTGGCCTCCGCGGTGACTCCGTCCAGCACGCTGCGGTTGCTGGCGAGCAGGTACTCTGTGCGTGCGGCGTCGTCGCCGGAGCTGAACAACGTGTTGTACAGCACGCTGGGACGCCCGATCATGGGCAGCGCCACGCCTTCCGGGGTGAAGCTTGTCCGGGCCTGGCCGGGCGGGTTGCCGCATGTGAGCTGGAGCGAGTCGAATCGCGTGCGGTCGCCAATCTGGGCGGCCACGACCTGGTCCAGGGACACGCTCCCCGCGGCGGAGCCGCTCATCCAGGCGCTCCAGGCTTCATGGCCGTTGCGCCCGCGGTGGTCCAACCCGGAAAAGATTGTCGCCTGGTCGCGGAACCGCTCAATGGGATTGAGCACCGGCGAGATCTCGTAGTCCGGTCCGGTCTGCTGCGGGTAGAACGCGGCTTGGTAAAAGCCCAGGTAGGTACCGATGCAGACCAGGCGGTCCGTCCCGGTCGCTTGCGCGCCTCGCGCCGAGCGTGGGGCAAGAGACTCCAGCATCGGGAGAGCAAGGCTCGCGCCAACGCCCCTCAAGAAGTTGCGTCGGTCAGTACGGTTCAGCATCGTCCCCTCCGTACGGCCAGAAACTGGCCGCTGTTTAACCGCGTCCAATGTACCATACGAGCGGCGAAACGGGGACATCGAGGCTGAAAGCCCGTTAAGCTCGCTCAAGTCGATGCGACCCGTCCGCCGCCCTCTGCGCCGTGGCCAATGACGTTCAGGCCCGGCAGATTCTGGTTCCACTCAACGGATCACGCCGGAAACCATATTTCCCGGCTCATGGTTTCACAGGGATGGAGTTGGGTGTCGTCGGGTCCGAGGCCAACCCAGGTGACCGGAGTTTGCTCGAACGCTCGAATCCGTCGGCCTTGACAATGGCTCCGACCCCCGCCGAAAAGCCCAATCTCCGCCTGCCCATGCTCAGCCGGGCCGAATCACCTCGGAGCCAGCGCTGCTACAGGCGAAGCGCGATCGATCGCAAGTTCGTTACGGACACTCCAACAGGCCTCGTCAGGCGTCGACGGCGGTGCGCGGTGGGTGTCGATGCACCCAGCGGAACGTTGTAACCTGTCTTGACGGGCGCGTCCACTTTCTGTGACGTCGCGCTGCCTTCTGAGGGCCGATCCGCCCCTTGCGTAGATCGCCGTTTGCTATGGCTGGCAATGCCCAATCCTCCAGATCGACCATGAAGCAGACCGCGAGTAGTCAGACTGGCTCCAAATCTCGTCGGGTCCCGGGAATGGGGACGGCGATCGACCATCTTCGTCAGCAGTTGATCGACATCGGCAAGCGGAACCGGCTGACAAACGCCCCGGTCGGCAAGGATCGGGCGAAGCAGCTCGATATCGAAGACGAGCGGTCAGACGAGGTGTTCAAGATCCTGTACTTGCAAGGCAGGAAAATGTACTTCGAAGCCTATCGAGGCGCGGCGGAATCCGAGGCTGGCAGCGAGACCGAGGAAAGGATCTTCGTGCCCGGAGATGCCGAGGCTTCCAATTCGGGACCTGCCGCCCATCACATCGATTCATACCTGCAGACAAGGCTGACGGCCGAGCGACTGCAGAAGCGGCTCCTCACGCTGTTCAGGGACGCGGAGGCGATGGAGGAAGAGCAAGGCATCAGTGTGCTGTTCCTCGCTCTGGGATTCTTGCGCTGGTACGAGAGCGAGTCTTCAGAGCTGGAGCGGTTCGCTCCCTTGATTCTCCTGCCAGTCGATCTGGAGAGAGACAGCGCCAGGGGACGGTTCAAGCTGTCCTATCGTGACCAGGACCTGGAGCCGAACCTGTCGCTCAAGGCAATGCTCAAGGCCGACTTCGATTTGGTGCTGCCAGACTTGCCCGAAGGGTCCGAATGGCTGCCGTCGGAGTACTTCCAACAGGTCCGGGCATCGATTTCCTCTCAGCCACGCTGGCGGGTGCACCCCGACACGATCGAACTAAGCTTTTACTCGTTCGCCAAATTCCTGATGTGGAAGGATTTGGAGGCCATGGGGGCGGAAACTGGCGAATTGCTGGAGAAGCTTCTCGTAGGAGGATTCGANGCGGCTCCCAGCATATTCGCCCCGGATGAGGANCTGGACCAGCGCTTCTCCGATCCGAGGGATCTGGGTCACATTCTCGATGCTGACACCTCGCAAACTCAGGTGATTGCCGCGGNGCGATCGGGGACGAACCTGGTTGTCCAGGGGCCGCCAGGCACGGGAAAGTCACAAACCATTGCCAACATCATCGCTGCTGTTGCGCAAGAGGGGAAGCGAGTGCTCTTCGTTGCTGAAAAGCGTGCCGCCCTCGACGTCGTCCACGTTCGGCTAGAGAAATGCGGTCTTGGTTCCTTGTGCATGGAATTGCACTCGCACAAGGCCAACCGAAAACAGGTCTACGGCGAGTTGAAACGGACGTTGGAACTTGGCGAGCCAAAGGCTGTCAACGAGCAGCACTACGAGCGAGTGCGGCAGGTTCGCGACGACCTCAACCGCATTTCGTCGCTGCTGCACCGCGTTGACGAAATCACGGGTGAGACCCCCTACGGAGTGATCGGCCGGCTTGCCAAGCTGGACTGCGGGGAAGCGCCGCGCCCTGACTTCAGGATTCCGGGCGCTGACGGTTGGCGGAGAAAGCAGTTCAGCGAGCGATTGGATGCAGTTGCGTCCTTGGCCGCACTGACAAGGCACCACGGCGGCGAGCGCTCCCACGCCTGGCGGGGCACCCGCAAGAGGCTCAGCCCGATGGACCGCCAGCGCCTGGCACAGCGATTGCCGGAGGCGATCGGGCGCCTCGGCTCGGTCCAGGGCGCACTCGAAGTTGCCGCCAAGGCTGCCAGCGTGGGGGATTGTGCCCAGCTTGCCGCGGTCGGATTCGTGGTCGACCAATTGAACGCGCTTGCGAGCATGCCCGGGGACGTTCCGGGGTTGCTGGAATCGAACGTTCTCGTCGAGCGGCCGACAGAGGTGGTCGATCTCTGCGAAGACATGGAGCGACTTCAAACCGCCAAATCCGGGTTGCTCGAGGAAGTCGTCGAGAGTGCACTCGAACTCCCGTGGGACGCAGTGCGTCTCGAGATCGCCAGGTCCGGCATGTCGCTGTTCCGGATCTTCAACGGTCGCTACCGAGAATCCGTAGCGCGACTCCGTTCAGTGCTGCGGGGCGATATACCCAAGAACCACCACGAGCGCTTGGCGATCCTGGACCGTCTGCTCGACTACTGCAACCGGAGCCGAGCAATTGACAAGAGGGGGCAATTGGGACGGGATGCTCTCGGCTACTCCTGGCGGGACGAGGACACCGATCTATCGAGGCTGCTTCCCGCCCTGAGGTGGATAGGTGATCAGGTGAAGAGCTTCGGGTCCGGTATGGCCGTGAAACGGCAGATTGCCACGGTTCCGGAGGGATGCGACCTGCAAGGCATGGCTGAGGGTCTGCGCAGCGCCTACACAGAGTGGCTGAAGCTGTGGCAGTCGATGGCAGACGCCACAGAACTCGACTTGAGGACTGCGTTCATCACGGACGCCATCGAGGAGGTTGAATTCAGGGTTCTCCTCGCGCGTCTCAGGGCCTGGGCTGCGGCTCCANGTTTGGTGGAATCTTGGCACAGGCTGGCAACGGCCGCGCAGCGTGCAACCGAACTGGGTTTGGATGAGATACGCCAGCGTCTGGCCGACGGTCGCCTGAGCCCTGATCACGCTCGAGACACGCTGGAATTTATTCGGGCCGAAGCGGTCTGGAACCGGATGCGAAGGGAAGAGGCCGCGCTCGACGCGATTGACGGACGGGACCGCTCCGCGTGTGTGGAGGAGTTCAAGGAGCTCGATGCTCAACTCCAGGAACTTGCATCGCAGGAAGTCGCGCTACAGCACTTCAACTCCCTGCCGGCCGGTTCCGCGGGCATGGTTGGGATTGTTAGGGGCGAGGCGAACAAGAAAACCAGGCACATGCGGATTCGGAAGCTGCTGGACGCGGCTGGGGAAGCGGTCTTGGCGATCAAGCCTGTCTTCCTGATGAGTCCGCTCTCAGTTGCTCAATACCTGACGCCGGGCAAGCTGACTTTCGACGTGCTCTTGATCGACGAGGCCAGTCAAGTGCGACCTGCCGATGCTGTCGGTGCGATTTGCCGGGCCAAGCAGGTCATCGTGGTCGGCGACCAGAAGCAAATGCCGCCGACATCATTCTTCGACAGGCAGCTCAGCGGCGAGGAGAGCCACGACCTCGAGGCTGCGGCAGACCTTCAGGCGGCGCAGGTCGGTGATATGGAGAGCATCCTTTCCCTATGCGAGGCAAGGGGAATGCCGGGGGGCATGCTGCGCTGGCATTACCGCTCCCAGCATCCGTCGTTGATTCAGGTCTCGAATCATGAGTTCTATGACGATGCTCTGATCTGCCCGCCCAGTCCGGACGCAGCTGGGCGCGATATAGGCATGTCCTTTGTCTACGTGGATGGCGAGTACCAGCGAGGCAAGCAGCGCAACAATCCGAGGGAAGCCCAAGCCGTGGCGGAGCAGGTGCTCGCCCATGCGCGTAAGCGGCCCGACGAGACCCTTGGCGTCGTGGCCCTTTCCGTGGCTCAGCGTGACACGATTCGGGACACCCTGGAATACATGCGCACCGAGTATCCCGAACTCGACGCCTTCTGTAGGGAGGGCCAGGATGAGGCGTTCTTTGTGAAGAATCTCGAGAATGTCCAGGGTGACGAACGCGACGTGATGTTCATTTCGATCGGCTACGGCAAGGACGCGGGAGGCTACATGTCCCAGAGTTTCGGTCCCGTCTCGAGCGAAGGCGGCGAGCGCCGGCTCAATGTGCTATTCACCAGGGCACGGAAGCAATCTAGGGTCTTCGCGTCGATCCGGCACTCCGACATCCGCCTCGACGTGACACGGCACGCAGGGCCGAGAGTGTTGAAACGGTTCTTGAAATTCGCCGAGACGGGAGAGATGGATGTGCCTGTCATGACCGGTGCGCCGATGGACAGTCCCTTCGAGGAGTCTGTCGCCTTGGCGTTGCAGGCTCACGGCTACCGCGTCGAGCCGCAAGTCGGATCGTCCGGATTCAAGATCGACTTGGCCGTCTACCATCCGGATGACGAGGGCCGCTTCCTATTGGCTGTCGAATGCGACGGCGCGCGCTACCACTCGTCGAGTTGGGCCCGAGAACGCGACCGCCTGCGCCAGGCCGTGCTCGAGCGGAAAGGCTGGAGATTCCATCGGATTTGGAGTACCGACTGGTTCTACGAACGCGAGTCAGAGATGGCCAAGTTGCTCGATTCGATCGAACGGGCTCAGTCGATCGGGGTTGCTGGTCCGTCCGGCGGTCCGGTTCCACAACGCGTGCTCGTGGAACGCAAGGAGCCGGCGCTGGCGGGGGAGCCAGCAACGGCAGCGTACACGGAAGTGAGGTTCGCTATTCCTGAGAGCGGATACCTGGAATTGCACGAAGCCGCGCTGCCTGAACTCATGCACTATGTCGTTCGGATCGTCACAGCCGAGGGTCCGGTCCACATAGAAGAAGTCGCTCGCCGACTCAGCCGACTCTGGGGGTACAAGCGAACCGGCCGCAGGATTCAGACCGCGGTCGAAGATGCCGCGCACAGCGCGGCGGCAAGCGGCCTTCTCGTGTACTGCGACGAGGGGTCGGAGAAATTCCTTACCAGCAGCGACTCCGACTCACTTGTTGTCGTCCGGAATCGCAGCAAGGTCGACTCGGCGTCTCTGCGCAACGTGGAAATGCTGCCGTCCTCGGAGATCAATGCGGCAGTCTTGGAGGCCGTCCGGAAGAACATCGGGATCAGTGTTGCGGACTGCGCAACCGAAGTCGCCAGGATGTTCGGCTACAAGTCGACGCGTGCGGACCTGCGACAATGCCTCGAACGACACGCACAGAAGTTGGTGGCGCAAGGCCGATTGACTACTGTCGATGGTCAACTGCGATTGCCACAATAGCTACCCAGCCGTGAGTCCAAGTCCTAGTAGACGATGAACTCCAGCAGATTGCCATCAGGATCTCGCGTGTAGTGGCTCGTGCCCATGACCGTCCCGCCATCGCGGCCGCCCCGTCGTTCCACGGGGCCCTCAATCACCTCCGCACCTGCCCGCCCGAGCGCCAGCAGCAGCTCGGCTCGGTCACCCTCCCACACGAAACAGAAGTCCCCGCAAGGCGGCAGCGCCGAGGGAGCCCTCAACGCGAACTGTTCGTTTTCCCACAGCATGGGCCGGTGGAAGTTGATCTTTTGGTCTCCAAAGTGAACCGAGCAGATGCGTTCTCCTTCNCTCACTTGGAATCCGAGCGCCCGGTAGAAGCGCATCATTGCCTCGACATCCAGCATGGGAACCGCGACATGATCGAANCCGCTGATGGGTCCTCGGCCCTGAGCCCGGGCTCGTCCTCTGCTTAGGGTCTGCGTCATGAGAACTCCGCCTCCGGCCAACAGCACNAAGCGGCTCAGGAACAAGCGTCGCAAGAGGTCCTTCATTGCACTCCACTACNGATCCTCCGCATGGGACCGCCACAGGAGCGCCACCCGGCCGAGTTGCTGACCAAGACACCCGTGGCTCCGTGCAGTGAATGCAGTATAGCCGCGGCGCACTGCAGTTGCAGAAGAGGCCGTCGTCTGCCCAGCCGGATCGGTGAATGCGGTTGTCGTGCCTTAGACTAGTTCTGATGGTGAAACTAACTCCTGTCCTGATCATTGCGACGGCTGGCGCCCTGTCTGGCGCGGAGGGGTTGGTTGCCCTGGTTGATCCTCTCGACGAGCCTGAGCAGTACTGCGTGGATGTTCCCGGCTTCGGCCGCCGCATTAACCTCGATGCCTCGTTGATGGCTCACACGTGTAAGCCCGGTGCGGCGGACGAGCTGTTCACGATCGATCATCCCAATCCAGGCCAGATCTACATGAAGGCCTACGACCGCTGTGTGACAGCCGAGTCCGACCGATCCGGCGCAGAGGTGTTTCTCAAGCAGTGCGGCTCGACGAACCTTCAACGGTTCTCCTTTCGGCCGGACGGTCGGATTCAACTAGCCGCTAGCGAGGTGTGTTTGACAGTTGCTGATGAAGACGGCACGCCAACGGGAGGGCCCAGCCACCTCCGCAGGGATCTGATGTTGGAGTCCTGCAGCACGGCCGTTGCGTCTCTCTCGACTTGGAAGGTGCCGAAACCGGATTGATTCGGTACCGGTGTGTGCCAACGAGTTTGGAGGGCCGCACCGTCTCGGTAACCGCGCAGTCCGAAGCGAATCGCGTGTGCGCAGGAACAGTCGTGGTCTTGGAGAATGTGCTGAACAGGCAGTCGGGGACATGGAGCACCTCCGGTCACAGGCAATGATGTTAGATTCTATTGGGGTCCGCAGCGTGTCGGTTCGCAACGCGTAGTGGCTCAACGCGATGAACGCCTTGCTGGAAGCTTTTCGATCAGCGCGATTCAAGATCCTTGAACTCAAGGAGTTTGGTGGGCTTGTTGAACCGAACGCGCCATCGTGCCAACTGGGAGCCCTGTAGCTATTGGGCCTTCATGCAGGACGGACTGCCGAGCAAGTCGTGGGTGCGGCCAAGGTCGTTGGGCGCTATCGGATCAGGATTCAGGGGTTGGAAATCTGGGAGTGTAGTCGAGGGAGTTGCGCGAAAATGACTCGGAGAATCGCTTTGCTGGCAGTTGTCTGCGTTGGGACCGCCCTTGCTAGCTCCCCCGGGGATGACCACTGGCAGGAAGGTCTGCGCCAGTTTGCCGCCGAGGATTTTCGCCGAGCTCAAGATGCGTTCCAGGAGGCTGTCGAGGAAGACCCTCGGAGTTCGAAGTACACCCTTTGGCTGGCGCTCGCCATGGGCCGCCGTGCCGAGAAGATGTCCGGATTCCGCAAGCTCACGTCAGCACCACCCCTGGTGAAGCGAATGCGGCGTGAATTGGAGCGCGCTATCGAGTTGGATGAATCGAACATTGACGCGTACGACGCGCTCCAGGTGTTTCACTTGCAGGCACCCTCGATCGTGGGCGGGCGCAAGGACAGGGCGAGGGAGATAGCGGGTCAGATCCAGAAGCTTGATTCGGCGCGCGGAGCGGGGGCTTTGGCGGCCTACTATGAGGATGTGGGCGAGGTCGAACGCGCGGGGGAGCAGTACGCGTTGGCACGACAACTCGATCCGGATGAGATTCGGCACATCTTGAGCCATGCGGCTTTCCTGTCTAGGCGCGGCGCGTTCACCGAAAGCGACGAATTGTTCGAACTGACTTTCGCACGCGACCCGGACAACCCCAAGGTGTGGCGCGCTGCCGCCACCGCCTGGGTCCTGGCGAAGCGCGAGTCGCTCTATTCCCGGGCGCGCCAACTAATCGAGCGCTATCTGGAAACGCCGGATCGAGAGCCGAACCCCGACCCGAAGTCTGAGGTGCGCGAACTGCTGAAAAAGCTCTAAGGGGCAGGTCGCTCAATGGCGCCCGCCAACCTCCGTGAGCCTATTGGCCCGACCAGCCCGTGACCTGCCGCTCGCGGGACTCCGTTCTGCGGACACGGGAAGAGCCATCTTCGTCCTGCTCGACCGCAAGCACACGTCCCAGGCCAAATACATCGGAACGAGCTTCGGCCTCGCTTCACGGCTCGATCTCACGGACATGCACGGCTCGCGCAGGTTCCCAGAAGCGGATGCTCCTGACGGATCGCAGGGAAATTGGGGGAGGGGTGCGCCAAACGCCGAACGCCAGGGTCTCGCGCGTCAGTGAGTCGAAGTAAGCGATACGGTTCGGAATCGCTTTCAGTATCGTCTCTCTCATTGCTTTGGGAAGCCGGTCCACTCGATGGCGCACGGCAAAATAGGGCACGAAGCTCTCTGCGAGGTCTTCCCGGTCCGGATGGTCAAGGGCATATTCGGAGATGTATTTCCCGTCAGCGGCTTGGGCCGCTCGCCACCCGGGTGAGCGCCTGTGCTGCGGGTCGAGTGAGCTGTGCACTCCTTCATGCATCAGTGCTTCCTCGAGAAAGCCGTCTCGCATGTACTCCTCCGCCATCTGCAAGTGGATCAAGATGTTCTTGTTGCCTCCGCCAAACAGTTTGCGTCCGCGATGGATCCAGACCGTTTCGACTCGGGCTCGCAGCAGTGTCGGAAGCCGACCGATCGATTCCGCGTACTTGCTGGCCTCAGCCACCGCAGCTGCGGCGCTGAACTCCGGATTCACCTGAATCTCGATGGCGAGGCCGTCGTCGAACTGCGTGGCGAAGAGATAGGCGTGGGCGGTGATCCATCCATTCACGCGTCGATCGAACATCATGCGGTCCCCGCGTCCTCTTGGCGTGAGACTTCGGAGTGCCGTTGGGTCGGATTGGGTAAGAATGTTCGGGTCGAGAAAGACAGTGCCCTTGTACGGCGGGGCTGCGGCAACTGGCCCAACGGATATGGACGCGAGCCAAACCAGGGCGCGGAATGTGGTAATCAGCGCACGCGGTTGCAGCCACTTCGCCGTCTTTGCGGTGCAGCGAGCGAAGTCTTCGGACATGGCCCGCCTACGTCGCCCTATTTTCCTACCGTTGGTTCCGCAAGTGCCGCCTGGAACGCAACCGAAGTGCGCGGACCAACGTGCACGAGGTGGCTTCGCACGCGCATCTGCGGGAACCTCTCTGCGCGGCATCGTCCAGACTCTACCATCGTTGTGGCAGCACGACACCGTGCTGTGATTGGCGCGACAGACGCCATTGCGAGGCGGGACGGTTGGCGAAGAGGCCGGCCCGGTCCGGAAGCGTTGCAAGCCCGAGGCTCCAGGCTTGCAAGAAAATGGGGCAATCTCAATTGCATCTATCCCTACGCAAGTCGGCGCTAGTGCATGAAGGTGGATTTCCCGAGGGATGGATGCCAACCGCTACGCACGGACAATGCGAGGGTTCTTGGCGCGGGATTCAAGTGCGGGCGGCGCTCCGCGCACTTGATACAGTGTTCTTCGTGCGCACGACCTTTTGGCGATGCCTAATCTTCCGCGCCTGCCTTGGGGCCGCACTACCTCTTCTGCCACCCGTCCTGGTTGCCGACGATGGTGAGCCGTATCGGTTCCAGCGGTTTGTCGAAATTCCGGAGAGTGTCGAACTCGGAGCGGTCTCTGCAGTGGCCATCGGACCGGAAGGCCAAACTTACGTCTTGCATCGCGGAGAGCCGCCCCTGCTGGCGTACGACCGTTCAGGTAAATACACGCATGGCTGGGGACAAGGGGACTTCGGAGTCGCTCACGGTCTCCGCGTCGACTCGGCCGGAAACGTCTGGGCCACCGACAACGGCCTGCATGTCCTGTGGAAGTTCTCTCGAGATGGCAAAGTGCTGGCGATGTTCGGCGAGAAGGGGGTTGGGGGAAACGATGACTCCCATTTCCGTTCTCCGGACGACTTGGTATTTGCCTCGAACGGCGATATTTTCGTGGCCGACGCAGGTAACGGACGAATCGTGCACATGTCCCCGGAAGGCAAGTTTCTGGGGCAGTGGGGCCGCAAGGGGAAGGCCGAGGGCGAATTCGCGGCCGCACACGGAATCGGGATCGATGCACGAGACCGGATTTATGTGGCTGATCGCGGGAACAATCGGGTGCAGGTCTTCTCGAAGGATGGGAAGTTCCTTGCGGCGTGGAGCGGTTTCGGCAATCCGTTTGGCGTTCTAGTGGTCGGAGACGAGCTGATTGTCAGTGACGGAGATGCCCACACGATCAGTCACTTGCGGCTACGCGATGGCAAGATGACCGCGCAATGGGGGAGTCCCGACACACTGCTACTGCCACATCTGATGGATAGCGATGCAAGCGGCCAGCTCTATGTCACCGAAGTCAACGGCCAGCGCGTGCAGGTCTTTCGCCGAACTGATTGATCTACGGCCGCCCCAACTTCTGACACCCGCCAGTTCGTGCCCCGAGGTCTCGG
>JGIcombinedJ30088_10004770_pt1 | contig 11955 bp, 14 predicted proteins | sample PinacodermPK_FD_30088 | JGI IMG/M metagenome (IMG submission 30088)
GCCCATCCCGATATCCGCAAGATTTCGCTCACCGGCTCGTCCGCGACCGGCCGGATCGTCATGGCGGACGCCGCCCGCAGCCTCAAGAAGGTCACCCTCGAACTGGGCGGCAAGAACGCCCAGATCGTCTATGGCGACGCCGACATGGACGCCGCCGCCCAGGGCGTCATGCTCGGTGCCTTCATGAACCAGGGCCAGGTCTGCACCGCCGGTTCGCGCATCTTCGCCCACCGCTCGATCGCCGACGAACTGGTCGACCGCATCGTCGCGCTGATCCCGAAACTGCGCATCGGCGACCCGTTCGAGCGCGAGACCAACATGGGCACCATGGTATTCCGCGGCCATTACGACCGTGTGCTGGGCTATATTGAGCGGGGCAAGGCAGAAGGAGGCGAAATCGTTTCCGGCGGCAACCCGATGAGCCTCGACTCCTTCCCCGAGGGCCTGTTCGTCGAGCCGACCCTGTTTGCCGGCGTCGAGGACGACATGACGGTAGCGCGGGAGGAGATTTTCGGCCCGGTCGCGACGGTCCATATCTTCGACGAGGAGGAGGAAGCGGTCGGGCGCGCCAATGCGCTCGATTACGGCCTCGCCGCCGGCGTCTGGACAGAAGACCTCGGCCGGGCGCACCGCACGGCGCAGGCGGTCGAGGCCGGCCGCGTCTGGGTCAACTGCTACAACCTGTTCCCGTCGGCCGCCGCCTTCGGCGGCATAAAGGCGAGCGGCTTTGGGCGCGAGGACGCGGTCGAATCCATGCTCGATTTCACCCAGACCAAGAATGTCATCGTGGATTACGCGCCGGCGCGGCGCAGCTTCTACGACTAGCGGAACCGGAGGGCGCGCAATGTCCGCAACCCAGCCAGCAAGCCAGTCCGTCACCTACGGAGAGGCCGGAATCCCGAATGTCACGCCGGAAACCTTCTGGGACCAGGACGAGGAATTCCGCGATCTGCTGCTCAACCTGATCAAGATCCATGTGGTCAGCGAGGATTACGGTGCCGACTGTTTCGAGCCCTCGATCCTGCGCGCGCCGACACCGGAAGCGAAGATGCGCATGGCGAAAACGGTGATGGAGGAATACGGCCACCATCTGCGGTTCCGGGACCTGTTGGGCGAACTCGGCCTCGACTGGCGCGAATTCAGCGCGGACAAGGACCATCTGACCACCTTCGACACGCCGATCGACAACTGGGCCGACCAGGTCGTCTTCTGGCGCTTGTCGACCGGGCGGCCGCCCACCAGTTCCGCCAGTTCGTCAGGTCGCCCTACGCGCCGTTCCGCAAGGCCTGCCAGGACACGCTGAACGAGGAATACGGCCATGTCGGCTTCGGCATGGACGGCGTGAAGGACATGCTGGAGACGCCGGAAGGGCGCGCCGCCGTCGAGGCCGCGGTGCCGAAATGGCTCAGGGTCGGCCTCGCTTCCTTCGGTTCCGACCGTTCGCGCACCAATGACCGCTACCGTTACTGGGGCTTCAAGACCGAAACCAACGCAGCGATGCGGGCCGCCTACTACAAACAGATAAGGGCCTTCGTGTCGCGCGACTGGGGCATCGATCTGGCGGAAGATCCGGCGGTCTACATGGACGCCGCTCCGGAATCGGGCCAGACCGTGTCTGCCGCCGCGGGTTGAGAAGCCTTGGCGCCTTTCACCGTCGCGTTGCAGGATGGCACGGCCGTTGCCTGCGCAGCCGGTCAGAGTGTGCTCGAGGCCTGCCTCGCGGCGGGCCTGCCGATGCCGTACAATTGCCGGTCGGGCGAGTGCGCGGAATGCCGGGCGGTGCTGCTGAGCGGCAGCGTCGAGGAAAGCCCCGGCGCCGATCCCGCGGTCTTCACCGAGGCCGACCGCCGCAAAGGCCGGATTCTGACCTGCTTGTGCGGGCCGACCTCCGACCTCAGCCTCGAAATCGTGCTGCGCGACGGCACGAGCGCGCCGCGGATCGAGCATGTGACCGCCACTGTCAACCTCGTCGAACAGGTCTCGGCCAGCGTCGTCCAAATCGCGCTCGACTGCCCGCGGGAAATTGCCTACCGGGCCGGCCAGTATTTCGAATGGATCGTTCCCGGCATTGCGCCGAACCGGTATTTCTCGGCCGCGACGGCGCCGGGCAGCAGGGAACTGGTCTTCGATGTCCGGCTCTATCCGGGCGGCGCTATCGGCGGCTATGTCCAGTCCACGCTGCGTGCCGGCCAATCCCTGGAGATCGCGGGGCCCTACGGTCATTTCGGCTTCACGGCCAACGATCACCGGCCGGCAATTTGCGTCGCCGGCGGCACCGGCCTCGCGCCGGTCAAGGCGATGATCGAAGACGAACTGCAGAAGAAGTCCGGCCGGCGCATCCGGCTGCTCTACGGCGCGCGCCGCCGGAAAGATCTTTACGATATCGGTCTGCTGGACGCCTGGGCCGCCCGGCCGGGCGATTTCAGCTATGCGATCGCCCTGTCGGCGGAGCCGGAAGGCAGTGATTGGGCCGGCCCGCGCGGCGCAGTGACCGGGTTGCTGGCGGAGACGGTCTACGATGGCTTCGGCGCCGAGGCCTTCCTGTGCGGCCCGCCGGCGATGATCGACGCCGCCATGCCGGTGCTGGAGGACATCGGCCTCGAACCCGACGACATTCACGCCGACCGTTTCAGCCCGGCGAAAGTGCAGGCGGGCTAGGGGAAACGAAACGAATCGCAGGCGCTGTCACCGATGTAACCGGTCCATAGCCCCACCTGTCGTACCCGTTGCAGAGATCCTCCCCTGGACCCGGTCCGGCATAGGGCCCGCCTTCAGCGCAATCCGGTCACGCCGAAACCGTTGAGCAGATTGACGGACCAACGCGTATCCTCGCCCGGCACCTCGACCCGGTCGAGCTGCGTCAGCGAACTGTTGGCGATCGTGAAGCTGAGCGCGCGGGACGACGGCAGATCGAGGGCGCTGACCAGGGCGGCCCGGATCGTCCCGCCGTGGGCCACGACGACGATGTCCCGGCCACGATGCTCGGCCGACAACCGCTCGACCGCGCCGCCGATCCGGTTGCGCAGGTCGCGAAAGCTCTCGCCGTTCGGCGGCGCCGTGTCGAGAACGGACAACCAGAAACCATAAAATCCGCCGTATTTCTCGTAGGCCGGTGCGCGGGGCGTGCCCTGCCAATCGCCGAAATGCTGTTCGGCCAGATCCCGGCGATGCTCGACATCGGGCAGCGGATAGCCGGCCTCGCCGATCGCCGCTACCGTCTGGTGGGTGCGCCGGAGATGGGAGCAAAACCACACGGCCTCCTGCGGCAGCGACTCAGCCAGAGACCGGTAGACCGCCGTGTCTCCGGTATAGGCTTCCATGTCCATCTGGCCATAGAAGCAGCCGCCATCGTCGACGACCGGCGCGTGGCGGATCCACCACCACCGGGTTACGGTCACGCTCATGCGCGATGCCTTGAATGCAGTTATAGAATAGCGGCGACCGTGACGATGACCGCCAGTTCCGTCTTGATGCGGATCGTGTACAGGAAATTCCGGTCCCGCGGCATCCCGCAAATTTCCGCCGANAACCAGANCAGCGCGCCAACCAGCATGGCCGCCGCATAGGCCAGCAGGCCGTTCAAGAAGCCGACGAACAGGATGGCGAGCAGCAANGCCACGGCGTTGGTAACGATCGACAGCGCCGTGCTGTCGCCCTTGTCGCGTTGGGGGTCGAACGGCGGGTTGCTATCGTCGGCTTTGCCGTTTCCCGCAGTCTCGGACAGGGTCGCCAGCGCCATGATCGCGGCCGACAGGACCTGCGCAGCGATCAGCGCGCCCAGCATGTCGGCGAGGCTCGCAATGGCGCTCAGCCCGGCGATGCGGGCGAGCAGGATGGCGCCGACGCAACCGGCGATCAGCGCGAAACGCCGGTCTGAGCCCGGTTCCGTCTCGGCGAGTTCGGCGGCCGTTGCGGCGGCGCCGCATTCGGCCCGTGCGTTGGTCAGGATGACGACCGCGACCGTAGCGAAGACGGCCGCGCCGAAGAGTTGCAGGCCGAGGCCGTCGGCGATCCAGCCGAACAGGGCTGCCGCCAGGCCGAGCGCCAGACCGACCAGAACGAAGGCGCGGCGGCTCTTCGCCTCGGCGGCCGGGCCGATCTCGCCGCGCCGGCCGAGCGGCCAGCCGGTCAGGATGATGGCTGCGTTGCGCAGATCGCGATACCAGCCGGCCCCATCGGATGCGCCGTCGCCGCGATTCTGTCCCGACAGACCTAACCAGGCATCCGGTCCGCCGACCCGATCGCTGCCCCGATCGCCGCCCCGATCGTCGGTTGTCATCGTCCGCTTCCTCTTGTGCGCCCAGACTGCAGAAGCCTGCCGCGGGCACCCTGTTCTTCCGGCCAACATATAGAGTATCGCACCCGGTCCTGACAGGACCAGACCGTCAACGGGCATCGCACGGCGGCTGGACCGGCTATTCGCCGATCTGGAGGATCAGGCCACGCTCCCGCGCCGAGCGGAAGAAGCGCAGGAAGACCGCAACGGAGACGGTCAGATAAGCGGCGTTCAGGGCTACGGCGTTGAACAGCAGATCCGTCCGGAAAGTCTTTTCGACCAGGACGGCGCGCATCCCTTCGAAGACGTGGGTCGACGGCAGGATGCCCGCGATCCATTGCAGCCAGTCCGGCATGACGGTCAGCGGATAATAGATTGCGCTGAACGGGGCGATGGCGAAGATCGCGAACCAGGCGATGCTCTCGGCGCCCAGGCCGTAGCGCATCAGCAGGCCGCACACGATCAGCCCGAACGACCAGCCCATGACCTGGAGGTTGGTGAAGAAGGCGATCAGCGGCAGCCCCATATCGAAAATCGAATATTCGTAGAGCCAGATTGCGAGCAGCGCGGCCGGGATAATGCCGATCAGTACACGGAGGAGCGACATCAGCGTCAGGGCGGCGATGAACTCGCCGGGCCGCAAGGGGCTGACGAAGATATGGCCGAGATTGCGCGACCACATCTCCTCGAGGAAGGAGAGGCTGACTCCGAGAGAAGATCGGAACAGCACGTCCCACAGCAGCACGGCGGCGATCAACACGCCGCCCGCCTGCACGAAGAATCCGGACTTGCTCGCCAGGAAAATGGTGAGGAAACCCCACATGACCATTTGCAGGGTCGGCCAGTAAGTCAGTTCCAGCAGGCGCGGCCAGGATCCGCGGTAGAGATAAACATAGCGCAGGACCATCGCCTGCAGGCGCCGCCATGAGGCGATCGGGCCTCTTGTGCCGGCGACTCTGGCGTCGGCCGCGCTCACGCCGCCGCCTCGCGGGTGTCGCCCGTGCGCCGCCGGCGGGCGATATCGAGGAAGACATCCTCCAGATTGGCGCGGCCGTACCGGCGGATCAGCTCGGCGGGGCTGCCCTGGTCGACGATTCGCCCGGCGCGCATCATCATCACCCGGCTGCACAGGCGCTCCACCTCCGCCATGTTGTGCGACGCCAGCAGGATTGTGGCGCGGCGCGTGTCCCGGTAGGCCTCCAGGTAGCTCCGGATCCGGTCGCCGGTGTCCGGGTCCAGCGAGGCGGTCGGTTCGTCGAGCAGCAGGACGTCCGGCTCGTTGAGCAGTGCCTTGGCCAGCGCCAGCCGGGTCCGCTGCCCGGCGGAAAGCGTGCCGCTCGGCCGGTCCATGAAGGCGGTCAGGTCCAGTTCATCCGCCAGTTGCCCGATCCGCCGCCCCGGCCGACGCAGGCCGTAGAGCCGGGCATAGACCATCAGATTCTCCCGCGCGCTGAGCCGCTTCGGCAGATCGACATAGGGCGAGGAGAAGTTCATGCGCGGCAGGGCATCGTACCGGCGCTTCAGCATATCGACGCCGAGTATCGAAACCCTTCCCGCGGTCGGCAGGAGCAGCCCCAGCAGCATCGAGATCGTTGTGGTCTTGCCCGCGCCGTTGCCGCCGAGGAGCGCCGCCGTCGTTCCTTCCGGCACGCTGAAAGACAGGCGGTTAACGGCCAGGACGTCGCCGTAGGATTTGGTCAGCTTGGAAACCCGGATGGCCGCGGGCGGAGCTTCGGCCTCGACCGCGCTCACCGCCCTGCATCCGGGCTTGCAATCGGAAAGGTCATCATTCGCCTTGCGAACATCGCCCGCCTTCGTCAGTACTGAACCCGTTCCGACCGACCGGGCCGGCCTGCAAGACCACTATGAGCCGCCGGGACCAAGACAACCGGACCATGAGAGCCAAATTCGCCGCGATACGCCGTTTTGCCGCTCCAAGACCGGGGCGGGTCCGCCTGCGGACGCTTGTGTACATAAGGTGGGTCGCCGTCGGGGGACAGTTGGCGGCGCTGGTCATCGTCAATTTCGGCCTGAACTATTCGTTACCGTTGCTTGCCTGCCTGGCGACGGTGGCCGTGTCGGCGGCGGTCAATATCGGCATCACGCTGACCCGGCCAATGAGCGGAACCCTGTCGGACCGGTCGGCGGCGCTCTGGCTGGCCTACGATATCCTGCAACTGTCGACGCTGCTCTATCTCACCGGCGGCCTGCAGAATCCGTTCGCCGTGATGCTCCTCGCCTCGGCGGTGGTTTCGGCGTCGGTCCTGTCACGTGTCAGCACGCTCAGCCTTGGCCTGCTCGTCGCCGTCTGCATCAGCGTGCTTGCCTTCCGGTATGAACCGCTGCCCGGGCCGGAGCCGCTTCTTGAGTTGCCGGTTTTCTACGTGCTCGGCGTGTGGCAGGCCCTGGTGATCGGCGGGCTGTTCATCGCCGCCTTCGTCGGCAGCGTCGCCGAGGAGGGCCGGCGGATGCAGGATGCGCTGAACGCGGCGCAGGTGGCGCTCGAACACGAGCAGCGCCTGTCGTCGCTCGGCGGGCTGGCGGCGGCGGCAGCCCACGAGCTCGGAACGCCGCTGGCGACCATCGCTGTCACTGCAAAGGAGCTGAGCCACGACCTGAAGCCCGGCAGCCCGATGACCGACGATGTCGAGCTGATCCTGGAACAGACGGCCCGGTGCCGCGAGATCCTGATGGAACTGAGCCGCAAGCCCGAAACCGAGGGCGGCGAGCCCTACAGCCGGCTTCCCCTCAGCACCATGCTGGATGAGGCCGCCCGGCCGTACCTGACCGAATCCGTCAATCTCACGCGCGACTTCCGCCCGGTCGGCGAGGCCCCGGGCAGCCGCGAGCCGGTGCTGACCCGAAGCCCGGAGTTTCTCCGCGCCGTCGGCACCCTGATCCAGAATGCCATCCAGTTCGCCGAGGCGGAAGTCATCCTGCGGGGGCGCTGGGATGCCGAGACGGTGACCGTGGAGATCATCGACGACGGTCCAGGTTTTTCTGCGCACTTGCTAGACCGCCTGGGCGAGCCTTATGTTTCGACTCGTGCCGGTGCGGACGGCGAAGGCGAGCATATGGGGCTGGGGGTGTTCATCGCCCAGAACCTGCTCAATCGTACGGGTGCCACACTGCGGTTTGCCAATCAGGATTGGTGGGATTGGTGGGGAGCAGGCGCCATCGTTCGAATAACCTGGCCGCGCCGGGATCTCGAACACGCAACTTCGGAGACCGGACGTGTCTGAGAACACGCAGGACAGTAAAGGAAAACTTCTGGTCGTCGACGACGACCGCCCCTTGCGGCAGCGCCTGATCCTGGCGATGGAGCGCCGCGGCTTCAACGTCGTGGCGGCGGAGAGCGCCGCCCAGGGCGTGGCCTGCGCAAAATCGGAAATGCCGGATTATGCGGTGATCGATCTGCGCCTGGGCGACGGCAGCGGCCTCGATGTCGTGGCCGCCTTGCACGAGGTGAAACCGGACTGCCGCGTCATCATGCTGACCGGCTACGGCAACATCGCGACCGCCGTTGCCGCCGTGAAGGCCGGCGCCGTGGACTATCTGCCCAAGCCGGCCGATGCCGACCAGATCGAGGCGGCGCTCCTCAACACCGACCGGCCATTGCCCGGACCGCCGGAAAATCCGATGTCGGCCGACCGGGTGCGCTGGGAGCATATCCAGCGCGTCTACGAGCAGTGCGACCGCAACGTGTCGGAAACCGCGCGCCGGCTGAACATGCACCGGCGGACGCTGCAGCGCATCCTCAACAAATACGCCCCGCGCGAAACGCCGAATAACTGAGGCCGGGCCCCCACCTACTTCCCCGGCGGCTTGATCATGCGGCCGAGGGGCTGGCCCCCGAAAAGGTGGACGTGGAAGTGCGGCACCTCCTGCAGGCCGTGCTCGCCGATGTTGGTCAGCGCCCGGTAGCCGCCGTCCGTGATGCCGAGCATCTGCGCCGTCTCGCCTAGAGCGCGGACGAAGCCCTCGATCTCGTCGGCCGGGGCGTTGGCCGCGAAGTCGGTCAGGTCGGCATAGGCGCCTTTCGGAATGACCAGGACATGGACCGGCGTCTGCGGGTTGATGTCCCGGAAGGCCAGTGCATGGTCGTTCTCGTGGACCCTGTCGCAGGGAATCTCGCCGCGCAGGATCTTCGCGAAGATGTTGTTTGGATCGTAGCTCATCGGCCGGCCGGTCTCCCGGTTTTGCGGTCTTTCCGTTATGGGGCCCGGGCGGCTTTCTCGGCAAGGCCCGAAGTGCCTTCGCGCCGTTCCAGCTCGCGCCACACCTGCTCCGGGTTCACGCCGCAGGCTGCCCACAGCACCAGCAGGTGATAGAGCAGGTCGGCGCTCTCGGCCGCCAGCGCCTCCGGGTCTTCCTCCATGGCGGCGAGGATGGTCTCGACCGCTTCCTCGCCGGTCTTCTTCGCCACGGCCGGAACGCCGCCGGCGAGCAGCCGGGCGGTCCAGGACGATGCCGTGTCGGCGTCACGCCGGCTCTCGATAGTCTCGAACAGGGCGTCCAGCACATGCCGGCTTTCGGGGTCGTTCCGGTTCACGCCGCTGCCTCCGCCCCTGTTTCCGCCGCCGGTTCCGGCCAGTGGGGGCGCACCGGTACGCCGGCCGCCGCCATATGCGCCTTGGCCTCTGCGATCGTATAGGTGCCGAAATGGAAGATGGAGGCTGCGAGGACCGCCGAGGCGCGGCCCTGCGTCACGCCCTCGACGAGATGGTCGAGCGTGCCGACGCCGCCCGAGGCGATTACCGGCACCGGCACCGCATCGGCGATCGCTCGGGTCAATTCCAGGTCGAAGCCCGCCTTGGTGCCGTCGCGGTCCATCGAGGTCAGCAGCAGTTCGCCGGCGCCATAATCCGCCATGCGCCGGGCCCAGGCGACGGCTTCGATGCCGGTCGGCGTGCGTCCGCCATGGGTGTAGATCTCGAAACCGCCGGCGTTCGGGCCGCCCGTCGCCCGCTTGGCGTCGATGGCGACCACGATACACTGGCTGCCGAACTTGTTGGCGGCTTCCTTCACGAATTCCGGCCGGCGTACGGCGGCGGTGTTGATCGAGACCTTGTCTGTCCCGGCGAGCAGCAGCTTGCGAATGTCCTCGACCTCGCGCACGCCGCCGCCGACGGTCACCGGCATGAAGCAGGAAGCGACGGTGCGATCGACCACGTCGTAGATCGTGTCGCGGTTTTCGTGGCTGGCGGTGATGTCCAGGAAGCACAGTTCGTCGGCGCCTTCCCGGTCGTACAGCTTCGCCTGCTCGACCGGATCGCCGGCGTCGATCAGATCGACGAAATTCACGCCCTTGACGACGCGGCCGTCCTTGACATCCAGACAGGGGATGATGCGGGTCTTCAGCATGCCGTCACCGGTTGGGCCTCCGGCACCATGCGCGAACGCCGGCGGCATGGCGGCGATCATGCGCGAGCGCCGGTCAAAAGAAAAGTCCGGCCGGAACTCAGGCGGAATCCGGCAAGACGGGGTCACCCGCGATGCCGGTAAATCGCTGGACAACCCGCGGCGACGGATCGGCCGTGTAGCCCTGTTCGAAGGCGAGCACGGCAAGGTCGTGTCCGAACGCCGTCAGCAATTCGCCGGGACGGAGCAGGAAATCCGGGTTGCGGGGCCGGCCCCAGGCCTCGTTGCCCACCATGAAAGTCTCGTAGATCAGGTGTCCCTCCGGTTTGAGCAGCGCCGGCAGGTGCGGCAGCAGCGGGCGATGGAGATAGTTGCAGACGATGACGATATCGAACGGTCCTGCCGATTTGAGGGCCCGTGCCGTATCGGCGGCGTCTCCGGCCTCCAGGTCCATCCTCAGCGCGGTTACTCCTTCGTCTTCGGCGGCCAGGCCGGCCAGCGCGCCGGCCTCGCGGTCGACGCCGGTTGCCCGCCAGCCTTGCGACCGCGCAAGCCGGATATGCCGTCCGCGGCCAGCCGCGAGATCGAGAACGCCGCCCCCCGCCGGGGGCGCCGGCGGCAAGAAGCGCGCCACCCAGCGGCTCGGCCCGGCCGCAGTCTCGTCGCCCGCCGGCTCAATCATCGCGCCGAAAGCCCTTCCGTTGACGCGCCATAATCCCTAAATTTCCGCTATGATTTCCGAATCCTGCCAGAATACGCCCTGCAGCCGGCAGGGTGCGCGATGATCCGCTACGCCGTCCGCTGCCGGGCCGGCCACGAATTCGAAGGCTGGTACAGGGATTCGAAAACCTACGAAAGCCTGCAGGCCGCCGGTGCTATTTCCTGCCCGGATTGCGGCTCGGACGAAGTGCGCCGCGCCCCGATGGCGCCGGCGCTCTCCGGCACCAAGGCGACCCGGCGGGACGAGCCCCTGCCTGTCGACCGCGATGACGGCGATGGAGCCTCTTCCGGGCCGGTCCCGGAACCGGCTTCCGCGCCGGCCGCCGTCCCGCCGGCGCCAGTCTCGGCCGAAGACGCCAAGCGCATCCACGTCATGGGCAAGATCCGCGAGGCGATGGTCGAAATGCGCCGCCATGTCGAGAAGAATGCCGATTACGTCGGGCCGAAATTCGCCGACGAAGCGCGCAAGATCCACTATGGCGAAACCGGGCAGCGCAGCATCTACGGCGAGGCCACGGATGACGAATCGGAGGCTCTACGCGACGAGGGCATCGAGTTCGGCCGTATCCCCTGGGTGTCCAAGACCGACGCGTAGTCCGGCGCATAGTCCGGCGCATAGTCCGGCACCCGACCCGAAGTATCGCCTGCCTTGCAGCCCGCCGCTTGCGTCGCGGTAGCCGCCACCGTAGACCGGCGCCATGAGCGCGATTCGCGAGCAGGACGGCGAATTCTTCGGGTCCGAGCACCAGCAGCCGCAGGATTAGGATCGGCTGGCCTCCTGGCTGGACGGGCGCGGCCATGTCTTCGCGCCCGACCCGCCGCCGCGCCAGTTCGCCGGCGGCTTCGGCAACCTGAACTTCCTGATCCGGATGGATGGCGCAGCCTGTGTGCTGCGCCGGTCGCCGCTCGGCCTCCTGCCGCCGGGCGCCAACGATATGGCCCGGGAATACCGGGTGCTGTCCGGCCTGTGGCGCGCCTTCCCCCTAGCGCCGAAAGCCCATGTATTCTGCAGCGATCCTGCCGTGCTGGGCGCACCATTTTTCATCATGGAATACCGCCCCGGCCTCGTGGTCCGCGATGTTCTGCCGCCGGCGCTCGCCGGCAAGGGCGTCGCCCTGTCGGGCATGCTGATCGACGTGCTGGCGAAATTCCAGCGGGTCGATCCGGCGGCGGTCGGCCTCGACGGCCTCGGCCGGCCCGAGGGCTTCCTCGGCCGCGCGGTCGCCGGCTGGATCAAACGGTTCCACGTCGCGGCGCAGGACGCCTACGCCGAGCGCCCAGTCCCGGCCGCCGCGGCCGACCTGATCGGCTGGCTGCAGGCGCAGCCCGTGCCCGAGGGCCGGACGACCCTGCTGCACAACGATTTCAAGCTGAACAACATCATTCTCGACCCGGCGACGCCGACCGAACCGCTGGCGCTGCTCGACTGGGACATGTGCACCCGCGGCGACCCTCTGTTCGATCTCGCCACGCTGCTCAGCTACTGGGCGGAGCCGGCCCACCCGCCGGAAATCCGCGATCTCGGCCAGATGCCTTCGACTCAGGGCCTGTGGATGAGCCGGCGGGAGATTGTCGACTTTTACGCCCGGGCGACCGGT
>JGIcombinedJ30088_10004775_pt1 | contig 11946 bp, 10 predicted proteins | sample PinacodermPK_FD_30088 | JGI IMG/M metagenome (IMG submission 30088)
TGGTCCTTACGCGACGGCATTTTTTGGTCAACAGCCTACGTACTCTCAACATTCAACAAATGCTTTGAGATTTGCAAAACTAAGAGAATATGGAAGATTTGGTGCAGTTTTTAGTCTCAAAAGAGATAAGCTGGTTCCAGGCCCTTATGAAAGTTATACATTTGACCTCAGTGATATTGCTCCATTTATTGTCTCTGAGGGAGTTGTTTACCGAACTAAGAGAACTACTGTAAATGGCGTCCGTGTGCCAGATGCTCCACTAAGGATTGAACCTGGATATATACCCGAACTTCCTGAGGATAAAGAATTCACTGACAAAGTCATGTTTCTTAACGGATTAGCAGCAAAACATAACTATAGAGCAGGGTATCGTCTATGGCTTCCAGAGGAAAGTACGTTTACAAATTGGAGATATTCTAAAATTCCAATAGATTCCGCTTTTATACTTGTTAATCAGGTTTGCTTAGTTCATTACTATCCTGTTGATCCAAGCCAAATACGAAGTGATGGTCGAGTCTTACTCGACAAACGTTGGGTACAAGGACATAAAGATTCTAATAATAGATGGAGATTAATATTCGTGGTGGCAGAGCCAGAAGGACCAAAAAGAAAGTTTGATTTCTATCGATAAAATTAATAAAAATGCGATAGTATCATATTTTCAAGAGAAAAAGTGTTTAAGTTAAAGATGCTTTTTCTCTTTATTTTTAATCCATATTTTATGAGTATATCCCATGCCAAAAAGTACTTATTTCTCACAAACAAGATTGCTGAAAGTCACCACAATACCTTTAAGTTCCTCGCGATTTCAAGCTTACCGATGGGTTTTGTTTGATAGCAGCATAGGCTGGTAAAATGCCTGCACCACTTGCTACCACCATGCTTACAGCAGTGATGAGCAAATAAACCGAAGGGTTATATTCCACAGGAAGTGATGCAAGCATGTACACATCTGGTAAAGTGATAATTTGATATTTCTCAAGACCTTTAGCCACAAAAAAAGCTAAAACGGATCCTATACAACTACCAAGTAATCCGATAAAAAATCCTTTTTGAACGATAATCTTCATAATACCCAATTGACTACATCCCATGCTGCGCAAAAGAGAGATGTCTCGTTCTTTTTGAAAAACAGAAATAAACAACGTGGTAAGGATATTAAAACATCCAACCAGTACCACTAGAGCCACTAGCAGTCCCACCAAAACACGTTCTGTACTGAGATTTTCAAAAATGGCTGGATTAAATTCCTGCCATTTCTTAATTACAAAATGAGGAAAATGTTTGTGAAGCTTGTTTTTTATCTCAGTACTATCCCAAGGCTCATCTAAACCAATTTCAACCCCCGTAACACGTGATCCCATACTGAGAAGTTTTTGAGCAGCTGGAACTGTAAGAATAACGAGTTTATTGTCGTAGTGTGATAATCCACTATCATAGATACCAATAATTTTATGGTCATGAAACAGACCAAAAATGTTTTCTTTGCCGGGTGCTATAAGAGAGATATTTTCACCTATATCTGCTTCCAGAAGCCTTGATAATCCAGAACCAATAATAACTGAAGGAATAGAGGGAGTTTTTTTTGCATTCATCTCTTTTTGCAGCTTAATAAGTGCATTTTTGGGATGAATAATGCCTCTGATAGATTGCACATCCTCTCGTTTAATAGGATCAATACCTTTGATCATCACATTCACTAACCCACTACCATGTTCAGCCATGGTTTCAGCATAGACAAAAGGCGCTGTGCCTGATAGCCGGTCTTGCATTAAAAGTTTGTTCGTAGCTTTTTCGATATGATGATGGTCTTTGATACCTTGGTTTTGATACATGATGACATGAGCGTTAGCAGCAAGGAAATTGTTACGAAGCTGTGTCTCAAAACCATTAAAGATCGATAGCACCACAATCATAGCTGCTGTACCAATCACCACCCCGGTGATTGTAAGCACAGAAATAATGGCAAAAAAATGATGACTTTTTTTAGAGAAGATATAGCGTTGAGCAATAAAAGAAGTGAATTTCAACGTGTATACCCTTTACTGAGTAACTAAGTGATAGTATCTGTTTGTCTTCATAAAGATCATGTATTATCGCCTATCCATGCTGCTAGATGCAATGCATAATACGTGACAATAGCAGAGCACCCAGAACGTTTTAGTGAGAGCATGCACTCAAGTACAGCTTGTTTTTCATCTATCCAACCGTTTTTTGCGGCTGCTTTGATCATGCTATATTCTCCACTCACATGATAGCCAAAAATAGGGATAGGAAGAGAACCATGTCCCAAGCAAGAGTGTTTGAGCATATGAATGATATCGGTGTAATATCCTGCTGGTTTCACCATCAAAATATCTGCTCCTTCATCAATATCCTGTAGGGCCTCTCTCATGGCTTGTTCTTTACTGGCAACACTGAGCTGATACGTATGTTTATGGGAAGGGCCCTTTTTGGGATGACTTCCCAAACCATCACGAAACGGGCTGTACAAAGAAGAAGCATATTTTGCAGAGTAGGCAAGAATTTTCGTATGAACAAAACCGCGGCTTTCAAGGGCACATCGAATACTTCCTATACGGCCATCCATCATATCTGATGGAGCTACTATATCAGCACCTGAGGCAGCATGACACAGGGCTTGCTCCTTAAGGACTCTTACTGTGGCATCATTACTGATAGTACCATCTTCACTAAGCAAGCCATCATGACCATGTGATGTATAGGGATCTAAAGCAACATCTGTAATCACACCAAGATGTGGAAAATCCTTTTTTATAGCTTTCACCATACGACACACCAAAGCATCTTCTCGCAAGGCTTCTCTAGCATCAAGGCTACGACGTTCATCACTGATCACAGGAAACACCACCACCGCTGGAATAGCCATTTGACTTGCTCTGTGGCAATATTGAAGCACCTCTTTGAATCCCAATCGATACACCTCAGGCATAGAAGGGATCTCTTGTTTGTGTTGTGGTTTATCCATAACAAAAAGCGGTAAAATGAAATCATTATGCGTGAGTTGATGTTCTGCAACGAGATTGCGTATAAAACTCTGATCTCTTAGACGTCTCAATCGAGAGTGTGGATAGGATCCTTGGATCATAATGTGTTACCTTTTGTAAAATACATACATAACATATATAGAAAGCGTATATAAATACTTAGAGCGGATGATGATCAATAATAAATGGAGCTATAGTGTTACTTAAACAAGGGATGCATATTCTTGGTATTGATCCAGGATCACACATAACAGGTTATGCTTCCATCGAAGTGATGAAGTCAGATCCACGTTCCGTAACAGACTTTCGTGCACGTCATTTAGGTGTCTTTCAAGCTCCACGAGACATGTCTTTTTTAACACGTCTTGGCTATATGCATCAAAAATTATATGAACTAGCTGAACGTATTCAACCACAGCATTGTGTCATTGAAGATGCTTACGTCCGTGATCATCCTCGATCAGCTTTAAAACTAGGCCAAGCAAAAGGAGCTCTTGTGGCTGCAGCTTTACGTGTATCTTCTCACATTCATGATATGACAGCTCCTCATGCTAAAAAAACCATAACAGGTAAAGGGGCTGCTAGCAAAAAAGAAGTAGCCGATTTTTTACAGATTTTTCTACGCTTTACCAATCATCAATCACATAACCACAAAGATCATGACAGCAAAGAAACCAAACACGTTTATTCAGAGGATGCTAGCGACGCTCTGGCTTTAGCTCTCGCCTGGGGACTTGAGTCTCATATACTCACCCAAACACGCACCACTAAGGCTGCTCACTTGCCTAACCATTCGCAAAAACCTCAACAAAAAAGAGACTCTTCACTTATGCTACCTCGTTTTAAAAAAGTAAAGAGATACCGCTAGTATACACAACATCTATAAAAGCTCTGCAGAGAGCTGAGCCAATTCACTGCGTTCGCCTTTTTGTAAGGTGATATGGGTTGCTATGGGGTGATGTTTGAACTTTTCAATGGCATGGACCAAACCATTACTGAGTGAATCGATATAAGGAAGATCGATTTGTTGAGGATCTCCGGTAAGAACGATCTTTGTTCCTTCTCCCACACGTGTCAGGATGGATTTGATCTCATGAGGGGTGAGGTTTTGGGCTTCATCTACAATAAAATAATGGTGAGCCAGTGATCGTCCTCTAATATAAGTCAGAGGTTCCACAGAAATCATATCTTGATGAAACAGTTCACGCCAGTGAGGTCCTGTATGGCGTGATTGTGTCATATGCCCACTCACACCACCATTAAGAAGAAAATCAAGACTATCAAAAATAGGTTGCATCCAGGGATTAAGTTTTTGCTCAATATCACCAGGTAAGTAGCCAATATCTTTCCCTATGGGAAAGATAGGTCGTGAGACAAGAAGTTTTTGATAGGCATCATGATCTGTGGTTTTATAGAGTCCTGCAGCCATAGCAAGAAGGGTTTTTCCTGTACCTGCCATACCACTCAAGGTAACAAGGCGAATACGTTCATCAAGAAGGGCTGAAAGGGCACAACGTTGTTCAAGGTTTCGAGCGCCAATACCCCAAATTTCAGCTGGTAGTGGTGGAAGGAGATGGAGAGTGTGAGTATCGTGTGCCACTGTTACAATCACTTGACACGATGCATCATGACTGAGGATACAGATGTATTCATTGGGATAGAAGGTAGCTGATAAGATACTAAGAGTACCATCATCACGCAAAGATGTGTAATCCTCCGCAGACACATGAATGGTACGTATTCCCGTATAGGCTTCATCGTCATGGATAACCTTTGTAGCATAAAAATCTTGACTCTCCACACCAAAGATCTGTCCTTTGATACGAAGATTGGTGTCTTTTGTGATAAAAATCACTTGTTTATCTGTGCATCTTTTTTGCACAGATAAAGCCACAGCAAGAATATCATGATCTGCGCTCTCTTTAAGAACAGCAGGCTTTTCTCCAGGATCAAGATAGATAAAAAGCTTACCCAACGGATTACGTTTTTGTGCAGCTCTCTGATTCTCACTCACTCCCGTTTGTAGAGGAATACCTTGGGTAAAATCTCCTTTAAGACGCATATAATCGAGTATGCGCGAGACTTCTCTGGCGTTACGTCCGCGCAATGAAAGATCTTTTTTAAAGTTATCTAATTCCTCAATCACAGAAATAGGAATCACCACATCATGTGCATTAAACATAAACAAGCTTTGTGGATCAGCGAGCAACACATTGGTATCAAGAACAAAAACTTTTTCCATATGACACTCCTCATCCTTGAAAGTAAGTTGGTATTAAAGCACAACATGCAAGGATAACCTAGGAGCAATTGAGGCTATATCTGAATCGGTGTCATAAGTCAGTTCTTATCTCACCTGCGTATCTCACCTATGAGCACTTACTAAAATGATGGAAAAGATAACGAGCCGCCTCACTCTGTCATCATCACGGGTTATGATAGAATAATGTTCATATATGCCACTATGTTGGCAAGAGAAATAGAGATATATATACAAAAAACACAAAAAAGCCTTCAGATTCTCATCATGATCAGGCGATGATGAGTAATGGTTAGCCCTTAAACACGCCCTCTAAAACAAGAAACAAGCAAACAGCATTCTATGTCGCAATCATCAGAGATATTATCGAAAATTTCCGCACAACAGATGCACAGCTACGAAAAGCAAGGGATGATTCTTTCTTTTGCAGAGTATCTTGATCTTGTTTGCAAACATCCTCAGCGTTACTTGCGACATTCTTCAGCGTACTTAGTGGATATGTTTGCCTATTATGGCACCTCTTCGTCTTCCAATCCAAAACTTGCTCCTCAACGTTATCGTTTATTTGATTTAGGTCAAGAGCGTTATGAGTCAGTGATTGGTGGAGAGGCGGGTCAGGATTCTATTGTGGGTGCTTTAAAATCATCTGTCAGGCTTGGTGGCTCTCCTAAGTTGATTGTGTTGCATGGCCCCAATGGCTCATCAAAGTCTTCCACAATGGAGTGTATAACCAAAGCGATGCAAGAGTATTCGCGGACAGATGAAGGGGCCGTTTACCGTTTTAGCTGGATATTTCCTCGCGATAAGGAACTCCCTGCAGTGATCAGTGGAGAATCCAGAGAGATTGGTTTTGCTGGCAGCAAAGATCCCTCAAATAATGATTATCCATCCTATAGTGGTTTGAGTGAATCTAAGATAGCCTCAAAGATCGATTCCGAATTTAAAGAAAATCCTATTTATCTCTTACCTGAAGCACAGCGCATCTCTTTAGTGGAATCATTATTGAGTGATATGGATGATGTGACGTTACGTTGGGGACATGTGTTTAAAGAAGGATTATCGAAGCGTAATCAAGAGATTTTTGATCGTCTACTAAGTGCCTATGGTGGTGATATCAAACGGGTGTTTCAGCATGTGCAGGTGGAAAGATTTTATTTCTCTGCTCATTACCGAGTGGGCATTGCCACAGTAGAACCACAAATGAGTTTAGATGCTCGTGAGAGACAACTCACCATGGATCGTTACCTCAAAGAACTACCTGCCGTACTACAGACTTTGAGTTTCTATGAGTGCTCTGGCGAGTTAGTGGATGGTCATCGTGGTGTAGTGGAGTTTTCAGATTTTTTAAAACGTCCCATAGAAGCTTTTAAGTATCTTCTCTCCACTATTGAAAAAAGTACCATACATCTGCCTTCGGCCACAGCTTTTATCGATACCGTGTTTTTTGCCACCACTAATGATAAGCATTGGGATGCTTTCCAAGAAATTCCCGACTTCAATTCTTTTCTCGGTCGTATGCACATTCTCACCGTTCCTTATCTTCTTAAAGTAAGCGATGAAATGAAGATCTACAGAAAAGATTGCCAGCTTCTCTCAGCGGAAATAAAGATCGCTCCTCATACGCTTTATATGTTGTGTTTGTGGGGAGTTATGAGTCGCCTTAAAGCTCCACAAACAGAAGGATTTTCTTCTGATCAACAGAAGGTTTTAAAGTCACTCAATGCTTTGGTCAAAGCAAAGCTTTACAATGATGATACATTACGTGCACCACTATCCAGAGAAGATCGTCGATTTCTTCAACAAAACAGAGACAAAATCATGGCGCAGTATCGTGGCGGTAGTGATTATGAAGGCAAGAGAGGAGCTTCACCACGTCATATTCGTGACATTCTCCACCGTAGTGCAGCACTGTGTTCAAGCAGATCAAAGGATCCAAATATCTTAGGACCTTTGGATATCTTCGAGCATATCCAAAATTTGATAAAAGTCAAAAAACTTTATGAGTTTTTACGTCTTCCAGTAACGAATATGTTGTATCATCCAGATAAATTTGTTGACTGGTTAAAAGAAGAATATGCCTATATTTTTGAACAAGAACTTCTAGATTCTATGTCTATGGTAGAAGGAGACCAATATAAGAAACTTCTTTCTAAATACTTAGATCAAGTAGTGGCTATTGTGAGAGGAGAGAAGGTCTTTGATCCTTCAAGTGCCAGTTATGTGGAACCTAACATGTCTTTGCTCAAAGAAGTTGAACAGATATTAGGTGTCACAAAAAATACCACACCATTTCGCAAATCACTATTATCTCGTATCGCAGCATGGAAGATTGATCATCCCCATACAAGTTATGAGGTCTCTTTGGTATTCGAAGACCTACTCAAAAGGATTAAACATCATATTTTATCTGATAAGAAAAAACAGGTGATGGAAATATGTATTAATATGATAAAACTATCAGAAAAAACCACTCAAGGCTTATCCCAATCGGTGATAGATGCAGCTCAGCTGACATTTGATAATTTGAAGAACAAGTACAGTTATGACCAGGTTTCAGTGGTCAGATCTTTACGCTTTTTACTACATTATAAAAAACATGTTTAACTTGAATAAAATATATATACTTATATACACTACACCTTGTTAGAGTGATAATAGCAGTTACTAAGTGTGTTATGGTGCGGTGTCCCGAATGGTTAGGGAGCTGATTGCAAATCAGTTTTATGTCGGTTCGATTCCGATCCGCACCTCATTTTTTCTTTTGTATCATACACTTAATAAAGCATGATCTTATGGCGTATCTGTTAAATAGCAAACCTCGCCCTCTTCGAGTGTGTTATATCAACTATGACAGCAGGTTGGTGGATGAGTCTCTTGAGAGCATTGAAAATGAGCTCGAGAAGGTTCATGCTTTTGAAATGGTGGAAATAGAGAGTGTAGAATCCAAGGATTTTCAACCTTGTGATATGTTGATCTTGCTTGCTCATAGTGCTACCAGAGATCAGCTCGTTCCATGGGTGAAGGGACTTGCCAAACGTTTAGAGACTCATATTTGGACTCCTGCTTTGATTATCGGCGATTTAGGTATGCTCGGTGCTAAGAATCTTGTCAGCTTTGCTGTGGAATCCAACTGGTATTTTGATGTTATAAACACATCTGATTTATCTTCACTGTCTTTAAGGGTAGCTAATCTGATTCGTATACACGATCATTTGCATGAGCTTTTTCGTTACGAAGAAACCATCTTAGATTTAGAAAAAAAACTTACTGCTCTGGAATCTAAGGTCAAGTTTTATATTCAACGTAAAAACTCTTCTTCGTAGATATGTTTATCAAACATATCTACTCTCTATTTTTCTATCCTATACATCACTACTTTCACATATTTTTTAGGCAAGATTAACATAAAATTATGGCGGCACATAAGATGCCACCACAAATGCTACTTCCATACTTTTTGGAAAACATACTGATTCTAGAAAAAAAGATTTTAGCACCACTCTCTAAAAATATCAGCAAAAACTTAGCCAAATAATTACCATAGAGCTTACATATTATGCGTTTTTATTGCTTGCTATTGTAAACTATTTTTTATTCTTTATTAATTATAAAAGTTTCTTGCTTCCCCAAAAAGGGGAAGCAAGAAAACAGAAGCATAGAGCCTTATTCCTCTTTACGGAAAAAAGATCTTAACAGCTACAAAAGCAAAGAAAAATCCAATACACCAAATACCTACAGAGAAAAAATAGATGTACACATTGATTTTTCTGAGTCTAGTACAGGCTAAAGCCTGAGCACGATCACTAGGACATGGTGCCTTACGAGCATGCCAAAGTGAGACACCAGAGAGAGCAATGAGCACACCAGAAATCGCGAAGGTGTAGAACTTATACCTTGACAGAACCCCAAGCCAGGGCGCTACTCCAAGAATGGAGGCTAGCGAAGCGCCAGCACCAAGAGTGACAAATAAAGCTGGAAGAGCACAGCACACCAACGTTCCTGCAGATGTAAACAAGCTTAGCGTAGGCAAGAAAGTGTGCTTTAAACTGTAGTTAGAAGCGGTTTCATGCTCCATCACACCCCCCTTTAGTTAACGTCTTAAGATCATACCCAGCATCAGCAAACAACGTCTTTATAGTGGTATCATCAAGAGTCTTTCCTTCTTTCATCGAGATATCTACCACTCCAGCCTTAAGATCCACTTTGATCTGTGACACCTCAGACTTTTTAAGAAAGACCTTCTCTAAAGAGCGAGCACAAAAATCACAGACAAGTCCATTGACTTTTGCTTGCACTTTACTTTTACAAGTCTCTTTGGTGCTCGTTACCTCGCTCTGAGAAGCACTCGCTTTCTGCTCGCCTGTACCAGCAAGTCCTAAAGATGATTGAAGAAAGAGCATAAAAAAAACAGTTAGAAAAAATGTCTTACCAAGTAAATAATTCATAATAAATCCTCACGTTCTTACAATAAAGTTAAACAAAACACCACCATGATGAGAAATGCCAAATTCAAATAGGTAGGTGTGGTAAAAAAAACGAACCAAAGGCGTCACAACTATGGAATGACTATCGGCAGTTGCAGTAATATAATCCAGTTGCCCCATAAACCAGGTATGAAGTTCGCCATAATCTCCCAGATAGGGAGCGATCCCTAAACGGAAAGACTGACGCAACATGTGGTTTATAGAAGCATCCAAGATCAATCGTCCTTCGTATCTCACAAAATACCGACGTGTCTCCCAGTCAGCTGCTAACCCAGCAAAGCCAGCCGGCTCTAACTCTTTGGTTATATCGCTGTGAGAGAGGGCATATTGCATACCAGCTGCTCCTTTGAAGTACACATTGGCTTGTGAAGCTTCTCCATTGAGTCTTATGAGTAATATGTTTAGCTGCGCTCCTTGAAACATAGAACTCCACTGACGGTAAGACTCAGCACGATAACCTAAGGAGTACTTCACAGACGGTGAGTAATGCACATGCAAAGACTGGCCAGTGCTGCTCATGCTTCCCATAGCGGTGTAACCACCGGCGTGAGAAACAGGACGGGCTTGTAACAGTTGAGCATCTCCTAACAATAAGAGAACACTCATAAGGGCACTAAACACCCAAAAAAGAGGTCGCATCTTTTCTCCTAATGATCGTTAGAAATAACTAGCGCATAGCCATAGTGGTACTATACGCCCATTAGGAGATAGAAATGGGTGGTCGGAAAAAAGGCTCAGCCAGGACGATTATTCGCGGCTGAGTGTCATAGAAATAAAGCGATAGAAAAAAAGTAGTAGAAAGTAATCGAGGATACTCATAAAAATTTACCACTGAGCAATGAGTACAGTGTCCTAGAGCACATGGTGAAGCAGAGAAGTCCTGGTTTTCTGTGGATTCCGATTCTTGGTCGTTATGATGGCAAGGGGCGAACGCCACTTCTGATTGAGTTCGCTGAAAGTTTTGCTCGGTATGAGCGCAATGAAGGGTGGCTGCTTGTAAAGAGTTAGAAAACCCAAAACTCACAAGAGTGATGATAAGCATACTCTTTTTAAAAAAACAGCTGCCTATGGTTTTTTTTCTCTTAGATTCCACATATGACATGGCTTTTAGGTTCCTTTTTAACAAGCACAGACGACGATCCATACATATAGTAACATGATATGATATACAGACCCTGTAGACACTATCGACATGATAATGAAAAAACTAAAAAAAGTACAACGTTCCTTTTAGCGTAACAGTGGTCACAGTAAAAGTCTATGATCCTAGCTTTACCCTTTTGTCAGATCACACTTTATACTCCCCTTTATATATTAAGAGAGATTACTACTCCATTCTTCATCATTTGTCAAGCCCGTCCGTGAAAGTAAGATCTCATCAAGGAGTGATCGAAGTCTTTGATCATAAGTATCATTCTCCGCCCACTCATAGACTCATAAAGAAGGAAAGTGATCAGCAGAATACACACAGGCATCATTATGCCCAGAAGGCCATAGCTCTTCAAAGCTATACGGCGCAGAAGTTGAGACTTTCAAGCTTACCCTGTTCTTATATTCTCTCTACTTCTGTTGAGTAACCTCAAAGAAGTATTGTATATGCCTATAAAATACAGAAAATCAGTAACTCTTACGTCGTGTCACCATTCAACTCCTCATGGAGAATCCCGACAATATTACGATCTTTCTTGTTAAAAACCATCGCTAAGAGATGAATAGGTTGTTTGAGCTGCTTATACTCATCAGCATAGTGACGATCTTTGATTTGTTGAATAGCATCTTTTAACGCTGTATCTGCCTTCTGGCGTGGACGCTGCATTTTAAACTCCAGCACAAATACCTGATTTTTATGAAATATAACCAGATCACACTTGCCTAATGCTGAAGATTTCTCAGCATTATATTTAATACCAGAAGCGTGCAACATACCTTGAATAATACTGCTGTAATAACCTTCTACATCTGCTTTTTTATTATTCTCATAAGGAATACTTGCTAAAAAAGCATGAAATGTTTTTTTGAATTCATCAAAATGATTATTCGCAAGAAAATCTACAAGAGTATCACCCTGTTCTTTAGCTTTATCAAAATCACCAGTTAAGTACTGTAACAACCCATAATATGCACCATTGCGTACTTCAAGGTTTGGATATTCTAATAAATACTTTGTTCTTCGATTCTCACGCTTTTTATTGAC
>JGIcombinedJ30088_10004791_pt1 | contig 11920 bp, 16 predicted proteins | sample PinacodermPK_FD_30088 | JGI IMG/M metagenome (IMG submission 30088)
TGCGGCGACCGCCGCCCCGCGCCGCTTCAGCCTGCTGCGCCAGGGCGCGGCCTGCCCTGCGCCGTCTGACGGCCGTACCGTCTCGTCACTGTCCGTCACTGTCTGCCGCGACCGCGCCACCCCCGCGGTCCGACCGCCCCTGTCCGGAATCCGGGGCCGCAGACGGCCTCCCCGCCGCCGCGGCCGGGTCCCTCACATCCCCCGAACGGCCCCCACAGGACCGCCATCACCACTTTTATCCGCTGGCATCCCCTTCCCTCAGCCAGAAAATACCCTTAACAACGGCGGAGGCCCGGGTCGCTGTTTGCGAAACGGTACACGGGACCTTCCGCCATGGCTACGTCCGACATGGCCATTGACACATCGATACCTGCTACCACCATGTTCCGACCTCCCTGCGTACCCTGTCGGTATCCTTGTCCTCCACACTTGCAGATGCGGGCCTGATGCCCTTTTATCTGTGCAGAGCGACAGCGATCGTGAGAGGGGTGCCCTACTGTGTTGCAGTGCCGTGCCGAACCGTAGTTTCTGCCGCACCCGGTTGCCAACGGCGCGCCCCTCTCACCCAACCCCACAGATTCCCTAATGTGCAGGTCCCATACAACATGCAAGTTGCTGAACAGTTACAGTTGGAATATCGTAGTCCGGGTTGACCCAAGCGTGAGGTGCGAAATCGGGCGGGGTTGCTCGGGATCTGTCAACTTGAACGGTTGTGATACGTTTGCGGTGCTGCATTTGAGAGGTGTCGTATTTATGAATGCAACGGTCGCGCGGTTCAGTGCCGGTTTCAGAACCAGATCAAGGGGCATGACGCCCCTTCGGAAGCACAGTTCACGTCGGCTGGTGCCGGTCGCGAGATTTCGGCGGGCACGCAGTGCACCCGAGGGGCCGGGGAATGGCACTGAACCGGGCTTGTCAGCGCTCAGGGAGCCGAATGACGCTACGCGGGGAGCCATAAGGGAATTGGAACAGGGCAAAGGGGTACGCTCCAACTCGTTGGACAACCTGTTTCGGGATCTTGGCATCTGAGTGGTCTGTGCCCGAACAGTTGACGCTTGTTTGGGCCCGTGAATTCAAGAGAGACGTAAGGAGAGCCTTACGGCGCGGCAACGACCTGGACAAGTTGAAGGACTTCCCAGGCTACCTTGTTCGTGGCGAAACACTGCCTGCAAGTTACCAAGACCACCCGTTGAAGGGAAATTGGGTTGGGTATCGTGACGCGCATCTCGAAGGTGACTGGATAGTGATTTACCGGATTGAGGGTAGTGAACTGAAACTGGCCCGCACCGGAACCCATGCCGATCTCTTCAAGCAGTGATGAGATGTGTCCGGGTTCGAACTTGCTCGGCAACTGTGTTGAAAGTCAGGCATTGAGGACCGCAGGCACAGGTTCCCGTTGCTAAGGAGCTTGGTCCCGGATCGCCGCGTTCAGAACAAGGAGCAGCTTGCGCATGGCGGCGAGTGCCAACTGCTTGCGTTTGCCCTGTAACCTGTGACGGCCCGCAACCAATATCAACGAGATTGAAACAGTGCCCCGGACCGCCCGGTCACTGATTCCGGTTGTATAATCGCAGAACCTCGCAACCAGGCGGTTTCCTCCGTGCGATCCCATTCCCTACTCCTATCCTTGCTGCTTGCGGCTGCCATGCTTGGGTTGGCGTCCTGTACCCAGGCGACGGTGGAACCTCCACCGCCTACCAGAACTCCGGATCCGCTCTATGTCCAGGCGGCCCCCACCAAGGAAGTTGTCTGGGTCGGCTCCGAGGCTGGTTCCCAGGGCGAACAACCCTCCTCGGTGTCGCCGGGTTCGGATACACAATCCGCCGAACCGGCATCCACGCCCGTGCCGGCTCCGGAAACATGCGTGCTCGTTGTGGTCCAGTACGGAGTCAGGGTGCGATCGGGACCGGGCGTTGCCAATGCCGAGATTGCCCGGTTGGAGTTCAACGATGAAGTGCCGTTTCTCGCAGAGAACCCCAACGGCGACTGGTTCCGCATCCAGCATCCCGACGTGACGTCCGGCCAGGCATGGGTGGCGGGCACCTACCAAGGTACGGAGTTGACGAGAAGGGGTGACTGTTCGCCGTAGCATGGCCGCGCCGGGTTCGATGGGATTCCGGTGTTGACTGTCCATGGACTTCGATCTCCGCGATGTCCGGGGCCAGTTGGCCGTGTTGTGGACACTGGTGCTTGCCGCCGCTGCCGCTGCCCTGGCGATCGCCGCGACGCCTCCGGCCGGCAGCTGGATGGAATCCCGGACCGGGGAAACCGAACTGTTGCCCCGGATTAAGGGCATGACCGATCTGGTGCGGCAGGCGGTGCGGCCCAGGGTGCGCACCGACGACCGGACACCGGTTGCGTCCGAGTCCGCTCCCGAGGGGTTTCCCTGGGGGGTCAACACATTTCTGCAAAACGAGGTGGGCGAGGCCCGGCGCGCACGCGTGACCCGGATGGTGGCCGAAACCGGATTCACCTGGATTCGCCAACCCATGCCCTGGCAGGATGTGGAGATCCACGGTCGCGGCGACTATGAGGACCGACGTAATCATCCGCCGCGCTCCGCCTGGTACAAGTACGACACCATCGTGCGCCAGGCCGAAGCCCACGGCCTCGAAGTGGTCTTCCGTCTCGACAACCCGCCGGCCTGGGCCCGTGCCGGAGGGGATGAAGTCGGTGTGCAGGCCCCGCCCGACGAGCCCGCGGACTTCGCGGCCTTTGCCGAGGCCGTGGCCGACCGGTACAGGGGACGCGTTCGGTACTACCAGATTTGGAATGAACCGAACATCTATCCGGAGTGGGGGGAGCAGCCCGTTTCCCCGGAGGCCTACACCGAACTGCTGGCCGCCGCGGCCGACGCCATCCGGTCGGTGGATCCCGATGCGGTCATCGTGCTGGCGGCGATGGCGGCCACGACCGCCTACACCGGCGATACGGAACCGGGCGGCAACCTGAACGATCTGATCTACCTGCAGCGGCTGTACGATGCAGGCGCCGCGGAGTGGTTCGACGTCCTGGCGGTGCAGGGGTACGGTCTCTGGTCCGGTCCCCTGGACCGGCGAATGCATCCGCTGGTGATGAACTTCGGCCGTGTCCGATACGTGCGGGATCTCATGGTGCGCAACGGTGACGGGGCCACGCCCATGTGGATCAGCGAAATGAACTGGAACACCGTGCCCCTGGACCGGCCGGCGCCCTTCGGCCGGGTTACCCCGGACGAACAGGGGCGATTCCTGATTCAGGCGTTCCGGCGCATCGAGAACGAATGGCCGTGGCTTACACTGGCCAATGTCTGGTACTTCAAACGGGCCCGGCCGGATTGGGAGGAAAGAAATGATCCGCAGTCCTGGTTCCGGTTGATGGACCATAATGGCAAGCCGTCGCAGGCTTGGCACGACCTGCACCACTGGTTCGGCTCCCGGCGCGATGCACAGGGCTGGTCCGGCCCGCCGTAGGTTGGGACTGTTGGAAACATAAACGGGACTCGCCACATTGATCATCAAGAAAATCACGGTTGGCCTGCTCGAGGAAAACTGCTATCTGCTTGGATGCGAGGAGACACGGGCCGCGGTCCTGATTGATCCGGGCGATTCGGCCCGGTCGATCCTCCAGCAGGTGGAGGAGGATGGCCTCGAACTGCAGGCCATTCTCAACACGCATGCCCACTTCGACCACGTGTTGGCCGTCAACGACATCGTGGATGCCACGGGCGTTCCGTTTTGGCTGCACGAACTGGACCTGCCCACGCTGCAAGCGGTGCCGGACCACGTCGAGGCTTGGCTGGGCGCCCGCGTGCCGCCGGTCCGGCATCCGGACCACTACCTGAAGGAAGGCCGGACCCTGGAGTTCGGAACCATGCGGCTGCAGGTTCGGTTTGTCCCCGGCCACGCGCCCGGCCATGTTGTGTTCGTGGAAGAGGAGCGTCGGCTGGCCGTCGCGGGGGACACCCTTTTTCACAGGGGCATCGGACGCTTCGATCTCCCCGGCGCCGACGGTCCCACCCTGTTGGCATCGATCACCGATCAACTGTTGACCCTGGAGGATGACTTCGTCGTGTTGCCGGGACATGGGCCGGAGACCACGATCGGCGAGGAACGGGTCCAGAATCCCTATGTCGGCGAGCATGCTGCGTTTGTGGTCTGAAGCATGTGGGGAAATCCCGTCATGACCCGTGTCGTATTGGGCTGGTTCGAACGTCTGCGGCAAGGGCTGAAGTCCTTCGCTGCGCCACCCGGCAACGAACCGGTCTGCGTTCTGGAAACCAGCCACCCCTTGGAAGCCGAGGTCCTGAAAGGCGTCCTGGAAACCCACGGTTTTCCGGTGATGATTCAGCGGGATTCGGTGCGGGACGCCTATCCTGTTACCGTCGGCGACATGGCAACCTGCAGAATCCTGGTGCCGGCGGACCTGGCCGACCGCGCCCTTGCCGTTCTGTCCGCAACCCCGCAGGATGCAGGGGACATGGAACCAATGTCGGACGATCAGATCCAACCTTCGAATCGAACCTGAACATGGCACGCGTGATTTCCAGCCGGGACCGGCTGCTCGAGACCCCGTCCGGTGTGCGCCTGAGTTCGCGGATGCAACTGACGCTGGTCGGCCTGGCGGCCATTGCCCTGGTCATCTTCCTGATCGTGCGGGCCACGGTTCAGACCTCCATGTACTACCTGACGGTAGAGGAGTTCGCGGCGCGGCAGGATTCCCTGACCAGTCAAAGGGTACGCCTCAACGGTTTGGTCGTGCCGGACAGCGAACAATGGAATGCCACCGCGACCCGGCTGGACTTCCAACTCTACGAGGTTGAGGGCGGCACCGTGTTGCCTGTTGTCTACCACGGCCCGCGCCCGGACAATTTCAGGCCGGGCACGTCGGCCATCGTCGAGGGTTCCCTGGACGCGGACGGACGTTTCGTGGCGGACAGTCTGCTGCTCAAGTGCCCGTCCCGCTATGAGGAGGGCCCCGAGGAGATCTACATGGAAGCCGCCTGAAGGCGGCCTGGCGGAACTCCTGTGCCGGACCTCCAACCGAGTGCCTCTTCTCTGCTCCTTTCCGTGCAGGGCCTCTCCAAGGCGTACGGCTACCGAGCCGTACTCAGCGAGGTCCGCTTTGAGTTGCGCGCCGGCGAATGCGTTCATGTCCAGGGGGCCAACGGCTCGGGCAAGACCACCCTGTTGCGGATGCTGGTCGGGTTGACTCCAAGCGATGCCGGCACCTTGCTGGTGTCCGGGAGGGAAATGCCTCCCGCCGAGTTGGCCCGGACCGGGGCCGTCGGCTATCTGGGCCATGATCCTTACCTGGACGGGCGGTTGACCGTGCGCGAACACCTCGAGTTTGCGGCCGACTGCTTCGATATGGTGTCTCCCGCCTTGCGCATCGACGAACTGCTGGAACGAGCCGGCCTCGCTGCCATGCAGCGCACGCGCACGCGGGACCTGAGCAGGGGTTGGCGCCAGCGGTTGGCACTGTGCCGCGCCTGGCTGCCGGATCCCCGGATTGTCCTGCTGGATGAACCCGACAGCCACCTGGATGCCGAAGGCCTGGACTTCCTCGCGTCCCTGCTGGACGAGCGTCGGGCCGGGGCACAGGGAATTCTCTTGGCCGGCCATCGGCCACCGTCGGGCTGGGCCGATCGGATCCTGGTCCTTAAGGAGGCCCGGCTCACGGAGTGGGCCGGGTAGCACATGGCTGCCGTTCGGCCGGTCGACACAGGCGGTGCCGTCCGCAAGGGCTCCGCACCCGACCGGGAAACGAATCCGGACGTCCGGATTCGGCAACGCGGGCCGTTGGCAGCCCTGTGCTTCCAGGTGGCAGCCATCGTGCGCCTTGAGATTCGGACGGAGTTGCGGGGCCTGCCGATTCTGTCGGCCATGGCCAGCCTGGGCCTGTTGACCGTCCTGGTACTGGGATTCGTGTTCGAAGCCGCGGGGGCTGCCGACGGCACCCGGGCGTCCGGTGTGCTGTGGGCGGCGTTGCTGCTGGCCGGCGCGGCCGGCCTGGAACGGCAGTTCGGTTCGGCCGACGCGCGGGCCATGACCGGATTCCTCCTGTCGGCACCGGTATCGCGGACGGCACTCTTCCTGGGTCGGCTTTGGGTCTGGAGCCTGCTGCTGGCAGTCGCGGGAGTGCTGGCGTTGATCGGGGTGATTGTCCTGTTCGACGCGGCGTTGTGGAAGCCGGGCATCCTGGGCGTGCTGTTCCTGGGATGCATCGGCTTTGCCGCCTTGGGCACGACGGTGGTCGCCATGATGTCCGGCATGCGCCAGGGGCAGGGCCTGGTGGCAGTGATCGTGCTGCCGTTGGCCATCCCGTTGCTGCTGGCCGGAACCGGCGCCTGCAATGCGCTGACGCAGGAGGCGTCCGGGCAAACCTACGGGGCGTGGATCTTGATGGTGATCCTCTTTGATCTTGTGGCGGTCGCGGTCGGTATACTGCTGGCCAACCTTGTTTGGCAGGATTGGCGGTGAACGGATCAACCCAAGTGACGCTGCGTTGGCACCGGGCCCACGAGTTGGTGACGCTTGCGGCGTTCCTCAGTTTGATTGCGGCCCAGTGGTTCGGACTCGTCAATGCGCGACCGGCCGCCAATCTCGTGGGCGTTGAGCAGGTTGCCCAGCGGATTTTCTATACCCACATGGGGACGGTCATGGCCGCCGTGACCGGTCTGGTGCTGTCCTTCGTCTGTAGTCTTGGATGGCTCCTGCGCAAACGTTCCGGCTGGGACCTGATGGCCGCGGCCGGCGTCGAGGTCGGTTTGATTGCTTCGCTCTGCCTGCTGGCCACCGGCAGCATCTGGGCCAAGCCCACCTGGAACACCTGGTGGACATGGGACCCGCGCCTGACCTCCATGCTGGTGCTCGTTCTGGTATACGTCGCCTATCTGATTCTGCGGAACGGCCTCGAGAATCCGCGCACGCGGGCAACATTCGCCGCCGTGTACGCCCTCCTGGCCTATGCCATGGTGCCGTTGACCTACTATTCCGCCGTCTGGTTTCGCAGCATCCATCCGATGATCTTCCTGGACGACAATCCGACCGGCGAGGGCGATTTCGGTCCCTTCCTGGGACCCACCATGAGCCTGGCCCTGCAGTGGTCCATGCTGGCGTTCGTGCTGCTGGCCTTGTGCCTTGTGTTCCTGCGCTGGCGCATGCTGCGGCTGGATCGGACCATACAAATTCTGCAGGTCCGCTTGACCTGACCTACCGGCTGCGGCCTGAGGACCCGGCAGGGGCCTGCATGTCGCGGCATCCGCTTCGGGACCCCCAACGCATGCAGTATCTTTTCCTGGCCCTGGCCGTCGTTTGGACGATCACCCTGCTGTATGTAGTGTTCCTCATCAACAAACAGAAACAGCTCGAGACCTTGGTTCACGAACTGCAACAACGGCTGGATTGCAATTCCGGCGACTGAGAAATGGTCAATTCAACGCGGGTCGGATATGGCCGGCAACGACAATGACCGGCCGAACCCGACTTTGAATTCCCGTACCGAACCAATTTCCGCGGAGGCATTTCCCGTGACCCAACAAACGGCAACGATGGCCCCACCGGCTGTCCCAATACGCTGGTCCCACACGTTCCTGCATTCCCTGGCGTTTGTTGTCGGGTTCGGTCTGGTCTTCACGCTGCTGGGCTCCGCGGCCGGGCTCATGGGACGCAACTTGAACTACCTGCTGCCCGCCATGCAGAAGATTGGCGCCGTGCTGCTGGTATTTTTTGCCTTGGTGGTCACGGGCCTGGTCAACCGGTTGGCCAACGTTCTGCGCCGGCGCATGGACCTCTCCGCCAATCCTGCGGCCGCGCTGTTGGTGCGCGGCCTCGACATGGCCAACGGCCTGTTCTATATGGAGCGCCGGGTGGCACAGATGCACGAGGTGCGTCAGGGCTGGGGCTATCTGAGCAGCATTCTGATGGGCGTGAGCTTCAGTGCGGGCTGGGTGCCGTGCGTGGGGCCCATTCTTGCCAGCATTCTGTTCCTGGCCGGTGACAGCGCCACGGTGGTGACGGGCGCCTCGCTGCTGGCGATCTTCAGCCTTGGCCTCGGCATCCCGTTTCTGGTTACCGGCGCCGCCTTCGGCACAGTGGCGAAAGGGTTGCGCCGGCTCAATCGGCACACCAGACTTGTCAGCTATGTGAGTGGGATCTTTCTGGTGGCGGTCGCGTATTTGTTGTGGCAGGATCAACTGGTGCGGTTGACGGCTTCCTTTGGCGCCTTCAACGTGGTCGCGCTCCGATGGGAGGAATGGTTCACCGAGGCACTGGGGCTGACCATCAATCTGGACGCCAGCCTGGTGGCCAGCGCGCCGCTGGCGTTGTTTGCAGGTCTCATTGGGTTTTTCAGTCCCTGCGTCCTGCCGCTGATTCCCGCCTACATCGGATACCTCGGCGGAACGTCGCTGCGCTGATGGCCGGGCGTCTGGCCGTTGGCCTATTGGTCCTGTTGCTCGTCGCAGGCTGTCGGGGAGCGCCGGGTCCCGACGCGGCAATCCGGGACCCGGGACGGGTGCCGCCGGAGATTGAAGGTCTGCTGAAGCCTCCCTTTGTCCCCGGTGATTCGCTCCTGACCGGAAGCGTGCCGGGCCGACCGGGGTTGTGGGATCCGGTTGAGGGACAACCGGTTCCGGCATTCTCCCTGTCCGCGCCGGACGGTGCCTCCCTGTCGAGCGAGGCCCTGTCCGGAAGGGCCCTGGCGATCAATTTCTGGGCGTCCTGGTGCGGCCCCTGTCGCCACGAAATCCCGCTGTTGGTGGACCGGCAGGCGGAATTGCCGGAGGACCTGCTGATTCTGGCCGTGAATGTCAGGGAGTCGGAATCGAAGATTGTGGAGTTTGCGACAGAGGTGGGGATGGAGTTGCCGATCGTGCTCGACCCGGACGGCAGCGTCGGGGATTTGTTTGGTGTCCGCGGACTGCCCACCACGATTTTCGTGGACCCGCAGGGCAACCTCACCGCGACTTGGAGGGGCGTGCTGGATCAGGCCAAGCTGAATCAGTTGACGGACGCCTCGCTGGGCCGCTGACGCGGGCGGGTTGGCGGCCTTGGGGAACCTGCATGCCTTCTTTGCCGACACACAAATCCGGTGACCACTTCTTGTTATCGGACACGGGGACGGCCCGTCTGTGGTCCCTGTTGCGGTTCGGCCTGCGCCACTGGTTCGCCCTTTATCTGGTGCTGAGTGGCCTGTATGCCGGTCTTGCCCTGTTGGCACCGGTGGCCATGTCCCTGGGTTGGCTCCGCCTTGGCACTGCGCTGCACGGCTTGTACGTCTGGGTTTGCCATCAGGAACCCGGCGCCAGCTACCTGGTCTTCGGCCGCGGGGAGCCCTTGCCGGCGGAATTGGCTGACGACCGCTTTTGGAAAGGTTCGCCCGCCATCGGCTGGAAGACCGCGTTGTGTCAACGGAATCTCGCGATCTACGGATCGTTTTTCCTGTACGGCCTGGTGTTTGGCCTGACCGGGCGTCGATGGCCGCCCCTTGCGTTGTGGATCGGAGCCTTGCTGTGCGTGCCCATGGCAGCTGACGGCCTGACCCAGGCGTTCGGCTGGCGCGAGAGCAACTGGCTGTGGCGAACCCTCAGCGGAAGCCTGTTCAGTTTGGGGATTGTCTGGACACTGCTGCCCAGGGTGCAGGCGGCCGGCCGGGAGGCGCTGGAGCAGTTCGCCGCCAATCGGCCATAGGTGGGAGGGATGTCCGGCTCGTCGGGGAGCCGATGCGACGCGGCCGGGNCTCCGTCCACCTTCCGCGCCGCTCGTTGACTGGATTGGGTCCACGCGGTGTTGTCGCCCGCGGCCAGGGTCCCGTTGCCATTTGGACTTCAGGTAGCCGATACCACGCGGGTTCTCGCCCCACGTAGTGGACCTTGAGGGCTTCGGCGGGCAAGGAATCCCCTGTCGTTTTCTGCGTTCTCCCATCACCGTCCCATACCCAGGCCAAAGTCAAGGGCCATCATGGTGCGCACTGTGGACATCTGCTGGCGCAGTGCTGCCCTTGCCGGATCATCCTCAGGGGTTTCCGGGCTAAAGGCAAACATCATCAGTTGCTCATAGGCCTGATCGAATTGGGCTTTGTCCCATTCCTGCTCCCGGCGTATCAGCTGCCCCCAGCGCGCCATCATCGCGGCGGCGCGGAACTGTTCATCCACCAAGTCCTCCTGCAAATCCCCTCGCTTCAGGATGACGGAGGTTTCGGACCACTGGCCTTCCAAATCCAGCCAGCGCAGGCGGGCCGTCGCCACGATCTGTTCGGACTCCGGCACGTTGCCGGCCGGATCCGGATCCGCCAGCTCAATTTCGTACAGGACCGTCACGGATTGCCCTGCTCCCACCTCGCCGGCATCGACGCTGTCGTCACTGAAAGCCTCGTCCCGCAGGCTGCGGTTTTCGAAACCGACTTGACGCCAGGCCGTCACCGCGGCAGGCTCGAATACAAGCTGGCTGCGCGCTTCCAAAGCCACCGGCAACAGGTGGGACATTACGGTCGTTAGCACGCGCTCCTTGTCTTCCGGATCTCCAAAGAAGACGTATTGACCATCCCCCCTGTCGCCCAACTGCTCCAGAACCTCGTCGTTGAGGGTGTCAAATCCGATTCCCACCGTGGACAGGCGAATTCCCTGATCCCGAAAGCTCTCCGTCTGTTCCAGCATCTGCTGGTGATCTGTCAGGCCGGTGTTGGCCGCGCCATCTGAAATCAGGATGATGGCGACTTCACGGTCCGGCCACAATTCCTTTTCGCGAGCCGCCTGCATGTAGGTGAGGTGCAGTCCAGAGAAGAGATCCGTAGAACCTTCCGACCGCAGGGATTGCAAGGCGGCTGGCAGCGAGGCCGCGAGGGTGGCGATGCTCGCGGCCTCCAAATCAACGGTGGAATCGTCGGCATAGGATACAAGCCCCAAGCGATCCTCGGCTTGCAGGTTGTTCGCCAACTGCTGAATCAGGGAGTGCGCCAACTCGAACTTAACGCGTTTCTGACCGGGCTGTCCCGTGTATTCCTGCATGCTGCCCGAGCGATCCAGACAGATGATGATGCTCATGGGGGAACGGGCCGGGGCATCGGCGGCCTGCATCACCACGCGCAGCAACCCGAGTGCGTCGTCATCGCTGAAAGGATGTGGCCTCACGCCATCCAATGACAGGCTGAGACCCTGGTCGGGTACCGGATACCGGTAGGGCAAGGCGTTGACGAACTCCTCGGGCCTGATGGCGCCCGTGGGAGGACGTTCGGCGTNGCGCAGCCACAACTTGGCCACGTCGAAGGACGCACGATCCACATCAAGCGCGAAAGTGGACTTGTCATGTTCGGCAGCAAGGAAGAAGGGGGAGGAACCGTAGTCCTTGAAGTGGCGAAGCCCCGCCGCGGTCGCGGGTGGGCATACGATTACGGTTGTACTGTTGGCTTGGGTCGTGGAGAGCGCTGCCCCCATGAACGTCAAAACAACCGTTAGGAACAGGACTCTGATTTTCATGTTGCACTTTGGGCTCGCATGGTTCACGTGTGTGGCCGAGAGTGTAGGTTCATGCACTTGGCCCATTCAGACCCCTCCCGGATCGTTCGGAGTTCCGTTCAAGACCGGTTCTGACCGCAACCGTTCGGCAACTGTGTGGGCAGTCAAGCCTCGATGGCTGTTGCAACAGGGTCTTTCTGCCAAGGGTTTTGTCTCGGATCACGCGTTCAGGACAGGATCAACCTGCGCATGGGGGCCACGAGTGCCACCTTCCCAGGTTGGCCCCGCGGCATAGGCGGGTGGCAGTCATGCAGGGGATCGCGAGCACCGATGCCGCACCGACCGCGATCGCGGTTCAGGTTGCCGTAGGCGGGGAATCGCCCGCCACCACCGCCTCCACGTCCCGGACGGCCTGTTGCAGGCCCTTTTGGATTTTTTGGTGAACGCAACCCCGCCTGTAGGACCCTTCGTGCATTCCGGGCGCGG
>JGIcombinedJ30088_10004805_pt1 | contig 11897 bp, 10 predicted proteins | sample PinacodermPK_FD_30088 | JGI IMG/M metagenome (IMG submission 30088)
CCCTGTAGAGCCTCACGGCCTCGCAGCGCACTAGTGAGTCTTCCGCTTCCAGCAACAACTTCGTCCGCCGTTCCAATATCTCGGATGCGAGAATTCCACCCCATTCCGCCTCAGCGGCAAAGTTGTCCTCTCCGTAGTACTCCCAGATCCTCTGCGCCTTGGCGAACGCAATTTCCGCTTCTGCGTTTCGACCCACTCGCATCAACGTCCACGCTCTTTGACGGTGAGCCCTAGCCACAATCTCTGATATCTGGTAGTCCTGCTCCGATGACAAATCGATCACCTCTCCGAACGCCTCAAAAGCTTTCGCGTGCTCTCCCGCGGCCAAGCAGATGTCCCCTTCCAAAATCCGGAGATCTAGGTAGTCCTTTGAATCGGGGTCGATCCGACGCATCGCTTCCTCGACGCACTCGCTTGCCGTGCGGATATCCCCTTTACTGAGGTACGTCCTCCCCAACAGGCTGTAGCAATCGCCAACCTCCCGGTCGTGATCGAGATCGCGAAACAAAGAAATGGCTTCCTCAAGGCACTGCACACTATCCTTGAAGAACGCGCGCTTTACTTCCGGGTTGGATTCCGCCTCAGCTCGCAATCGTTTAAGTCGTCCTAGACACTTCTTGCAAAACGCGAGGTTTTTGCGCGAGCTGACTCCTTCGCTGATGCGTACGCTCTTTAGCGCTTCTTGCTCAGCCAACCCCAAGTTACCCGTCCTTTGGTAGACCCATGATGTGCCGCATATCCTGGCCCTCGCCTGACATTCTGCTGTCCTATCGTCCAAGTCCACACCGCTACAGCACTCAATGCACGCTTTAGCAACATCTAGAACGAGCTTCTTGTCACCCAAGTACTTCATCGGTCGATCAAGAGTTTCAAACAGGTCGGGAGCCCATCGCCTCTTTAGCTTTTCTGGAAGCTCCCGAAACCGGTCGAATGCCTCTTGGCATGCCGACGCATATTCGCTGGTCACACCGCGCCTTATCCGAACGAGTGTGTCGTCCAACGAGTCAATGATGCCTTTTGTGGCACCTGAAAGTCCCGGCTCTCCTTTCTTGAGCTTGCTTTCGATAGTGTCGACAGACTCGAGATACACGACCTCCCGCGCACACCCCGCAACGATTTCGCATGCATAACGCTTCCAATCATCACTCCTGGCATGCCCAACGATGTCACTTATGGCACGGAGAATGAGCAGTGGTACGTGTCTCCTCTCGCAAGCCTTTGCCACGCCCGCTGACTCCATGTCATTGGCCAGTATGCGACGGTCGACAAGTAGCCGGTTTTCCATGAAATCTTCTGACTTCACGAGATGATCGGAGCTGGCAATCACACCGTCGACGACTATCGGCAGCGTACGTTTCCGGTTGTCCTCAAGGGTCCCGTTTATCTTCTTGTCCCAATCTTCATCATCGGTCCATGAGTTCCCAATTCCTTCCACTTCGGGTCGAGCGATGGAAGCGGCCCAATCCTGCCATTTCTTAAAGTCGTGCGTCGTCACATTCGTGACGAAATCCTTGACAGCGTTCATCAAGTAGGAACTCGCCGCTGCTTCCTCTCTACCGGTAGCAGTCTCGGCACCGCGCGTCAGGTCGTGGATGTCCTTTGCGAGCACGACGTCGCCCAAGAAGACATCGCTTGTAGGCACTGCACCCGCAATACCCACGGCAAGGACTAGCCTCGGCTGCTGCGCAGTGATCAGTTCAAGCACCGCGTCCTGCGCTGATACATTGCCCTCGCAAGCAGTCCTCGCGATTGCGACGGCGACACCTTGGCCGCTCCTCGCCGTCACCCGTACTACTCGGGTATCGCCGGGGACTCCCGAAACAGTGTTATCGTCAGGATCCCGAAACTGCCGCAGGACTGCCTCATACTCCTCTCGGATGAATGTCACGACGAGATAATCAACCATTGTGTGCGACCTCCGCCTTCACCTCTTGTTGTGGCAGCAACTCTCCCATACGACGGCCATGCGCAGCAAGGCACTGATGCCTAAGGTGATAGCTAATTTGTTCAGTTTTCCATAAAATGGAGAAAAAACAATAATATACATACGCCAATGTGGTGGAGGCGGCGGGATTCGAACCCGCAAGCCTGCGAGACGTGGGAAGTGCTAGCTTCCTGTGTTTACCAGTTCTACCACCTGAGCATAAGCAAGATCCCTAGTCTGATCAACTAGGGGCCTTTACATTCTAACCTACATTTTATGGAGGTGAAAATAAAACATAAGGTTGCATGAGAATTTCTGATTCACGAGTGGTTAAAGAAAAATTTTCAACGCATATTTCCAGAGGAAACTACAGAAATTTTTTGAGCGCCGTGAATGGCTTGGTTTATGAACGGATTACACAGCTTGTATATGACTTGTTGGCAGAAGCAGGCATTCTGGACAGGGCTCTGGGCATTAACTAAAAGAAATACGCAGTTTACTGAGTCTGGCGCATGTGCACAACGTCTGCGCAGCAGAGAGGGTACAGCGTCAAACTTTCGGTCTTGACAAGTTAAGTATAACATCAAGGATTTCTTGATTTGTCATACTTTATTTTAAAAGCACTTTTAATTGTGTATCATATATTGACATTCACATTGGAGACGAGCTTACCATGGAGACCCTTCTGACCAATAAGACCGTATCGGTAACCGAGCTACGCGAACCCAGGAAAGTCATTGACAAGGCAGGCTCCAAACCTGTGGCAGTTCTCAATCGTTCGAATGTGGTGGGATATTTCGTCCCGGCGAGTGCCGTGGAAAAACTTGATTTCAGTGTGTGCGAAACAGACGAAGTGATGGCTGCGCTGGACACTCTCGATGATAACGCACTGGCGGTGAACGACTACCTCAAAGACAAGTGATGCGCTATATCACGGCTGAGCAAGTCGTCGCCATACATGAACGAGTAATATTGCGTGACGAGTTACAGGGCATAGTGAGCGAGCGACCTGTTGAGGCCGTGATTGGCAGGATCGAAAACCGCCTTGCCTATGGACTTATCGGTGATGTTTATGATCTTGCCGCCTGTTACACCTGCTATATTGCCGTCGGCCACTGCTTTCACGATGCCAATAAAAGAACCGCGCATACGGCCATGCAGGTCATCCTGAAACTGAATGGTATTCAGCTTGAGTACGATATAAAAACCCTTGGGGATATGGTCATAAAAGCAGCCCAGGGTATCGTTGAGGAAACGGAGCTTGCAGCTTTTCTTCGGCGTAGCAGGGCGAAAGACAATATTCATGATCGTCGCTGATTTTCAATCTGCGTGATTTTGACAAAATAACTCCCGAAAATGGATAATGCGGGAATGAACACATACAAACTTCACCGGTTTCCACCCGCTATCATCAGCTACGCATTACAGAAAACTCAGGAGAGATGCCTTTGGGCAATGGACAAAGGCCGTTGATTGAAGCCGGTCAATGAATTTCTACTGGGCCACAGGAATTAACTTATTAATACCAAAGTAATAAATGGTGCCGGGAGAGAGACTCGAAGCTACGAATAACTTATTATTTTTAAAGAATAAAATAATTAATATCCAATATATTCCAACGATTTCCCCCCCCATAATTTTCTTTTAAACGTGTCTAATATTGGTTTTCACCCTTGATTGAGTAGTGTTGATCCATGTACGATTCATGATAGTCGACATCGCCTTATGGAAAACACCATGCCTGATTTCGACATCATGAAGCAAATAAATATAACTTCCATAGTCGGACGAACTCATTCACTCCGACTCGCTAACCTATTACATTGACTAAGTTGTTGGAGTCTGTAATCTTACATGACAAATTTGCCTGTTTTGAAAGGCCAATTCTAAAAACAAGCTCTGGATCAATAGCAATTATTAAGTAGACAGAAATGACTGCTTCGCGATCAGAACCATTACCATTTAACCCAGAGGTTCTTCGCTGGGCCAGGGAAAGAATTGGAATTCCAATAGAAACAGCTGCAAAGCGTATTCATACAAGCATTGAACGGCTTATTGATTGGGAAAATCCAGAGGCTACACGACGACCAACCGTCAAGCAGGGTAGAAAACTAGCTGCCCTATATGAAAGGCCATTTTTAGAGTTTTTCGCGTCTGAGATTCCAAATGTTCTGCCAGTTCAACTTGTTCCAGACTTTCGTTTTCATCGTGTTCCTCCTTTTGAGATAGAACTCATTGCGCTCAGAAAAATACAAAGATGGGCGGAAGAACAAAGGTTAAATGCTCTAGACCTCTTTGAAATTATGGGCGATATAACACCAAAATTCCCTCTAGAGCTTTATACAAGCCTTGAAATGGAAGTGGATAAGGCTGCACAAAAAGCACGAGAATTTGTTCAATTACCCATCGAGGCTCAATTTAAACTCAATTCCAACCAGAAAAGGCGACTCCCAGATATTCTACGATCCTGTTTAAGTGAATGTGGTGTTCTTATTCTGAAGCATAGTGATCTACATAAGGCTAGAACGAGAGGGATCTGCCTATTTGCAGAACCTCTACCAATAATAGTTTACGGTAACGAGGCACCAAGTGCTCAGGCCTTTACAATTGCACATGAATTTGGCCATATCCTATTAAGGCAAAGTGCTATCAGTGGTGGACCACGTTTTGGTAACACTACTAGCAGAGGGAAATCAATTGAGGGTTGGTGTAATCGTTTTGCGGCGTCTTTTTTAATTCCACGACAGGCTCTTGACAATTTAATAGCTAGGCCGGATGTACCTAAAGATGAGCTTGAAGATTCTGTGCTTGATTTGCTTGCCACGCGATTTTCGGTGAGTCGTCACGCTATGCTCATTCGCCTTGTCAATCTTGGCTATGTAAAGCCTGGTTTTTATTGGAGGATCAAGCGTCCGATTTATTTAGATGAAGAAGAAAATTTCAAATCTCCTCCAATGCGCCCGTCTTACTATGGATCTCGTTACAAAAACAGTCTTGGAACTTATTACACGGGTCTCGTGGTTGAGGCGTGGGAAACCGGTGCGATATCAAGCCATAATGCAGCTGAATTTATGGGCATAAAAAATGTAGCTCATCTTGATGATATACGCCGAAATTTAGTGGGTTAAATGCCGCGCTATTGCTTAGATACATCTGGAATTACAAATCCATTACTAGATATGCCGCCTGATGTCCATGTCTCGCTCTGGCGTGAAATTATGAGATTAATAGAGGACGGCGTATTTTGCTGGAATATGGATATATGGAATGAACTTTCGCCCTCTGTCTCAGGAGAAATCGGAGAATGTTTATCGTTTTCCAACGAAATTGTTTGCTTTGAGGTAGGAATTGGAGATTGGCCTTGGCAAAAATACTTGGAATATGTTGAGCTAATGAGAACCAAGTATAAAGATTACATCTCTGAATATAACGGAAATCGAAAGGGAACGATAAGCCTCAATGATTGCTCAATAGTTTGTTTAGCTAAAACATTAGGTCTTTCGGTAATGAGCATGGAAAAGCCGTATCGCCAGCCGAGCCAAAAGAAAATCAGGATTCCAGAGCTTTGTAGCCGTGAGGGGATTAGGCACTATGACCTGACTGAACTATTGAGAGCTGAAGGTATAACGGCCTGAGTTTGATTATTTTATTCTCACATTTGACATTCACAAGATTCTCCCTCAAGAGTGAAGGTTTACAAGAGTCAGGTTTCTTATCAGTTAATACGTGACCTCAACAAGTGACCTCCCCCTCAATACCCCCCTATCCCGTATTTCTTCCTGATAGACTCGGCAACGTATTTGGCGTCATAAAAATCAGGCTCAGATTTCACATCCTCACGAAAACAGATTATGGTATTAGAGGCGCTCGGTTTTTTGACAATGAATGAAACAGCACCAGACGCATGTAATACCCTGTCACGCTGCCTATAATCCCTTTCGGCTCCAGAATCAGTTATAACAAAATATCTATAACCGTTCTCAAGCGTGATTTCAGCGCTACGTAACAGGGTGAAATCAATGGTTTTTCTTTTGTCGGTATACGCGTTCCCTTCAAAGGTAATTTGATAAGTGCCTTCAGCAATTTGAATTTCCGAAAAGCCGCCAGTCAATCCCTTAGGTTGATAGCTGGTTGCACACCCCGCTAGTAACAGGATAACAAGATATATAGCCGCCCTAATCCCAGTATTCAATTTCTGTCTCATAGTCTGTTTCCAAATAAGTTGTTTGGACCTAATTATATATTTGAAATCTCATTTGAGCCTATACACAAATATCGCTTCGTCAACGTCTTCAACTTTGAGTTTACAAGACCCTCCTGATGGATAAATTATAACCTCTGGCATATAAGCGTAATGATAAGTATAGGAATACGAGCTTTGTTGCCAAATTTGCCCGTTTATAAGTTTGAATATCGTCTCCCCTTCCCATCCGCTAAATTCGCCGTCAATTTGAGATTCGATAACCGCTTCACATCCATCAGTAATCGCAGTATTTGTTCCAAAACTCTTAAGTCGCTCATGGATTTCAAGAACTTCTTTTACCTCATTAGGTGAGAGATTTTTTATGTCTCCTTCTCCTTTCACAATCTGTAAATAATTCTCCAATCCACTGATAAGATCTGCTCTAATATAGACTGGAATTGCCGCCAACATTAAAAATAATAATAAGTGGAATACTATGGAATGCGGTTGAAAAAACATGTTGCTAATCCAGTTAAATTTTTTCCTCGAATAGGAGAAATGGTGCCGGGAGAGAGACTCGAACTCTCACTCTGTTGCCAGAACCGGATTTTGAATCCGGCGCGTCTACCAGTTCCGCCACCCCGGCTTTGCTGAGGAAATAAAGGGCCGGCAAGTATAACAGAAAACATGGTTTGCCTGGCGTTTCTTGCTAGACTCAACAGCCATGTTACGCCAGGACTTTGACTTTGAGTTACCGGAACAACTGATCGCCCAGTATCCGCCTGCCGAACGGGATGGCGCCCGGTTGTTGCTGCTTGATGGGGAGACCGGCGGGTATTCGGACAGGAAGTTCAGGGACCTTGTTTCGCTGGTGAACCCGGGAGACCTGCTCGTGTTCAACGATACCCGGGTGATACCGGCAAGGTTGTTCGGGCGCAAGGCAACGGGAGGGCGGGTTGAGATCCTGGTGGAACGCCTGCTGGACGAGAGAAATTGCCTGGCCCACGTGAATGCAAGCAAGACACCCAGAAAGGGCAGCCGCATTATGCTGGACGGCGGGATTGAATTACAGGTTGGCGGCCGCCGGGATGACCTGTTTGAATTGGAACTGGCAAACGGCAAGACCTTGATGGATATGCTGGAACAGCACGGGCATACACCGTTGCCGCCTTATATCCGGCGCGCTGACGAGTCGATGGATTCGGATCGATACCAGACCGTGTACGCCAGGAAACCCGGCGCGGTGGCGGCGCCGACGGCCGGCCTGCATTTTACCCGGGAGTTGATTGGGGAACTGGAGAAAAAGGGGGTCGTGTCCGCATATGTTACCCTGCACGTGGGTGCAGGGACTTTCCAGCCCATCCGGGAGGAGAGTATCGAACGCCACCGCATGCACAGTGAGTGGTACCAGGTGGAGGAGAGCGTTTGTGAGCAGGTGCGCGCCGTGAAAGCCGCCGGCAACCGGGTCATAGCGGTGGGCACCACGTCGGTCAGGTGCCTGGAGGCGGCTACGGTCAACGGCAGGCTTCAGCCGTTTCACGGGGATACGGATATTTTTATCTATCCGGGGTTCCGGTTTCAAACCGTGGACGCCATGATTACCAACTTCCACCTGCCCGGTTCGACATTATTGCTGCTGGTGTGTGCATTTGCCGGGCGAGATAATATTATGAAGGCGTACCGGCATGCTGTTGAGGCTGAATACCGGTTTTTCAGTTATGGTGATGCCATGTTCATCAACCGGCATCAGTCGGGGACAGACTTAAATCTGTCCCCTGTGTCTATGGATTGATATGAAATTTGAATTACTGGCACAGGACAACGGCGCCCGGCGCGGCCGCATAACCCTCGCTCGCGGCGCCATCGAGACACCGGTATTCATGCCGGTCGGCACCTACGGCACGGTGAAGGGTATGACGCCGGAGGAACTGGTTTTGCTCGGCAGCGATATTATCCTCGGCAATACCTTTCACCTGATGCTGCGTCCCGGCACGGAGATCATTGAGCGGCACGGGGGCCTGCACGGGTTCATGCACTGGGATAAACCGATCCTGACCGATTCGGGTGGTTTCCAGGTGTTCAGCCTGGCGGAGGGACGCAAAATAACGCCGGAAGGCGTGCATTTCCGTTCGCCGGTGAACGGTGACAAGGTCTTTCTTGGGCCGGAGCAATCCATACGCGTCCAGCACAGCCTGAATTCCGACATTATCATGATCTTCGACGACTGCACGCCGTTTCCGGCGAGCCGGGACCAGGCCAGGGCCTCCATGGAATTATCCCTGGACTGGGCAAGGCGCAGCAGGGAAACCCACGGCGCTCACCCGTCTGCCCTGTTCGGCATCATCCAGGGCGGTATGTACAAGGAGTTGCGGGGACAGTCCGCGGCAGCGCTGGTTGAGATGGGGTTCGATGGTTACGCAATCGGCGGTTTGTCCGTGGGCGAGCCTGTCGACATGATGATGGAGATCCTGGCGCATACGGCACAGTTTATGCCGGAGGACAGGCCGCGCTACCTGATGGGTGTGGGCACCCCGGAAGACCTGGTCGCCTCGGTCCAGTGCGGTATCGACATGTTTGATTGTGTCATGCCGACGCGCAATGCGCGCAACGGCCATCTGTTTACCTCAACGGGCGATATCCGGATACGCAACGCCGAACACCGCGCCGGCGAGAAGCCTCTTGATGAGGATTGTGACTGCTACACCTGCAGGAATTACAGCCGCGCCTACCTGCATCACCTGGACAAGACCAACGAAATTCTTGGCAGCCGCCTGAATACCTGGCATAACCTGTATTATTATCATGGGCTCATGCGCGGACTTCGCCAGGCAATTGAAAACGGGAGCCTGCCGGAGTTCGTTGCCGATTTTCATGCCAGAAGGCAGTAGCGGGCACAGAGAAAAACAACACGCGATAAAACCAATGAAAATGACTCTGGACAGTGTTGGTTCCCCTGGCCGGCTTATCGCCGACAACCATGCCTGGTTGCTGGTTGCCGCTGCGCTGCTGCTGTTGTCTACCGAAACCCTGTCCCTGGTTCCCCAGGTTATCATGGCGGCGCTGGGGCTTTACCATGTCGGCCGCTACCCGGATGCGGTCTACCGTGACAGCACGGTGCGGGTACTGGTGGGCCTGTTTTTGTGCCTGTGGCTGCCGCAACTGGTCTCGCTCATCGGCGCCGTGAACCTGGCGCGTTCGGCGAAGATCGCAGCGCTGTACCCGTTGTACCTGTTTTGCGGGATTTTCATCCTGCGGGAACTGGCGCGCCCGGGAAACCTGCGCCGCCTGTCCCTGGCGTTGCTGGCCGTTGTCATCTTCTGGTGTGTGGATGGCCTGGTCCAGTATGCGAACGGGAAAAACCTGCTCGGCTACCCCTACCAGGACGGCATGCTGAGCGGCATGTTTTATCCGAAACTGCGCCTGGGCATCATACTGGCTGTGCTGGTACCCGTTGCCCTGGAGACGGTGAGGAATGTCAACAGGGACAGCCTGTTCCCGTGGCTGTTGTTGATTCCGTTCACCGTAGTGGTGCTGCTCAGCGGCCGGAGAAGCGCATGGCTCATGCTGATTATCGGGTTGTCGGCCTACCTCCCCCTGGTCGTCCTGTCCTTGTCAACCAGGGCAAGATATATCATCACGGGAGCACTGTGCGTCTCCGTGTTGCTGGTCGGCTGGGTGTATTTCTACAGTCCCGACATCAATCGCAGGATCGACCTGCTGACGGGCATGCTGAGCAATGAATACCTGGCCGAAAAAGCGACGTCCAGGCGCACGCCGATCTGGGACACGGCCTATAACATGCTGCAGGATAACTGGATAAACGGGGTAGGCCCCAGGGGCTTCCGCTATGCTTACAGAACGTATGCGGATGAAGACAACTACTTCGTCCGCCGGGGGCAGGAGGGTCAGACCCATCCGCACATGGTTTTTCTGGAGATCGCCGTTGAAACAGGGGTGATAGGACTGGTGGGGTTTATCCTGTTCTACATCACCCTGCTCCGCTATTGGTGGCGGGGAAGACATTCCACGATAACCGGCGCCTGGACCGCGACACTGCTGGCCGGGACGTTCCCGCTGAACGCGCACCTGGCGTTTTACGGTTCCTACTGGAGCGGTTTCATGTGGCTGCTGGTATCCTGTGCCGTGCTGGCGGCCGCGTCCACCCGGGCCGGCTGATTTCAGTACGCGCCCGTGTGTTTTACGCTGGGGGTGCCTCAGCCGAGCATGTCTTCATACAGGCTCTCAAACTTCGGCACCACCACGTCCGCAGCATAGTTTTCCTGAAACGATGACCACGCCGCCTGCGCGCGCTGCCTGCGGCCGTGCGCGTCGGTGATTGCCGTTCTCAGCGTGCCGGTCAACGAATCCTCGTCGGCGTCGCACAGCCAGGCGCTGCCGTCATCCAGTATTTCAACCGGACCGTGGCATTTCGTCGCAACGATGGGCAAGCCGCAGGCCATTGCCTCCAGGACTGCGATGCCGAATGGTTCATACCGGGAAGGCAGCACGAAGAGGTCGCCTTGCAGCAGGAAACTGCGTATATCATCCTGCCAGCCGGCGAAGTGAACTTTTTTATCGATGTTTAAAGCTGCCGCCAGGTCCATCATCCGTTGCCGTTCAACACCGTCCCCGGCGAGGTACAGGTGGATATCGTCTGTCTCCAGCCGGCTGAGGCTGTGTAGCAGCAGGTCGAAGCCTTTTTTATGCACGAACCTGCCGTGCGCGACTATCTTCGTCACCTTGTCCCTGCAGTGGATGGCAGTAACGGTCCGGAAACTGGAAAAATTGGGAATCCACCGTACCCCCTGTGCGGGAATCCCCCCCCTGATCAGGTAATCCCGTTGCGCTGCAGTGGTAGGGGTGAAAACGCCCGCGTGCCTGAAATATTTCAGGTCGACAAAATCATGGGTGTGGGCAACCAGGGGGATGTTGAGCCGGTGTGAAGCCGGACCCGCGAGGTGTGCGGCGCGGCTCAGAGATGTCTGTATGACCTGGGGTGCAAACGCGCGCGCCAGTTTCGTGATCTGCCGGGGCGCCAGCGGGTCCCAAGGACCCAGCACCCGTACCGATGCACGGTTGATGTTCGGCAGTTTTTCAAGATGCAGCGCGGCTTTCGAACGGGCATTGGAGATGGCGAGGACGTCATGGCCGCGCCGGGCCAGGCCGTTGGTCAAATCCACGTAGAATCGCTCTGCCCCGCCGAACTTCTTGGCGAGCATGATCACGCAAATCTTCATTCAGACCGGTAAATCACGCTTTGTTCAGTGATCGGTACGGCTTAACCGTGACCGAGGTAGGTATGGAACACCCCGTCGGGGTCGTACTTGTCTCTGACAGCCTGTATTCTCTCCCAGTTCGCCCTGCTGAAAGAACGTTCCGAGCGCTCCGGGCTTGCCTCAAGATCGGCCTCGCTGATGAAATGCCCCGCAGATAACGGCGCCAGTATCTCCTGCGTACGCTTCAACCAGGCAAGGTTTTGCTCATCCTCCTTTTCATCCATCCAGAAGGAATAGGGGGACAGGAACGTGCGGCGCCGCATGGAGTACGCGGTGTCGTAAAGGTTGATGGGCTTGGGTTTGACTTCGCACAACACGTTGCTCATCGGCGACGGTGCGGCGGCAAAGTGGTCGACGAATTGTTCCATGACCTCACGCATGGAGATATCGAAGAAAAACGTATCGGCTGCCGCCCGGCACGGCGGGAATGACAGATCGACAAGGTTGAACAAGTCGTCGAAAGAGGCGGGTTTGACCTCTTCCACCGAAACAGGTTGCGCTATTGAACGGGCCG
>JGIcombinedJ30088_10004809_pt1 | contig 11895 bp, 10 predicted proteins | sample PinacodermPK_FD_30088 | JGI IMG/M metagenome (IMG submission 30088)
GGAATGGGATTCGGCAGGCTCTTGTAGCCGTGCGACATGCTCATGTCGCCAGGTCCCCATTCGGCATATCCTATGCCGCTGACTCTGGTGCTAAGCTCAACATTGTGCAGCGCTCGCTTGTTCTCGATCTTTAGTCCCAGCAGCAGTTCGCCGTCTGGGTTGAGTGGCCAGGGGTCCGCTCTATCCAGGTATTCGTCCGGCGATATGCCCCAGATATCCGCGGCGGATGCTTGCCCGCCTGCGCCGCGCGTTCCCCTGCCAATCAGCTCGCCCACACCAAGATTCTGGAATGTGTAACGGCAAGACTCCACGAACGCTCGGACAGCGCCAGGCGTCTCCGCGTTGCACAGTATGATTCCGTGTACGCCGCGCGCAAGTATCTGGCGGAACTGCCACGCGTTGTACCGCACGATGTCCTCACTCCCGCCATCGACCGGCACCTCGACTATCACCGTTGGAGTACGATGCCCGCTGTTCGTGGGACCGCCATCGACCAGACCGCGCATAAACTGGTCAAGCCCTGCCATGTCGAATGCCCCGTGCTCCATTCCAATGTTGATATAGTCGGCAAAGGTCTTCGCCATAGACTTGCCTGCCTCGTAAGACAGGTCTGCTCCTGTATGCGCGCCCGTGTAGTAGATGGGCTGTCCTTGTTCCAGCAGTTCGATAGCGCGGTTGATTCGCTTTGGCATCTGTCGTCTCTTTTCCTTGCTACTTATTCATTCTGGGCCGTTTTTCAAGTCCCTTGTCTGCTTGCCATGAAAACGCTATACGGGCATAGTCCTGCCGGTCATCTTGCGCCCAATCGCCGCACCTTCCTCACCGACGCCTGACAGTATCTTTACGCCGTCGCCCATCAGCTTATTCACCCTGTCCTCCACGCTGATAGTGAAGTCGTTCCAGCCGCATAGGAATGCAGCGCCGGACGCATCCAGAGCCGCCTTCACACGCAGTCTTGCCGCGTCCATGTCGTCGGGATATGGCGGATCATGCGCGTCGGCGTATCCAAACGACAGTCCCATGTCGCCGGGTCCCCATTCGGCAAAGGCAATGCCTGGCACAGCCGCACATTCCTCGCAGTTTGCGAGAGATCGCTTATTCTCGAGCTTCAGCCCTAGGAACAGCTCACCGTCCGGGTTGAGCGGCCAGGGGTCTGCCAGCTTCATGTACTCGTCAGGTTCGACTCCCCATATATGCGCCGCTCCGCGCTGACCTCCGCCTCCGCGCCGTCCAACCCCAAGTCCGTCACCCACGCCGATCGTCTGGAATGGATAGCGGCATGACTCCACGAATGCCTGAACGGCGCCCGAAGTTTCCGCATGGCATAGCAATATACCGTGGATCCCGCGGGCTAGGGCCTGCTTCATCATCCATGCATTGGCGCGTACGACATCTTCATTCGTGCCGTCCGTGGGAATGGTCATGATAACTGGAGGCGTGCGATGACCGCTCGGAGTGGGCCCACCATCCACCAGTCCGCGCATGAACTCGTCGAGCGCGGACATGTCGAACGAGCCATGTTCCATCTCCACGCCTATATAGTCCGCCCAAGTGGACGCCATAGCCTTGCCGTTCTCATAGGAGAGTTCATGCGCTCCGGCGTTGTACAGGGGCTGACCCTGTTCGAGCAGTTCGACCACCCTGTTTATTCGCTTTGCCATACTCCACCTCGTTTGCAGTACGAATTCATTCAATCCACGCGGAGTTTATCCGAATTTAAGCCCGACTGCCAGTAGCATGGTACTGCGGCTGGCGACTGCTCACTTATCTAACGAGCGGGCACGATAGTTTTAATCTCCGCCGAGAAAACACCGTCATCAACGGTCAGCACGGCTATTGTTGCGGCAACCATGAAGGAAGGATAACCCTGCCCCGGATTCAGATACAGCACGCCATTGATCGTCTCGTTCAGCGGCTCATGGGTGTGCCCGTAGAGTATGACATCCGGTGTCTCCTCGAAGTCGCCAAGCAAGTCCTCCGGTGGAAACTCCGGCCCGCCCCAGGCAGGATGAGTCACACCAATCCTCACGCCCTCCACCTCAAGAGTCTCAAGGTATGGAATCGCATTTCTCACATCGGGCGGGTCGGAGTTGCCGTGTACCGTGATTGATCGCTTTGCCGTCTCGCGCAGACCGTCCACGACATCCATTCGCACGATGTCGCCGCAGTGAATTGCGATGTCGGCGTCAGCGACCTCAGCGCGAATTCCGGGATGTACCTCGTCCCAGGTGTGGCAATGTGTGTCCGAAAATACGACAATTCGTGTACTCATATCGGGCTGCATCTTAACACAATTCTTATGGTCGGCATTGATATGTTGAGAATGTGTTTTGTGTTACAATCCCCGCAATGTTTGACAGGCCGTTAACGTATGTTCGCGACATAGATGTGCGAACCCACAGGTAGCTGGAGGTACGGGCTATGGTTTCCAATGGTCACCACTCCGGCAACGGTCCCCTCAAGGGTATCCGCGTGCTGGACATGACAGTATGGCAGTTCGGTCCGGTGAGCACCGCGATGATGGGCGACATGGGCGCCGATGTCATCAAAATCGAGGCGCTCGACGGCGACGCGGGACGTGGCCTGTGGCGAGCATCCACGCTGAATATGGACCTCGGACAGGGACGCAACGCCTACTTCGAGGCTTGCAACCGAAACAAGAGGGGCATCGCCGTCAACCTGAAGACCGAAGAAGGCCGGCAGATCATATACAAGCTCGTGGANAACGCAGATGTTTTCGTTCAGAACTACCGCCAGGGAGTTGCTGAACGGCTNGGCGTNGGNTACGACACGCTGCGCGAGATAAATCCAATGCTGGTTTACGGATCCGCTAATGGCTACGGGCCGGCTGGACCCGACTCGCATCTTCCTTCATTCGATGGTTGCGGGCAGGCGCGCGCAGGCTTGATGATGTCGGCAACGCAACCGGACGCAGAGTATCCCACCCGCATCTCGCAGGGCGTATCCGACCAGATGGGCGCGATAATGATGTGCATGGGTGTCTTGTCCGCGCTAGTCTGCCGCAATCAGCAAGGTATCGGCCAGAAGATTGATGCCTCACACCTGAGCGCGAACATGTGGCTGCAGGGGCTTGGCATCAGCATGAGCCTACTCAACAACGGTCAGACCTTCGGCTCCTATGAACGTGAAGCCCCCACGAATCCGCTGTCCAACGTGTACAAGTGCAAGGATGGGCGCTGCATTCAGATGATGCACTTGCAGCCCGACCCGTACTGGCGGCCGATCTGCCGGGCTATGGGCATGGATGACATTATCGATGACCAACGCTTCACGGACATGCGCGCACGCGCCGAGAACACGGTTGAGCTCGTCAGGATAATGGACGAGAAATTTGCAAGCAAGACTCTTGACGAATGGGACACCATATTCCGAGAGTTCGAAGTGGACTTCATCTACGCGAAGGTGCAGTCGATAACCGACCTCGAAGATGATGTGCAGGTCGTGGCGAACGACTACATCACCGATTTCGAGCATCCAGTCCTAGGCGATGTTAAGATGTGCAACCACCCGAACATTTACAGCGAGACGCCCGCAGGCCTCTGGCGAGAAGCGCCAGAACTTGGGCAGCATACCGAAGACATCCTGATCGAAGAACTCGGCTACGACTGGGACGACATCAAGGAATTGCAGGATTCAGGAGCGATACTGTAAGGGCAACAAACTAGGTTGAACAGGATGAAGGTCAGATTATCTACATCCTGACTTTTCCCAGAAAACGGGGAAGGGATTATTGCCAATAAGAGGAGGAATAATGGCAGAGATAGATGGCGGACGATTGTTCGCCAAAGCACTGAAGAGAGAGGGCGTAGAGTATGTCTTCACGCTGAACGGCGGACATATCTATAACCTCTATGAGGGATGCGTTGACGAAGGCATCAAGGTCATAGACTTCCGGCACGAGCAGGTAGCCGCCCATGCCGCCGAAGGCTGGGCAAAGGTCACCGGCAAGCCGGGTGTGGCGATCGTAACGGCAGGTCCCGGCGTCACTGACGCTGTCACGGGCATAGCCAACGCTTTCCAGGCGCCAAGCCCTATGATTCTTATCGGCGGCAATGCTGGAATCACCGATCACCTGCGCGGCGGCCTGCAGGACTTCGATAGCGCGACCTTCTTGAAGCCGGTCACAAAGTTCTCGGAGCAAGTCAAGCGCGTTGAGCGCATACCCGAGTACGTTTCTATTGCATTCCGTCACGCCACTTCCGGAGTTCCCGGTCCGGCGTACCTGGAGATTCCAATCGATGTGGTAGGCGGCGTCGCGGATGAAGACGATGTGAAGTACCCTGGCAGCTACCGCACGGAGTCGAAGGCGTATGGCGACCCTGAGTACATAAAGCAGGTCGTGGACATTCTGCACAACACCGAGCGCCCAATGATCCTCGCAGGATCTGACGTATGGTGGAATGATGCATCAGAAGAACTGCGCGAGTTCGTCGAAATGATCGACTCGCCCGTGTTTCTCAATGCTATGGGGCGCGGCAGCCTACCCTCGGACCATCCTAACCTTGGCAGCCTAGGCAGGCGCTACGGTCTGGTCAAGTCCGACACGGTCATTCTCCTCGGAACCCCAGTTGACTTCCGGCTCGGCTACGGCGCGGACAGCATGTTCCCACAGAATCCGAGACTTATCGAAATCATGATGGACGGCAGCAAGATTGGACAAAACCGTGACATCGACGTTGGTGTCGCTGGCAACTCCAAGGCAGTCCTCCGGCAAATAATGGACGAACTCCGAGCAACAGGCTACAAGTCGCCCGGCAAGGCATGGGTCGAAGAGGTCATCACGGAAGACCAGGCGCTGAAGGCAGCCGACGAAGGAATGCTGAACAGCGACCAGTCTCCCATACATCCCATGCGCCTGATGAAAGAACTGCGCGATGTGCTGGACAGGGATGCCACGGTCATCGGCGACGGCGGCGACATCGTCACCTTCGCGGCGCGTGTGCTGAACATCAACGAGCCGGGGCACTGGCTGGACCCGGGACAGTTCGGCTGCCTGGGCGCGGGTAGCGGCTTCGCTGCAGCGGCTCAGCTCGCACGACCCGGCAAGCAGGTCTGCATCGTTTACGGCGACGGCGGATTTGGCCTGACCGGATTCGATGTGGAGAGCTACGTGCGCTTCAATCTGCCCATCGTCTCCATCGTCGGCAACAACGGCGCGTGGAACCAGACGACCCAAGGCGTCGTGCGGCGCGGCATGCGCGGCATCGGCACATACCTGTCTCAGGAAACCGACTATGCCAAGATCATGGAGGGCATGGGCGGCTACGGAGAGCGAGTAACCGATCCGGAGGAGATTCGACCTGCGCTTGAGCGCGCGTTTAACTCCGGCAAGCCGGCACTCCTCGACGTAGTAACCGACCCTGATGTTGCCTACGCATCCATGGGCGGGCGCTCGAGGCAGCAGCGCCAGTATTAGTCAATCTGGTATAAGCTAGTAAGTGTGAACGTTGGGCGGTCCGGTTACGGGCCGCCCTTCTCATACTCCATTCAAGTAAGACCGTATGGGTTTGAAACATGAACGACCATCAAAATAGTGGTAACGGCCCCCTCTCAGGCATGCGCGTCATAGACTGGACCATGTGGCAGTTTGGCCCGGTCTCCACGATGATGCTCGCTGACCTCGGGGCGGATGTCATCAAGATCGAATCGCTTGACGGAGACCACGGAAGGCAGTTCGCGAGCGTCGCCGGAGTCGCCAACAAACTGGAAGGCACCAGCACATACTTCGAGAGCCTGAACCGCAACAAACGCGGCATTGCCCTCGACCTCAAGCATCCGAAAGGCCTTGAGGTCATGCTGAAGCTTGTGGACACGTCAGACATCTTCGTCGAAAACTTTCGGCAAGGAGTGGCTGAGCGGCTAGGCCTCGGCTACGACGACCTCAAGGCGCGCAAGCCGGATATCATATACGCTTCCGCAACAGGCTACGGCCCAAAGGGCGACGATTCCGGCAAGCCCGCATTTGCACTAACGGGCGAAGCTCGCGCAGGTTCGCTGTGGTGGGCGGGACCGGGCGATGGCATCCCCTACAACATCAACGGCATGGCAGACCAGATTGCTGGGATAATGCTCTCGTATGGCGTCCTCGGCGCCGTAGTCGCGCGGGAACGCTTCGGATTGTCCCAGCGCGTGGACGTGTCGCACCTCGGCAGCCTCATGTGGCTTGGCGGCATGCGAGACGGCATCGCCCTGCTGTCGGGCAAGGAATTCGAGAGGCAGCCAAGAACTCGCGCAGGCAATATCCTCTGGAACTACTACCGCTGCAGCGACGACAAATGGCTCGCCTTCTCTATGAGCCAAGGGGACAGGTACTGGCCAACATTCTGCAAGGCTCTAGGCCGAGACGATCTGGTGACGGACGACCGCTACAGCACCATGCCGGCACGGCACGAGAATCGGGAAGCGCTGATTGCAATTCTTGACAGCGAATTCATTAAGAGAAGCCGCGCCGAGTGGGAGCAACGTCTCGATAACGCAGGCGACCTGATTTGGGAGCGTGTGCAGTCAATCCTCGACCTGCCGGACGACCCGCAGGTTATCAAGAACGACTATCTTATTGACTTCGATCATTCCGCTCTCGGCCCAACCAAGTGGCACCAGACGCCGATCGCATACAGCGAAACGCCCGTGTCCACGCAGCGACTCGCGCCCGCACATGGTGAGCATACCGAATCGTTACTCATCGATCTCTTAGACTACAATTGGGACGACATAGAGCAACTCAAGGAACAGGGCGTTATCCTGTAAAATGGACGGTTGCGAAATGCGGCAGAGAGGGTAAAATAGTGCTGAATGGCATTGGGTGTGATTGCCATTGCGCACAACTAGTAATGTATGTATCGGAGCAGCAAGGAGCGAACTATGACACAGCAGAATACTCGAAGTCCGGAAGAGGCCTATGTGGGCAAGGACTTGGGCAGCAATGAATTCACGGCATCGGATGAGATCCTTCACCACTACTACGAAGGGCTTGATGTGGATTCGTCCTTTTACATCGACGGTTCGCCGTATGGAAAGCCGGTCGTTCCTTCGATGATACTGACCAACGTCGATGGTGGCTTCAGCGGCGCGGGCTTCAATGATAATTTCGGCAACTTGTGGATTCGTCAGGAATGGGAATTGCACAAGCCAATGCATCCCGCGGAGACCTACAAGCGCACATCAACCGTCGCCGACATATACGATTGGCGAGACCGCACGGTCGTCAAGCAGGTCGTTGACCTGTGGTCCGACGACGGCGAGTTGATGGCACGCGGCACGCATCACCAGAGCTACCTGCTCGGCAAGAGCCACCTTGGTAGAGTGAAATTGCGCGATCCCAAGAAGAAGGAAGGCATTCGAAAGTTCCAGGTTCCGGATGGCGAGGTCATCGGCCCTGTGGAAAGCGATATTACGTTGGAAATGTGCGGACTGTTCTTCCACGGCAATAAGAATTACCACACCGACAAGCAGGCAGCCGAAGAGTTGGGCTTCGAAGAGGTCGTTGTCGGCGGCAGAATGACGATGTCATATCTTGGCGACCTGATGGACAGGCGTTTCGGCAAGGGCTGGTTCGAAGGCGGCTCTTTGGACATCAAGTTCACGAACATTGTGTGGCCCGACGACCATGTGATTGCGCGCGGCGTAATCACAGACCGAGTCAAGGAAAATGGCGGCACTCGTGCAAATGTGGCAGTATGGATGGAGAAGCCGGACGGAACCGTCTGCATCGTTGGCACGGCAAGCGCACTGGAATAAGCGCAGCCGTAGCTGAGTTCGTATCTGTTGGGCAGCCTTCGGGCTGCCCTTTCACATTACTGAGTTACCCGGTCAGAGTGGATTGCGGAGATTGAATGCAAACCCTCTACATAGTGTCAACGCCAATAGGCAACCTCGAAGACATCACGCTCCGGGCATTGCGCGTTCTTCGTGAAGTACGGCTCATAGCCGCTGAAGACACTCGCGTAACGCGCAAATTACTGAGTCACTATGACATCCACACCCCGCTGACTAGCTTCAATGAGCATAATCAGGCCTCTCGCATTCCTGAGCTGTTGAATGCCCTGTCCGAAATTGATGTCGCGCTCGTTTCCGACGCAGGCACGCCGGGCGTGAACGATCCCGGGCAGTCACTCGTGCAGTCGGCATCCGACGCTGGCATTCAGATAGTTGCAGTTCCGGGCCCGTCGGCTGTTACATCCGCAGTCGCAGTCTCAGGTCTAGTCGATGAGTCTTTCATCTATCTGGGATTCCTGCCAAGAAAGAGTGGCGAGCGCAAGGCATTACTTAACTCACTCGTGGCAGAAAGACGACCCATTATAGCCTTCGAGTCGCCGCATCGCCTGCGACGGACGCTGCAAGATATTGCCAGCACCCTAGGCGACCGACAAATTGCCGCATGCCGCGAAATGACGAAGATGCATGAAGAGGTCTTCCGCGGAACTGCCGCTGATGCACTCGATTATTTCAACCAACCAAGGGGCGAATTCACTCTGGTGATAGCGGGAGGCTCCGATGTGGCGCCTGACGACGCCAGCGCAACCTCACTCGCGCTGTCCCTGCTCGAACAGCTGAGAACCGATGGTGCAGGCGCCAGGCACGCCGTCGAGCACGTTACCGCAGTCACCGGATTATCCAGACGAAAAGTCTATCGAATGTGGCTTGATGCCCAGTCTCCCCGAAGCCGTCGAACCGCTGAATAAGTACCTTGTCCATTTGCCTTGTGTTATCATGACGGGCGTCACATTGATCATTCAGAGCGTGAAAAACGATGCCTGAGCGAATACTCGCCGCCGTCGCCTGGCCATACGCCAATGGCTCTATTCACATAGGCCATGTGGCGGGGACTTACTTGCCTGCAGACATTTTTGCCCGCTACCATCGGTTGAAGGGCAATGAAGTCCTGATGGTGTCCGGCAGCGACGCGCACGGCACACCCGTTACCCTCACTGCTGAGGAACAAGGCGTCGGCCCCGAAGATATTTTCAGCAAGTATCAGGCAGAGTTCCTCGATAGTTGGAAGCGGCTCGGCATTAGCTTTGACCTCTTCACCACCACACACACTGACAACCACTTCCAGGTTTCACAGGACATTTTCAGCAGGCTCTTAGAACAGGGCTACATCTACAACGACACCATGGTGCAGCCCTACTGCGAGAACGAAAGCCGCTTTCTCGCCGACCGCTATGTGGAAGGCACCTGCCCGCATTGTAACTTTGAAGGTGCGCGAGGCGACCAGTGCGACAACTGCGGGCGCACGCTCGATCCGAAGGACTTGCTCGGCATGACATGCCGCATATGTAGCAGTGCGCCCGAGTTCAGAGAGACCGAGCACTTCTTCCTCAAACTGAGCGCATTTCAGGATCAGCTCCTTGAGTGGGTTCGCAAGCAGGAACATTGGCGCCCGAATGTCCGCAACTTCACCATCGGCTTCCTGGAAGGCGGGTTGCATGACCGCGCCATAACGCGCGACATCGAGTGGGGGATCCCCCTCCCCTTGGACGGCTACCAGGACAAACGGCTCTATGTCTGGTTCGAGGCGGTAATCGGCTATCTGTCCGCATCAATCGAATGGGCTCAGAATAGAGGCACTCCGGAGGCGTGGAAGCCTTTCTGGGAAGATGGCAGCCGCGCCTACTACTTCATGGGCAAGGACAACATCCCGTTTCACACGGTCATCTGGCCTGCAATGCTTCTAGGCTATGGCGGTCTGAATCTACCTTACGATGTGCCCGCCAACGAGTACCTGAATCTCGAGGGGTTCAAGCTATCGACGAGTCGGAACTGGGCGGTCTGGCTACCTGATTACCTCGACAGCTACGAGCCAGACCCATTGCGCTACGTAATAGCAGCCAACCTGCCGGAGACTTCCGACTCCGACTTCTCGTGGCGCGAGTATGTTCGGCGCAACAACGATGAACTTGTCGCCACCTATGGCAACCTGGTTCACCGGGTACTTTCAATGCTGAACCGGAACTTTGACGGCGTCTTGCCTTCACCCGGAGAGCTGGACGAACTCAGTAGCGGCTTGCTGACTGAAGCGCAAGCGCGCTTCGATGAGGTTGAGGCATATCTCGAAGCGGTACGCCTCCGGCAGGCATTGCAGTCGTCCATGGCACTCGCACAAGCAGCAAACCGCTACCTGGATCAGAAGGAGCCTTGGCGCGCTGTGCGGCAGGACAAACAGGACGCGGCCCAGACATTGTGGACAACAATATCGGTCATAAACTGCCTGAAGACTACGCTGTACCCCTTCCTGCCATTCAGCTCGCAGAAACTCCACGAAATGCTTGGATTTGACGGAGAGGTCGAAGACAGCGGCTGGAAGTGGGACCCACAAGCTATGGTGCCCGGACAGCAGTTGAAGCGCCCTACCCCTCTATTTCAGAAATTGGACGCGGAAATCATCGCTGCGGAAGAACAGCGTCTCGCCGAGTAGAAAATACATCGAAGGAAAGATTCGAGTGCAGTCAGTATCGTTTTACGAACCCGTCATGGACCGCCTGGTGAATGTGAACTCTTCTCTGACGGAGATGGCAGAAAGAAAGCACCCGTTTCTCGCTCAACTGCTCGATCATACATTTTCCACACCCGGCAAGTACATCAGGCCCGCCATAACGCTGCTCGCCTCCAATTTCTACGCACACGACGAGCGCATCACCGAGAAGATGGCGACAGGCGTCGAACTTCTGCACATCGCATCCCTCATCCACGACGACACTGTGGACGGTGCAGCACTGCGTAGGGGCAAGCTGACCATTAGCAGCCTCTGGGGTCCCAAAGCGGCGGTTCTGGCGGGCGACTACATCTTCGCCGCTTCCGCGACACTCGTATGCGACACAGGAAATATCCGAGTCATCAGGCGCTTCGCCGAGACGATAATGGAGCTTTCCAGCGGCGAGCTGCAGGAAATGGCTGAGACCTACAACCCCGAGCAATCAATGGAAAGCTACCTGGAACGCATCTACAACAAGACCGCCTCGCTCTTCACCACCGCGGCTGAGTCCGGCGCAATTCTGAGCGGCGCTCCCGACGCCTGCTCTGAAGCCCTTCGCAGCTACGGCCACAATCTGGGCATGGCTTTCCAGGTCGTGGACGACATCCTAGATTTCGATGGCACAGAAGAGGAGACCGGCAAGCCAATAGGCAGCGACCTCGCGAACGGCGTCGTCACCCTGCCCACGCTTATCGCCATGAAACAGAAGAATTGCTGCGATGCGGTGACGCGCGCGCTAAAGCATCCCGAAGACAGCGAACTCATGCAAGAGGCAGTAAGCATCATTCAGGACGATACTGTCTTGGAGGAGTCGTATGAGTTCGCAGGACGCTACTGCGTGAAGGCTCTGTCCGACCTCAAGGGTCTGCCTCCAAGCCCATCGCGCGACTCCCTGGAAGAGCTTGTCAGCCATGTAAAGGTGCGGCGAAGCTAATTGAACCTGCGTCAGCCACCGTCTTCCGCGCCGCTCATTCCTGCCACACGACCTCCCCACCCGCGATAGTCATAGTCACCTTGATATCGAGCAGACCTTCAACCTCCGCGGCCGTCGGGTCATCGCTCAGCACAGCAAAGTCCGCCCGACTGCCTTCGGTAATAGTACCGACCTCATCCTCAAGGTAACTCGCATACGCGGCGTGTACCGTGTGCATCTTGAGGGCACTGTAAAGCGACAGCTTTTCATCACCGCCCACGACCTCACCTGATGCTGCACGACGGCTAACTGCGGCATGCATAGCCGTGAGCGGGTTCGGAGAGCTTACAGGGGCGTCCGAGGATGCGGCTACTACAACACCTGAATCTTCCAATGACTGGAACCGGTACAGCCACTCAGCATCCTCGCCGAATTCGCTGACATACCGTGCCCCACCGTCTCTAATAAAACTTGGCTGCGAGACCAC
>JGIcombinedJ30088_10004810_pt1 | contig 11895 bp, 9 predicted proteins | sample PinacodermPK_FD_30088 | JGI IMG/M metagenome (IMG submission 30088)
TCGCCTTGGTGAAAACCATCCCCGCCGCTGCGCCGCACTGCCGATAGCCAAATTGCAGCGCCTCGCGGCGCAGCACATGCCGTGCGCCGCTGCGGTCATACGCCTCCACCTCGCGCACAATCGCGGCGGTCTCATTCCCATGCGCGCCCGCATTCATCGCCAGCGCCCCCCCCAGCGTGCCTGGTATGCCGCCCAGAAACTCCAGCCCGGCGACGCCCGCCTGCATCGCATGGCGCGCCAGCGCCTTGTCCAGCACAGCCGCACCGACCGCAAAGCGCTGGTCCGGCAAATCCTCCATAGTCTGAAAGCCGCGCCCCAGCCGCAGCACCACGCCAGGCACGCCGCCATCGCGCACCAGCAGGTTGGACCCTGCCCCCAGCACCAAAAGCGGCACCGCGGCTGGCAGGGCGCTGAGCAAGGCGCTGAGCGCAGCTTCGTCCGGCACGCGCACAAACCATTGCGCCGCGCCGCCCGCGCGCAGCCAGGTCATGTCCGCAAGCGGCTGGTTCGCCGCCCATGCGCCGCACGCGCCCAGCTGGCTCGGGTCAAACGCGGTGGGGGGCGAAATCGCGGACGCGGCGCTCATGCTCTTGTCCCCACGCGGCGCGGCGCTTTGGCGCGCGCACGCGTTGCCGCGGTGAGCGCGCGCTCAAGCCCGTGCGCATATTGGCTGATGGACCCCGCGCCCATGCACAGGAGCGTGTCATCGGCGCGCATATCGGCGGCCAGCCGATGCGGCAGGTCGGCTTCGGCAACGGCGTGCGCCGCGCATTTGCGCGCCCGCAGCGCCCGCGCCAGCGCCTCGCTGCTGGCATCGCCGCCCGGCGGTTTTTCGCCAGCGGCGTAGATGGGCAAGAGCCAGACTTCGTCCGCCGCGCCCAGCGCGCGCACGAAGGCCGGAAACAGCGCCTGCACGCGGCTGTAGCGATGGGGCTGCACAATCGCCCGCACCCGCCCCTTGCCAAGCGCACGCGCCGCCGCCAGCACCGCGGTCACCTCGGTTGGATGGTGCGCATAATCATCGTAAATCGCCGCCCCGCGCCAGCTGCCGATTCTGCTGAAGCGGCGCTCGGTGCCGCGAAATTGCTTGAGCGCGCGCCGCATCTGCTCCAGCGGAATCTCCAACTCCAGCCCGACCGCCACAGCCGCGAGCGCATTGCGCAGATTGTGCTCGCCATGCGCGGCAAGATGCCAGTCGGCATGTTTGCGCGCCCGCCCGCCGGTGCGCACATGGAGGTCAAAATTCATGCCCTGCGGCTGCGGACGCAGGCGCGCGGCGCGCACATCCGCCTCCGCCCCGAGCCCGAAGCGGCGCACGCGGCGGTCGGGCAGCGCCTCGCCCAGCCGCCGCAGCCGCGCATCGTCTGACCCCAAAATGACGCAGCCATAAAAAGGCGGTCTGCTCGGCATAGCGGCGAAACGCGCGCGCAAGGCGCGCCAGCGAGCCTTGATACTGCCCCAAATGCTCGGCATCCAGATTGGTCAGAACCGAAATCTGCGAGGGCAGTTCCAAAAAGCCGCCATCGCTCTCATCGGCTTCCACCACCATCCAGCGCGAGCGCCCAAGTTTGACATTGCGCCCATAGGCCCCCATCACGCCGCCATTGATTACATGGGGGGCGCGCCCGTCCGCCTCCAGCACCGCGGCAATCAGAGAGGTGGTGGTGGTTTTGCCATGCGTGCCGCTCACCGTGATTGTCCAGAAGGGCTGCATCAGCGCGCCCAGCAATGCGGCGCGGCGCGTGCGCTGCAACCCGCGCCGCTCCGCCGCGCGCCATTCGGCATTGTCGTCGCGCACCGCCGAGGATGCCACCACCAGCCCCGCATCTTTTATGTGCTCCGCCGCATGCCCGATGCGAATGCGCGCCCCCAAGGTGCGCAGCCAGGCGGTCTGGGCATTGGCCGCCAAATCGCTGCCTTGAACGCGGTGCCCGCGCTGCAGCATCCAGCCCGCCAGCGCGCTCATGCCGATGCCGCCAATGCCGATGAAATGGACAGGGTCCAGCGAGCGGTAAAATTCGGGGGCGGGGCGCGTCATGGCTTGGCCTTTTTGGCGGGGCGTTTTTTGCGCGCGCCGCGCGGCTTCGGCAGCAGGGATTCCACAAAATCGGCAAGGCGCGCGGTGGCTTGCAGCTGCGCCTGCAGGCGGGCGGCGCGCGCCATGTCGGTCAGCACCCCGCCATGGGTGAGCAGATATTCCAGCTGCGGCGCCAGCCGCTCTGGCAAAAACCCCTCCTCATCCATGCGCAAGCAGGCTTTCTGGCGCGCCAGTGCGGCGACATTTTTTGCCTGGTCGCCATCCAGCGAATGTCCGAGCGGCACCAGAATGCTGGGGCGGCTGAGTGCCGCCAGTTCGCCCACCGTCGCCGCCCCGCCGCGCGCAATCACCAGATGCGCCTCCGCCATGCGCTGCGGCAGGTCGCGAAAAAAGTCGCGCAATTCCACCTGAATCCGGGCGCGGCGATAGAGCTGCAAGAGCCGCCCAAAATCGGGCGTGGCGCATTGCTGCGTCAGCTGAAGGTTTTGCCGCATCGCCAGCGGCAGCTGGCTGAGCGCCGCCGGCACCACGCGCGCAAACAATTGCGCCCCCTGGCTGCCGCCAATCACCAACAGGCGGTATGGGCCCTGCCGCTTGGGCGGGCGATAGGCGGGGCGTCCCAGTTTCACAATGTCGGAGCGAATCGGATTGCCGGTGATGATGGCGCGCTTGCGCACGCGGGCGGGCAGCAATTCCGTGTCGGCGAACGACAATGCGGGCATGACGCCCAGGCGCGCCAGCATGCGATTGGCGCGCCCCATCACGCGATTTTGCTCATGCAGCGCGGTCGGCAGCCGCATGAGCCGCGCCACAAACAGCGGCGCAAAACTTGGATAGCCGCCAAAGCCCACCACCGCCAGCGGGCGCAGGGTGGACAGGATAAAGAGCGCGTAAAAGCAGGCATAGAGCAGTTTCAGCCCATGGAACAGCGAGCGCAGCATGCCGCCGCGAAAAATGGTCGCCGCCGGCAGCACCGAAATCGGTATCCCGTTGGTTTCCTCTTTCAGCCAGGGCATGAGGTCATTGGTGAAAATATGCACGGGCTGGCGGCGGCTCTGCAGCGCATGCGCCAGCGCCAGGGCGGGGAAAATATGCCCGCCAGTGCCGCCGGTGGCGAGCACGATGGGCCGCGTCATGCCATCACCTCGCGCTGCGGCACCACGGCGGGCGGGCGCGGCAGTTTGGGTATCTCGCGGCGCGTGAGCGCCAGCACCATGCCGAGGCTCAGCGCGGTCGCCAAGAGGGACGAGCCGCCATAGGACAAAAAGGGCAGGCTCATGCCCTTGGGCGGCACCAGATTGAGATTGACCGCAAGATTGATCGCCGCCTGCAGCCCAAACAGGCCGACCAGCCCGGCCACCGACAATTGCACCCAATGCGCGCGCGCCTCGCTCGCGCGGGCGAGCGCGCGCAAGCACAATGAGCGCAAACAGAGCCATCACCGCGCCGCCAATCAGAAGCCCGCCTTCTTCCGCCAGCACCGCAAACACATAGTCTGTGTGCGCATCGGGCAGGAACGCCTTGTAATAGCCATCGCCCGGCCCGGTGCCGAACACGCCGCCATTGGCAATCGCGGAGAGCGCCTGCTCGGTCTGGTAGGATTCCCCCAGCGCCGGATTGAGAAAGCCGTCAATGCGCGCCGCCACATGCGGCATGGTGCGCCAGGCGAACACCAGAAAGCCCGCCAGCCCTGCGCCGGGCAGCGCCAGTTTCCACAGCGAGCCGCCCGACAGAAACAGGAGCATGAGCCAGCCCAAAGTCAGCAGCACCGTCTGCCCGATATCGGGCTGCGCCACCAACAGGAGCGCGCAAAACACCAGCAGCACAAACGGCACCAGGCTGGACATGCGCCGCGCCGCGAGGCGGGCAAACAGAAGCGCCGTCAAAATCATGAAGCCCGGCTTCAGAAACTCCGACGGCTGCACCGAAAAGCCAAACAGGCTGAGCCAGCGGCGCGCGCCGCGCACATCATGCCCCACCAGCAGCACCAGCATCAGCCCAAGCAGCGAGAGCACAAAAACGCCCAGCGCCAGCTGCGCCACCTGGCGCGGCGTCAGGAGCGACACCGCCAGACAGGTCGCCAGCGCCAGCGTCAGAAAGACAATCTGGCGCGCCGCAAAATGATAGAGCGGCAGCCCTATCTTGGCCGCCATCAGCGGCGAGGCGGCGAAGGTCATCACATAGCCAAGCCCCGCCAGCGCCACGATGCTCAAAAACAGCGGGCGGTCAATCGTCCACCACCAATCCGCCAAAAGGCGCAGGCGGGTTTGCCAGAACAGCCGCATCCTCATGCCGCCCCCTCTTTCAGCGCCGCATCCGCCAGCTGACAAAAGGCGCGCCCGCGCGCGGCAAAATCCTCATATTGGTCAAAGGACGCACACGCCGGCGAAAACAGGAGAACCCGCCGCGGCGTGGGGGGGCGGCGCGCGCCGCCGCCAGAGCGTCCGCAAAGGCGCGCGGCAAGGTCGCGCAGCATGTGCAGTCCACGCCCTGCGCTTGCAGCCAGTCTGCCAAAACCTGCCCGGATTCGCCAATCAGCCATGCGCCGCGCACCGCGTCCATGCGGTTGAGCGCATCAAACCCGCCCTCTTTGGCGCGCCCGCCCGCAATCCAATAGACCGCATCCTCGGCGAACGCCGCCAGCGCCACCGCACTGGCTTCGGCATTGGTGGCTTTGCTGTCATTGATGATGCGCACCCCGTCCAGCTCGCCCAGCGGCTGCAGCCGATGGTCCAGCCCGGGGAAACTGGCAAAGGCATCCGCCAGACGCTCTGCGGTGACCGGGTGCGGCGCCGGTGCCATGCCCTGCAATGCGGTGAGCAGCGCATAGACAATCGCGGCGTTTTGCGCATTGTGCGCACCCATCAGCGCGGGGCANGCCGTCATGTCCAAAAGGGCGCGCCCATGCGCGTCGCGCACATGCCGCCCGTCAAACATAATGTCGGCGCGTTCCCCATAGGCAGANANGCGGCGCAGCGCGGGNGCGTCGGGTTTGTTCGCCCAGCGCGCCGCGAGCGCGCGCGTGGGCGCATCATCCACGCCCAGAACCGCGGTGCCATCAGGCGGCAGCGCCGCCAGCAATTTTTCCTTCGCCGCCACATAGCGCGCCATCGTGCCATGCCGCGCCAGATGGTCGGGCGTCAGATTTGTCAGCGCGCCGCACTCAGGCGCAAAATCGCGCACCAGCTCCAGCTGATAGGACGACAATTCCAGCACATAGACGCCATGGCGTTTGGGCGGCGCAAGCGCCAGCACGCTGACGCCGATATTGCCGCCGAGCCGCGCCTCATAGCCAAGCGCGTCCAGCACATGGACCGCCAGCGCGCACGCCGTGGATTTGCCATTGGTGCCCGTAATCGCCAGCACCGGCACATCGGGCGGGCGCGTCCATTGAAAGAGGTCCATATCGCCGACAATCGGAATCTTGCGCTTGTGCGCGGCGCGCACGACGGGATGCGGCTCAGGCGCAAACGGCACGCCCGGCGACAGCACCAGACATTCGGCGTCGGCGGGCCAATCGCGCAAATCCTGCAAGGTTGCACCCAGCTCTGCTGCCTTCGCGCGCGCAGGCGCATCATCATCCCACGCCCAGACCGCCGCGCCATGGGCGCGCAAGAATGTGACCGCCGCCAGCCCGGCCCGCCCCAGACCAAACACGGCAAATCCCTGATAGCGCAGCGTCATCTCTTTGGCCCTCAGCGCAGTTTCAGCGTCGCCAGCCCAATCAGCGCCAGCACCACCGCAATAATCCAGAAGCGAATCACAATCGTCGGCTCCGCCCAGCCGCGCTGCTCAAAATGATGATGCAGCGGCGCCATCGCAAACACGCGCCGCCCGGTCAATTTGAACGACACCACCTGCACAATCACCGACAGGGTTTCCAGCACAAACAGGCCGCCAATAATCGCCAGCACCAGCTCATGCTTGGTTGCAATCGCCATCGTGCCGAGCGCTGCGCCCAGCGCCAGCGCGCCGGTGTCGCCCATGAACACCATCGCGGGCGGCGCGTTGAACCACAAAAAGCCCAGCCCGGCGCCAATCAGCGCCGCGGCGAAAACCGCCAGTTCGCCGGTGCCGGCGACATAATGAATCTGCAGATAATCCGCAAACGCGCGATGCCCGACCAGATAGGCGATGATGCCAAAACTCGCCGCCGCAATCATGGCGGGGCCTATCGCCAGCCCATCCAGCCCGTCGGTGAGATTGACGCCATTGGCGCTGCCAACCACCACCAGCACGCCGAGCAGCAGAAACAGGGGCGCGCCCAAATCTATCATCCAGCTTTTGACAAAGGGCAGCGCCAGTTTGCTCGTCAGCGCGGGCGCAAACAAATCATTCATATACCAGACCAGCGCCAGCGCCAGCAGCGCCCCCAGCCCCAGCCGCATCCGTCCGGTGAGGCCGCGGCTGGTGCCGCTGGTCAGTTTCCTGTAATCATCGGTGAAGCCCAGCGCCCCGAAGCCCGCCGTCGCCGCCAGCGCGCACCAGATATAGGCGTTGGTCAGATTCGCCCACAGGAGGGTGGAGAACATCAGCGCCGCCAGCAGCAGCAGCCCGCCCATGGTGGGCGTGCCCATTTTGGTCAGCAAATGCGTGTTCGGCCCATCGGCGCGAATGGGCTGCCCATTGCGCTGGCGCGCCGCCAGCCAGCGTATCACCGGCGGGGCGAGGCAAAAACTCACCAGGAGCGCCGTCATCATCGCACCCGCAGAGCGAAAGGTGATGTATTGAAACACATTCGCGCCAATCAGCGTCTCTTTGAGCGGCGAAAAGATATGATAGAGCATGGGGAGGGTATCCTTCAGGAGGCGCTGCGCGTGCGCGCGGCTTTCTTTGGCGGGCGGCGAGCATCGGCGGTGAGTTCCCGCAGCACCGCATCCAGCCCCATGGCGCGCGAGCCTTTCAGCAGCACCACATCGCCCGCCCGCAGGCTGCGGCGCAAAAGCGGGAGGAGGTCGCGGGCGCGCGCGCAATGCCCGCCGCGCATGCGCCGCGGCAGCGCCGCCAGCAAATGCTCCATCAGCGGGCCGCAGCCATAGACGGCGGCGATGCGGTGGCGCGCCATCAAGGGGGCGAGCGCGCGATGCAGGCGCGGCCCCTCCAGCCCCAATTCCAGCATGTCGCCCAGAACCGCAATGCGGCGGGCGCGCGGCACCCCGCCCAGCATCGCCAACCCGGCCGCCATGGAGCCGGGGTTGGCATTGTAGGTGTCATCCATGAGCAGAATCTCGCCGCCGCGCCAGCGCACCCGATGGCGCGCGCCGCGATGCGGCGGCGGCTGCCAGGCATGCAGCGCCTCCGCCGCGGTGCGCACATCCTCGCCCAGCGCCGCCACCGCCGCCAGCACCGCCAGACTGTTCGCCACCGCATGCGCGCCCCATTGCGGCAGGCGGTAGCGCAGCGGCGTCCCGCGCCACTGCGCGGCGACCTGCACGCCAGCATCCGTTTCCCGATGCGAGCTGCGCCAGACCAAAGCCGCGCGCGGCGCAAGCTCCACCGGGCGCTGCATCGCAAACGACACAATGCGCCGCACGCCAGCGCGCCGCGCCGCGCTTTTGAGCGCGCGATGCCAGAGGCTGGACGCCGGCAAAAGCGCAATGCCCGCGCCGCCCAGCCCGCCGAACAGTTCCGCCTTGGCCGCGGCGATATCCGCCAGCGAGTCGAAAAACCCCTGATGGGCGGGTGAGATATTGGTGATTGCGCCGATGGAGGGGCGCAGCAAATGCGCCAGGCGCGCAATCTCGCCGCGCCGATTCATGCCCAGTTCAAAGACGCCGAAGCGCGCGCCTGGTGCCAGCCGCGCCAGACTCAAAGGCACGCCGATATGATTGTTGTGCGAGGCGGCCGCCACGGAGGTGGGCCCGAGCGCGCGCAAAGCCAGCCCCAGCCCGTCCTTGACGCTGGTCTTGCCCGATGAGCCGGTGATGCCAATCAGGGTGGCGGTGGTGCGCGCCCGCGCATGGCGCGCCAGCGTCCACAGCGCCGCCAGCGTGTCGCGCACCCGCACCAGCGGGCGGTCGGGCGCTGCGCACGGAGCGGCTCACCAGCGCCGCGGCCGCGCCGCGCTTGAACGCATCCGCGACATAGGCATGCCCATCGCGCTGCTCGCCAGGAAGCGCCACAAACAAATCGCCGGCCTCAAGGCTGCGGCTGTCAATCGCCACCCCGCGCGCGCCGAAACTTGCGCGCAGCGGCACGCGCAGCGCGGCGCTCACATCGCGCGCCGACCACAAAATCTCGTTCGCCTCACCCATTGTTGGCGCGCCCCTCGCCGCGCAGGGCCTGCAGGCAGTCTTCCACCACCGCGCGGTCGCTGAAGGGGTGCAATGTGCGCCCGACCAGCTGGCCCTCCTCATGGCCCTTGCCCGCCACCAGCACCGTCTGCCCGGGGGCGGCCATTTCCAGCGCGGTGCGAATCGCGGCGCGGCGGTCGCCAATATCCTGCACCGCGGAGCGGGCGCGCATGCCCGCCAGAATCTGGCGGCGAATATGCTCCGGCACTTCGGTGCGCGGATTGTCGTCGGTCAAGATGACATGGCTCGCGAGTTCTTCGGCAATCCGCCCCATCTCGCTGCGCTTGCCCTGATCGCGGTTGCCGCCGCAGCCAAACACCAGCACGATATCGCCCTCGCCGCCGGGCATCAGGCTTTGGAGCGCGCGCGCCAGCGCCGCCGGCGTGTGCGCATAATCCACGAACACCGGCGCGCCATTGGGGCATTGCCCAATCAACTCCATGCGCCCCGGCGGCGCGGTGAGCGCGGTCGCGGTGCGCACCACCTGGTCCATGCCAAGCCCCGATGCCAGCGCCAGCCCCATGGCGGTGAGCACATTTTCCACCTGAAAATCGCCAGCCAGCGGCAGCACCCATTCATAGGTGCGCCCCTGCCAGCTGAGTTTCATGTCCCAGCCCTCGGCGATGGATGTCTGGCGCAGCACCGCCAGCCCGCCGCTGCGCCCGCCGACCGCAATCAATTTGCGCCCGCTTTGGCGCACGCGCTCGGCAAAGGCGCGCCCCTCGGCGCTGCCGACATGCACCACCGCCGGCGCTTTGGACGGCAGCAATTCGGTGAACAGGCGCAATTTCGCGGCGCGGTAATCGCTGAGATTGAGATGGTAATCCATATGGTCGCGCGACAGATTCGTGAAGCCCGCCGCCGCGATGCTCACCCCGTCCAGGCGCGCCTGGGTGAGCGCATGGCTGGAGGCTTCCAGCGCCAGATGGTCAATGCCGAGCGCATAGAGGTCGCGCAAAATATGATGCAGCAGGACGGGCTCCGGCGTCGTATGCTCCAGCGCAAAGAGTTTGTCATGGGCGGTGCCGCGCACGCCCAGCGTGCCGATGCTGGCGGCGCGCCGGTCGGCGGCGGCCCAGAACTGGCGCAAGAATTCCACCACCGAACTTTTGCCATTGGTGCCGGTCACCGCCACAATATGGCTCGGCAGATAGCGAAAAAAGCGGCGCGCCATCAGCGCCAGCGCGCGCCGCGCATTGTCAATCGTCAGCTGCGGGGGCGCATCCGGCTCCCACTGCAATTGCGGATTGGGCCCCTCCTGCACAATCGCGGACGCGCCGCGCTTCAGGGCATCGGCAATGAATTGCCGCCCATCGCGCTGCGCGCCCGGCAGNGCGGCAAACAAATAGCCAGGCAGGACCTTGCGGCTGTCGCTCGCCAGCCCCCGCACATCCAGCGCTGCCACCGGCGGCGGCAGGTCCCGCCTATCCAGCAACGCGTCCAGTCGCATCCCCATCCTCCTTGGGCGGCGTTGGCGTCAAGCCCAGCAGCGGCGCGGCGCGCCCGATAATCTCGCGGCTGAGCGGCACCACATTCCAGCCCGCTTCCGCAAAGCCAAAAGTGGCATCAATCCCTTGCGGCTCGTCCAGCATCACGAACAGCACATAGCGCGGCGCATGCCCCGGAAAGGCAGAGAGGAACGAGACCACGAGGCGGTCTTCGTCATAGCCGCCCAGCCCGGGCTTTTCCGCCGTGCCGGTTTTGCCCAGCACCTGCCAGGCGTTGAGATTGGCTTGCCGCCCGGTGCCAAGCGTCACCGCGGTGCGCATCATCTGGCGCATGCGGGCGCTGGTGGCTTCGGAGAGCACCCGCACCGGCGCGCGCCGCGCCCCCAGCTGCACATGCGGCTCATAGTAAAGCCCGCCATTGACGAGCGCCGCGCCGGCCGCAATCGCCTGCAAGGGGCTGACCGCAATGCCATGCCCGAACGCCACCGTGGCGCGCGTCACATCGCCCCATTGCGGCGGCAAAATCGGGTGCGCCAGTTCCGGCAGGTCCAGCTGCGGGCGGCGCATGAGTCCGAGGCGCTCCAGAAATGCCCAATGCGCACGCGCCGGCACCAGCAAAGCCAGCTGCACTGCGCCGACATTGGAGGAATAGGCAATCACCTCATCCAGGCTCAGCACCCGCTCTTCGCCGTGCGCATCGGCAATCAGATGCCGCCCTACCCGCAAGGGGACGCGCACATCAAATTGCTGCCCGTCGGTGACGCGGTTGGTCTCCAGCGCCATCGCGGCGGTGTAGAGTTTGAACACCGANCCCAGCTCATAGACGCCGAGGCTGGTGCGATTGAAGCGCTGCGCCGGCGAGGCGGTCTGCGGGCGATGGGGGTCAAAATCGGGCAGGCTGACCATCGCCAGCATTTCGCCCGAGCGCGCATCCATGACCAGCCCGGCAGCGGCTTGCGCGCGATAGAGCCGCATGCCCGCCGCCAGCGTTTCGCGCACAATATGCTGCACCCGCACATCCAGCGAACTGACCAGCAGACCTTTGTGCGGCTCGGCGCTGCGATCCAGCACATATTCCAGCCCGGCCAGCCCGACCAAATCCTGATTGACGAAGCCCACCACATGGCCGGTCAGCGCNCCATGCGGATAGACGCGCTTGGGCACGGTTTCCATTTTCAGCCCCGGCTCGCCCAGCTGCAAAACCTGCTTGTGCTCCGCCGGNGTCACATCGCGGCGNATCACAAAATANGGATTGCGNGGCAGCAAAAAATCATCCAGGAGGCGNGATTCATCCAGTTCGGGAAAAATCTGTTTCAGCCCCGCGGCGGTTTTCGCCGGCCGCATAATCGCGCGCGGNTGCGCACCCAGAATGGTGGAGCGAATCTGGGTCGCCAGCACCGCGCCATTGCGGTCCAGAATTTCGGCGCGCATCGGCGTCGCCAGCGACCGCGCCGCGAGCCCGGTTTCGGCCGGCGACACAAACAGCGCCAGAAACGCCAGCCGCGCCCCCAGCACCAGAAACAGCGCCCCGAACAGGCTCACCGCCACGCTGAGGCGCTGCACGGTGTGGCGCTGCAGCGGGTGGGCGCGCGCCCCCTTCGCCTGGCTGCGATGCCAGGCATAATCTCCGCCCAGGCTGGTCAGCGGTCCCATCAGCGCCACGCCTCCGCCGCGCCATCCAGCGCCACAGGCAGCATGGGCGCGCGCGTCGGCCCGAAGGGCATCAGCTGCGCCGCATGCAGCGGCGCCAAATCCAGATAGGTCTGCGCCAGCGCCTGCAGGCGGCGCGGATCGTTGAGATGGCTCCATTCGGCTTGCAAGATTCGCTGCGCCGCACGCGCCTCGCTGAGCTCCGCCTCAAGTGCGGCCGCGCGCGCCATCACCGCCGCGCTCTGGTAGCGCACATGATAAAGCGCGGCGAAGCCTGCCAGCAGCAGGAGCGCCCACACGCCAAGCCGCGGCGCGCTCATGCCGCGCGCTCCAGCGGCGTTTTTTGCACCGCCCTGAGGCGCGCCGAGCGGGCGCGCGAATTCGCGGCGCATTCGTCCGCCTCGGCGCGCACCGCCCGCTTGCGCCAGAGACGAAAGCCCGCCGGCGGGGGCTGAAGGCGCGGCGG
>JGIcombinedJ30088_10004812_pt1 | contig 11890 bp, 8 predicted proteins | sample PinacodermPK_FD_30088 | JGI IMG/M metagenome (IMG submission 30088)
TCCGCCTGCCGCAGGCCCTCTACGGGACGGGCGAGGCGGCCGCGGCGGGCGGCGCCGAGTACGTCGACTTCGCCAACGTNGTCAGCATCTTCTGGGGCATCGTCATGACGCTGACGCTGGTGGCGGTGTACGCGCCCCACGCCGTGGCCCTGCGGTCGCACGCCCCNGTGCCGCTCGGCGAGCTCNTGCAGCNGGGGGCCGAGAGCGGCGCTCTCTACTCGGGCATGGCGAAGAAGGCCGAGGTCATCGTCTCGGCCCTCGCGCCGCTCCTGGCGGCGCTGACGACGCAACTGCTCTGATGCGGGTGAGCGAAGGCGAGCTGGACGCTTGAGCGCGCCGTGATCGCGTCGACGTAGTCCCACCAGTCGCCGGTGACGACGAGCTCTTCGATCATCGGAACTCGCCGCGGCCCGATCCAGCGCGAGCAGCGTGGCAGGGGTCAGGAGCTCGATCGCCGCGTAGCGCCCCTCGCGAAACGCGGCTCGGCGCCACAGGCCGAGGATGGCCGCCTGCCACGCGTCCCCGTCGGGCAGCGGACCGGCCCGGCCCTTGAACGCCGACGCCGCGATCCGCCGGCACTGCGGGACGAGGACGCCGCGGAACGGCATCTCAGACTTCATGTACGCCTGCTGTTGCGGGGCTCTGTCGGGGTGGGCGGCGGCGCGTAGCGCGGCGCCGATGGCGTGTCGGATGTCCGCTACGGCAGGCATGCGGGAGTCCGCCCCCGCGTGGGAGCCGGCCTGGCGTGTCTCGGCGGCTGACGGGCGACGATCGGCTAGTCGACGGTCTCGACGTCCTCGCGGGGTGGGAGATTGCTCGGCTGGTAGCCGTTGTCGGGCTCCGCGCGGCGGGTCCAGACGCTGGCGTGCACCTTGGAGCCGGCGGCGATCTCCCGCACGCGCTCGCCGCGGAAACGCCAGAACCCGGTGTACGATTCCTGCGAGTCGCCGTGCGGGTCGGGCCGGTAGCGGGCGGCCCGCAGGCGGGCGCGGTCGACCTCCATCCCCGCCGCCCCGGCCTTGCCGAGCATCCAGTGCAGCGAGATGTTGGCGAGGCCGCGCTGCCGGTGGTAGTCCCCCACGTCGGAGTGCACGCCGGCGAACCACACCTGCTCCACCGTCTGTTCCGGCTTACCACGGGGCGGGCTGTTCCCGCTCTGTGTTTACAGCGCGGGCCGCAGCCCGTACCATGTGCGGTCGATGCGCGGAAGCGGCCTACCGACGCGAGTGCGCGGACGCTGCAACAGGACGCCCCGCGTGAGCCGGGAACATCGACGAGTGTTTCGTTTACCACGAATCAGAACCGCGGAGTTGCCGAGCTGTGCCACCAATCCAAACGGTTGACGTAGATCTGTCGACCCTGGGCATTGAACTCCCCCGCACCCACGCCGGAATGGTGCTTGGTCAGCCGCACCTCGACCTCACTCCACAGGAGCCGTATCGGTGCACAGATGCATCTAAACGGCGCCAACTGGAGAGCATCGAGGCGACGCTAGCAGTAGCGCGCACAACGTGCCATGGGGCTGCAAAGACACATTTCACCATCTTCCCAGAGTACAGCATCCCCGCGCCGGAAGGCGTTGAACAAGTCGAGGACGCCCTTCAGCACCCCGACTGGCCGACTCAGACCCTCGTAATCGGTGGAACGGATGGCCTTTCTCGCGCCGAATATATTCGGCTGGTGGCGGCCTCCGGCACTGAGGTAGACCTGGAACACAACGATCCGACGAAGATCGCAGCCGATCGATGGGTCAACTGCGCAATCATCTGGGCAAAAGGTATCGACGGCACGGTCAAGCGATGGCTCCAGCCTAAGCTCTATCCCTCCTGGCCGGAGGAGGACGTTGCCGACGGCACCATGTTCAGGGGAAACTCTGTCTTTATCTTTAGAGGGCGCTTCGACGACGGAACACAATATCGATTCTCCGTACTGGTGTGCTTCGACTGGATCGCGACCGTAGACGGTCAACGACCGTGGCGGGCGATGGTCGAAAAACTGTCCCGGCAGGCAACTGAGCAAGGTGCGGAGTTTCCTCTTTCATGGATGATTGTGATCCAGCACAATCCGCGCCCGTCGCACGAAATATTCATGACAGAAGTCAATGAGTTCTTCAACAACACCATCGTGAGGAATGTTCGTCGCGACCGAGCGTGTCTAGTGTTCGTCAATAGCGCCGGTAAGGGTACACCGGGCAAGATCCGGCACCACGGGAATACGAGCGTCATTTTCGCGCAACAAACATTGTTCGAGATGCCTCGATGCCACGGAACGTTCTGCAGTGGCGGGCCGCGGTTCCGTGGACACGGCGTAATTCGGCACCATAAGGACTGTCTCTTTCGGGAGGGAGGCGCATGCGTGCATTCCTTCCGGTTGATCAATCCGGACGCGTTGACCGGCGGAGCTGCCGGTCGGACGATAGCGGTCAGAAAGCCTTCCGTCCATTCTCTTGACGGCCGACAGGACCCCCGGACTCCCGGCGATATCGTTCCTGGGTCAGTCAAGTGGCTGAATGACGAGCTTGACACGGTCGAGAGTCTCACGCGCGTCGCACCGGAGTATCGTGAAGCGCCTCTGGCAGGGGCAGTGGACAATGCATGCGAGCTAACGAGGGACGGCCTACGGGAAGCGTCCCGCGGTAACGCGGGGACCGTCGTCAGGCTCGCATCGTCGACGCTGACGGCACAGCCTGGAAATGAGAGAGGCGAGGACAATCTAACGGCCGACGACTGGGGCGCAGCGGAACGAACGGCTGTAACCCACCTAGTTCACAGCGTTAGCATTCTTGATGTCTGTTCCGATGGTTGCGCGGTGGCGGCTGAGTCCGTCCATGCAACACTGTCCATCGGCGGGCGGGAATTCGATGTCGTTGCGGTGTCCGGAGAGACGCATGAGGCCTGCCGGGAGCACTACGCCAGGAAGTTGCCTGCTGGAAGGCGGCCTGTACTTTTGGTGTCGCGCGACGTAGATAACAATGAACGCCTACAACGCTTAGGACCCTATTTGGAGATTACCAAAGACGGCCACTCGGCCGAGCGGAACTTCACGGACCCGGAGGAGATTTCGTGCCAGGTCGGGTACAAAGATCTGTTGTCCGTGTACGTGGGGTCCGATACCGCGGAGCTGGCTAAGGAGCGGCTCAATGACAAACTTCCCCGTTGACATTGAGGAGCACTGGCAACGGGTACCGCGCTATCTGGCAGAGGCGTTGCCTGAGTGCGAGGTGACGTCGGAGTCGCGAGTGTCGGACCAGGCTCCGATGATCTTCATGTGGATGGCTAACCTCATGGCGGGGTTCGCGCTGTCGAATGGCGATACGTTGGGAAGTTACAAGAAGCTGTTCGGGAGCTTCAAGGAATACTACGCGGAGAACCGCAACCGTCTCGACCTACTAGAGCTTTCGTTTGTTTTTTGCGTTCGACCAGATCTCCCAGATCTGGAAGCATTCTGCTCAGAAGTAGAGACGGACGTGTACTTTTGCCGGAAGTTCGTGATTCCCCTGGCGAGCAGTTTGGATAGGGCTTTCGAACGGCTGCCCTTCGTGCCGTTGGCGCTTGGTACGGAAGGACTTCGCCGACCACCGTCGGCGCAGACGTACATGCGTGAGTGTGGAGTGCCTGCGACGTTGGCGAAGTACTTGGCGGTACCACACCAGCGCGGTGCCGAGAACATCGTGAGGGATTGTCTGGACGAAAACTCGAACTGGACGCCCCTACTGGCAGGGCAGAGCCACGCGAGGATGTCGGTGGCGGAGAGTCAGCGCGAAGACGAAAAATGGGTGCATTTGGATGCTGTAGGGATCCAGAACTTTCGCGCGTACAAGAGGCGCCAGGTTTTCGATCTGGGCCGAGCGGTGACCGTGTTGTACGGACCGAATGGTTTTGGCAAGACGTCGTTCTTTGACGCAGTCGACTTCGCGGCCACGGGTGGTGTGGGGCGGCTGGGGTTGTCGGCAAGCACGGACCGCTTTGCGAGGGCAGTGGCCCACTTGGACGGGAAGCCGGAGGATGCAAGCGTCGAGGTGCGATTTAGCGCGAACGGGTTGGTACGGAGAATCAGTAGGCGCGTGTCATCGCGGGCGCAGGCGTCTGTAGACGGCATTGGTCATGACCGGAAGCGAGCGCTTGTGGAAGTCACCGGGGGCGGTTTGGAGGCCAGTGACCGAATCGAGCACCTGGTGAGTCTGTTTAGGGCGACGCATCTCTTCGGTCAAGGACGGCCGGAATTGGGGAAGGGATTTGATCGCGATTGCGCGCTGCCTCCCCAAGTCGTGTCCCATATGCTAGCGTTCGACGACTACGCCAATACGCGGAGAAAGGCGCTGGAGGTATGTGATGTTTTGGAGCAGGCGTTGGGTCGAGAAAGGGGCAGTATAGCGTTACTGGGTCGAGAGATTGAAGAGGCAGAACTCAATATTGGAAACTTAGAGGGAACGTCGACACAGTATCTGGAGTTGGCCGCGCCAGCGAAGGCATTGGCTTCGCTGCGGCGGCGGGTGCAGGACGCGGGGCTGTCGATTGAGAGCGAGGAAGGAGATCGGGTGTTCGTGAGGGCGTGTCGAGCAGCCATTCAGGCTCGACTTGGAGATGGGGAGGCGCGGATTCGGCGGTTGACGGAGCTTGCGGAGGAAGCGCGGTTGTTGCCGGCCGTTACGGAGGGCGTCGCAGAGTTGGCGAAGCGGCGGCGGCGGGCGGAGAGCGAGTTGGGGTCGGCGGAGGACGCGCTTGGACAAGCGGAGGCGGCGCAAGGAGAGGCAGCAGGGCTGGTACAGAAGTTGGAGGCGCGATTAGTCGAGGGGAGGGCACGAGCGGAAGCACTGCGGTGGGCGCGCGAGGCGCAACCACGGTACCGGCGCTTGGTGAAGCTCGAAGGTGAAGGGGCGAGCCGGGTTCAGAAGGCGATCGGTGAACTTTGGGAACTTCGGGAACGTCAGCGGGGGTTGGTACGGGACCTGCGGGCCAAGGAGCAGACCGCGGAGAAGGCACTGTCGGAGGTAGCAAGGACTCGTGGTGTGGTGGCGCAGTTGAGGAAGCTGGAGGACGGAGCGGACAGGTGGCGGTCGGATGTGGCGGCTGTGGGAGAAGCGCGCGCGAGGGAGGAGACGTTGGGTGGCCAGTTGGAGCAGCTCCGGCGCCAGGAAGAGATTCTGTCGGCGCGACTGGTGGAGAACCGGGCGCTACAGGGAGCGGTTCGGGAAGAGATTGAGCCGCTCGAACGGGAGCAGTCGAACTTTTCTCAGTTGTTGGGACGGATAGGGGAACACATCCGCGATGCGGTGTGTCCGATGTGCGGACATGATCACGGCTCGCTGGAAGTGCTCTTGGAAGAGGTAGAGAAGCGGCGGACTCGGGATGCAGTAGGAGATCTGAGGGCAAAGGCGGGTGCGCTGAAGAAGGCGGGTGAAGACGTGGAACGACGCTTGGCGGAACTGCGAAGAGACGTTGCGGTGCAAAGCGATGAGGTACAGGAGCTGCGGAAGCAACGGGAGAGGCGCGAGACTCGAATAGCCAGCTTCGAAGACGCTGTCGGAAAGGTCGGGATTGCTGCGCAAGAGCTGAAGGTGGCGGCCGGGGCTATCAATGAACGCTGGGCTCGGGAGAGGGACGATCTTGAGGGAATGGAGCGCGTCAGCCTGGGCTTGCAGATGGAGGTGAAGGGCGCGAAAGCGGCACTTGCGCAGGTCGAGGGTGAGATTGAGGACGGGGAGAGCGCGGTTGCCGAGGCAGAACGGGAGCTAGACGACTGTCGGGAGCAGCTCAAACGGCTACGCGAGGACCGGCGGACGGCGGAGGTGTCGTTGGGAGCGGAGCCAACGGCCCTCGGGGAAGCGCACGACCGGCAACTGGGGGAGCTAAGGGAAACCGAGGCAGCGGTCCTGGCGGCGGCGGGCGTGGCGAGGGAGAGGAGGGCGGCAGTAGCTGGGCGGCGACAGAAGATATCCGCCCTGGGGACGGCTTTGGAAGGTCTGAAGAAGCAAATGGGCGAACGAAGGAGGGCGCTGACAGAAACGAATGCGCGATTGGTGGAATTCGGCCTAGCCGTCGGAGCAGAATGCGAGGAAGTAGTGGACTTGTTGGAGGAGGAGACGAAGACGAACAGCAGTTTGGAGGAACTTCGGGACTTCGCGGATAGCGTTGAGCTGGGGTTGGATACGGCGACCACTGCGGCGGCCTTGCGGCAACAGCGTCAGGCGGTCCGAGCAAGGGAGCGTAAGATTGAAGAGAGAAGGCAGGACATTGAACAGTACGAGTCCTGGCGGAACTATTTTGCGGGACTGGGCGAGAGGGTGGCCGGCAGGCAGAATGCGGCCATTGCGAATTTCGCAGACAAATATGGACCGACGGCCTCAGCGATTCAAGAGCGGCTGCGTTCGGTTTACGGTTTTGACGGGATTGACACGCGAAGTCATGAGGCAACAATTCGCGTGCGTGTGAGGCGCGGCAGCGAGAGTTTGCGGCCCACGGACTACTTTAGCGACTCACAACAGAGGACGTTGCTTCTAGGTCTGTTTTTGACGGCATCGATTTCGCAGTCATGGTCGTCGTTAGCGACGGTACTACTTGACGATCCGGTTATGCACTTTGATGATCTGAATACGTATGCGTTTCTCGACATGGTCGCCGGGTTCTTAGACGCGGAGTCCGGGCCGGGGCAGTTTGTAATATCCACGTGTGACCGGAAGGTTCTGCAGCTCGCAAGGAAGAGATTCAGGCATCTAGAAGGGGACGCACGGTTTTACGAATTCAAGGCTATAGGCCGAGATGGGCCGGTGGTGGAGGAAGTAGCGGGCCTGTAGGTCTTTGCGCGATACAGCCGGCACGGCCGCGGGTGGAGGCCCCAGTGCGTGGGGAAGCGGAGAAGCTCCGCGTTGAGCGCCAGCTCGCCGCCGCTGTCGCGGCCGTCCGGCAGCACGACCGCAGGCATGTGGTCGAGTGTGTATTTCGGTGAAGCCGAACACAGATTCCGGGGATGTGGAAAAGGATTCCGGCGAAGTGGAACGCTCGGCAGAGCGCAGCGACGTTGAGCGGTCGATCGCTCCGATTCGGTTCGCCCGTCCCCCGCGGGCCGAAAGCGGAGGCTCGCGGTTGCGGGAATCGCGGCGTGGATCGGGTTTCACGCCGTTCTCGCGGGCCTCGGCGTCGCCGACCTGCAGCTCTATTCCATCGCGTACGACTCGATCGTGCGGATCTACGAGCAAGCGGGCGGCCCCGTGGCGGCGGCCATGACCGGCGGGGTGGGTCCGCTGGACGTTTCCCGCCACCTGATCTCGATCCTGCTCCGGTCGCGTTCGGTATCCCGGCGGGGTGCGCGGGTTCCTGTCACGCCGCGGCGGGCGAGGCGGCCGCGGCGGGCGGCGCCGAGTACGTCGACTTCGCCAACGTCGTCAGCATCTTCTGGGGCATCGTCATGGCGCTGACGCCGAGGTCTTCGTCTCGGCCCTCGCGCCGCTCCTGGCGGCGCTGACGACGCAACTGGTCTGATGCGGGTGAGCGAAGGCGAGCTGGACGCTTGAGCGCGACGTGATCGAGCATCACCGCCCGCGCTCGAGGTGCTTCAGCGCTTCGCGCCGACTGAGGCGGGAGAGGCCGCCGTGCGCGGCGGTGAACTCGGTCACCCAGCCGGCATCGGTCTTCGAGAACTCCCGCAGCGCCCAGCCGATGCCCTTACGCAGGAAGAACTCCCGTTCCCCGATGGAGGGCTGGATCACGTCGGCCAGCAGCTTCCTGTCGGTCGCCTGCTTGCTGCGCAGTTGCGCCAGGATCGCGGTGCGGCGCTTCCACACGTTGTCGGACCGCGCCCATCCGCGCAGCAGCGCCTTCGTCGGCTGCGGGTGACCGGCCAGCATCGTGCCCATGGCGCGGCCGGCGATCGCGTCGACGTAGTCCCACCAGGCGCCGGTGACGACGAGCTCTTCGATCATCGGAACGCGCCGCGGCTCGATCCAGCGCGAGCAGCGCGGCAGGGTCAGGAGCTCGATCGTCGCGTAGCGCTCCTCGCGAAACGCGGCCCGGCGCCACAGGCCGAGGATGGCCGCCTGCCACGCGTCCGCGTCGGGCAGCGGACCGGCCCTGAACGCCGACGCCGCGATCCGCCGGCACTGCGGGACGAGGACGCCGAGGAACGGCATCTCCGACTTCATGTACGCCTGCTGTTGCGGGGCTCTGTCGGGGTCGGCGGCGGCCCGCAACGCTGCGCGGATGGCGTCTCGGATGTCCGTTGCGGCAGGCATGAGGGAGTCCGCCCCGACGTGGGAGCCGGCCTCGTGTGTCTCGGCGGCCGGTGGGCGACGATCGGCTAGTCGACGGTCTCGACGTCCTCGCGGCGCGGGAGATTGGGCGGCTGGTAGCGGTTGTCGGGCTCCGAGCGGCGGGCCCAGACGCTGGCGTGCACCTTGGAGCCGGCCGGGATCTCCCGCACGTGCTCGCCGCGGAAATGCCAGAACCCGGTGTACGATTCCTGCGACTCGCCGTGCGGGTCGGGCCGGTAGCGGGCGGCCCGCAGGCGGGCGCGGTCGACTTCCATCCCCGCCGCCACGGCCTTGCCGAGCATCCAGTGCAGCGAGATGTTGGCGAGGCCGCGCTGCCGGTGGTAGCCCCCCACGTCGGAGTGCACGCCGGCGAACCACACCTGCTCCACCGTCTGTTCCGGCTGGCGGTTCTCCTCTTCCCAGAGAGCGGGCTGAAAGTCCCGGCGTCGCTCGTCGATGGCCAGCGCGTGGTACGCGAACGCGGTCTCCGGGTTCAGCCGGGCGTCGGCCCAGCGCTTGCCCTCGTTGAGCACCAGCGACTCGACGGTGTCCCAGACGCCGATGAAGTGGACGGGGGCCGGCCGGCTGAACGTCGCCTTGAAGCCCGCGGCGACACGGGTGTTGCCCCGTTGGTTGTAGGTCTTCGCCGCGTACTCCACGTGGTTGTCGGCATTCCGCTCCAGCAGACCCACCTTGTGCAGCATGCCCGCGAGCGAGCGCACCGTGAACGCGCCGCGGCTGAAGCCGAACAGGAAGATGCGGTCCGCCTCCGGTCCCTCGTACACCTCCATCAGGAAGCGATAGGCGTCGTTGACGTTCTTCTGCAGGCCCGCCCCGGTTCCCTGGTCGGTGAGCGCCCGCAGCCTGCCGCTCTCCTCGTCGTAGGCCCAGCCTCCGGTGCCGACCCCCGGATCGTAGTAGCCGATCTGGGTGGCGGTCTTCCTCGCGAGCGCGTAGGTCTCGACGACGTTCGTGTTGTTCTTGCCGTACTCGTTCCCGGTCCCGTCGCAGCAGACGACGATGTTCCTCATCTCGGGCCCCCTGCTCTCCTCGCCACACTGTGTCGCTTCGACTCGGTCGTGGCGCTCGATCATACGCGCGGTTGCCGGTCCGCCACTCGGGAGGAGGGTTCAGGCGCTGCAAGACCGCAGGTTTCGGGGGGTGCTCCCGGGATTGCGGGCGACGCAATCTCGGGTCCGCCCCCGCTCGCCGAAGGACGGAATCGGTCCCGCGTTTCACGGGGCGGTCACGCGCGGTGGTCTCGTGGTGGTGGGCGAGATGTGATGCGGGCTGGGACACTGGGGGGCCATCGTCGGAATCACACGCCGGCGCGGCAAGTCCGGGCTGCCTTGGCCGGGGCTGGGCGGCGGATTGGCAGCGGGCGCGGTGTGCCGATTCGGCGCCGGAGACGCGTCCTCACCGGTCCGGCGGTTTCGCCATGCGGTAGCCGACGCCGCGGTGGTTGAAGATGTAGGCGGGGCTGGCCGCGCTGTCGGCGCGCGCAGGAGCTCGTACTCGGTGGCCGTCAACTCGACCGCCTCCGCGCCGCCCGTCACTCGGCGCTGCTCGTAGTCCGAAGGCTCGCCGAGCACGAGCGGCTCGGGGGCCTCGCGGCGTCTGAGCGCCGCCCGGACCCACGCCACCAGCTCCGTCGGCGAGAAGGGCTTGACGATGTGTCGGCCGCGGCCGACTCGAGCGCCTTCGCAACGGTCTCGTCGCGGCGGTAGGCGGAGATGAAGATGACCCCGGCAGGTCGGCAAGCTCGGGGATCTGCCGCATCAGCTCGATGCCGTCGACGTCGGGCAACATCAGGTCGAGCAGCACCAGCCGCCGCGTCTCGGTCCGGATGATGCGTGGCAGGTCGTGCGGCGTGCCCGGTGAGCAGCGGGGCGCCAGCCGGGCGCGGAAGGCGCGTCGGGGACGAAGCGCAGGATCCGCGGGTCGCGGTCGACCACGAGGATGCTCGGCGGCTCGCCGGGTGCAGGGGGGCACCGGCGGGACGGCAGCGTGGCTGGCCGCCCGGGCGCCGGCCTCCCGCGACCGGCATCGTGAACGTGACCGTCGTGGTCGGCGCCGGGGCTCTCGGCCCGGATGCGGCCGCCGTGCGCCTCGATGAGCCCCTTGCAGATGGCGAGCCCGAGGCCGTGGCCCGCCGTCGCGCCCTGTCCCGCGCCGGTGTGCTTGCTGAACAGGTGCGGCAGCCGTTCGGGCGAGACCCCGCTCCCCCTCGTCGGAGACCGAGACGGCGACATGCACGTTTCTCAACCCGCCGCGATCCGGATCGGGGTCGACTCCGGCGCGTACCGCGCGGCGTTCGCGGAGAGGTTGTCGAGCACCTGCACGACGCGCCGGTGGTCGGCCATCACAGGGGGCCGCCCCGCGGGCAGGTCGACGAGAACTCCATGCCGGGCGCCGCTCAGGAAGGTGCTTCGCGTCCGATCCACTAGGCGGGCACGTCCGAGGGCCGTCGCGGTCACGCTCGTCTCGGGCCTTGCGGGCACCGGGCAGCAGGGGCAGCTCCTGCAGGTCGCCCGCGGGCGTGCCGACAGCGGACTCGGCACTCGTCGCGGACAGAAGGCAAGCGTTCCGCAACCAGCCGGACGGCTAGCCGCGACCGCGGCGGCCGCGGCGGACTGCTCCCGCAACCGGCCGCGGTCGCCAGATCGGCAATGCGGCAGCGCAGGTCAGGCGTCCGGGCGACCAGCATCAGGTCGTCCGTCCAGTTCGAACAAGGCGAGGCACCTGCGCGCGAGCAGCTTGCAGCGTCCTTCCCAGTGAGCAGGCGGCAGCAGGCGCGGTCGAACTCGACGACCCGGTCGCGGAGTGCAACCAGCGTGCCGGGTTTCGACGAACCGCTCGATGCAGTGGCACCAGCCGAGCGCGACGCACCGCCGCCGGCGGTAGCGTCTTGTCCGCCGCCGACACCCCGCCACAAATTTTTTTCACGCCCCATACCTACCAGATGGGAGTATTGCAGCCTCCCTGGATTTGTGCATAGAGTGTCGCGTCTCCTGGAGCGCTTGCCGTCGGCGCGGCCGCACGTGTCATGAACCCACTCGACGCCTTCGACCGCATCCTGGCGTTGCTGCACCAGGCCGCGCTCGACGACGCCCAGTGGCTCGCAACGGCCGCTCTGATCGACGAGGTCTGCGGCACCACGGGCAATGCACTGGTGGTCGCCGAAGGGTCTGCCAGCGACGCGCGCGTCTGCTTCGCCCGGTATCTCTACCGCGGCGAGTCTCGACCGGACTTGGCGCGGGAGTATTTCGACGTCTACTACCCACACGACGAAGGGCCGCCCCGCCTGAGGGAGCGGCCCGCTGGCCAAGTGGTCCATGTCCCCGACCTTTACACCGAAGAGGAGTTGAGGACCTCGCCAGCGTACAACGAGAGCTGGCGCCGCCGCGAGGTCCAGAATGGATTGATAATGCGCCTCGACAGGCTGGACGACCTGCGCATTGTCTGGGCGATTGGGGACCCCGTCGGCAGCGGCGGCTGGGAGTCCGCTCAACTCCAACTGATCGAGTCTCTGTTGCCGCATATCCGCCAGTTCATCTGCGTCCGTCAGGCGCTGGTTGGCGCCGATGCGCTGAGCGCCAGTCTGGCCGGCCTGCTGGACAACAGCCGGATCGGCGTGCTGCACCT
>JGIcombinedJ30088_10004831_pt1 | contig 11851 bp, 9 predicted proteins | sample PinacodermPK_FD_30088 | JGI IMG/M metagenome (IMG submission 30088)
AACAATCCCCTCGCCGAGCCAGCCAATATGGTGCACCCCGAGAAACACTTTCAGGATGCTCTCAACATCGGAGCGGGATAGGGCAGGATTGCGATTGGGGTTGAGTAAGCAGGACTCTGTGGTCAGCAACATGCCCTGACCGTTGACATCGATGGATCCGCCTTCAAGCACGATGTCCGGCGTAAACGGGATGAGGCTGAGACACTGGGCGATGCGTTCCGGAACGCGGTTGTCCAGGTCCCACGGCGGGTATTTGGCCCCCCAGGCGTTAAACGTCCAGTTTGTCAGACCGAGTTCGATGATCTGCCCGTGCCGACGGGTCAGAAAGATCGGCCCGTGATCGCGGATCCAGGCATCGTTGGTCAGAATTTCGTATATCCCGATACGAGTCAGGTCCACTCCGGCCGTGTCAAGGGTGTGGCGGACGTGTCCCGCGGTCTCGGGGTCATTCACGCAAATATGTACTCGTTCGTCCCGGTACAGGGCGGCGATCATCCGGACATACAGCGCGGCAATGGCCGAGTCCATGCCGGGCCAGGTGTCCCGATTGTGCGGCCAGGCCAGCCAGGTGGCGGCGTGCGGTTCCCATTCCGCGGGCATCCGAAAGCTGAGCTGGGCTGGTGTGGGCTGGGGAGAAGTCATACGAGCGGACCCGGCGTTGATAGGTGCGACCGACTCGGCAGAGCTAGGAGTCAAGAAAACGCCGGGTCAGGTCGGCGTAGGCGTCAATCCGGCGGTCGCGGAAAAACGGCCAATACTGGCGCGTGGCGTTGAGCCGGTCGAGCGCGCACGGAATAATCAGGGTTTCCTCGTTGTCGTTGCTCGCCTGCTTGAGGATGCGGCCAAACGGGTCGCTGACAAAGGACGTGCCCCAGAAATTGAGCGCGCCTTCCCGGCCGACGCGGTTGACCGCGGCGACGTACAGCCCGTTGGCGATCGCGTGGCTGCGCTGCATGATTTGCCAGGCTTCACGTTGGGCCTGATGCTCCTCTGCCCCGTCGTCCGGATGGTCGCCGATAGCGCTCGGATAAAACAGGATCTGGGCTCCACTCAGCGCGGTGAGCCGTGCCCCCTCGGGAAACCACTGGTCCCAGCAGATGAGCACCCCAATCCGCGCGTAACGGGTGTGGAAGGTCCGAAATCCAAGGTCACCAGGGGTAAAATAAAACTTCTCGTAATAGAGCGGATCATCCGGGATATGCATCTTGCGATACTGGCCGAGGAGCGTTCCATCGGCATCGATCACCACCGCGGTGTTATGAAAAATCCCCTCTGCGCGTTTCTCAAACACGGGCACGATCAGGACGACCTGATGGGCCGCGGCGAGTTGTCTCAGTCGCTCGGTGGTTGGTCCGGGGATCGGCTCGGCCAGCGCGAACCGCTCAACGTCTTCGCGCTGGCAGAAATAGCGTGACCCGAACAATTCCTGGAGGCAGATGATCTGCGCTCCCTGCCGGGCAGCCTCCCGGATAGCCGCCGCCGCCTTGTCCAGATTGGCGTCCGGCCGGTCGCTGCACGCCATCTGCATCAGGCCGAGGATGACCTGCTGATCGTGGGCGGAGGCAGGGGGCGCTGTCATGATGAGAGAAATTGTAAGGGATGGTGGTGCCGGGCTCAATGCCACCCTCGAGGCTGAGCTTTTGACACGAAATGTGAAAATCACTATATAGGTGGACGGGCTGGAAGTAGAGACCGATTGCGATCCCAAACATTGGCTGAACTCTTTGTTTTTATTGTTTTTTCCGTAATGGTTCACCTGTGGGTGAAATCTCCCCGACGAGTATCACCCGTTAGTCCCGGTTTACCTGTATCCATCACACAACTGTCAGAGAAATCGTTGTCTCTCCATCTGCTGAGAGATCAACAGCACACCAGCTATATGACTGCCTGAGGTGGGTGTCTTTCATGACTCGTATGACCAAGAGCGAACCCAAGGAAGCCGGACCGCTTGCCCTGACACCGGCGTGGGGAGCTGAGGTTACGGTTGTAGATAGCCGAACCTTGTCTGCCCAAACGGCGCTGGAAGAGACTATTGCCCTGTATGGTATTCGGAACTGGGGGAGTGAGTATTTTCGGGTGAATACCAACGGAGAAGTCGTATGTGCCTTCCCCGTGTCGCAGCCGGCCCGCACGCCGCTGAAAGACCTGGTTACCCAACTCAGAGACCAGGGGATTGCCACGCCGGTTGTGCTGCGCTTCCCCCAGATTATCCAGCATCAGCTCAATGTCCTGGCCGCAGCCTTTCAGTCGGCCATCAGAGAATTCGGCTACCAGAAAGACTACATCCCGGCCTATCCCATCAAGGTCAACCAGAAGAAAGAAGTGGTGCAGGATGTCCTCCGTTTTGGAGACCCGTATCAGGTCGGTCTTGAGGTCGGCAGTAAAGCCGAACTGAGCGTCGCCCTGGCGCTGACCCACAATCGGCGCTCGCCCATCATCTGCAATGGGGTGAAGGACGAGGGCTATATCAAACTGGCCCTGATCGGCACACGGATCGGCAAGCGGGTCTTTATTGTGGTGGAGAGCATATTTGAGTTGCACGCCCTGCTGGCGTGCAGTCAACGCCTGGGCATCCGTCCGCGGATCGGCCTCCGCCTCAAACTGGCGGCCCGCGGCAGCGGCAAGTGGGAGAAATCGAGCGGCGATCTGTCCAAATTCGGCTTCACCACAACCGACCTCCTCAAATGCCTGGGTTTCCTCCGCGAGGCTGACATGCTCGACTGTCTGAGCCTGCTGCACTTTCACATGGGCTCACAGGTCACGGAGATCAGACGGGTGAAGTACGCGGTCAAGGAAGCCGCCCGTACTTATGCCAAGCTGTGCCAGTCCTGCCCGCAGCTCACCTATCTCGACGTGGGCGGCGGGCTGGGCATTGATTATGACGGCTCCCGCACGGCTTCGGAGTCGAGCGTCAATTACTCTGTCCAGGAGTATGCCAACGACATTATTTACTCGATCAAAGAGGTGTGTGAGCACGAGGGCGTCGAAGAGCCTACCGTGCTGACGGAAACCGGGCGGATGATCGCCGCGCCGCATGCCATGCTGGTCTTCGATAGCGTAGATGAAATCGGGCTCTCAAACGGCCCGGTGCGGGTCGCTGACTATGAGAGCCGGCCGGAAGTCATCCAGGAGATGTACGATATCTATACCGGGACGAACGCCAAGAACTACCGTGAGTATTATCACGATATCCTGGAGCAGCGCGAAGAGATGTTTTCACTCTTCAACCTCGGCTATCTCTCCCTGGAGGACCGCGGGCTGGGTCAGGAACTGTTCTGGGGCACGTGCGAGCGGGCGCTCAAGTTCGCCAAGGCGGTCAAGCATATGCCCGAAGAGTTTGAAGACCTGGAACAACGCCTGGCGCATAAATTCATTTGTAATTTTTCCGTCTTTCAGTCCATTCCCGATTCCTGGGCGCTCGAACAGCTCTTTCCCATCATGCCGATTCATCGGCTGAATGAGATTCCTGAGCGGCGGGGCTATTTGGCGGATCTCACCTGTGACTCGGACGGTAAGGTCGATAATTTTGTGGACCTGCGGGACATCAAGGAGTATCTGGAACTCCACGCCTTGAACGGAGAGCCGTATTATCTGGGAGTGTTTTTTACGGGTGCGTATCAGGATGTCATGGGTGACTACCACAATCTCTTTGGTCACGTTCACGATGTCTCGGTGGTGATTGATGAGAACGGTACGGCACAGATCACCGAGATCATTCCAGGTCATACGGTAGAAGACGTTCTCCATATTTTCCGCTACGAACGAGAAGAACTCCTGGCCGCATTCCGCACTCGCATCCGCGAGGGCGCCGAGCAAACCGGCGTCCCTGCCGAAGTGGAGGAAGCCCTGCTCAGAGAATACGAAGCCGTCCTGGGCAGCTATACCTATCTGACCCCGGAAAAATAGGATGGGGGACCTATATCGATGTCCCGCATCCTTGACGGCAACGACCCACGGACAATTCTGCACGCGGCCGAACGGCTCGGGGCCGGAGAGATCGTGGCCTTCCCCACGGAAACCGTCTACGGTCTGGGCGCAAATGCGCTGAACGAAAAGGCGGTGGCCAAAGTCTTTGCCGCCAAGAACCGCCCCGAGTTCGACCCGCTGATTGTCCATATTGGGGATAAAGACGCCGCTTCCCAATACGTCACCGCCCTTGACCCGCGTGCCCGGCAACTCATGGACGCCTTCTGGCCGGGCGCGTTGACGCTGGTCCTGCCCAAACGACCCATCATTCCCGACCTGGTTACTGCCGGGCTGGGAACGGTTGCACTGCGTATGCCGTCGCATCCGGTTGCGCTGGCACTCCTGCGGGCCGTCGATTTCCCGATTGCGGCACCGAGTGCCAACCCGTTCGGGTATGTCAGCCCGACAACCGCGGCGCATGTACACGATTCGCTCGGGGACGAGGCCGGTCTGATTATTGACGGCGGTCCGTGCAAAGTCGGCGTTGAATCAACGGTCTGTGCGCTGACCGATCAACACGCCGTGCTGCTCCGGCCTGGGGGCGTCACGCTCGAACAGATCGAGTCGGTTATCGGCCCGGTCCGCACGGGGGAACCAACCCAAGCGGACCGGCGTTCGCCGGGAACGCTGCTGTCGCACTATGCGCCGCGCGTCCCTGTTGTCCTGCTGAAGCCTGGAGACCCCCTGCCTCAGCCCGAGGCCGGCGAACGGCTCGGGCTGCTCAGTCTCACCCTCCGGTCCGATGCCCACGGCTATACGAGAACGGAAAACGGAAGCGTTGTCAGCGGACGGGAATCTGCTCGACGCAGCGGCCCGCCTGTTTGCCGCGCTCAGACGGCTGGACACCTCCGGCCTGGATCGCGTCGTCATCGAATCCGTTCCTGAGACCGGTATGGGCCGGGCCATCATGGACCGCTTGCGCCGGGCAGCGGCGCGCGACTGACACGCAGCTTGATTGGTGCTGGTAAAGAATCCAGTCTGTTACTTCCGAAACGGATATGGACGCGAAAATTCGCCTTCTGGAAGCGGACGGCCTTCTGTCTCCTCCGCAAAAGAAAGGGCAGCCTCAAAGTCCTCCCCCTATTTCTCTCTCGGGACAGGGCATAGCCCAGACCATTTCTGATATGCGGGACGAGTCTCCGTAGGTGAGGCGGTGGCATTACAGTCTGCCCCTGGTAGACCTTTTACCAGAAGTTGTGGAGTGGGGATTAGGCAGGATTGAAGAAGCTGAGATCTTCGACACGTTCGAGAACGGCATCGAAGCGGCGGGCGGCGATTTAACTGATTGGATCGGATTCGGCCGACGCAGAGACCTTCAGACTTGACGGCAATATCTAGAGATTCCACCCCGCTCCTACAGCGCGGAGCTGCCCTGGTCACCGACATGCCTAATAATATTCAGCGGCGATGGCCCGAAATCACACGGCCATTACCCTTCGTCGGGTGGAGATCGTCCGGCTTGGGGCAAACTAGGAACCCGTTATTTTGACCGCGCTGTACGTCGGTCTCGCCTCCGCCCCGCGCTCGCCGGACTCCCAATTAGCCGCTGGCTTCCTTGAAGGCCCGTAACACCGCGCTCATCCGGGTCTGATAGCCGGCGCCCTGCGCTTTGAACCACGCCAGCACGTCCGCATCCACCCGCAGGGAAATCAGTGCTTTGGGCGGAACGGGCCGCAAACCCTTACGGGCAATGCCGCGGACGATATGGTCCACCTCGGCGGCCGGATGCTCGTCGGTGAGCCGAATGTCTTGCTCTGGCATCGCCTTGAGGCGCGGCCAATCCGTCTTAGACGTTGTGGAAGAAGATGATTTGCTCATTTTTGGTCGCCTTTCGGAAAGAGATGATATGAATCCGCTCCGGCGTCTCGGTATGCACGAGTGACACGCACACACCTCCGAGGAGGCCCAGGGTCACAAAGCGCTGTTCCGGATAGTGGAAGCGGTCGTCTTCAAAGGTGAACGTCGGGCCAGCAAAGACCTCCTCGGCATCCACGAAATCCAAGCCATGGCTGGTCAGGTTGGTGCGGCGCTTCGTTTCGTGCCAGGTAAATTGCACCTCCAGATTATATATACAGATTGTATATGCGTCAAATGAGGTTGGACGCCGGCCGACGACAGGAGTAAAGACAGGGCTCGAAAAACGCGGCCCCTGTGGAGGGGTGTATCAGGCCGTCTCTGCTCGGGCGATCTGGATGCAATTGTACCAGCAGGCAGTCCGGCTCAAACAGCAGGAGCAACGACACAAGGCCGACCAGATCATTGCCTGGAAGAACTCAGCCCTCGGGCTGAACGAGTTCGCCATGCAATACAATACCCTGACATCTTCAGAAAGGTCTTGTATCCGCGGGTGAAGAATGCAGAAGAGGTGCAGAAGTTTACGTCTTCCTATTCCAGTTGGCACGCCCTTGAGGTCATGTATTACATGCGCAAAGACGAAGAGCGGAAGTCTGATCGCCTAGACATTTTCCTCCGAGAGTATGTGGCGTCGCGCGAACTGCGCAATGCCTGGAAAGTGGACGCGGCGCAGACGGCCTTTACCAAGGAATTTCAAGAGAAGTTGAATGCGGTGATTGAAAAGTATTCGTTGAAGGACGACCCCCCGCAATAACGTGCTCTGTATGACAGACGCACTCGCTGACGGGTGATTGTGTCAAGTATATTATTCCCAAATAAATAGAAGAAGGGAGAACGTTACGCATCCTCCCTTCTTCCGCTTTTGAGCGTATCACTCAGCCGTCTTCTACATCCCGTCAATAATGGCGTTAAAGGTCGCGCTGGGCCGCATGGCCTGGCTGGCCTTTTCCGGGTCGGGCACGTAATAGCCGCCGACATCGACCGGCTCGCCCTGGGCGGCCAGCAGTTCTTCGGTAATCGTGGCTTCCTGCGCTTCGAGTTGTTTTGCCACCCCGACAAAGCGGGCCTGTATGGCCGTATCCCTGGTCTGGGCGGCCAGGGCCTGAGCCCAGTACAGAGCCAGATAGAAGGTACTGCCCCGGTTGTCGATTTCGTTCACCTTGCGAGACGGAGAGCGCGAGTTTTCCAGGTAGGTGCTGATGGCCTGGTCAAGCGTTTCCGCAAACAGCACGGCTGTTTCGTTCTTGGTGTTTTCGGCGATCAGCTCAAGCGCGGGTACCAGGGCGCAGTATTCACCCAGCGAATCCCATCTGAGGTGGCCTTCTTGCACGAACTGCTGCACGTGCTTGGGAGCGGAGCCGCCCGCGCCGGTCTCGAACAGGCCGCCGCCTTTCATCAGCGGCACGATGGATAGCATGCGGGCGCTGGTGCCCAGTTCAAGAATCGGAAACAGGTCGGTCAGATAGTCACGCAGGACATTGCCCGTGACCGCAATCGTGTCTTCTCCTCTCCGAATCCGTTCCAGGGAGAAGCGCATGGCGTCCTGGGGTTTCATCACGCGCATATCCAGCCCGGTGGTGTCGTGCTCCGGCAGATAGGTATTGACCTTCTTGAGGATTTGCGTGTCGTGCCCCCGGTTCTCGTCCAGCCAGAAAATCGCCGGTGACCCGGAGGCCTTTGCGCGGGACACCGCCAGGCGGACCCAGTCACGGATCGGGGCGTCCTTGGTCTGGCTCATCCTGAAGATGTCACCGACCTCGACGGACTGCTCAATCAGGCTGGTCCCGGCCGCATCCACAACGCGCATGGTCCCGTCGGCCGGTGCCTCAAAGGTCTTGTCGTGCGAGCCGTACTCCTCGGCTTTCTGCGCCATCAAGCCGACGTTGGAGACGCCGCCCATGGTGGCCGGGTCAAACTGCCCGTGCTGTTTGGCGTTCTCGAGAATTTCCTTATACATGGTCGCGTAGCAGCGGTCCGGGACCATGGCGACGGTATCCTGGAGTTCGTCGTTCTTATTCCACATCCGGCCGCCGTCACGCACAACGTTGGGCATGGAGGCGTCGATGATGATGTCATTCGGGACGTGCAAATTGGTGATGCCGCGGCGGGCGTTGACCATGGCCAGCGCCGGTCGTTTTTCATACACCGCGGCAATATCGGCCTCGATCTCGGTTTTTTTCTCGGCCGGCAGCCGGTCGAGCTTGGCCAGCACATCGGCCAGGCCGTAGTTGACGTTCGCCCCGATTTCCTTGAGCGCCTCGGCGTGCCTGTCGAGCGCATCCTGGAAATAGACGGACACACAGTGGCCGAACATGATGGGGTCGGAGACTTTCATCATGGTCGATTTGAGGTGTAAGGACAGCAACACCCCGTCTTTCCTGGCTGCGTCCATCTGCTCTGCATAGAAGGCGCGCAGGGCCTTGACGTTCATGACCGAGGCATCAATGACTTCACCCTCAAGCAGGGCCAGGCCGTCTTTCAGGACGGTCACGCTGCCGTCGGCGGCCACAAATTCGATCCGCGCCTGGGTCGCCGCGTCCAGGGTGGTCGATTTTTCGCTCTCGTAGAAATCCTTGCCCTGCATGTGGGCCACCCGGGCCTTGGAGCCGCTCTGCGGCCACTGCTGCATCATTTTGTGGGGATTCTTCTGAAAGAATTTTTTGACCGAAGCAGCCGCCCGGCGGTCGGAGTTGCCCTCCCGCAGAACCGGATTAACGGCCGAGCCGAGAACTACGGCAAAACGCGCCTGGAGCGCCCGCTCCGCGTCGTTTTTGGGTTCTTCCGGATAGTCGGGGATGTCGTAGCCCTTGGCCTGCAACTCTTTGATCGCGTCCTTGAGTTGGGGAATGGTGGCGCTGATATTGGGCAGTTTGACGATATTGGCCTGGGGCGTTTGCGTCATCTCCCCGAGTTGGGTCAGACAATCGGGGATCTTCTGCTCGTCAGTCAGCTTGTCGGGAAAGTTGGCGATGATTCTGCCGGCCAGGGAGATGTCGCTGGTTTCCACCTCAATGCCCGACCCTTTGGTATACGCCTGGATGATAGGCAGGAGGGCGAAGGTTGCCAGTGCCGGGGCTTCATCAATCTGGGTCCACGTAATTTTTGCTGGGGCCATATTCTCTCCTTAGCTATTATAGTGTGTCGCTTTAATCGCGCGGAATTATACCAAATCACAGCTCAATCGAAAGGGCGGTGGAACGGGACGGCCGCTCGCGGCCACGTTGCAAAGCGCCGGGGAAGAGAGTAGACAGTGGGAGTTGTTCAACCAGCGGAAGCGGGCCGATATGCGACGAATACCTCTCCTGTGCGTCCTTGTCTGTACCCTGAGCGTCTTCCCGGCGTGTCATGACGCGGCTGAGGAAGTCCCGCTGAGTACCAATCTGATTACGCTGACGGATAAATTTTTTGATGTGGAGGCGCTCTCGGCCGAGAAAGCGGTGGTGGTCGGTTATGCGGGCAAAATCCTCCTCACCGCCGATGGAGGTCAGAGCTGGCAGGTCAAGGACAGCGGGACCAATGCCGCCCTGTACAGCATTGCCTTCCCTGACGACCAGCACGGCTGGATCAGCGGACAGGACGGCGTCATCCTGCACTCCACGGATGGGGGCGAGACCTGGCAGCGGCAGGACAGCCAACTGACCGATCCGATATTCGGCATTTCTTTTATCGATACGAACCACGGCTGGGCCGCGGCCGACCGGGCGACCTATCTGAAAACGACAGACGGCGGAGCATCCTGGGAATCGGGCTATATCCAGCCCTCGCTCGAAGGAGTCGGGGCGGATGCCACCCTGGCCCTGGTGGACCCCATCTTCTACGATGTCCAGTTCCTGGATGAAAATACTGGCTGGATTGTGGGCGAGTTTGGCAAGATCTACCATACTACAGATGGCGGCCAGCACTGGCTGGAGCAGCAGAACAGCCTGCTCGGGCAGGCCGGATTCAGCGACGCCCTGAATCTTCCCACCTTCTTCGGGATCTCCTTTTCCGATATGAACACTGGCGTGGCGGTCGGACTTGAGGGAAAGGTTGCGACCACCACCAACGCCGGTCAGCAGTGGAATTTTATCGGGCAGGCAGACGGAGCCCTGTTCGATACCGAACCCTTATACGCGCCACATTTAATCGGCCCTGACGGCGGTGGCTGGATCGTGGGCGGAGCCGGGCGGGTGCTGCGCCTGCAGGGTGGAGAGTGGCAACCGACGGGTGTCGGCATGCCTATCGCAACCTGGCTGCGGGCGGTTGATTTCCATGATGCGGCGCATGGCTGGATTGTGGGCGGATATGGAGCCATCTTACGCACGACGGACGGCGGTCAGAGTTGGCTACGCGTTTTTGGCTGATAGGCATACTGGGGAGTAAACATGACCGATGCGGCGTTTGACATTGCGGGGAAAGTCACCGTTATCACCGGCGGTGGAACCGGAATCGGGGCGGAAATCGCGGCTGAGTTCTGCCGCCGTGGTGCTCCGGTGATGATTACCAGCCGGACGATGGACCACCTGGGCCCGGTTGCGGAAGGGATCAAACAGGACGGGGGCGAAGTTGACACTATTGTGTGTGATGTGCGCAAAAACGATCAGGTCGAGGCGGTTATCGAGAAAACCGTGCAAAGATGGGGTCGGGTCGATATTTTAATCAATAACGCCGGTGCGAGCTTCGTGGCCAACGCCCACGAGATCTCGGCGAATGGGTTCAGCGCCATTGTGGCTATCAATCTGAACGGCACCTTTCTCTTCTCCAAGGCTGCGGCCCTGGTCATGATGGAAAAGCAGACCGGCGGCAGCATCATTAATATCTCGTCCGACGCCGGGGTGTTCGGTTCAGCCACGATGTCGCACTATGGGGCGGCAAAGGCGGGGATTATCAATTTGACCCGCTCCCTGGCCATTGAGTGGGCCGACTACGGTATTCGCGTGAACTGCATCTCGCCCGGTCCGATCGAAACCCCAGGCGTCAAAGAAGTCCTGTGGCCAACCAAGGAACTGCAAGATAAGGCCACCGGCTCAACCGCCCTGAATCGCTTTGGGACGGGCCTCGAAGTGGCCTGGCCGTGTGTGTTCCTGGCTTCAAAGGCCGGGGGCTATGTGAATGGTATCAACCTTCAGGTTGACGGCTGCATGACCCGCGCGGGCATCCCGGAGAGCCGGCTCAATTAAGCCGCAGCATACGAGAAACTGGAGTTCTGAACATGGTCGGTATTGTTTCGTATGGGTCGTATATCCCCTCGTATCGTCTCCCGCGTGATGTGATCGCCAAAGAGTGGGACGGCCCGTCATTAGGCGGGGAGCGGGCCTTGGCCAGTTTTGATGAGGACAGCCTGACTCTGGCCATGAATGCCAGTATAGACGCCCTGGGAGATCGCAACCCCAAAGCGGTCGCGGGGATCTTCTTTGCCTCAACGACCTCGCCCTACCGAGAGAAGCAGGCCGCGGCCACCGTTGCCACCGTCCTGGATACGGGTAAAGAGCTGCGGACCATGGATTTCTCCGATTCGCTGCGCGCCGGCACCTCGGCCCTCCTTACCGCCCTGGATTTGGCCAAAGCGGGGGAACTGTTATTAGTCTGCGCCGGCGACGCGCGCATGGGGGAGCCGGACACCCTGCAGGAACAGAACTACGGCGATGCCGGCGGGGCGCTGGTCATTGGCTCGGAAAACGTGATTGCCGAGCTGGTCGGCACCCATACGGTCAGCCAGGAATTTCTCGGTACGTGGCGAACCGAAGAGCAGGACTACCTCAAATCGTTTCCCGGCGGATTCGAGAACAAGTTCGGCTATAACCGTTTTATTGCGGAAACCGTTCAGGGCCTGCTGCAAAAATGCCATCTCGAAGCCAAGGACATTGCCAACGCGGCTATTGCCGCTCCCAGCCAAAAGGCGCTGCGGGGCGCCCTGCGCGGCCTGGGATTTGATATGAAGAGCCAGGTGCAGGAAACGTTTTGGAATACGGTTGGGGACGCCGGGACGGCCCAGCCGCTGGTCCTGCTGGCCGCGGTGCTTGAACGGGCCCAGCCGGGCGATCTGATCCTC